>Ga0302267_10003844_pt1 | contig 16962 bp, 11 predicted proteins | sample III_Bog_E1_3_FD_194555 | JGI IMG/M metagenome (GOLD analysis project Ga0302267, IMG submission 194555) | Peat permafrost microbial communities from Stordalen Mire near Abisko, Sweden - III_Bog_E1_3 | ecosystem: Environmental > Terrestrial > Soil > Wetlands > Peat | place: Sweden: Abisko... | reverse complement strand
AGGCGCGGAGGACACGCGAGGGCAGCCGACTCGTGATCTTCCCCCGCTGCCGTGGACCGTCGGACTATGCCGCAAGCGCGGCGGCTTGTACCTTCAATTCGAAGTCCATCGGCGCGTGGAGTCGAGCCACGAGCGCCGTCGCGTGCGGTGGTGGAACGGACGGTGAGCGCCTCGTCAGCCGCTCTGATCGGTCGGCTCCTGGAACGTGGTGTCGTCGACCCGGTACTCGATCGCCCGCCCGCTGCGCTCGCGCGTGCAGGCGCCGGTCGAGACCAGCGCCTCGAGCGCGGCCTGGGCGCTGCGGAGCGGGAGCCCGAGCTGCTGCGAGGTGTCCTTGGCCGTCATCCGGCCGGAGCGGGCGACGAGCTGGAGCACGCGATCGTCGGCGTGGAGGGCCCCGCGCGGATCGACGAGGAGCAGCGGCGTCGGCAGCGCCAAGGTGATCTCACCGCGGCTGCGGGTGATCTCGCCCGCGTCGCCGAGGTGCGCCCGGGCGCGGTGGAGGAGCACGTCGAGCACGCCCCCGTGGACGTTGTGCGAGAAGGCGAAGCCGTAGGCCGCGCGAAAGAGCTGCTCCTCGGGGAGCCCGTCCGGGCCCGCGAGGGCGAGCACCGCCAGGACCGTGTCGGTGCGGCCCTGACGCCGCGCCGTCTGGGGAATGCGCGTGGCCCCCGCCGCCTCGGCGAACGGGGCGCCGGGGCCAAGGACCCGGACCCCGGGCGCCGCCGGACGAGCCAGCACGAAGACCGCGGCCTCGCCGGGATCCGCCGACGTCGCGAGGCCGATGAGCCCGCGCGGGACCTCGTGGTCGAGCCCGCGACGCCAGCGCGCGATCGGCCCGTCGAGGGCGCCCCCGTCGGCGTCGGGCTCGATCGCCTGCCGCGCCGCGTGGAGATCGGCGACGTGGCCGGCGAGGCCCCGGACCCAGGCGAGGCTGCGCTCGAGGGCCGCGCCGAAGCCCGCGTGATCGCCGTGACGCGCGCTCGAGAGCGCGCGCGAGAGCCAGGCCGCCGCGTCGTCGCCGTCGGGCGCGCCGCCCGCGCCGCTCGCCATGACGCGCTCCCAGTCGATCCACGGCCGCCACGCGGGGGCCGAGAAGCGCGCCAGGGCGCCGAGGATCCGCGTCGCCAGGAAGGGGCGCCCGGTGAGGCGACGCACCCGCGCGAGCACCAGGTTGGCCAGCGTCTCCTGCTCGCGCAGCGCCTCGGTGCGCGACATCCTCGAGGCGTGACGCGACAGCTCGGTCGCCTCGGCGAGGTCGCCCGCGTTCACGGTGGCCAGGGCGCGGATCGACGCCGCGTCGCACACCCCCGCCGGGTCGCCCGCGGCGATCGCCGCCGTCCGCGCCGCCGCGGCCTCGCGCTGCGCCTCGTCGGTGCGGCCGAGGAGCGCCTTCGCCAGCGCCTGCAGCAGCACGGCATCGCCGGCCGGCGCGAGCCCAGCGACGCCGAGCAACCCGCTGATTTCGTCGCCGCGGAGCCCCTGGATCGCAGCTCGTAGACGCGCGCTCACGGTGGGTCGGGACTATACTTGAACGCCCGGCGAGGAGGCCCGAAACCATGGTACCGTGGGTCGCCCATGACCCCGAGCGCCGCGCCCTCCAGCGGGTTCCGAGGCCCGCGATCCGGCCTCGTCAAGCTGCTCGACATCGCCAAGGGCGGCATGGGCACGGTGGAGCTGTCGCTGCGCCGGGAGGGCGGGTTTCGCCGGCTCTGCGCGGTGAAGCGCCTCCACCCCCATCTCCTCCAGGACGAGGATCTGCGGGCGATGTTCGTCGACGAGGCCCGCATCGCGGGGCTGCTCCGTCACGCCAACGTGGTCTCGGTCCTCGACGTCGGTGAGGACGAGAGCGGCCCCTTCCTGGTCATGGACTACGTCGATGGGGTGACGCTCTCGGCGATCCTCCACCGGCACGCGAGCCACGAGCAGCTCTTGCCGGTGCAGCTCTGCGCGCGCATCGGCGCGGACATCGCGCGCGGGCTCCAAGTCGCACACGAGCTGACGGCGCACGACGGCCAGGTCCTCGACATCGTCCATCGCGACGTCTCGCCGCAGAACGTGCTGGTCGGCTTCGACGGGCAGGTCCGCCTCGCCGACTTCGGCATCGCCCGCGCCCTCGGCCGCAGCTCGAAGCTGACGGCCGACGGCGTGATCAAGGGCAAGCTCGGCTACCAGGCGCCCGAGCAGCTCCGCTTCGAGGAGGCCTCGGCGCGGTCGGATCTGTTCGCGCTCGGCGTCGTGCTCTACGAGCTGCTCAGCGGCAAGCGCCTCTACAAGAGCCTCTCCAGGAGCCCGACCGAGGTGCCGGTGCCCCTCCGCATCCTCCAGGAGCCGCCCCCCGACATCGGCGACGAGCGCGCCGACGTCCCGCCCGAGCTGACCGAGCTGCTCTTCGAGCTCCTGGCGAAGCGCCGGGAGGATCGCCCCGAGTCCGCGCGCGTCGTCGCCGCGCGGCTCGACGACTGCGTGGTCGGCCTCCTGCGCGACGAGGAGCCGATGCTCCTCGCCGGGTACATGGATCGCGTCTTCGGGGACCAGCGCCGCGCGCAGGCGGAGACCGTGGCGCAGGCCGTCGCCCGCGCGGAGGCCAGGGAGCTGGTGGAGACGACCCCTGCGCCGGCGCCACCCCGGGAGGCGCAGACCGTGGTCGAGCCCGCCTCGACCGGCGTCGTGGCCTCCTTCCCGGCGCGCCGCCGCGCGCTGCGGATCGCCGCCGGCGCGGTGGTCGTTGCGGTTGGCGCGGCGGTCGCTCTGACGGCCGGCGCGGCGCGGCTGCGTTCGCGCGCGGAGCTCGAGGAGGCGATCGTGAAGGCCCCCGCGGCCAGCGCGTCCCTGAACGCGAGCGCGCCGGTCGCCGCATCCTCTGCCCCTCCCGCCGAGCCGGCCGCCCCCTTCGCCTCGGCGACCGCGCCTCGGGGCGCCGCCGCGAGCTCCGCACCCGAAGCCAGGCACCCGGCGCCGCGGGGGAGCAGCGCGTCGGGGCCACACCCCAGCGCGCGCGGGATCCCCACATGGAACTGGAAATGAGAGCACGCGGCCCGATCACGGTGGTCCTCCTCGGCGCGCTGAGCTTCCCGGCGAGCGCCCGCGCCGACGATCCACCTCGCGGTGACACGCGCGCCGCGGCCTCCGGAGAGGCCGAGGTGGCGCGGGCCCGCGCGCTCTTCGACGAGGCGGCGAGGGCCCTGCAGGTCGGCCGCTTCTCCGACGCGGTCAAGGCGCTCCGCGCCTCGCTCGATCTCGCGCCCCGCCCCGCCACCGCCTTCAACCTCGCCGTGGCCCTGCGCGGCACCGGGGACGCCGTCGCCGCCCTCGCCATCTTCGACAAGCTCGCCGCGGGCGGCTTCGGAGAGATCGAGCCGGCCCGGCGCGAGCAGCTCGGCACCCTGCGGTCCGAGGTCGCCGCCGAGATCGCGACGCTGACCATCGTCGCGACCGGCGCCGAGGGCGTCGAGGTCCGCGTCGACGGCGTCGTCGTCACGGCCGCGACGCCCGGTGGGGGCCTCGTCTCCCGGGTCAACCCCGGGTTGCACCGCGTCGTCGCCTCGGCCCGTGATCACGAGACCGTCGATCGCGCCGTCGAGGTCGCCCGCGGCTCCTCCTCCTCCCTCGCGCTGGAGCTGCGCGTGGCGCGCGACGAGCGCCCCGGCCACGTGGTCCTGGAGTGCGCCGACGCGGGCGCGACCATCACCATCGAGGGCAACGGCTCCGCCCTGGGCCGGCTCACCCGCGATCTCCCCCCGGGCGAGTACGCCGTGCGCGTCGTCTCCGCCGCCGGCGAGCGCAAGGTCCGGCTCGTGGTGCCCTCGGGCCGCACCGTCAAGCTCGTCCTCGATCCCCCGACCCGATCGATCGTCCAGCGCCCCTGGTTCTGGGTCGCGGCCGGCGTCGTCGTCGCGGGCGGCGTCACCGGCGCGATCCTCGCCACCCGGCCGCGCTACGCCGCTCCGGTGACCGAGCCGTTCTGGGGCGCCACCACGGCCGCGTTTCGGTTTTGACGATTGCCGCGCGTCACCGTGGCGATCCGCGCAGGCTCGGTAACCGCGGCGCCGTCCGATCTACGCTAGACCCCCGGATCATGCGTCGCGCGCCGCTCCTCGCCTGCCTCGTCACCTTGCTCGCCTGCTCCACCCTCATCCCCACCGAGGTGCTGGTCCACGTCGACGCCGACACCTTGAGCCGCCAGCGAGCGCGCCAGCTCCATGTGCTCATCCTCGATCAGGAGGGCGTGACCCGGCTGGATCGAATGGCGTCGCTCGTCGGCACTCCGCCCGAGGTCGAGCTCCCCACCACCGTGCCCGTCGTCCCCCTGGACGGCGACAGCACCCGCACCTTCACCATCCTCGCCGAGCTCATCGATCAGGCCAGCGTCGCCTTCAACAAGAAGGCGGCCACGCTCTCCTTCGTCGCTCAGACCCTCGTCGACGTCGATCTCTACTTCTCCGATCTCTGCATCGGAATCGAGTGCCCCACCGGCCAGACGTGCACCAACGGCGTCTGCGTCGCCTTCAAGATGCCGCCGGGCACCTCGGTCGGCTGCTTCAACGACCTCTCGCTCACCCCGCAGGAGCAGCAGCTCATCGGGCTGCCGGCCGATACCTGGCTCGACGTGCCGAACACCCATTTCCTGGACTTCTGCACGCCCAACGAGCCCTCGGGCGCGCACGCCGTGAGCGGGTGCCTCTCGATCATCAAGGCCTGGGGCGGGGGCGCGTGGGACCCCGTCCACGCGCAGATGATCCTCTGGGGCGGAGGCGGCAACGACTACTGGGGGAACGAGGTCTATGGCTTCTCCACGAAGACCTTCACCTGGGGGCTCCTCGTCCCCGGGTCCCCGATCGGCTCCGTCGCCCCTGTCACCGACCCACTCGCGGACGGTACGCCCTCCTCGCGCGCGACCTACGACGGCCTCGCGTACCTGCAGGCGGAAAATCGCCTGTTCGCGTTCGGCGGCTCGGAGCTGCCCAGCGCCTCCTCGGCGCCGCTCACCTGGGAGCTCGACGTGGAGAACCAGAGCTGGCAGCAGGTCGATCCGGGGCACACGCTGCCGGCGGACACGGACGGCTATTTCTTCATGGGGACGGCGTACGACGGGGTCGGGCACCGCGTGCTCATGCGCAACGAGACGGGCGTGTCCAGCTACGATCTCACCGCCAACACGTGGACCCGGATCACCAGCGCCGGGGAGCCTCCGCTCTACCCGACCTGGTCGGAGACCAACTACCGGCGCGGCGTCCTCGACACCAAGCGCAGGATCTTCTTCACGATGGGGGGGAAGACGAGCGACGGCAAGCCGGACTTCTTTGCGTGGGACGCCGTGGCCGACCAGCCTGTGTACGACGCCTGGGTGACGACGGGCGGCGACGACATCGCGGGCGGGGTCGCGCCGGGCGCCGACTACGACGCCGCCGGCGACGCCCTGGTGGCGTGGTCCGGCGGCGCCGCGCGGGTGCTCGACCCGACGACCAAGCAGTGGTCGACGATGAGCGCCGTGGGCGCGCCGCCCGCCGCGGTGACCAACGGCACCTTCGGGCGCTTCCGCTACATCCCGCAGTACAACGTGTTCGTGCTGGTGAACCGCTGGGACGAGGACGTGCACTTCTACAAGCGCACGGCCGGCTGCGGCCCCTGAGGGGCGGATCGATCCGCGCAAGCTCGGTAAGACCGGCGCGCCGCAACCGGTGTAATCGAATCCGTGCCTCCCGCTTCGTTTGGCGGGCTCGGCGCACCACGTGACGCCCGTGGTGCCGGGTCCGCTTCCAACCTGGCGTCACCGACGAGGACCATCTCATGCGCTTCCACGTGCAGACACTGACCTCCACGATTGCCATCCTCGGCGCTGCGGCGTGCGGCACGGGAAACCGATCTCCGGGCGGCCCGACGAGCGACGCCGGCAGCTCGACGAGCGGCGCCGGCGGGGCGCCCGACGCGGGGCTCCCGGACGCGGGGAACCTGTCGACCCTCGGCACCATGGCGACGGGCTGGGCCGCGAACGAGTGGCACGAGATCGTGACGGCGCCCCTGCAGAGCGTCTTTCTGAGCCACGCCCAGGAAGACGCCATCGACCCCAACCTGTGGCAAGTCACCGGCCCGGCGGGGGCCCTCTCCCTCTGGGGGAGCGGCGCCTTCGACGGCCAGAAGCTCTACGTCGGCGACGCCGGCGGTCACGGCGGCTACAACGGCAACGAGCTGTACGCGTACGACTTCACGTCGCTCTCGTGGTCGCGCCTCTATGATCCGAGCCCGGTGCACGGTTGCGTGGCGAGCGGCGCGGGACACGATTGCGTCCCCAACTGGGGTCCTCAGGCGCTCCACCAGTACGATATGGTCGTCCACTCGAAGAAGGCCAACGAGCTCCTCCAGCTCGGCGGCCCCGGGGGCAGCCTCTGCTGGGCTTGGCCGCTGGCCAACGCCGACCCCAAGACGGGTTGGAAGAGCTTCCCGTGCCCGAGCAACATGCAGTACAACTACATGCACACCGCCGAGGATCCGCTGACCGGCGACATCATCGTCTTCGGCGCGGGCTCGACGGGGTTCTCGGCCCTGGATCCGGTCTCGCTGACCTACTCCCGCGTCAGCAACAACGAGGCGACCTACGGCGAGGAGGAGGTCGTCGCGGACATCGACCCGGTGCGCCGTCGGCTCTTCGTCATCGGAGCGCACTCCGGCGGTCCCGACTACGGGAAATTCTGCGTGGAGTCCGTGGACATCGACGCGGACCCGATCGCCGTCGCCTCGGACTCGAGCTCGCAGCCGCCCACGGAGATGACCACCGGCGCGTGCTTCATCCACCACGCGAAGTCCGGGAAGATGCTGGGCTGGATCGGGGATCAGCGCCTGTGGAGCTACGATCCGGACGCGGACGCCTGGGCCTCGGTCCCGACGACGGGGGTGACGCCGACCTCCTCGCATCCCAACGGGCCGTACCAGCGCTGCGCCTACCTCCCGGAGGTCGATCTCTTCGTGGGTTACAATGACGAGACGCGGGGCATGTTCGCCATCCGCGCGGCGCTCTGACCGCCGCCGCCCGCGTCGCCGGCGCGCCCCTCCAGGTGCTTCGGCGGCGTTCCAGGGCGCGTGAAACTCGAGGGAATTCACGCTGATTTCGAGTCCCGACACGCGGCTCGCGTGCAGCGTCACGCCGCCGTCGTGCAGCGTCACGCCGCCGTCGCGCAGCGTCACGCCAGCGCCGTGCAGCATGACGCGGCACGCGAGCAGGATGACGCGACCGTCGTGCAGCGTGACGCTGCACGCGAGCACGATGACGCGACCGTCGCGCAACGTGACGCGGCACGCGAGCACGATGACGCGACCGAGCGCAGCGTGGCGCTGTACGCGAGCAGGATGACGGGACCGCCGTGCAGCGTGACGCGGCAGGCGAGCAGGACGACGCGACCGTCGTGCAGCGGGAGGCTGCACGCGAGCACGATGACGCGACCGTCGTGCAGCGTGCGGCTGCACGCGACCACGATGACGCGACCGTCGCGCGGGATGACGCTACCGCGAGCAAGGTGACTCTGCACGCGTACCCGATCACGTTACCGGGGTGCGGGGTGACCCTGCACGCGAGCACGATGGCGCCGCCGTCGTGCATCGTCACCCTGCACGCGAGCATCGTCGCGCTGCAGCGCTACACGAGCACGCTACCGAGCAGTGACGTCGTTTCCACTCCCGGTGGAAGGTCGAATCGCTGCCGGAGCGGCCCGTCGCACCTCTCCCGCGCGAGCTCGTCCTCGATCCCCCGATGCGGCCCCCGAGGCGGTCAGCTGTTGACGCCCTGGATCTCGCCGTAGCCGCCGGGGATCGAGAAGTCCCTCTCGGCCTGGAGCCCGAAGGCGCGGTACACGGTCGCCGCCGCATCCGCCGCGGTGGGTACGCGCGAGGAGATCGACCCGCTGCCGTCCGCGATGTTGATGACGTTGACCGGCGCCCCCAGGGGCGTGGGGCCCGTCGTCTCGTCGTAGCCCCCGATCATGCGGTTGCCGTGCACGTTGCCGCCGAGGAGGATCATGGTCGTGGCCGGGTTGTGGTCGGTCCCGCCTTGCGGCGTCGCGAAGGTCCGCCCGAAATCGCTGAAGATGTGCACCACCGTCTCGTCGAGCAGCGATTTTCCGGCCTGGGTCGTGCTCGGCGTCAACATCATCTCCAGGACGAGCCGCCCGATGACCTCGAACGTGCCGCGCAGGTTGTTGACGTGGGGGTTGGCCGCCGGGGGATCGTGGGTGTCGTAGGAGAAGCCGTTGGCTCCAGCGACGCGGAGCGTGATGGACGTGGCCAGCTCCGACTTGAGCAGGCGGAGGGTGAGATCGAAGTCCGAGCTCCAGTCGACGCTGTTGCCGCCGTCGGCGTAGCCCAGGGTGTAGCCGAACTGGCCGACGCTCGGCGCCCACGGCATCGTCGCGGGGAGGTGCTGCACCCCCGGGATGTTCTGGATGGTGTCGACGATGTCGGCGGCGAGCGCGCGGCTCACTCCGGCATAGGTCTCGTGGAGCTGGGAGAGGAGCGCGTCGGTGCCCGCCGACGAGGCGCCCTTGAGGGCGCGCAGGGCCTTCATCGACTGGGCGTCCATCGGTGTCACCGGGAGCTGCTTGCCGGTCGGCGTCCCGTCGAAGCCGAGCTCGGGGATGCTCTGCCGCGCGCGGAGCCCGGCCCAGGCCGAGTCCGGATGGTCGGAGATGGTGTAGGCGAGGCCCGCCGTCGAGCTGAGGTAGATCGGGCTGGCCGCGCCCGCGATGGGGTTCGCCGTCGTCGAGATGGCCTGGGGGTTGAGCGCGCCGCCGATGGAGACGCTCGGCAGCACCCGATCGGGGAACGACGCCATCATCGCGTTGGCCACCACCGCGGCGATGGCGGGCGCCGGGAAGAGCGCGCCCGCGAGGCCGCACATCGACGCGATCTGCCCGCTCCCGTGTGCCGCGGTCCCCTGGTCGATGCCGTGGATCATCACCGCGCGCTCGAAGACGGCCGTGGGGCTGAGATCCTTGCTGACCCAGGAGTACCCCCAGGGCACGTAGATCTGCGCTCCGCCGGAGGCGGGGTTGACCGTCTTGAGATCGTTCATGGAGGGCATTTGCTGGTTCCACCAGATGGGCCCGCGGATCTTCTGGTAGGCCCCGTCGCCGCCCGTGGTGCCGTCGTAGTTCTGCACCATCTGGGCGTTGTAAAAGTAGGGCTCGTCGCCCCCGGTCGGCGTGGGGATGAACTTGGCGATCCCGGCGTCGGAGAGCGCACACCAGATCTGCTCGTGGTTGAGCCCTCCGGGGATCCAGATGGAAAGGAGCTTGGTCGGCCCGCCCGCCGGGGGGCCCGCGCTGGCGCGATTGAAGCCGAAGCGTTCGAGGAGCGCGAGCTGGGTCGCGCCGACCCCGAGCCCGAGGAGCATACGTCGTGAGAGCTTCATGGGAGGGGCTCCTTGATCAGTAGAAAATCCAGCGGGGATGACGGATGAAGTACGAGCACACGCCGGCCCACGCGGTGGGCGGATCGGCCTCGGCCTCGAGCGGGACGAAGACGTTCTGGAACACATCGTCGATGTCCGCGGGATCGGCCGGCTCGCCGAGGAAGTGCAGGTTGAGGTAGGAGAGGTTCTTCTTGATGGCGTCGGCGGAGGCCGCGCTCGTCGCCGCCGAATCGACGTAGGGGAAGAGCAGCGCCGCGCTGCTCGGCTTGGCGATCCCCATCTTGCACCAGCGCTGCGAGAGCGAGACCAGAGCCTCGGCGAACGGCGGGGAGGGGCTGAGATCGCGCACCTTGCTGTTGAGCGTCTGCGAGCCGCCCAGCTCGGCGTGCCGCTGCACCGGCTCGGGGGTGTACGACCCGGGGAGATCGTCGGCGCCGGCGAAGGGGTAATTGTCCTCTCCGAGGGTATTCATCTCGGGGACCCCGTAGTTCTCGATCGTGGGGCCGGTCGTGTAGAAGTCGGCCTGGGCCAGGCCGAGCTGGGCGTAGAGGGTGTTGCGGATCTGCTCGGCGCTCACGCGCTGCACGGTGACGGCCGTCGGATCCGGCGTGGTGACCGCGGTCATCGGGGTGAGGTCGGTGATCCAGGTCTCGATCTGCGCGAGCGAGATCGAGGTGTTCCCCGCGGCCTCGAGCTTGACGAACGGGTCGCCGGCGAGGGGCATCTGCGTGTAGGTCCCGGTGCCCTGCCCCTGGAGCAGCTTGATCAGGTAGCTCTGCTCGGGATGGCCGGGCACGACGTACGTGGTGTTGTAGGCCAGCAGCGCGTTGAAGCTGGCCAGCGAGACGAAGAACGGCTGCGAGCCCTGGGTGTGGCAGCCGGCGCAGGTCGGCGCGAGGCCCGTCATCACGGTGTCGTTGGCCGAGCAGGCACTGCCGTCGCCGCTGCCGCTGTCGCTGCCGCCCTTGCCGCCGCAGGCCGGCAGAGTGGCCAGGAGCGTTGCGGCGAGCGCCAGGGGCCCGGGTCGAATCGTCGAGCTCATAGTCCCCTCCGGAACACGTCGGTGTGGGTCAGATTCTTGATGAACGGCCGCACCTGGCGACCTCCCGCGACGAAGGTGGCGACCAGCGCGTCGAGGTAGCCGGCCTCGGTCGCGGGGTTGATGGCGCGGCCGCCGAACCGCTCGTGCAGGTGCCTCACCGCGCACTTGTCGAAGGCGCCCGAGGCGACGACCATCTTGGCGAAGCCGAGCGGGCCGACGGTGCCGTCGCTGACCTGACCGAGCAGGGTCTGATCGGGCGGCAGGTAGTCGATGAACCGCGTCTCCGGGTTGGCGGTGGCGTCCGCCTGGCTGACCGGGGTCATCTTGGTCTCGGCCCCGAACCACTGGACCCAGTGCAGGAAGGGGTCGCGGTCGGAGGGATAGGCCCCGGTCGTCCACGCGTCGGGGGTGGTCCACCCACCGATTCCCGGCATCATGAAGCCGCCGCTGTCGAGATTCATGTCGTTGCCGAACTTGGTGAAGCGCTTGAAGTGGATCGCCGCGGGATCGATGCGCGTGTGGCAGTTCTGGCACGGCCCCCCGGTGGCCGGATCGTTCACGTAAGGGCTGAATTTCTCGCCCGGCGGAGGGGGGATGAAGCTGTCGCACGCGAACGCCTCCAGCATGCGCGCGGCGCGGACGCGCTCGCGCGTGTCGGCGCCGAGCATGCCGAGGGTGGTGAGCACGCCCGCCGACGGGACTCCCTTCATGGAGTCGCGGGGCTCCACGCGCGGATCGAATTTGTAGTCGCGGTCGGCGAGGAGGAACGGATCGCGCGAGCCCACCGTGAACTCGCGCCAGGCCCAGGGGTCGGTGGCGGCGTGCGCGGGATCCACCACGCCGGTGAAGCCCGAGGGGTTCCACCAGCTGCTGTCGCTGTCGAGCTGGGTGGCGCCGCCGCGGCGCCCGGCGCGCACGTAGGCCACCTGCACCTCCACGGGGCCGACGGAGTAGTCGCCCAGGATGATGTCGCTGAACGGCCGGTCGTTCCAGGCGACGTGGGCGATGAGGCGCGCCGGCTCCTCCCAGAGCAGCCGCCGCTGCCCCTGGGGGTTGTCGATCTGGAAGATCTGCCAGTTCTGGTAGCCGACGGCGGTGCTGAGGTGGCAATACGCGAGGTTCGGCCCACAACCGCACTCGCTCACGGGGTAGTTGGGGGAATCGACCCCGCTCACGCCGCAGTCGTACGTCTTGCCGGCCGCGGTCATGGTGGGCGACTGGTTGGCGGCGTAGCCGATCACGGTGACCTTGGTGCCAGGCGCCCACCACGGCTCGATCTGCGCGATCTGCGCGTCGGTGGTGCCGTCGATGAGCTTGCCGCCGCAAGGGCTCATGTCGGGCGCGTAGCTGTCCCACACCGCGAGCGCGCCCGCGTAGGGTGTGCCGGCGGGGCAAGGGGCGATGTTGGTCTGCTGGTTACCGACGTAGTCCGGCGCGTCGGCGGTGTTGGCGATGGCCGGGAGGGCCATCCACTCCCGGCCCATGTCGCGCATGATGTCGTAGAAGACGGGGGACGCGAGGGCGTCGTCGACGGCCTTGTCGAGGATCGCCTGGCGCGCGGCGTCGTCCGTGGCGGCGAGGATGGCCTGGTACTCGCTGGCCAGCGGCGCGCGGCCGGTGAGGGAGAGCGCGATGCGGCGGAGCGTGCGCGTCGGCGAGAGGTAGTCGGTCAGCGGCGCCGCGGGCGAGGTCGCGCAGTTGCTCCCGGCGTCGGTCGAGGTGTCGCCGGGGCCGCCTTTGCCACAGGCGACGAGCGCCAGCACGGCTCCGAGCGTGAGGGGCACTCGCGCGGAGCGAGCGAGGCCTCTGGGTGCAGTGGATTCCATGGGTCGTCTCCTTCGGACGCCGCGCGCCGGTGCGCCGCGGGTCTCGGTCCGACAAGCACCGTCTCACGGGTGAGCCCGGGCCGATCTTACCGAGCCTGCGCGCGAGCCTTCGAGCCGACGCCCAGGAGTCCGCGAAGCACCGCCGCGCGCCGAGACGGCCGCCGCCGAGTCTGGTAGCGTGGCGCCGCGACGCGCCATCGCACCTCGAGGGCGCTCCCCTGATGGACGCTCCTCGACCCCCCGCCTGCGGCACCTGCGGCACCACCGTGCCGAGCGAGGCGCGCTTCTGCTCGGCGTGCGGGACCGCGGTGCCCTCGGGCTTCGCCACCACCTTCTTCCGCACACCCGCTCCCCCCGGCGCGCCGAGCGGCATCCCGCCCATGCGCCTCGCGCCGGGCACGCAGATCGGCGTCTACCGCATCGAGTCCGTGCTGGGCGAGGGCGGCATGGGCATCGTCTACCGCGCCCACGACGAGGCGCAGGATCGCACCGTGGCGATCAAGTGCCTGCACTCCAACCTGGCGGGCGACGTGGAGATACGCCGTCGGTTCGCCCGGGAGGCCAAGGTGCTCGCCTCGCTGCACCACCCCAGCGTGGTGATGGTCTACGACTTCGTCGAGCACGAGCACCTCTCGGCCATCGTGATGGAGCTCGTGGACGGGCCGAGCCTGGTGGGACATCTGGCGAGGTGGCGAGGGAGGATGCCCTTCGCGGAGATCGCCGCGCTCTTCGGCGCAGTGCTCGACGCCATCGGGTACGGGCACGAGCGCGGCATCGTCCACCGCGATCTCAAGCCGGACAACGTGCTCGTGGTGCTGGGCGACGACGGCCCGCGACCCAAGGTGGTCGACTTCGGCATCGCCAAGATCCTGGAGGGGACCACTTACACGATGACGGGCGCGCTCCTCGGCACCTGCCGCTACATGTCGCCGGAGCAGGTGCAGCGGCCCGAGCGGGCCGATCAGAGGTCCGACGTGTACTCGCTGGGGGTCACGCTCTACCAGCTCTGCACCGGGGCGGTGCCGTTCGACAGCTCCAACCACTTCGCCGTGATGATGGCGCACGTCCACCAGGCGCCGCGTCCGCCCTCGGAGCTGCGGGCGGACCTGCCGGCCGCGCTGGAGAGGCTGATCCTCGACGCGCTCGCCAAGGATCCGGCGGCGCGCCCCCCCTCGTGCGCTGCCTTCCGCGAGCGGCTGGACGCGTCGCTGGCGGTCTTCGCCTCCGAGCCGCCGCGCCCGGCGGGGGAGCTGCCGGCGCGGATCCAGGGCAAGGGCACCGGCGCGATGGTGCTGGTGCCCGCGGGCCCCTTCCCGATGGGCCCGGACCGCCGCGAGGTGCGCCTCGACGCGTTCTACATCGACCGCTTGCCGGTGACGAACGCCGAGTTCCACGCCTTCGTCACCCTCACCGGCTATCGCCCCGGCGACCACGACGCGGCGCGCTTCCTCAACCACGCCCGCGGCAAGCTGCCCGCCGCGCTCGAGCAGCACCCGGTCGTCTACGTGTCCTGGGACGACGCCCGCGCGTATGCCGCCTGGGCCGGCAAGCGCCTGCCGACCGAGGCCGAGTGGGAGAAGGCGGCTCGCGGGATCGACGGGCGAAAGTACCCGTGGGGCCGCGCCGAGCCGGGCCCGACGCGCGCCAACTACGGGCGCAACCGCGGGGGGACGACGCCGGTGGGGACCTATCCGGAGGGGGCGTCGCCGTGCGGGGCGCTCGATCTGGCCGGCAACGTCTGGGAGTGGTGCGAAGACTACGACGATCCCGCGTTCTACGCGGACGGTCCGACCTACAACCCGAGGAACACCCGGCGCCCGGAGAGGAAGCCGCTGCTGGTGATGCGCGGCGGCTCGTGGATGTACGGCCCCCGGTCGCTGCGGACGTTCTCGCGGACCGGGTTCGAGGCCCACTATCGCTTCGCCAGCGGGGGGTTTCGCTGTGCGAGAGGGGCGTGACCGCGTCGCCGGCGCGTTGACAGGGTGCCGGGGGAGGCTCAAGGCTGGATCGTGATCACGAGCAGCCGGTTCGCCGTCGCCACCCACGTGCTGCTGGCGCTGAGCTTGCACCCGGGCGAGCGGCTGTCGTCGGCGGCGCTGGCGGAGACGGTGAACACCAACCCGGTGGTGATCCGCCGGCTCCTCGGGCAGCTCCAGCGGGCCGGGCTGGTGGCGACCACCTCGGGCAAGACCGGCGGCACCGAGCTCGCGCGCGCCGCGGCGACGGTCACGCTCCGCGACGTCTACGAGGCGGTCAGCGACGGGGAGCTCTTCGCCCTCAGCCCGAGCCCACCGAACCGCGCCTGCCCGCTGAGCTGTTCGATGAAGCGCGTGCTCTCGCCGGTGTTCACCTCGGCCGAGACCGCGCTGGCCGAGCGCCTCGAGGGCACCACCCTGGCGCAGCTCGCCGCCGAGGTCACCGCGCCCAAGGCCCGCGCCCGGCCCGCTTGACAATGTAACTACTGAAGTTACAGATTGTCGCTCGGTCAGCGAAGACCGGCGAGGTGCCCCGTGAGCGATCCCCTGTTCTCTCCGTACAAGCTCGGTCGTATCGAGCTGAAGAACCGCGTCGTGATGGCCCCCATGACGCGCAGCCGCTCGCCCGGGAACGTGCCCGGCGAGATCGTCGCCGTCTACTACGCGCAGCGCGCCGAGGCCGGCCTGATCATCACGGAGGGCACCTCGCCCGCGCCCGAGGGGCTCGGCTACCCGCGCATCCCCGGCCTCTTCTCCCCCGAGCAGGTCGCGGGCTGGAAGCACGTCACCGACCGCGTCCACGCCGCCGGCGGGCGCATCTTCGTGCAGCTCATGCACACGGGGCGCGTCAGCCACCCGGCCAACCTCCCGGCGGGCGCGCGGGTGCTCGGCCCCTCGGCGGTCGCCACCCCGGGCGAGATGTTCACCGACACCCAGGGGCAGCAGCCCTTCCCGGTGCCCGAGGCGATGACCGAGGCCGACATCGAGGCCGCCCTCCACGCCTACGAGCGCAGCGCCGAGCTCGCGATCGAGGCGGGCTTCGACGGCGTCGAGCTCCACGGCGCCAACGGCTACCTCATCGATCAGTTCCTCAACCTCGCCTCCAACCAGCGCACGGACGCGTGGGGCGGCTCCGTCGAGGGGCGCACGCGCTTCGCGCTGGAGGTGGCGGCGCGCGCGGTGAAGAAGATCGGCGCCGATCGCGTGGGGATCCGCCTCTCGCCCTACGGGGCCTTCAACGGCATGACCCCCGACGGCGCGACCGATGCCGTCTACGAGCACCTGGCGACCAAGCTCTCGGATCTCGGCCTGCTCTACGTCCACGTCGTCGATCACAGCTCGATGGGCGCCCCGCCGGTGAAGGCGTCGCTGAAGCGGGCGATCCGCGAGCGCTTCCGCGGCACCTACATCCTCTCGGGCGGCTACGACCGGGCGCGCGCCGAGCACGATCTCGCGGAGAACCTCGGGGACCTCGTGGCCTTCGGGCGCCCGTTCCTCGCCAACCCCCACCTGGTCTCGAAGCTGAAGAGCGGCGCCCCCCTCCTCCCCGCGGACATGAGCACCGCGTACTCGCCCGGGGAGAAGGGCTACACCGACTCGCCCGTCGACGCGTAGCTGGCGGCCGCCCGCGCGAACGTGCGGCGACCGATGAGGACCGAGGCGGCCCCGGCGGCCGCGATCAAGAGCACCACCGCCGGCCACCCGCCGCGGCTCCACAGCGGTGCAGGCAGCACGCCGCCCACGCTCCCTCCGACGTAGTAACAGGTCACGTAGAGGCCGACCGAGGTGGCGCGCGCAGCGCCGCTGACCTCGCTGACGAAGCTGGTGGCGGTGGCCTGGACCACGAACAGGCCCGCCGAGAACAGCGCCAGACCGAGCACCACCACGGGGAGTACGGGCGACAGGCTGACCAGCAGGCCCGTGACCGCGACGCCCCAGGCCACCGTCAGCACCCGGCGATGGCCGGCGCGGTTGAGCAGCTGGCCGGTCACGGGCGTGATCACCACCCCGACCAGGTACACCACGAACAGGGCCGACAGCGCCGCGGGCCCGAGCGAGAACGGCGGGGCCGCGAGGCGCAGGGTGACGTAGGTGAAGCCGGCCACCAGCGAGAACAGCAGCGAGAAGCCCAGGGCGTAGGCACCGCGCAGCTCGGGCCGCCGCAGCAACGCGCGGACCACCGACCAGGCGGGCGCGCGGCTCGGCGCAGGCGGGTGTCGCTCGGGCGGGAGCCAGGCCAGGATCAGCAGCGCCAGCAGCAGTTGCAGGATCGTGATGGCGGCAAACCCCCAGCGCCAGCCCGCGAGCTGGGCGACCACGCCGGAGGTGAGCCGACCGCAGAACCCGCCGAAGATGGTCCCCGCGACGTACGAGGCGGTGACGACGCGCGCCTCGTGCGGAGGCCACGAAGCGCCGATGTACGCCACCGTGACGCCGAAGATGCCTGGCAGGAACAGGCCCTGGACGAAGCGCGCGGCGATGAGCTGCGTGGCGCTCTGCGCCAGCGCGACCATCAGCGCGGGCGGCACCACGCCGAACGCGGAGAGCAGGATCACGCGCCGGCGGCCGATGCGATCGGCCAGGAGGCCCGCGAACGGCGCCGCCAGCGCGACGCCCAGGGTGCCGGCGGACACGATCGCGCCGGCGAGCGCGGCGCTGGAGCCGAGCCACGCCTGGAGCAGCGGCATGAGCGACTGCGGTGCGTAGAGGTTTACGAAG
>Ga0302267_10003837_pt1 | contig 16991 bp, 16 predicted proteins | sample III_Bog_E1_3_FD_194555 | JGI IMG/M metagenome (GOLD analysis project Ga0302267, IMG submission 194555) | Peat permafrost microbial communities from Stordalen Mire near Abisko, Sweden - III_Bog_E1_3 | ecosystem: Environmental > Terrestrial > Soil > Wetlands > Peat | place: Sweden: Abisko... | reverse complement strand
CCATCCCTTGAACGGGCGCGTCAACATGCCTTCAGCCATCCTGTAAGGATGGCCCTCACTCAGCCCAGGGTTGGAACGAGCCCCAGCGAGTTCCTGCCCTGGGTACGCCACAAAAACGCAGCCCAACCCTGTAAGGGTTGCATCCATCTCCCCGACAATGCCCGATTCAACCCTTTCAGGGCTGGCTCGCCTTTGCGAACATACCCAGGGTAGGCGCGGACGCGCCAACCCTGGGCTGAATGACGCAATCCTTTCAGGATTGATCGTCCTTTCTCGTTCCCAAGTTGTACTTGGGAACGAGGGGCGAGTCCCATCGCGCGTCGGCCCTATTCCGCCGCGGCGTTCGTCAGTTCCACCGAATACGGAAAAACATTTGGCGGCAAATCGCCCCAGTTAACCGGGACATACTTCAGCGGCGTCGCCACCACCACGAGCGTGAGGTTGTCCTGCGAATGGACCGGCAGATCGATCGTCCCGGACTGAAGCCCGTCCACCTTCCCCATCTCGCCGTAACGCGGTTTGCCGTCCGGCGCGACGGCCACCAGGCTGAATCGCCAGGAGGCCGATTGCGTCTCGGTCAGTCCCGTCAACCGGACCTCAAGCGGCTTGGCCCGGTCGATGGGACGGAGATGAATGAAATGAATTCCATAGGCGCGCAGCGGCCGGTCGCCGGGCGGAAGAAAGTTTCCACCCTGCGGCGTTAGTTTGACATACGCCTTTTGCCGGTAATCGCGCGTGGCGGCCTCGTAGTAGGTGTGATGGATGTAGTCCCAAGTCACGAGGCGTTCGCCCAGTTCGCCCCACTCGTCGGCCAGCGATTCCCATCCCTTCGGCAGGGAGTCGTCTTCCTGCCCCAGCCGGACCATTGTCTCCAGGGGATCTTCCACGCTGGCGCCATTGACGTCACGGTGGTTTTTCAACCAGATATTGAAGACGAGCGCGCGCGTCCGCTTCTGCTCGTAGAGCTGCATCAGGAAGGGCCAACTCGCATAGCGGTAGTCGTACCATTGGAAGCCCTTTTCCAGTGCGCTGAAATAGGACGGGACGGCGTAAAGCGTGGTTGGCGCGAAGGTGAAGGCGCCGAAGTTTGCGTGTGTTTCCCAAAAGGCGCCCACCGACTTGCTGTCGCGAAAACCCCCGGTGTAGTACTGGATCACATGCGTGAACTCGTGAGGCACGACGCACGATCCGTACTGCATGGCGATCGGCTCCAGGCCCATGCTCTCCGCGGAGTTGGCGAATCCCGTCGCGCCGGGATAACCCGAATTGCTCAACACCACGTTGATTTTCTTTTTAGCCTCCTCGCCGGCGTGGGGCATGGGTGCTCCTGCCTCGACCGTGAAATGTTGCCAGATTTTCTCGTACCAACGCGCTGCGGTGGGGACGAAATCCGGGTTGGAAACAAGCCTGCCATCCTCGCCCGTGCCAGAGGGAGGATTACCGAACCAGAACGAGAAATGCGGCGAGTCGTAACTGGCGGCCTGATGAGCGTCGCGCAAGGCGCATTCCTGCGGCGTCGGTGCGGATGGGTACGCTGTGGGCTTCGCCTGCGCGGCCGGCATTTGAGCGGCGAACCGATGGAGGAATTCGCGGTCGCTGTCGACGAACGAGCAGGTCGCGTAGCCCTGCACCGTGCCGTCGGCTAGGTCGAAGATAGCGAATTCGCGGCTATAGGGCGTGTCCTCATTGAAGACGCCCCGCAGCGTCGCGGTGAAGGGCGGCCCGTGCAGGTCGAGAGGATCGGTGTCGCCGTTCCGGTTCACGGGAGTCCACATGCGCGTGGGTCCGGACACTTCCCCCGGCCATTCCACGTCGGTTTTGAGGTTGAAGTCCGGGGCGCTCTCCTGGCTGCAGGCGAAAGACGCGGTCAACCAAACAAGGGCGAGCGCGTAAGGAACGGACGAAATCCGCACGGGCGAGGAAAGGGGAAGGAGCAAAAAGGATTGTCGGCGCCTCATGGCTTTTTAAGTTGAGTGAACCTGTGGTCAGTTGCAGGTGCCCGCAATCGCACTTAGGTTTACCCATGAAACCTGTTGTCCTTTTTTTCATCGTCGCGGTCGGCGCATTCCTCCTGCAGCCGCTCCACGCGCAAGATACTTCCGGTCCGGTCAATCCTCCTGCGGCCCCGCCTCCGGCGGATGTTGCACCGGCGCCGCCCGCTCCGGCGAATTCGGCTTCCGTTTCCAGCGCTGTCCAGGCCGTGCAAGTCGCCCAGCAGAGCGTTGACGCGAGCGTGCGCGATCGCGTTGTCTCCCTTTACGGTGTCGGCACGACCACGACGATCAACCGCTGGTGGGTGATTTTCTACGATCCGTCCGTCGCGTCGCATGGCCGTGCGGTGAGGGTCGAGAACGGCCAAGTCACGAAGACCTACGAGGCGGCGGGCGGCGTGGTTTACGAGCGCGACCTGACGTTCAATTACACGCACGTGAGCGGTGAGGGGGCCGCGCTGCAAAACGCGGAGAACTACGCCGCGCAACAAGGCATCGCCTACGACGGCGCGCGTGCTCTGTTGCGCCGCAACTCGACCGAAGGCCCGCTGCGCTGGCGCGTGGAACTGATGAAAGGCGCTGAAAACAGGGGCTTCGTTTTCACCAATGCCTCCAACGGCAGCTTCGCGATGTATTCGGCGCCCGGCACCGCGCCCAGTGGCGCCAAGGGCGCGACGGGTGGCTCCGCCGGTGGCCTGGTCGGCGATGCCAAGCACTTCGGCAATGACGTGAAGCACACGTTCCTCGGCATCGGCGGCGACTTGCAGGAGTTCTTCACCGGCGAACGCACGGTCGACCAGTAAGGGCGCATGCACCATCACGGGTGGCTGCATCACGTCATCGACGCGATGCGGTTCATTCACGATTCCGGTCCGTGGGGCTGGGCGATGTTCATTGGGCTGTACGCGCTTTGCTGTCTGTTGTTCGTTCCCGGCTCGCTCCTGACCATCGCGGGCGGCGCGGTGTATGGTTTTTTGGGCGGGTCGGTGCTGGTGCTGACCGGCAACGGGCTTGGTTCGGTGCTGTGCCTGCTGATCACGCGCTTTTTTCTGCGCGACTGGGTGGCGCGCAAGATTGCGGCGAGTTCCCGCATGCGCGCGCTTGAGAGGGCGGTGAAGCATCACGACTGGAAGCTGGTTTTCCTGACGCGGCTCTCGCCGATGATGCCGTTCAGCCTGATCAATTATTCGCTGGGTGTGACCAGCATTTCCGCGTGGCGCTTTCTCGTCGCGACGGAGCTCGGTGCGGTTCCGGCGACGCTGGTCTACGTCTACATCGGCACACTCATCGGCAACCTCGCGCGGCTCGGGCCGGAGATTCGCGAGCATCGTCCGCTGGAGTACGTGGTCCAGGGCGCGGGGCTGGTCGTGGCCATCGCGGTGACCGTCTACGTGACGCGCCTGGCCTCGCGCGCGCTCAAATCGCGCCTGCACGAATAGCCGCCTAAATCTCCAGCCAATACTGAATCACCTATTTTTATAGGCTCCCCAGGCGATTTAGCGCCCCACGATCCAGAGGGACGCGTTGTCGGCCACGGGCCCGCCGGACTTGACCGCCCGGACGATGACCTCCTCCGCCGCGCGCTGGCGGTTCTGCGCCGAGCACCGGGCGAGGTTGAGCAGGTACGCCTCGCTGAGCGCGGACCAGACGCCGTCGGTGCAGAGGATGAAGACGTCCTCCAGGCCGACCGTCGACGAGCCGTGGCTGACCGGCAAATACTCGGGCCCGCCGAGGCACTGCAGCAGGACGCTGCGGACCGGGTGGCTGCGCGTCTCCTTCTCCACGACCTGTCCCTTCTCGTAGAGGATCTGGATGAGCGAGTGGTCGTGCGTCCGCTGGGTGAGCCGCCCCATGGTGTACTGGTAGAGCCGGCTGTCGCCCGAGTGCACCCAGGAAGCCTGCGTATCGCTCGCCATCAGCGCCAGCCACGTCGTGCGCGGCGACTGCGGCATCGCCGAGATGGCGCCGTGCGCCGCGCGGCTGGTCATCTCGAGGAAATCCCGCGCTTCCCGCATCGACGGGCGCTCGCGCTGCCAGAGCGACTGCGCCATCTGCGCCGCGGCATGCGCCGCCTGCTGTCCGCCATGATGGCCGCCCGCGCCATCGGCCATGACGACGAGTACGGTCGATCCGTCCTCGCTGGGCCACGCGCCGAGGCAATCCTGCTGCTCGCGCTGGGCGCCGAGGCTTTGGGCGGAGAAGAATTGCCAGCTCATCGAGTCAGGCTAGGGCGAAGGTTGCGGCGATGGCCGTCCCGCGAGGGCGATTTCCGGTCGCATGCGAGAAACCATGGGAAAGTTCTAGGCCCATCGATGTGCCGGAGGCGAACTAATTTGCTGGGAATCGTCTCTATTCAGGCCTGTGAGGATTCCTCGATCTCCTCCTCCGTCGCCTGGGCGATCTCCCGCGGCTTGAGTTCGTGCAGCCGGCCCAGCCGGGCAATCTCAGGGAAAACCAGCGCCGCGCCCACGACGACGAGGATCGTGCCGAGTCCGCCGAGGACGACAGACTCGATGGCGCCGAACCACTTCGCGGTCACGCCCGACTCCAGCTCGCCCAGCTCGTTCGAGCAACTGATGAAGAGGAAAGTCACCGACGACACGCGTCCGCGCATAGCATCGGGCGTGATCATTTGCATCACCGTCTGCCGCACGACCACACTAACGTTGTCGAACATGCCAGTGAAGGCCAGCGCCACGAGCGAAAGCCAGAAGAGTTTCGAAAGGCCGAAGACAATCGTCGCCACGCCAAAGCCCATCACCGCCAGCAGCATGACGCGGCCTGCCTTTCGCCACGGCGACAGGTGCGCGGTGATCACGGCCATGATGATGGCCCCGAGCGACGGTGCCGCGCGCAGCAGGCCGTAGCCTTGCGGCCCGGCATGCAGGATTTCGCTGGCGAAGATCGGCAGCAAGGCCGTCGCGCCGCCGAGCAGCACCGCGAAAAGATCGAGGCAGAAGAGCCCGAGCAGCAGCCGCGTGCTGAAGACGAAGCGCACGCCACTCAGCAGCGAGTCCCAAGTGATGCGCGGCTTCTCCGAATGCGCCGCGGCGGGAACGGTCAGCGAAAACGTGACGAAGGCCAGGCTCGCGCACACGATGTTGATCGTGTACGACGTCGCCGGTCCCCAACGTGCCACAATGATGCCGCCGAGCGCCGGGCCGATCATCGCCGTCGTCTGGAAAATGCTGCTGTTCCACATCATCGCGTTGGGCAGCACTTCGCGCGGTACCAGCGTGGGAAAGAGCGATGCGATGGCCGGGGCCGTGAAGGCGCGCCCGCAGGCGGCGATGCCAAGCACGAGGTAGTAGTAGCCCACCGGCGCATGCGTTCGCGACAGAAACAGCATGGCCGTCGCGCAGACGGCGAACAGAAGCTGGGTCGAGCGCAGGATGTTCCGCCGGTCGAATCGGTCTGCCGCCTGGCCGCCGGGCAACGCCAGGAAAAACATCGGCAAGACTTGAACCAAGCCGATGAAGCCGAGCGCGAGTGCCGCATCGCGCGAGTTGACGTGCAGCCGCTGGTAGATGTCCCAGCTCACCGCGATGGTCTGCATCTGCATGGCCAGAGTGAAAAAGCTGCGGCCCAAAACAAAGTAGCGGTAATTCGCGTAGCGCAGGACGGCGTAGGGATCGGACTTCGCTTCAGCCACGCCGCCCCTTCCGGATGCTCATCATTACCCTCTAACGTAGCGGCTTTTCCTGCGCTGCCAGTACGATGCGTGACGATTGGGTAACGGCAATTTCCGGTGTGGAAAAGGTGAGCGTAGCTAGCTAGAGATCGAGCATGAATAAGCAGCTTCTGGCCTTACTCCTTCTCGCCGTACTCGTGGGTCTTCCTGTCCGGGCCGACAATCCCGCCGCTGAGCCGATGGCACCCACGGCCTCCGTCAAGACGCCGCCGCATTTCACCTACCTGACCGGCGACGAGGAAGTCTGGAGCACGTTCCCGAAAGCGCCCGCGCTCGGCTCGCCCGTCGACGAGGACGATCTGCTCATCACGCTGTCCGCGCAAGCCAACCGCACCGAGGACCAGAAGACGGAGGCAACCACCGACCAGCACTGGTCGATCAAGCTCATCTCTGGCGTGATCGCTCCCGATTTCGAGACGAAATATCCCGCCACGTACGGCGTGCTCAAGAAGGCAGCCACGGACGCCGGCCTGATCAACAAGAAGCTGAAGGACGAAAACAAACGCCTGCGGCCTTTCGTCCAGCATCCCACCTTGGTGACCCCACTCTTCCCGGTTGACGACTACACTTACCCGAGCGGGCATGCTTCAGGCTCCGAGGTGCAGGCCCGCGTTCTCGGCGTGCTTTTCCCCGATCGCGCGGGAGAGTTGCTCAAGCGCGCCCGGCAAGTCGCCGACGGCCGCGTCGTAGCCGGCGCCCACTATGCCAGCGACACCGAGGCCGGCGAAGACTTGGGAGACTTGATCTTCGAGCAACTCGAAGCCAGCGCGCAGTTCAAGCAGGACCTCGCTGCCGCCGCACAGAAAGACGGCATTCCGATAAAGTAGCGCGGGCTACGCGATCCGTTTCGCTGCTGCGGCCTTAGCCTCAAGCATCCGGTCGTGGAATGCCTCGATCCCGGTCGCCCAGCCGCGCAGGTACGCGATCACATCCGATTTCCGGGAACGCAAGACCGCCCAATTTGTCCGCCGGTGCGGTTCCATACGCGCCACGATATGCGGATTCGAGAGTTGCTCGAGGTGTAGGAAATCCCCGCGTCGCAGCCCGGCTTGGAGTAGCGTGCGGAAAACCTCATTCCGCGCCAAGCCCGAGTCCTCGCAATTGATCTCGGTCATCGCTTCCCACGTTGGGCAAAACACGCCATTCTCGTAGATCGGTGGCAACAGCGTCTTCAGCCTGCCCGGGCTGGCCTCCAGGATCATCCGCGCCACGACGCCGCAGTTGCACCTCGTGCGGTCGTTCCACTCGTACCCGAACCACGTTCGCTTCAGTTCATCCGCGGCGTTGTCGATCACGCCCGCTAGGTACAGCGGCCGGTTGAAGACATCGTCGCAGCCTACTCGCTCCGAATGCCGGTTACTCATGGCCTAAAATACCGCAAGTTGCGTGCCTTGTCGCAGGCGAAAGCGTGCGCAGTCGACAACGGCCCCGCCGCGCCTAGATTGACCCTATGACAGGCGAAGTGGTCTACCTCTACGCGTTTGATGTCGCCAACGAGATCATCACGCCGCGCGTGCAGGAGATCCTCTCCGAGAAGCCGTTTCCCTTCGAGATCCGCCAGGACCGCACGCTGCCCAAGGACATTCCGCTCTACCGCCCGCTCGCCATCGTGCCGCCGCCGCTGAAGGCCGCGCTGCACGGCGCGCAGGTCCGGCTCCTCGTCCGCATCTACGACGTCGGAGTGGTCACCATCATGATGCGCGTGCCGTTCGAGACGGCGGACCTCGGCGATCTCATGCGTTTCCACAATCCGAAGCTCGAGGACGGCACGACGCTCGACAAAGTTGCCACCGATCTCTGCGCCAAGGTCTGCGACAGCCTCGATGGCTCCGTCATCGGCCGCAACGAAACGCCACCGCCGCCCGAGGCCTACACCGTCTTTTGCCTCAAGGAACTCGACCGCGCCCGGGACGCGAACGTGTGGCTGGCCGCGCATCGCCGCGACGTCGCCGGCCTGCTCACTGAGACCGCACCGCAAAACTTGAGCGAGTTTCAGGTCAACGAAGTCCTGCGCATCCAGCGCACCTTTGAGAACACGGACCTCGCCGTCATCGACTGGGACGCCGCGCTCGTCGTCGATTTGAGCGGCTACGTCGACGACGTCCTCTACGCCCTCGAGCTTGCCAACCTGCAGCTCGAGGAATTCCGCATTATGGACCAGCGCCTCGACGCCTACCTCGATCAGGCCTACGACGACGTCGGCCGCCAGAGTTGGACCATTTTCGGCACCACAAACAAAACGCTCCGCCATCTGCGCCGTTTCCGCGTCGACGTCGCCAAGCTCACCGACGAAGTCACACACATCACGAAATTCTTCGGCGACTGGCATCTCGCCCGCATCTACCTCGGTGCCCGCGACCGCTTCTACCTCGACCAATGGCGCTCCAGCGTCGAGCAGCGGTTGGCCCAGCTCGACAAGCTCTACAGCGTCGTCCATAGCGAGGTCAACGAGCAGCGCATGCTCTGGCTTGAGGTGATCATCGTGATCTTCTTCGCCCTCGACCTCGGCATCATGCTTTTCATCCGGCGCTGAAGCGCATCTGCGCTTGCCACCAGCCGCCGACGCCGCTTAGGATAACGGGCTTTCCGCGCGGTTAGCTTAGCGGTAGAGCGCTCGCTTCACACGCGAGAGGTCACAGGTTCGAACCCTGTACCGCGCACCACCTTCTCTACCTCAAGGTTGGTACGTGCTGACGTGGCTCGTCTGGGGATTTATCGTCAGCGTCACGTAATTCGCCGCCGGCCCGCTGGTCGGATTTTTCAGCGCCTTGGTTCCGTTAATCAGGGTGAGACACCACTGCTGGGATGAGTCGAGATTGACCATGCCGTTGGCGAGGAAGGTGAATTGCACATAGGGCAATTTGCGCACAGACGCCGGGGCTGAAGCCACCTCGGTTGCCCCGATAGGCTGGAGTCCCGCCGCGCCAAGCCCGGTATTGAGCACGGTGGAGAACGCCGTGCTTGAGTCGATGATCACATCGCCCGGTAAGCCCTGCGGTATGGCGATGAAGTCATCCGTGCTTGAGCCATTGGCCGACGCGGGAATGACCAGCGCGATCAGGCGGTAGGGCGAGTTGCCATTGTTGTCGGGCGATTTCGTCGTGTCCTGGTAAAGTCGAACGGCGACGGCGCGATCGCGCGCGCTCGCCGTTTGTCGCGCGAGGTCCAACTGCGCGACTATGCTGGCGGCACTGCCCCTGAGATTGGTGCTGCCGGAAAGTCCCTGCAATGCCGGCATCGCTATCGAGGCCACGATCACGAAGATCGCCAGCACCGCGAGCAATTCGACGAAGGACATGCCACGAGTGGCAGTACTGCGGGCAGGGGGAATGAGCATTTCCCATTGTATAATAGTCCGCCGCGCGGTTCACTTCCTATCAGTCCGATGTCGTCTTCCGAGATTCCCGAGTCCATTCCGCCGATCGATCCCCAGCTCAAGGTGCCCACCATCCTGGGCAACGGCGCGCTCTTTAAGTTCGGCGTCGGTGGCGGCGACCTGAACAAGGTCATCGCGTTTTATCAGGACGAGCTCCGCCAGCGGCCCGGCGACGCTGCCTGCCAGGTCGACCTCGCTCTCCTGTACCTTTTCCTGCAGCGCAAGGACGAGGCCTACCAGACGCAGGCCCAAGCGCTCGAGCGCCAGCGCGTCTTCCGCGTCGTGGGCACCGCGGGCAAGGTCGTGCCGGTTCGCCAACGCGTGCTCGCACTCGTCGCGCCGGGCGACTTCACCAACAACGCGCAGCTCGAGTTCATCCTCGACGGTGGCAACGTCGGCCTCGACGTGCTTTACCTCGTGCCCGGCCTGCCGTTGCCGGACGCGTTGCCCGAGCACGACGTCGCGTTCGTCGCGGTCAACGAGTCGGACGAAAATCTCCCCGTCCTGCAGCGCCTTGTGGATCTCGTTCCGCGCTGGCCTCGTCCCGTCCTAAACGCGCCGGAACGAATCGCGCGCCTTTCCCGCAACGGCGTCGCCACGTTGCTCCACGCCGTGCCCAACGTCTGCGCGCCCGCCGTCCGGCGCGTCACGGCCTCGGATGTCCAGTCCATTGCCACGGGCGAAGTCGACCTCGGCGATCTTTTGCCCGAGGCCTCGTACCCGATCATCGTCCGCCCGGTCGGCGCGCACGGCGGCAAGGGTCTTGCGAAGATCGACAGCGGCGCGGAGCTTTCAGCTTATCTGCAGGATTTCAACGGAAGCATCGCTAATTTTTTTATCGCGCCGTTCATCGACTACCGCGGGGCCGACGGGCTCTTCCGCAAATACCGCATCGTTTTCTTCGAGGGCGAGCCGTTCCTCTGCCACATGGCGCTCTCCACACACTGGATGATCCATTACCTCAACGCCGGCATGGCCGAGGATGAATCGAAGCGCGCCGCGGAGGCGCACGCGATGGAAACATTCCACGAGGACTTCGCGCGCCGTCATCAGTCCGCGCTCGCGGCTGTCGCCGCGCGGCTCGCGCTCGACTATTTCGTCATCGACTGCAGCGAACTGCCCGATGGCCGGTTGCTTCTCTTTGAGGCCGACATCGCCATGGTCATCCACTCGATGGATCCGCCCGCGATCTTCCCTTACAAACAGCCCAACATGGAAAAGGTCTTCGACGCATTCCGCGCCATGATCGGCCGCGCCTCCTCGCGTTCGCCCGGGGATTTGTAGCCGGCGCTACGCTTTCACTTTGTCGCCGCCGGCCGACGCTTCCTTGATGTCGACGCGCAGGATCTTGTTGTTCGGCCCGACGTGCACGACCTTCTGCTTCACTTTGGCCGCCTCCTGCCGCGTCATCTGCTCGAGCGAAAGCACGATCACCTTGTCACCGGTGTGGAAAAGCCGCGCGGGGCAGCCGTTGAGCTGAATCTCGCCGTCCTTGCCCTGGATCGCGTAGGTTTCCCAGTGGACCGCGTTGGACATGTTGTTGATGTGGACGAGCTGGAACGGCGCGATGTCGGCGGCCTCCATGAGGTCGCGCCCGATTGTGATGCTGCCCTCGTAATCAAGGCGCGCCGCGGTGACCTGAACGCAGTGAAGCTTGCCGGTGCAAACGGTGATGGCCATGCGGCAAGATAACTTCTGCCAAAGGTGTTGTCGATAATCGACACGCGTTCAAACCAGCTTCGACCGGGCGAAAATCATCTCCCGCACCGCGGCATGAATGCGCTCCACCGCCGGCTTGCGGAAATCCCATTTGGCATCTTTCTCCGGCATGGGCGCCGTCATTGTCGCGTTTGCCTCGTATAGCAACACTTCGCCATTGCGGCCAAGGCTGAAATCGGCGCCCGCGTAGTCAAGCCCAAGCGCGGTTTGGATGCGTCCCAGCGCCGCCATCGCGCGCGGGCCCAGCACGCCGGCCATGTCCTCAAGATACGCCGCGTCCTCAGCGCGATGTTCCGCCGAATGCGCCATCTCCGCTGTGGCGTAGTGGATCATCCACTCGCGAGATACCGCCTTGTGCAGCGGGTAGAGCCGCCCATCGATCATCATCGCGCGGAACTTGCGCGTCTTGCCGTCGTTGTCGCGCGCGTCCATGTACGAGATGGCCATCAGGTTCTGTCCCGGCAACCGCGCAGCGACGCCAGCCAATTCGTCCGCCTTCTCTACCCGCACGAAATGCGAACCCTCGTGAAATCCCGGGCTGCGCAACAAAATCGGGAAAGCGAAGCCTTCGCGCTCGAGCCGCGCAACTCCCTCCGGCCCGGCCAGCGCATCGCGGGGAACGAGGACGATTCGCGGCGTCACTACATCCTGGAGCTGCCCGAGCAGTCGCGCGTTGTCGGCGCGGCCCGTGGGCAACACGCTCTCCGGTCGGTTCAGCACAGGGCGCGATGTTTGCGCGAGAAGCGCGGGAAGCGCCTCGAGCGACGTGCCACACTGGTCCGCATCGCCCACGGCATTGACCACGAGGTCATGCGCGGGCAGGGGCGTCGACGCATCGTAAAAGTCGGGAACGACATAACAGCAGCGCAGGTCGAGGTTGGTGAGAATGCGCGTGATCGGCGAGTTCCCGCCGCATGGCGAGGCAAAAACCAGGACGCGCGGCGCGCCTTCCTTGCCATGCCATGCCGGCGCAGGCTCCGGTTTGATCCGTTGCGCTTGCCGCCGGTGCTCCAGCGCGGCTTCCTTTTCGCGCAGGTACGTGAGCACGTAAGCAAGTCCCCGGTGCGCATCGGCGTGGTCCGGCGCGGCCCGCAGCACAGTCTCGTATTGTCCGCGCGCTTCGTCCAGTTCTCCGCACTCGCGCAGGCTGTTGGCCAGGTTCACGCGCGCTTTGGGGTCGTCCGGAACGGCTTTGACGACCTCGCGATGAACCTTCAGCGCCGCCTTGTGAAAGCCCATCATGCGCAGCAGCGTGCCGAGATTGTTGAGCGCCACGAATTGCGTCGGGTCCTTCGCGAGGATGGCAAGGTAGGTGTCCTTCGCCTCCTCAAAACGTTCCAGCTCGATCAACAATTGCGCACGTTCGATCGCCAGGTCGACGCGACCCGGCTCGCAGGCCAGAAGGTCCTCGATCCGCCGCAGCGTGAATTCGCGCAGCGTCTGCGTCGGCGTGCCCGTCGCCACGCCCGCACGCGTGAATGCCTTCGCAAAAAAAATCGCGCGCACCGCGTCGGCAATGCGCTGCGTCGCCGCGCGGCGATAATCCCATGTCTCGCCCGCTTCCGGCGGCGGCACGTTCATCGTCGCGTTCGTCTCGTAGATCATCACGTCGCCGTTCGCGCCGAGGCTGAAATCGGTGCCGAAGTAATCGAGATTCATTGCTGCCTGAACGCGCCGCAGCGCCTCCATTGCCTTCGGCCCAAGGACGCGCTCCATGTTCTCGAGAAAATTCCGGTCTTCTACGCGGGCCTCCGCTTGCTCCGGCGCGGCGGAGCTGAAGAAGTGCACTTTCCAGTTGTTCGCAACCGCCGCATGCGCGGGAAGAAGCTGCCCGCCAATCGACATCACGCGATTCTTGCGGATCAGTCCGTCGCTTCCGCGCGCATCAAGGAACTCGATCGCGGCAAGCGTCTCGCCGGGAAGTGACGAGATCGCCGCGGGCAACTCGCGCTCCGATTCCACGCGCACGAAGTGCTGGCCCGTGTGATAGCCCGGCGCCCGGACCAGCAGGGGAAACGGAAATCCCTGCGCGCTCAACGTCTGGGCGGTAAAAAGCTCCCGGGAAAATGTGGCGATGCGTGGCGTGCGTACTCCTTCCAAGGCGCCAAGCCTTCGCGCGTTCTCCTCCCGCGTCGTGGTCAGGACGGCCGCAGGTAGATTCACGCAAGGCGCGCTCGAGCGCGCGGCAAGCTTCGTTGCCGCGTCGAGCGAAGCACGGCACGAATCCGCATCGCTGATGGCGTTGATCATCAGATGATGCGGCGGCAGTGGCAGCTCGGGATCATGAAGCTCCGCGATGACCTGCAGCGTGAGAAACGTTTGATCATCCAGATATTGCCGGAACGGCGCGTTACCCCATTCTGGCGCGACCAGCAGCAGCGCCGTTATCGGCAGCGTCCGACCTCGAAAGGGAAGCACGCTGTACGCGCGCGTGGTGACTGGATACTTGGGCGGGCGTATACGGTGAGCCGCGGCGTAAACCTGAGCTGCGTCCTTGCCGCGACCGAGCTCGGCTAGAAAATGCGCGCGCTCAATTTGCAGTTCGACCGCCGACGGCTCGACGGTAATCCGCGCCTCGAGGCGGGCGAGCATGTCCTCCTGCAGAAGACGCGTGTGAGAAACCGAATCGCCAGACGACACCGACACTCGTAAATCCTAGCGCCGGCACGGGCAAATGTCGAAGGAAGACGCGGGCTAACGGGCCGGATGGTGCATCTTCCAAGGAACGACGACTATATGGTCGAACGTGGCGAGCATCGTGCAGAGCAGCAGCATTGTGAACGCCGCCACAACGACGAACCCGCAGAACAGGATGTCGCCAGCGAGCCGGAAGGGAGCAAGCACAGCAGTGCCTGCCGCGTGAGCCCAATGAGGTTTGTGTGGAGTGATAACTTTCATGCCCTTAATATCGGCTTGCTGACGCGCGGTGGCTCACCCGATATTGGCAAAGACTGACCAACCCTTGGCCGGGCTTACTTACTTATATGATTGACATCGGTCATATAAATTCCAACATCATCCCTATGAAAGTTGCGGCATCGGTCGTCGCCGCCCGGCGCAAATCGCTGGCTGCGCTGCTCGAGAATCATCGATATCTGCCCTTGGCGGAAGTCTGCTCGCGCCTGAAGATCTCCGAGGCCACGGCCCGTCGCGACCTGCGCGTGCTCGAGCGCGAGCGGCGCGTCACCCGCACCTATGGAGGCGCGCTCAGCTCCTTCGACGCCACCTACGCCTCCTTCGTCGCCCGGCGTCCGCTCAACCGCCAGGCCAAGGCGCGGATTGCCGAGAAAGCGCTGCGCTTCATTCGGCCCGGCAGCACCTGCTTCTTCGACAGCGGCACGACGGTCTTCGCGCTGGCCGAGGCGCTCTATCGACACCCGGTTGCGCGGTTGCGTGCTGTGACTAACAATTTGCCCGTCGCCGAGATGCTCGGCCGCAGCCCATCCGTCGAGGTGCACCTGCTCGGTGGCCGTTTCCTGCAACGGCAGTCGATCCTGCTCGGCCAGGGCGCCTGCGACTCGGCCCGGCAGTGGAAATTCGATGTCGCCTTCCTTGGCGCGGAGGGAATCAGCGCGGATGGCATTTTCGCCAGTGATGTCGAGGTCGCGACTTTCCAGCGCACGCTTTTGGACCGTGCCACGCACGTCATGGTCTGCGCCCATGCCGCCAAGCTTGAACGCCGAAGCGGCATTTTGCTCGCGCCATGGTCCACTCAGATTCAACTCGTTACTGACGCCCCCGCTGCCCAACTTGATAAATGCGGCATCCCGCGCGGAAGCCGCACCTCTTGATTTTCCAACCCCTCCACTCCTCCAAATCCATGCCCTCCAAGAAAACCATCTACCTCGTCGCCAGTGGCGACCTCCGCATCTCCGCCAACCAAACCTGCCAGGCCGCGCAGGCTAAAATGGAACAGGACCTCACCGCCGCCATCGAAAAAGAAGGCTACAAGGTCCAGCGTGCGCATCCGTTCGACAAGGCCAAGGGCCACGGCTTCATCGACAGCCAGAAATACGGCATGGAAGTTTTCAGCAAGATTCCCGCCGACGCGCCGCTCATCGTGGCCGAGGCGGTGTGGCAGTACAGCCACCACGTGCTCGCCGGCCTCACTACGCATCGCGGGCCGGTTCTGACCCTCGCGAACTGGAGCGGCACATGGCCCGGGCTCGTCGGCATGCTCAACCTCAACGGCTCACTCACCAAGGCGCGCGTGAATTACAGCACACTTTGGAGCGAGGACTTTACCGACGCGTTTTTTCTCAAGGGTCTCCGCTCGTGGCTCAAGACCGGCAAGGTCAAGCACGACACCTCGCATGCCAAGCCTCTCAAGAAAGTGAAAGTGCCCGCTGGTGTGGCGAAGCTCGGCCGAGACTACGCGAAGAGCGTGAAGCATGAGAAACGCATCATGGGCGTCTTCGACGAAGGTTGCATGGGCATGTTCAATGCGATCATTCCCGATGAGCTGCTGCATCCGACCGGCGTCTTCAAGGAGCGCCTCAGCCAGTCCTCGCTCTATGCGAAGATGCAGACGGTGAAGGACGAGGAAGCGCGCGCTGTCTACAAGTGGTTGCTCGACCGTGGTATGAATTTCCGCCTCGGCAAGGACGAGGAAACGCAGCTCACCGAGTCGCAGGTGCTGCTGCAATGCAAGATGTACATCGCCGCCATGCGCATCGCAGCGGAATTCGGCTGTGTGACCATTGGCATCCAATACCAGCAGGGCCTCAAGGACCTCACGCCCGCGTCGGACCTCGTCGAGGGCTTGCTCAATAATGTCGAGCGCCCGCCGGTCTACTGCGAGACCACCGGCAAGGAACTCTTCAAGGGCGAGGCGCTGCCGCACTTCAACGAAGTCGACGAATGCGCCGGGCTCGACGGCCTCGTCACCTACGAACTGTGGCGCAAGCTCGGCTTTTCGCCCGAGAACACGCTGCACGACCTGCGCTGGGGCCGCCATTATAAGAACGGCAAGCTCGACGACTACGTCTGGGTGTTCCTCATCTCCGGCGCCGCGCCGCCCGCGCATTTCATCGGCGGCTACAAGGGCACGAGCAGCGAGCGTCAGCCCTCGATGTATTTCCGCCTCGGTGGCGGCACGGTCAAGGGCATCAGCAAGCCGGGCTGGATCGTCTGGAGCCGCGTCTTCGTGGCCGACGGCAAGCTCAAGTTCGACACCGGCGTTGCCGAGGTCGTCGCGCTGCCGCAGGCCGAGACGGACGAGCGCTGGAAACTCACCACGCCGCAGTGGCCGATCATGCACGCGGTTCTGCAGGGTGTCTCGCGCGACCAGATGATGGCCAAGCACAAGAGCAACCACATCCAGGTCGTCTACGCGCCGGACAAGGCCACGGCGAAGAAGGGCCTACTGGCGAAGGCATCCGCCATGGCCGAACTGGGCCTCGAAGTTTCCGTCTGCGGCAAAGTATGAGCGACCACGTCGAAAAAATAGAAGCGCTGCTCAAGCTCTCGCACGACTTGGGTCGCGAGGACCGCGATCTGGCCATGCTCGGAGAGGGCAATACCTCATGCCGGCTCGACGCCGACACGTTCCTCGTGAAGGCCAGCGGCTCCTCGCTGGCCACGCTGCGAGAGGACCAACTCGTGGCCTGCCGCTTTTCCGCGCTTCTGCCGATGCTGCATCACTTGGTCATGAGCGATGCGAAGGTCGAGCAGGCACTGTTGGAATCGCGCGTCGATCCCAATGCGCCGAAGCCCTCGGTTGAGGCGCTTTTCCACGCATGGCTGCTCACGCTGCCCGGCGTTGACGTCGTCGGCCACACGCATCCCATAGCGGTCGACCAGATCCTGTGTGCGGGCGATGACGCGTGCCATCGCTACACTGAGGAACGCCGCTTTCCGGACGAGATTGTCTGCTGCGGCGCGCGTTCCGTGCTCGTGCCGTACGTCGATCCCGGCCTTCCGCTGGCCATGGCCATTCGCGACAAAACGCACGCGTTCATCGACAAGGAAAACCGCCATCCGCGCATTATCCTATTGCGCAATCACGGCCTCATCGCCTGCGGCGCATCCACCGGCGCCGTGCTTGCCGCAACGCTGATGGCGGAGAAAGCCGCGCGCATTTTTGTCGGATCGATTTCGATGGGAGGCCCCGTCGCGCTCTCGCCGCAGCACGTCGCGCGGATCGATTCGCGCCCCGATGAGCATTACCGGCAACGTATGCTGAAGATGTAGCGGCGGTCTATGACCGTCGCCC
>Ga0302267_10003835_pt1 | contig 16996 bp, 15 predicted proteins | sample III_Bog_E1_3_FD_194555 | JGI IMG/M metagenome (GOLD analysis project Ga0302267, IMG submission 194555) | Peat permafrost microbial communities from Stordalen Mire near Abisko, Sweden - III_Bog_E1_3 | ecosystem: Environmental > Terrestrial > Soil > Wetlands > Peat | place: Sweden: Abisko... | reverse complement strand
CGTGCTTATCACCCGCGAGGGCATGAGCATCCGCTTCGAGGAATCCGACGTACGCAGCATGGGCCGTCCCGCCACCGGCGTGCGCGGCATCTCGCTTGAGAAGGATGACCGCGTCGTGGCGCTGGCGGTGGTGGATACGAACGCAACGCTGCTCGTCGCCGGCGAAAACGGCATCGGCAAGCGCACCGCCTTTGACGAGTACCGCACGCAGTCGCGCGGCGGCAAGGGCATCATCACCATGAAGACGACCGACAAGACCGGCAAGGTCGTCGGCGCGCTCACCGTCATCGACAGCGACGAGATGATGCTCCTCACCCAGCAAGGCCAGATGGTCCGCACGCCGGTCGACAAGATCCGCGAAGCCGGCCGCAATACCCAAGGGGTGAAGCTGATCAACCTCAACGCCGGCGACAAGCTAACCGCCATCGCACGCGTCGTCAGCGAAAGCCAGGAAGACGCCCCCGGCGCGGAAGGCGAAAGCGGCCTGAACGTCTAAGTTGGGAGGGTCAGCCTCCGGCCTGACCCTGATCGAGGACCGTCGCACCCCGTGCGACGGTCACGGACTGCCGCTGCAGCAATCCCGGCAAAGCAAATCCACCGCGCGTGACTCGTCCACGAAGTGACGCCTAGTTTTCCGTACGGGGATCATCCATCAAATCGCGCGAGCCTCTGTCGTTGATCCAAACCACAAACATCATCGATCCGGCGCCGTGGCCATCGGACATGGGCTCGATCCACATCCTGGCATAGCGTGAGCCATCCGCGCTGCGGAAGTAGAGATCGACGCTCGATTCGCGATCACCTTGCACCCAAGTTTCCTGGTATCCGGAGCTGGGCGCTTGGAATGCCATCTGGCCATAGGTGAGGTGTGGGTGGTCTTGTGAAAGGGGAGGGGGAACCTCGACAATTCCTCCGCCGTGCAGCGCGGTGATTTGAAGTTTTTGATCGCGATGCCTGGTGGGTTCCGGCGAGCCTCCTACGAACTCGAATTCCAAGTCGGCATCGGGGGTTTTACGGAAATAACCGCTGGCGAAATCGAAATAGCGGTAGGTGTCGCCCGTGGGTCCGATGCGGATTCCGCTCCGCTTGAAGCGCAACTTTTGCGGGCCATCCGCGATGTCGGGCAAATAAAGCGTGATCACGATGGGTTCTTTACCGGGAAGATACCCGCCGATGGGTTTGCCGTGCTCACCAGCTCGCAAGCGAAGGAATCGCGGCTGGGCATATTTATCGAATTCCATTCCGAGATTGCCGAAGACGGGCAGGTATCCGTCCTTCGACACATCAAAGTCGACTTCGTAGCGGATCTTGCGCGAGCGAAGCAGGGCGGTGCCGTCGATGGCTGTTGGAATGGGACCGCCGGTGATCGCAGCCCAGGCTGGGCGAGTGCCTCTCGGCCCGTAGCCGTAGACTTTATAGCGGACCTGCGCTCCCTGGATGGGGTGATCGTTTTTGTCCAACACACGGACGGTGATCATCTGGCGCTCCCGAAGATCTTCCGACCGGTCAATCGTGAAGGCGATCGCGGCGCAGTTCAGGAGAGAAAGAAGCAGCATCGCCCAGTCGATTTTTCGTGGAATAGCCACCAGCGAAGCGAAGAGCAGAAGCAGGGACACAGCCCAGGCAACAAAGCCGATCAGGATGGCCAACCCCTCGAGTGGAGCGGGTTCACCACCGCCGGGGGCCGACATTTCGCCAATCATGGCGAAGGAAACCTCATAGGCGGCAAAGGCGCTCAGGCAAAAAAGCGGCGTCCAAACCAAAACAATCGCGGGTTCCTTTCGCAGTGCAAAACACAGGGCAAGCAGGCAAATCGTCATGACAACGCCGAGCACCAGGGGCAAACCCCACTGCGAGTCCTCCGCAGTGATATAAGAGGCGATGGGGAGGGCCACCCAACAAAAGCTCAATGCCAGGATAATCCTGAGAACGCGTGGCATAACGGGAAATCAGACGAGGGCGCGGCAAAGCAAATCCGGCCCGACGGATTCGTAATGCACATTGCGCAGGCGCACAGCCGCGCCAAGCTTTTTAAACGCGCGCGTCGCCGTGCCCATCGCGGCGGGCGCGATGAAGAACGCGACTTCGTTCACCAGCTTTTGGCGAAAGGCTTCGGTGAGGATTTCGCCGCCGCCTTCGATCAAGACGTGCGCGATTTCGCGGCGGCCAAGATCGGCGAGCACGCTTTTCAGGGGCTTGTTGCGAAAGACCAGCGTGCGATCCCTGTGTGAGTCGGAAAAAAGGTGCAGCGATTTCGGCAACTTGCCGCTGCGGGTCAGCACAACGCGCCACGGCTGGATTTTGCCCTTACGGTCAGGCAGGCGGACGGTGAGTTTTGGATTATCCGCGCGCGCGGTTGCGGCACCGACGAGAATGGCGTCCGATTCCCAGCGCAAGTCATGCGCGGCGCGGCGCGCTTCGGGCGAGGTGAGCCAGCGATCCTCGCCGGGCGGCGTGGTGATGCGGCCATCGAGCGAGAGCGCGATCTTCGCGACGACCCACGGGCGCTTCTTCGTGATGTACCAGTTGAAATCGCGGTTCAATTCGGCCGCTTCCTTCGCGAGCAGGCCGTGCGAAACCACAACGCCCGCTTTCCGAAGCAGACGCATGGCAGCCCCTGCGTGCTTTGGATTCGGATCGGTCGCGGCAAAGACCACGCGCGCGATTTTCTCGCGGAGAATCAGTCCCGTGCACGGCGGAGTGCGCCCGTGCGTCGAGCACGGCTCAAGCGTGACGTAAAGCGTCGCGCCCTCCACGCGATGGCCGCGCTTTTTCGCATCGGCGACGGCGTGGACTTCTGCATGCGGTGTTCCCGCGCGAAGATGAAAGCCTTCGCCGATGATCTTGCCACCGCGCACCAGCACCGCGCCCACGCGAGGGTTTGGAAACGTCAGGCCCGAACCAAGCTGCGCCAGTTCCAGCGCGCGACGGAGGAAGCGGGCGTCAGACATTCAGCTACTGTAGCGGCGGTCTATGACCGTCGCACTCTTTTCGTGCCGCGTTCGCTTCCTGCGCGCTTCGCGCGCCCGGGCAACAAGTAGCCCGGGCCACCCAAGGCATTCTCCGCGTCATTCTCAGTCCTCCGCGCGAATTTCCTTAATCCGCGAAGAAGCTCTCAACGAACTCGCCGGCTGCGAAACGCTTCAAATCCTCCGGCTTTTCGCCGCGGCCTAGATAATAGGTGGGCAGGCCAACCTCAGCGCGGACGGCGGCGACCATGCCGCCACGCGCGGAGCCGTCGAGCTTGGTAACGATGAGGCCGGTGAGCCCGACCGCCTCATGAAATTCCTTGGCCTGCGCGAGCACGCCGCTGCCGGTGGTGCCGTCGGCGACAAGCCACGTGTGATGCGGCACACCTTCGGTTTTCTTTTGCAGGCTGCGCTTGATCTTCTGAAGCTCGAGCAGCAGGTTGCGCTTATTGGCCTGGCGTCCGGCGGTGTCGATGATAAGCAGGTCGTCCTTCGCCTCCTGCGCCGCGAAGAGCGACTTCACCGCGACGGCTGCGGGATCGGTTCCCTGTGGCGCAGTCGTCACCGGAATCACCAGGCGCGCGCCCCAAGCCTCGAGCTGCTCGGTGGCCGCGGCTCGGAAAGTATCCGCTGCGCCAAGGTGCACGCTTTTGCCTTCCTGCTTCGCGCGGGCAGCGAGCTTCGCGGCGGTCGTGGTCTTGCCGCTGCCGTTGACGCCGATGAGCAGGATCACCTCAGGCTTCTGCTTGATCGGCAGCGGCGGCGGGATGCGCACGAGCGCGGTCATCTTTTCGCGCAGTAATTTCTCGGCGCGTTCGGGTGTGCGGGACAGGCCCATCTCCTTGAGATCATCGACCCACTCGGTCGCGAGCTTCACGCCGAGATCGGCCTCGATCAGCAGCGCCTCCCAGTCGATCTCCTCGCCTTCGCCCGCGCGAAAGCGTTCCACCAGCCGGTTCCAGAAACTCATGACGACTTACTGCGGCGGGGGCTGTTGCGCCGGGACGATGACGACGCGCATCGGGTAGTGCAGCTTGAGTTCGCCATCGAGCAGAATCTCGATGTGGTGCGCGCCCTGGTCGCGGAACATGAGCCCGCCGAAAATGTTCACATTGGTCGTGTGGCTCTCCTCATTGCCGAGCTGAAACTGCGTAGTGGCCGTGGCCAGCACCGTTTCCTCGTCCGGTGCGATAATGCGCGTGACTTGCTCGAAATGGCCGATGCCGGAGGACCAGCGCGTCCAGATGCAGAGCTTGATAATCTGGATCGGCAGCTTGGGCGCGCCGATGAAATTGACGATGCCCACGATGGTGTGGGCGCCGGAGGCTTCGACGCGGACGTCTTCACAGGCGAAGGAAGCCTGCAGGTCGGGGATCATGCGGTCCAAGGGCATCCGGCTAGCATCTACTTTTTCACTCGGGGATCAAGCGCATCCCGCAAGCCATCGCCGAGGAAATTGAGCGCCAGCAGCGTCAGCGTCATGCACGTGCCGGGGAAAACGAGCAGCCACCAGTAACTGTGGACCGGGTTGATGAGGCCCGCGGCGTCGGAGACGAGCGTGCCCCAACTGGCCAGCGGCGATTGCAGGCCCACGCCGAGAAAACTCATGAACGATTCGTCGAGCATGATGGCGGGGACGGTCAGCGTGAGGTAGACGACGATGAGGCCGCTCAAGTTCGGCAGCAGGTGCGACCAAAGAATGCGGAAGTGCGATTGCCCGAGCGCATGCGCGGCCTGCACGAAGGCCTGTTCCTTGAGCACAAGCACCTGGCCGCGGATGATGCGCGCCATGACGAGCCACTCGGTGAGGCCAAGAAAGAGAACGATGAGCACGAGGCGCGGCGGCACCGACGTGATGCCCGCATCCTTGAGGAAATTGGCCATCGGCGTGTCGAGCGTGGTGACGAGAATGATCACCAGCACAAGTGTTGGCAGCGAATAGATGATCTCGACGACGCGCATCATCAAGTTGTCGACGCGACCGCCGGCGTAGCCGCTGATCAAGCCGTAGGTGACGCCGACGAGGAGGCTGACCAGTGTTCCCGTGGCAGCAACGAAGAGGGAAATCTGCGCCCCGAAGAGCGTGCGCGAAAGCAGGTCATGGCCATTGACGTCGGTGCCGAACCAATGAGACCACGAAGGTTTCAACAACGAAGCATCGGAGATGGCGTCATAGGCATAACCGGTGAGCTGGTAGGAACGGCCTTGCTCATCGTGAAAGAAGGGCACGATGAAGTCGGCCACGGCGAGCAGCGAGATGGCGGCAATGAACAACGCGCAGGCGATGAGGAAGCGGTCGCGCCGGATGATGGAGTAAAAATCGGCGAGCGGTTTCATTCCAGCCGGACGCGGCGGTCGACGACGAAGTAGAGAATGTCGGCGACCAGGTTGAACACGATGAGAAAGGAGCTAAAAACGAGCACGATACCGGACGTGACGAAGGGATCGAAGTTCTCCGCGCTGAGCACGAAGAACGGACCGATCCCCGGAATGCCGAAGAGCGTCTCGATGACGATCGAGCCAGTGAGAATTCCCGCGGCGGCGGGTCCGCTGTAGCCGATCACGGGCAGGATCGCGACCTTGAGCGCGTGACGGAAGAGCACGGCGTATTCGGGCAGGCCCTTCGCGCGCGCCGTGCGGACGAAGTCGAGCTTGAGCACTTCGAGCAGGCTGCCGCGCGTGAGCCGCGCGATGATGGCGGTGAAGGGAATGGAGAGACAAAGCGCGGGAAGGATGATCTGATCGGCCGAACCCCAGCCCGCAACCGGCAGGATGCCGAGATCGATAGCGAGGAGGAGTATTAGCATCGGTGCGAGAACGAAACTCGGGATGGAAATGCCGAGCAGCGCGAGCAGCATCAAGGCGCGATCGCCCCACTGGCCATGACGCACAGCGGCCAGCGCGCCGAGCGTGACACCCGCACCGAGGGCCATGCAGTAGGCCAGCGCGCCGAGCGTCATGGAGACCGGCAGCGTCTGCGCGATGATTTCGTTGACGCTGCGGTTGCGGTACTGCGTGGAAATGCTGAGATCGCCGTGCGCGACCTTCCACATGTACTGCGCGTACTGGTGCCAGAGCGGGCCCTTCAGGTCGTACTCCTGCTCGAGCTGGTCCATGATTTCCTTCGGGATTTTCTTCTCCGACGCGAAGGGACTGCCCGGTGCGCTGCGCACGAGCATGAACGTGAGCGTCACCACGATGAACAGCACGGGGATGGCCTGAATCAGGCGGCGGATGATCAAGGCGGTCATGGTTTCTTCTCCGGGATATAGAAATTGCCCCAGCGATGATCGTCGACAAAGTTCGGCTCGAAGCCGCCGACCTTGCCGGGCTCGTAAAGCGCCATGCCGACCCAGAAATAGATGGGTACGATAGGCACCTGGTCGACGCACAGGATCTTCTCCATGTCGCTCAGGATCTTCATGCGAGCGGCGGGATCAACCGTGTTTTCCGAGGCGGCCAGCATCTGGTCGTACTGCGGATCGCTCCAGCCCGTCTCGTTGTTGCCGCCGTCGGTGACGAACATGTCGAGAAACGTCTGCGGGTCGTTGTAATCGCCGATCCACGCCGAGAGCGAAAGATCATAATCGATCAGTTGCTGCGTGTTGAGATAGACGTTGAATTCCTGGCCGCGCAGATGGATTGAGGTGATGCCCAATTCGCGCTGCCAGAGCGCCTGCATTTCCGTGGCGATCTGCTGCGGCCCGCTTCCGCGAATGGCGTAGAGCAGGTTGACGTCGGGGAAGCCCTTGCCGCCCGGATAACCGGCCTCCGCGAGCAGTCGCCGCGCTTCATCGGGATGGTAGCCGAGACCAGGCGGCGGCGTGTAGCCCTTGTAGCCGGGCGGCGCGAACGTATCGGCGATCGGTTCGCCGGCGCGCGTGATCTTCGTTACGATGTCGTGCTTGTCCAGCGCGAGAGCCAGCGCCTTGCGCACGCGCACATCGTCGAACGGCTTGCGCTTAACGTTGAAGCGCAGAAACGTAGTCGCGCCGAAGGGATTCGCGTGAAAGTAGGGCTTGTCCTTGATGTCCGCCACGAGCGTGGACGGGATGCTGCGCGTATCAAGAACCAGGTCGGTCTTGTGCGAGTAGAAAAGATTGAAGGTGGTGTTGGCGTTGCTGGTCGGCAGCACCTTCATGCGATGTACCGGCACGGGTTTCCAGTAGTACGGGTTTGCCTCGACGAGGATGTAATTGCGGAAGCGCCAGTCCTTGAGGACATACGGCCCGTTGCTCACCATGTGGCCGGGCTTGGTCCAGTCGCGGCCATATTTCTTCACCGACGGCAGATGCACCGGGCAGAGCGTCTGGAACGACGTGAGCTCCAGGAAAAACGCCGTAGGATGCGCAAGCGTGCAGACGAGCGTGTGATCATCCGGCGCCTTCACACCCACCTGCGAGAAGTCCGTGATCTTGCCCGTGCCGTAAGCCTCGCCGTTGAGCAGATAGTAGAGCTGATAGGAATATTCGGAGGCCGTCGCGGGATTCAGCGTCCGCTCCCACGAATCGACGAAATCTTGAGCGGTGACCGGATCGCCGTTGCTCCACTTGATACCGGGCCGCAGGTGGAAGGTGTACGTCAAACCATCCGGCGACATCTCCCAGCTCTCCGCCATGCCGCCCACGATGCTGCCGTCGGCCGCGCGCGTGGTCAGGCCCTCGAAAAGCGCGAGGATGATGCGGCCGTCGAGCTGCGCCGTGGCCATGGCGGGATCAAGTGTCTGCGGCTCGTCCCCATTGCTCAGCGTCAAGTCCACCTGCGGCGCCAGCGACCAGCCGCCGAACAGCCAGAAGAACGCGAGAAAGCCAGCCACGAGTCCCGCCGCGACGGCCCACGGTTTCCACGCGCGCGGGGAGTGGGAAGGGCCGGTCGTCTGGGGCATCAGCCGTCGAAGCTATACCAAAAGACCGCGCGTTCCAGATTGTATTCTACCAGGCGAACAACTTCCGTCTCGCGCAGCACGGGGCGCGCGTGCCATAACGTGGCGCTTATGACTTCCCGCAGCACGTCTGCACCGGCCCGCCATACGCCTCGCGAGGTCCTGGCCGCCATCGCGCACCCGGCGGTACTGGTGGGCTCCCTCGGCTACTTCGTCGACATCTACGACCTGATTCTTTTCGCAGTCGTGCGCGTCTCGAGCCTGAAGAACCTCGGCTATACCGGCGACCAGCTTATTACCGAAGGCACGTGGCTCATCAACGTGCAGATGGCCGGCATGCTCATCGGCGGCCTCCTGTGGGGCTTGCTCGGCGACCGCGTTGGGCGCATCAAGGTTCTCTTCGGCTCCATCATTCTCTACTCGCTGGCCAATGCCGCCAACGGGCTCGTCCACGACCTGAACGCTTATGCGCTCTGCCGTTTCCTCGCCGGGTTGGGCCTCGCGGGCGAGTTGGGCGGCTGCGTCACGCTCGTCGCGGAGGTTCTGCCGCAGGCGCTGCGCGGTTACGGGACGGTGCTGATCTCCGTGATCGGGATTCTCGGCGCGGTGGCCGCTGGCTACGTCGGCGCACATTACGACTGGCGCACAGCCTATTATATAGGGGGCGCACTGGGAGCGCTGCTGCTTCTCCTTCGCATGTGCGTGCATGAGTCGGGCATGTTCAAACAGATGACCAGGACGAACAAGCCGCCCTTCGCCTCGCAGCTCGTTCTCTTGTTCAAGCCTTCGCGCCTTGGTCGCTATCTCTGCTGCATCCTCATCGGCCTGCCCACCTGGTACTTCGTTGGCCTGCTCGTGCTCTTCAGTCCGGAGCTGGCGAAGGCGCTCGGCGCTTCCGGGCCGGTAGTCGCGCCCGTCGCAGTCGCACTCGCGTACTCCGGCATTTCCCTGGGCAGCCTGACCAGCGGGGCGCTCAGCCAATATATGCGGTCGCGCAAGAAGGTCCTGCTTCTTTTCATCCTGGGCGCCTTGCTGCTCACCAATATTTTCTTCTTCCTCAGCCAGCCGAGCCAGCAACTCGTCTACGGCGTAATTTTTCTCATCGGCATCGCCAATGGCTACTGGGCGATCTTCGTCACGGTGGCAGCGGAGCATTTCGGCACCAACATGCGAGCCACCGTGGCCACGACTGTGCCGAACTTCAGCCGGGGATCGGTCATTCCCGTCACCATGCTGTTCACCTGGCTCAAGCCCCAGATCGGCGCGATCCACGGCGGATTGCTCGTCGGCTGGATCGTCTTCGCCATCGCGTTGGCCGGCTGGTTCGGCCTGAAAGAGACCTTCCACGACGACCTCGATTATCTGGAAGAATAAGCTGCCGCTCTGGGCGCGGCTCCGTAACGAAAAAGTTCGTTGCTCCCTGCCGCATCGCGCTTATAAGTAACCTTCGCGCGTTGTGCTGCGAAGCCGGCGCGCCATCTCATGCCCAAGCGTACCGATCTCAAGTCCATCCTCCTCATTGGCTCCGGCCCGATCATCATCGGCCAGGCCTGCGAATTCGATTATTCCGGCGTCCAGGCCTGCAAGGCCCTGCGCGAGGAAGGTTACCGCGTCATCCTGATCAACTCCAACCCGGCCACGATCATGACCGACCCGGAGTTCGCGGACCGCACCTACATCGAGCCGATCACGCCCGAGATCGTCGAGAAGATCATCGCGCGAGAAAAGCCCGACGCGCTGCTGCCCACCCTCGGCGGCCAGACCGCGCTCAACACCGCGATGTCGCTCTACAACTCCGGCGTGCTCAAGAAGTACAACGTGCAGATGATCGGCGCCAACGCCGACGCGATCAAGAAGGGCGAGGACCGCCAGCTTTTCAAGGACGCGATGGAGAAGATCGGCCTCGACATGCCCATCTCCGGCACGGCGCATACGATCGACGAAGCGCGGCAGGTCGCGGAAAAAATCGGCACGTTCCCGCTCATCATCCGCCCCGCCTTCACCATGGGCGGCACCGGTGGTGGCATCGGCTACAACCGCGAGGAATTCGAGGAAATTTGCAAGCGCGGGCTCGATCTTTCGCCCGTCAGCGAGGTGCTCATCGAGGAGTCGCTTCTCGGCTGGAAAGAGTACGAGATGGAAGTCATGCGCGACCGCGCGGACAACTGCGTCATCGTCTGCTCTATCGAGAATTTCGACCCGATGGGCGTGCACACCGGCGATTCGATCACGGTCGCGCCGATTCAGACGCTGACCGACAAGGAATACCAGATCATGCGCGACGCCTCGTTCGCGATCATCCGCGAGATCGGCGTCGAGACGGGCGGCAGCAACATCCAGTTCTCGGTCAATCCGCAGACGGGCCGCATGATCGTCATCGAGATGAACCCGCGCGTGTCGCGCTCCTCGGCGCTGGCGTCGAAGGCGACCGGCTTTCCCATCGCGAAGATCGCGGCCAAGCTCGCCGTCGGCTACACGCTCGACGAGATCAAGAACGACATCACGCGCGAGACGCCCGCCAGCTTCGAGCCGACCATCGACTACGTCGTCACCAAGGTCCCGCGTTTCACCTTCGAGAAATTTCCCAACACCGATCCCACGCTGACCACGCAGATGAAGAGCGTCGGCGAGGCCATGGCCATCGGCCGCACCTTCAAGGAGTCGCTGCAGAAAGCGCTCCGCTCGCTCGAAGTCGGCGCCTGGGGCTTCGGCGGCGGCAAGGCGGAGTGGGCCGTGCCGGTTTCGGCCTACGCACCCACCACGTCGGGCACGCTTCCTAAGCTCGACCTCACGCCGTCTGGCCCAGCCCTGCCGCCGCGCGATGTCATCCAGCAAAAGCTCGTCACGCCGAACGCCGAGCGCATTTTCTTCATTCGCCACGCGCTGCGTGCGGGATTTACCGTCGAGGAAATCTTCAAGCTGACGAAGATTGATCCGTGGTTCTTGGGACAGCTCAAGGAGTTGGTGGATGAGGAAGAGATTCTATCTCAATACGGTACTCGCAGGGCTGAGCTTCCTCGCGCAAGTAAAAGGTTTTTTGAAGCTTACCGGCGTGAGATGACGAAGGAGGAAATCGAACAAGCATTTCCAGGAATGTTTGACCCCGCGCTCCAACCGAACATTTTGTTGCCGCGTGCGAAATCTCTCGGATTTTCTGATCGCCAAATCGCCGCAGCATGGCAAATGACCGAAAAGGAAATCCGTGACCACCGCGCGGAACGCAATCTCCACCCCTCCTACCGCCTCGTAGACACTTGCGCGGCCGAGTTCGAGGCCTACACGCCTTACTACTATTCGACCTACGACAACCAGGTCGATGAAGTCCGCGACAGCACGAAGAAGAAGATCATGATACTTGGTGGCGGGCCGAACCGGATCGGGCAGGGGATCGAGTTCGACTACTGTTGCGTCCACGCCGCATTCGCGCTGAAGGAAATCGGGTACGAGACCATCATGGTCAACTCGAACCCCGAGACCGTCTCGACCGACTACGACACCAGCGACAAACTTTTCTTCGAGCCGCTCACCCTCGAGGACGTGCTCAACATCTGCCATCGCGAGAAGCCCGATGGCGTCATCGTCCAGTTCGGCGGCCAGACGCCGCTCAACCTCGCCGCCGGCCTCAAGGCCGCGGGCGTGCCGATCATCGGCACCTCGGTCGAGTCGATCGAGCGCGCCGAGGACCGCAAACTTTTCCAGCAGATGTTGCACAAGCTCGGCCTCAACCAGCCGCCGAATGGTATCGCGACCAACGAAGACGAAGCTGTTGTCGCTGCCGAGAAGGTCGGTTACCCCGTGCTCGTGCGCCCGTCGTTCGTGCTCGGCGGCCGTGCCATGCAGATCGTCTACAGCGACGACGAGCTGCGCTATTATATGCGCAACGCCGTCGCCGCCTCTCCCGAGCGCCCGGTGCTCATCGACCGCTTCCTCGATGACGCGACCGAGGTCGATGTTGACTGCATCGCCGACGGCGACATCGCGGTGATTGGCGCGATCATGGAGCACATCGAGCAGGCGGGCGTGCACTCGGGCGACTCGGCCTGCGTCATTCCCGCGCCTACGCTCTCGGAAAAGGTGAAGGCCGAAATCCGTGAGGCAACGGTGAAGATGGCCAAGGCGCTCGACGTGCGCGGCCTGATGAACGTGCAGTTCGCGGTGAAGGACGAGACCGTCTACGTGCTCGAGGTCAACCCGCGCGCGTCGCGTACCGTGCCGTTCGTGAGCAAGGCGATTGGCGTGCCGCTGGCTAAGCTCGCCGCGAAGATCATGACCGGCGCGAAGCTCAAGGACCTCAAGTTCACTAAGGAAATCATCCCCACGCACTACTCGCTCAAGGAAGCCGTTTTCCCCTTCGCGAAATTCCGCGGCACCGACATTCTCCTCGGGCCCGAGATGAAATCGACCGGCGAAGTCATGGGCATCGACGACGACTTCGGCCTGGCCTACGCGAAATCACAGATGGCCGCGCAGCCGCCGCTCCCGCTCTCGGGCAACGTCTTTATCAGCGTACGCGACGCGGATAAAGCGGCCGCAGTGCATCTCGCGAGCGGGTTGCTGCAGCTCGGCTTCAAGGTTTTCAGCACTTCCGGCACCGCCGCGGCGCTTGAGGCTGGAGGCATCGAGGTCAACCGCCTCTACAAGCTGACGGAAGGCCGCCCCAACGTGCTCGACATGCTCAAGAACGGCGAGATCGGCCTCATCATCAACACGCCGGCTGGCCCCGTCGCGCGGCAGGACGAAGTGAAGATCCGCACCACGGCGCTCTACCAGCGCGTGCCGGTGATGACCACTCTCGCCGCGGCGCAGGCCACGTTGCGCGCGTTGCGCTCGCTGAAGACGAAGCCGCTCGGGGTCAAGTCGCTGCAGGAATACCACGCGGGTTGACGCGGCCAAAAGTTGCGGAAAAGAATTTTCGCCGCCTCATTTTGCCCGCAACCGGCTCATGGTGAGGCTGCTAAAAGGCGATAGGAATTTGCGCTCCTCAAATGAGCATTGAGCCGTAGGGCGGACGTGATAGGTTCCGCGGCTAACGCCCATGCCCCGCAAACGCTCCCGCGACGAAGTCTTTGGGACGCTTATTCGCGCCAGCGGCTACCTTAAACCGTACAAGCCGCAGTTGGCCGGGGTCTTCGCCATCATCCTTCTCTTCACGGCGAGCTCGCTGGCCTTCCCGCGCTTGATGGGAAAGATCATCGATTGCACGACCAAGCCCAATGGCTGGTCGCAGATCGTCGACCTGCTCGTTATCTACGTCGCCGTCCTGGTCATCCGTGCCCTGGCGCAGATGACGCGCAACTATCTCATCCAACGCACGGGCATGCGCGTCACCTGCGACCTGCGCGTGCAGATCTTTGCCCACCTGCAGAAACTCTCGCTGAAGTTTTACGATGAGCGCCAGACCGGGCGCATCGTGGGGCGCATCATCGACGACTCCACCGCCGTCCACTCGCTCGTTACCGGCGCCTCGGTCACACTCTTCAGCGATCTGCTCACCGCCTTCGGGGTCTTCATCTGGCTCTTCTATCTCAACTGGATGCTGGCCATACCATCCGTCATCCTGACTCCGCTGCTCATCCTTAACCATCGGTGGCACCGGCGCCGGATGCGCGTGGAAGCCCGCCGGCACATGCGCCAGTGGTATCGCATCCTCGGGTTCGTCAACGAGCGTGTGGCCAACAATCGCATCATTCGCGCCTTCGGCACGGAGCGCCAGGAAGAGAGAACCTTCCGCGACCAAATCGAGGGCGACTACACCAACTTCAACCGCATCCAGTGGCGCAACACCCTGCTCACGACCATGGCCGAGTATCTCTCCGGCCTCGGGCAATTCATCGCGGTGGGCGTTGGCGCGCTACTTCTCTGCCTGCACCAGCCGGGCTTTACCCCGGGCAAGCTCTTCGCGTTCCTCGGCTACTTGAGCATGCTCTACACGCCCATCGTCAACATCGTCGCTTCGAGCACGGTCATCCAGAAGGGCGTCACCGCCATGGAGAAGATCTTAGCCCTGCTCGACACCAGGCCGCACATCCCGGAGAACGACGCGCTGCCCGCCTTCCCGCGCATGCAGGGCAAAGTCGAGTTCCGCGACGTCTCCTTCGGCTATCGCATCGGCCAGGCCACGCTCGACCGCGTCAGCTTCACCGTCGCGCCGGGCGAGATGATCGCGCTCGTCGGGCCCAGCGGCGCGGGCAAGAGCACCATCATCACGCTGCTCGCGCGCTTCTACGATCCCACCTCCGGCGCCGTGCTCATCGACGATCGCGCCATGACGGACTACAACGTCCAGTCCGTGCGCCGTCAGGTCGGAATCGTCATGCAGGACAGCATCCTCTTCTCCGGCACGCTCGCGGAGAACATCCGCTACGGCCGCCCGGCCGCCACCATGGACGAGGTCATCGCCGCGGCCAAGGCGTCCAACGCGCACGAGTTCATCTCCCAGTTCAAGAGCGGCTACGACTCGCGCGTGGGCGAGCGCGGCGTCTCGCTCTCCGGGGGCCAGCGCCAGCGCGTGGCCATCGCCCGCGTCCTGCTCAAGGACCCGCGCATCCTCATCCTCGACGAGGCCACCAGCGCCCTCGATTCCCACTCGGAGAAGCTCATCCAGGACGCGACGGAGAAGCTCATGCGCGACCGCACCTCCATCGTCATCGCGCACCGCCTCTCCACCGTGGTCAACGCGAACCGGATCTTCGTCATGGACAAGGGCCGCATCGTCGCCATCGGCAATCACGCCGAGCTGCTCGCCAAGCCCGGGCTCTACCGCGATCTCTATCAGCTCCAGTTCGCCGACCGCGCCGCGGCCTGATCTGTATAGAATCCGGGCCGTTTTCCGGCGCGGTATCCTAGATAGCCTCGGGAGCCTATCTTTTTAGGTGATATAGAATCTGCTGTCTCTGCAGAGCTACCGCCTTTGCGCATTTCCGTGCGATAAATAGGGCATGTCGAACATCCTATTGATTCTCTCCTACGTCGCGAAGGCCGCCGGCTTCGTTGCCGCGCTCAACGCGATTCCCTTCGTCTCGCCGTCCACCGGCATCATCATTTTCTTCGTCGCCTCGCTCCTCAAGGACACGGTCGACCGCATCGGCGACTTCCTCGACAACGGCAAGCAGGACTGGCGCGCCTAAGCGCCCAGCTCCGGCCCCGCGCCCAATTGTCTGAGGCCTTTCTCCTCTCCTGACCATACACGCAAACCTCCCGATGCTTCCCTCGACCCTCCCACAAGAGCCCGACGCCGCAGGAAACCGCGACCGCCATGCGGGGACCGGCGCCACTGGAAATTCTCCGGACGTCCTTTCCCCCGAACCCGTCCCCACGCGCATCCCCGCGTGGCGGTCCTTTCCGCGCAAGCGCCGTTATAGAAATCGGTCTATAGACGGCGGCCCGGCGGAGATCGAGCGCCCGGTCTTTCACCGAATCTCTATATAGAACTCGCCATGCCTCTTCCCTTTACCCTTTACCTTTTGCCCTTCGCCCTGGTTCTCGCGCAGGAAGTCCCCGCGCCCGACACCGCGCGGCTCTCCTCCTGGCTCATCGACGCCGCGGCGCTCGCCGCCATCCTGCTCGTCTTCCTCAAGGTCCTCGACCATTTCAAGCGCCGCCCGTCGCTCGAGCAGGAGCTGGAAAAACTCCTGCGCCAGATTCGCAGCGAGCTCAACCAGATCCGCGTCGAGCACGCCGAGCACCTCGCCGAAGTCCGCCTCCGCGTCGAGGGCGCGCACCAGCGCGTCGATCACCTCACGCACGACCTCAACAACAAGCTCCAGCGCCTGCCCGGCGAGATCGTCGACATCCTGCACAAGACAGGCGTGTTGAAGGGCAAAGGGTAAAGGGCAAAAGGAAAAAGTCCTGAATTCCAATCGCCACACCTTTTGCCCTTAGCCCTTTGCCCTTTGCCCTTATGAAGATGAAGACCCAACCCGAAGCTCCCTACACCGATCCCGAAGCCCTGCTGCAGGCGCGCGTGCTGAAAATCCTCAAGCCGTGCCGCGGTTACTGGCTCGACGAACAGACGCTCTACCTGACGCTCAACCTCTCCCGGCCTGCCGTCACACGCGAGCGGCTCGACTTCGCCCTGCGCGAGCTGCGCGACAAGGCCTACATCGACTTCCGCGTCGACCCGCTCTCGCGCCTCACCGAATGGCGCCTCACGCCCAGCGGCAACACGCTGGCCCAACCGCTTTGACCAAGAAAAACGTGAAGAAGAAAACGAACAAGACGGCGGAGGCAGGGGTAGCCGTCGACCGCCGGGCGACGGGCTCGGATGCAGACGCAACCTCAACCGAAGGTGCGGAAATCAACGCACCCCGCGCCCGGCGGTCGACGGCTACCCCGAGGCGCACCCGCAGCGAAATCCTCCGCGACTACTGGCGCGATGTGAAATCCGGCAAGCGCACGCGCAATGAAAAGCCAGCCGAGCTGCCGCCGGACCCTAATCGTAATCCGCTGCTCGATCTTCCCGAAGCCGAACGCGTCAAACTCTACGTCCTCCTGCGCGACTGTCCGCTGATGGAAACCGTGCAGATGCTGCTCGAGGAGCGCGGTATATTTGGCATCACGCGCGAACAGGTCGACGACTTCTTCGTCGAGGAAGGGCTGCACTTCTGGGAAGTGCGCAGCCTTCGCGCGGCAACGGAAGCCAACGCCCTCGTGCGTTTCGCAGAGCAGTGCGACGAGAATATTCCCGCCGGTATTCTCGCCGCACTTGGGCAGGAAACCTTCCGCCAAGTCACCAGGGGCACCGACCCCGCCGCGATAACCCGGTTTGCCACGCTCTTTCTCAAGGTCCGCAGCGACAATCGCGCGGACGAGATGCAGGGCCTCAAGCGCCGCAAAGTCGAGCACGACCTTGGTGATGATCTGCACGCTGCCTACCGGAAGCTCGCCCAGGAAGTCGACCGCTGCCCCGCTGCGCAGGAACACTTTGATGCCCTGCAGCGGGCGCTGGCCGAAAACACCGAGGCCAAACCATGAAGAAGCGCCCCTTGGTGGTAGCCGGCGCAGGCCCTGCGCCGGTCGGTCCCGCGAAGGCGGGACCGATTTCCGAAATGCGCCGCTCTGCGGCGCACCCGCGCTCGGCGAGCGCGGGCTACCCCGCCGCTGGGACGGCGGCGGCCACCAAAAAATCCGCCATTTAGGAAATCGC
>Ga0302267_10003834_pt1 | contig 17000 bp, 15 predicted proteins | sample III_Bog_E1_3_FD_194555 | JGI IMG/M metagenome (GOLD analysis project Ga0302267, IMG submission 194555) | Peat permafrost microbial communities from Stordalen Mire near Abisko, Sweden - III_Bog_E1_3 | ecosystem: Environmental > Terrestrial > Soil > Wetlands > Peat | place: Sweden: Abisko... | reverse complement strand
CCGAGCACAGGCCGCCCGGACAGCTCAGGGCGCCGAAGGCGACCGTCGGCTGGGGCGAGCAGGCGGTGGTGCCGGAGGAGCTGGAGCTGGCCGTGGTGGAGCTGGAGCTGGCCGTGGTGGAGCTGGAGCTGGCGGTGGTGGAGCTGGAGCTGGCGGTGGTGGAGCTGGAGCTGGCGGTGGTGGAGCTGGAGCTGGCGGTGGTGGAGCTGGAGCTGGCGGTGGTGGAGCTGGAGCTGGCGGTCGTCGAGCTGGAGCTCGCGGTGGTGGAGCTGGAGCTCGAGCTGGAGGTCACGCCCGCCCCGCTGGAGGCGCTGGTGGTGCTCGACGTGGTCGGCGCGCCGCCGCTGCTGCTCGTCGTGGCTCCCGCGCCCCCGTTGCCTCCGGCGCTTTCGCGGACCGGCTCGGGCCCGTTCACGCAGCCGATGACTCCGATCACTGCAGCCGCCGCGCCGACGGCTCCTGCCTGCCAACCTGCCTTCATGGAAAACCTCCCAGAAGAGACGATCGTAGGCGAGCCACGCCGCCGCACGCCAGCCTCGATCGCAGCGGTGAAGTGCGATCGAGACGCGGTGCTGCTGTTCTTTTCCTACCGCGCCGCAGCGCGCGCGCGGGCGGTGGCCTCGAGCCCGCCGGGGACGAAGTCCGTGCCCTTCTGGACGCGATCGTTCCACGTCTCCGGAGGCTTGCCGGTGGGCAGCTCTTTCATGGTGATGCAGCCGGAGACCGGGCACACCAGCGCGCACAGGTTGCAGCCGATGCACTCGTCCTCGTCGACGAACGGGACCCGCGCGCCCGCGCCCACGGCGTTCCCCAGGTTGACGACCCGGTCGGGCACGTGCGCGGGGATGTGCGTGTGCCCGGCGGCGCGCGCCTCGGCCTCGGTGCGGCCGGGGAGGTGGATGCACTGGTGGGCGCCATCCAGGCAGGCCACGTAGCAGAGCTGGCAGCCGATGCAGGTGCGCTCGTCGATGCTGGCGACGACGCGGTAGGAGAGATCGAGGTCGCCCCACTCCTGGTACTGCGGCACCGCCTTGCCGACGAGCTCGCTCACCGACTTCATCCCGTGCTCGTCGAGGTAGTCCGAGAGCCCCTCGATCATGTCCTCCACGATGCGGTAGCCGTAGTGCATCACCGCGGTGCACACCTGGACGGTGGTCGACCCGAGCGCGATGAACTCCGCCGCGTCTCGCCAGTTGGCGATGCCGCCGATGCCGGAGATGGGCAGCCTGCGGATCTGCGGGTGGCGCGAGAGCTGGCTGAGCAGGTGGAGCGCGATGGGCTTGACCGCGGGGCCGCAGTAGCCGCCGTTGGTGGAGGCGTTGCCGACGCGGGGGAGCGGCACCATGCGCTCCAGGTCGACGCCCATGATCGACTTGACGGTGTTGATGAGCGAGATCGCGTGCGCGCCGGAGCGCACCACCGCCTCCCCGGGCTCGGTGATGTCGCCGATGTTGGGGGTGAGCTTGATGATGACCGGGGTCCTGGCCGTCTCGACGGCCCAGCGGGCGATCTCCTCGAGGACCTTGGGCTCGTTGCCGACTGCCGAGCCCATCCCCCGCTCGCACATGCCGTGCGGGCAGCCGAAGTTGAGCTCGAGCCCGTCGGCGCCGGCGTCCTCGGCGCGGAGGATGATCTCGCGCCACTCCTCCCGGGTCTCGACCATCAGCGAGGCGATGACGGCGTGCTTGGGATACCGACGCTTGACCTCGCGGATCTCGCGGAAGTTCACCTCCAAGGGGCGGTCGGTGATGAGCTCGATGTTGTTGAGGCCGGCGAGGCGGGTGCTCCCGTAGTCGAGGCCGCCGAAGCGGCTCGACACGTTGACGATGGGGTTGCCCAGCGTCTTCCACACGGCGCCGCCCCAGCCCGCGTCGAAGGCGCGCATCACCTGATCGCCGGTGTTGGTGGGCGGCGCCGAGGCCAGCCAGAACGGGTTCGGCGAGAGGATGCCGCAGAAGTCGGTGGTGAGATCCGCCATGGCTAGGTAGCTCCCTGCTTGAACATCGCGCTCATGGCGCGCACGGCGATCCGGGCCTCGGCCACGGCGTTGACCACCTCTTTGCCGCCGTTCACGCAGTCGCCGCCGCTGTAGACCCGGGGGTTTCCGGTGCGGTGCGTGGCGGGGTCGACGACGACGCGCCCCTTGCCGTCGAGCGCCACGCCGGGGAAGGCGAGGCCGACCTGGGTGGCGCGGCTCTGGCCGATGGCGACGACGATGAGCTCGGCGGGCAGCTCCTCGCTGGTGCCGACGACGGGCTTGCCGTCGAGCGCCTTGGCGACGAGGAGGCCGACCGCGCGCCCGGCCTCCCGGCGCACCGCCACGGGCACGCGGTTCTCGAGGAGGCGGGCGCCGTCGACGCGCGCCGCCTCGAGCTCGTGCTCGTAGCCGGGCATCTCGCGCTCGCTGCGGCGGTAGACCATGGTGACGTCGACGCCCAGCAGCGAGAGCTCGTGGAGGGCGTCGAGCGCGGTGTTGCCGCCCCCGATGACCAGCGCGCGGGTGACGCCGTCGAGCGTGAGGGTGGGGTCGGCCTTGAGCCGCTCGATGAACGCGGTCGCGCCCACCACGCCGGGGCCGTCCTCGCCCGGGACGCCGAGCGCGGAGTCCGCGCCGAGGCCGAGGCCGAGGAAGACCGCGTCGTGGTCGCGGAGCAGGTCGGCGGCGGAGACCTCGTGATCGCTCGCGGTGCCCTCCACCACGCTGACGCCGGTGCGCAGCTCGATGCGGCCGGCGGCGAGCTCGAGGATCCAGGCGATCTCCTCGAGCGCGGCGCGCCCCTTCATCTTGTAGGGGGCGATGCCGAGCGTGTTGAGGCCGCCCGGGATGGCCTTGCGCTCGAAGATCACCGAGCGGTGCCCGTCGAGCGCCAGCCAGCCGGCCGCGGCGATCGAGGCGGGCCCGGCGCCGATGAGCGCCACCTTCTTCCCGGTCTCGGGCGCGAGCGGCAAGAGATCGCGCTTCTGCGCCAGCGCCTCGTGGACGGCGTGGTGCTGGAGCCGGCCGATCTTGATGGGGTCACGCCCCCACCCCGTGTAGACGCACGCCCCCGCGCAGAGCACCTCGACCGGGCACACCTGCCCGCAGGAGGCGCCGAGCAGGTTCTGCCCGAGGATGGTGCGCGCCGCGCCCTTGAGGTTGCCCGTGGCGATCTTGTGGATGAAGGTGGGGATGTCGATCGCCGTCGGGCACGCCTTGATGCACGGCGCGTCCACGCAGTAGAGGCAGCGGTTGGCCTCGGCCACCGCCTCGGCCGGGTCGTAGAGAGGCTTCTTGTCGGCGAAGCGCTCCTCGAGCCGACCTTCCGGCAGGTGCATCGAATGGGGGTCGTGGTGCATCGGTCGCTCCGCTCAGGGAAGCTGCTTGACCATGTCGTCGTAGGTCTCGGGGCGGCGGTCGCGGTAGAACTGCCAGGTGCGGCGCACCTCCTCGATGACGTCCATGTTCATCTCGGCGACCACCAGCTCGTCCTTGTCCTCGCTGCCCTCGGCGAGGAACTTGCCGCGCGGATCGCAGAAGTAGCTGGTCCCGTAGAACTTGCCGATGTTCCACGGGGCCTCGGTGCCGACGCGGTTACTGGCGGCGATGTAGTAGCCGTTGGCCACCGCGTGCGCGGGCTGCTCCAGCTTCCACAGGTACTGCGAGAGGCCGGCCACCGTGGCCGAGGGGTTGAAGACGATCTCGGCGCCGTGGAGGCCGAGCAGGCGCGCGCCCTCGGGGAAGTGGCGGTCGTAGCAGATGTAGACGCCGATCTTGGCGTACCGGGTCTGGAAGGTGGGATAGCCGAGGTTGCCCGGCTTGAAGAAGTACTTCTCCCAGAAGCCGTTGGTCTGGGGGATGTGGTTCTTGCGGTACTTGCCCAGGTAGGTGCCGTCGGCGTCGACCACGGCCGCGGTGTTGTAATAGACGCCGGCGATCTCCCGCTCGTAGACGGGGATGATCATGGCCATCTGGTACTTCTTCGCGTACTCGGAGAGGCGGGTCACCGTCGGCCCCGGGACCGCCTCGGCGAGGTCGCACCAGCGCGCGTCCTGCGAGGGGCAGAAGTACGGCCCGTTGAAGACCTCTTGCAGGCAGAGGATCTGCACGCCCTTCTTGCCCGCCTCCTCGATGAAGGGGAGGTGCTTCTCGAACATCGCGTCGCGCACGGCGGCGACCGACGCGTTCGGATCGTTGAGCGGGTTGCTACACTGGATCAGACCGCCAATGACGTTGCGTGCCATCAGAACCACCTCGTGACCACGATTTTACGCTCGGTGTAGAAGTCGACCCCGGTGTCGCCGTGGGCCTTGATGTCGCCGAAGAAGCTACCCTTCTGGCCGCCGAAGGGGAACATCGCCATGGGGGCCGCGACGCCGACGTTGACCCCGACCATCCCGGTCTGGATGCGGAGCTGGAACTCGCGCGCCGCCTTGCCGGAGGTGGTGTAGATGGAGGCGGCGTTGCCGTACTCGCTCTTGTTGGCGATGGTGATCGCCTCGTCCAGGTCCTTGGCGCGCATGATGCAGAGCACCGGGCCGAAGATCTCCTCGGTGGCGATGGTCATCCCGGGCTTCACGTCGTCGAAGACGGTGGGCCCGATCCAGAAGCCGTCGGGATAGCCCTCGACCTTGGCGCCGCGGCCGTCGAGGAGGAGCTTGGCCCCCTCGGCCACGCCCTTGTCGATGTAGGCGAGGACCTTGGCGCGGTGCGCCGCCGAGATCACCGGACCCATGGTCACCCCGGGCTTGGCTCCGTCGCCGAGGACCACCGCCCTGGCGGCGGCGAGGATGCCCTCGCGCACGCGCTCGTAGGCGCTGCCGATCGCCACCACCACGCTGGCGGCGAGGCAGCGCTGGCCGGAGCAGCCGTAGGCCGACTCGGCGGCGTTGGCGATGGACTTGTCCATCTCCGCGTCGGGCATGATGGCGATGAAGTTCTTGGCGCCGCCGAGCGCCTGCACCCGCTTGCCGGCGTCGGCGGCGGTGCGATAGACGTGCCGGGCGATGGTGCTCGACCCGACGAACGAGACGCCGCGGATCTGCGGGTGGGTGCAGAACGCGTTCACCACGTCCTTGCCGCCGTTGACCAGGTTGACCACGCCGGGGGGCAGATCGACCTGCCGGATCAGATCGAAGATGCGCTCCTGGGAGAGGGGCACCTGCTCCGAGGGCTTGAGGACGAAGGTGTTGCCGGTGGCGATCGCGTAGGGCAGAAACCAGAGCGGCACCATCGGGGGGAAGTTGAACGGCGTGATCGCCGCGAACACGCCCATGGGCTGGCGGATGGTCTCGCTGCCGATGCCGGTGGCCACGTCGGGCAGGCTCTGCCCCATCATCAAGGCGGGGATGCCCGCCGCGTGCTCGACGTTCTCGATGCCGCGGCCGAAGTCGTTGCGGGACTCGGAGAGGGTCTTGCCGTGCTCGGAGGTGCAGATGGCGGCGATCTCGTCGCGGTGCGCGTCGAGGATCGCCCGCAGCTTGAACAGGTACCGCGCCCGCTGCACCGGCGGCGTCGCGCTCCACGCCGGGAACGCGGCCTCGGCGGCCGAGACGGCGGCGTCGACGTCGCCCGTCGTCGACAGGGGCACCTGGGCGATGGTCGCACCGGTGGCCGGATTCTTGACGTCGAGGAGCGTGGTCCCGGACGAGCGGGTCCAGGCACCGTTGATGTAATTCTCGAGCACGCGCATCCGAAATGCCTCTCGCGGAAGCGCGGTGGTGTCAAGCAGGCTCGATCCTTGAAGGGGAGGGCCGCGGGTGTTAGCGAGCGGTCATGCTTTTCCGTACGAGGCGCGTGCTGGGCACGCTGGTGGTGGCGGGGCTCCTGACGACGGTCGGCTGCAAGGGTGGCAGCGGCCCAGGGGACAACGGCGACGGGGTCACGAACCCGACGCCGGTGGCGGGCCACCCGCGGCTGTGGGTGAACGAGAGCATGGTGGCCGACCTGCAGAGCCGCTCCACCGCGGCCAACCCCTTCTATGCCCAGGGCCTGCAGCAGGTCGCCACCGACTACAAGACGATGATGGACTCGGGGCAGATCCCGTCCGCTGCCAACGACTGCGCCGACTCCAGCGGCGACGGGGGGATTCTCTGCGAGTGGCTGATGGAGGTCTTCGGCCTGATGTCCATCGTCGACCCCGACCCCGCCGAGCGCAACGACTACGGGCACCGGGCGCGCCAGCTCCTCATGACCATCGTCGAGCTCGCCAAGCAGGGACCGCTCACCGGCGATCCCATCCGCGATCCCAGCTTCCCGGTGGGCGATCGCGGCCACTACGGGGACGCGTTCGGCGTCACCGTCGACTGGGTCTACCCGTTCCTCACGGCGAGCGACAAGGCCGACATCCGCCAGGTGTTCCTGGCCTGGGCCGACGCCGACGTGAACGCCGCCGTCACCACCGACAACCACCCCACGCCGGTGGGGATCTTCAACGATCCCTCGCTCCTCACCGATCCGGTGGCGGTGCGCTACGCGGGGAACAATTACTTCACCAGCCACGGGCGCAACCTGGGCCTGATGGCGATGGCCCTCGACGACGCGGACGATCCCGGCGGCGCGCTCCACGCCTATCTCCAGAACGCGACGGGTGCGTTCCTCTACATGACCGACGCGTACCTGCGCGGGCCCGCCCAGGGGGGGCTCCTCGCCGAGGGCAGCGAGTACGACATCGACACCAACCTCAACGTCGGCCAGCTCATGCTCGCCCTGCACACCGCCGGGCTCGACGATCCCGGCAAGCTCGGCAAGCAGGTGCAGATGGCGTCGAACCCGTTCTACGCGGCCCAGGCCGGCGCCTATCTGCACCAGCTCACTCCGGCGGCCGCGCCGGTGCCGGGATCCAGCTACCTGGGTGACTGCTACAGCTTCGTCTCCTGGGGCGACACGGAGACCTTCGTCCCGTACGCCGATCCGTCGCAGGACTACATCGCCGGTCTGGCCCCCGTCGCGCTCATCGCCCGGGACACCGGGGACGCGGCCACCGACGACGCGATCCGCTGGATCCAGAACAACGCGCCGCCGGGGGGCCTGCCCAACGTCCTCCAGCGTGCCGACAGCGACTGGGCCCAGTGGGGGACCCTCTTCTACTTCCTGCTCATGGACCCCAAGGCGAGCGGGGGCACCGATCCCCGCCCGGCGCTGGCGACCGACTTCTGGTCCGAGGGGCTGAACCACCTGCTGGCGCGCACCGGCTGGGGCCCGATGGAGTCGTACTTCACCTATCAGCTCGAGTGGATGGGGATGGATCACCGCCACGCCGACGACAACCACTTCAGCTTCTTCCGCAAGGGCGAGTGGATCACCATGGAGCACGCCGGCTATGCGGGCGTCTTCTTCGACGGGCCCCAGCACAACAACGTCGGCGTGCAGAACGATCCGCCCAGCAGCGAGGGCGACGACCTCACCACCCAGTTCGGCGCGTCGGGCTCGGCGTACGTGTACGAGGGCGCCGGCGACGGCAAGGTCCTCGGCCACAGCGTGACGCCCGCCTACGCCTACGCGCTCGGCGACGCGACCGCGATGCACAACTCGGCGAGCGTGAAGTCCACCAGCGTCACCCACCTGAGCCGCTCCATCCTCTGGCTCAAGCCCGATCACGTCATCACCTACGATCGCGTGGCCACCAGCCACGCCGGCCTCTTCAAGCGCGTCCACCTCCAGCTCCCGTCGACGCCCGCGGTGAGCGGCCTCCGCGCCAGCGCCACGACCGCGGGCGGGCAGGGCATCTTCTACACGGCGCTCCTCCCCACCAACGCGGTGCTCTCCAGCGATCCACCTCCCTCGGACTCCCCGGCCGCGGGCGCGCCGATGACCGACCGCCTGCGCATCGAGGCTCCCGACATGCCGGCGAGCGTGAGCTTCCTCGGCGTGCTCCAGGGGGCCGACAAAGGCGCTGCGGCCGACCCGGTCACCGCGGTGGCCAGCCAGTCGGGGACCGCCTTCGATGGCGCGGTGATCAAGAGCGCAGCGGTGCTCTTCCCCGTCGACCTGAGCGCCGCGTTCACGGGCGTCGTGTTCCAGGTGCCCGCGGCGGTCACCAGCTTCTACGTGACCGGCCTGACGGCCGGGGGCACCTACGATGTGACGACCACTCCGCAAGGGAGCCGCGTCCTCGTCTCGGTGCAGCCGGGGTCCGCGAAGACCGCGGACGCCGGCGGCGTGCTGGCGTTCTGATGTGGCCCGAGGCCCTCACTGGGGGGTGGGCGGCACCGTCACCGTGGTGAGCTGCGCGGCGTTGCCGCCCGCGGGATACGCGTAGGACGAGTAGCTGTCCTCCCCCCACACCACCAGACCGAAGGGGGCGTTGCTCTGGGCCGTGTGCCGCCCGTTGGTGCACGTGCCGGAGGCGACCGCAGCGCGCAGGAGGTCGACGTCGGTCACCTGGTACTTGCCGGAGGTTCCCACCGCCTGCCAGCCGGTCACCGTACCGAGGCAGTCCACCGTGACGTCCTCGAAGCCGTTCGCCGCCGCGACGCGCGTCAGCACCAGGTTCGTGGTCGGATAGGTCGGGTCCGTGAAGAACACGTACTTGGAGAGGAACTGGGCGGGCGGCAACATCACCACGAACTCCTCGTCGCCCAGCATGAGCGGAAACCCGGGCGCGGTGGCGCCTGGCCGCGAGCCTCCCACCAGGTTGGCCGTGGGCATGATCTGCGCAGTCGCGAAGGGGTGGAGGAGATCCTGGCTGTGCACGCGGAAGGGCCCGGTGACGATGAAGTCGGCGACCTGGCCGCGGTCGAGCGTCGCCGGCGCGCTCGCCGTGGGCGGGTCGAAGACGAGCGCCGTGCCGTCGACCGCTCCGACGAAGCGGTAAGGGATCGCCTCCGGCATGAGGTCCGCGCGACGGGTGGCATAGGGGGCCGCGACATAGTCGGTGCCGAGGGCCGAGACGGGCGGGATCTGGCCGTGCGCCTCCTCCCCGCCCGGCTCGGGCATGGGCTGGAGGCGGAAGAAGCGGTTGCCCGCGAACACCGCGACCGGCTTGTCGCTCGAGAGAATGGTGCCGGACATGTCGAGCGAGCCCGCGCCCAGCTCCCACTCGAGGTACTCGCCGGCAGAGAGCGTGTAGTTCGCCGTCGCCGCGTGGGGCGCCGCCGGGAAGACGTCGACCGCCGGCAGATCGACGCTGGGCAGGACCTGCACCGTGGTGCTGTCGGTCATCGCGAGGACCTGCCCCCAGAGCGGGCCCGGCGGCGTGGCGGTGCCGACCGGCGTGGCGATCATCACGTAGTTCTGCCCCCAGGCGCTGGTCGGCATGAGCATCGTGGCGCCGGGGAAGTGGGTGTGCGCCCCGCCGTAAGGCAGGATGTCGTACGCGCTCACGGGCACGCTCGAGGTGATGTGGAACGCGCTGTTCTTGCCGGTGGCCGACAGCGAGGTCGCCGCGGCCACGGCCGTGGGCACCGGGCACTTCATCGACTCGCCGGTCTCGGTGAAGACGCTGTTGGGATCGCCCGAGAGGAACAGCACGGCGACCTGGTCGACCGGGATGCCGGCGGCGCCGAGCGACGGCCACATCGCCTCCGGCTGGCCGTTCTGGGGGATGCGCGCGAACGTGGTGACATCGTGGTTGACGCCATCGAGCGTGACCGTCAGGGTGGCCGCCTCCGGCCAGGTGTTGGCGATGAAGACGGCGAAGCACGGCGGCAGATCCGGCGGGTAGCTGGGTGGCGTGGGCACGAGGAAGTCGCAGCCGACGTTGCCCATGCTCGCGGCGGCGGCGGCGCACGCAGCGATGCAGGCACCGCCGGAGCAGCCCTCGTCGGCGGGACAGGTCATCACCACGTTGCCGCCGGCGTCGACGACCGAGTGGAGGTCGGCGCTGCAGCCGAGCTGCGCTGCCGCGTCGCCGCCGGCGTCGAGATCGAGCCCGGTGCCCGAGGTGGCGCTGGTGCTGGTCGTGGCGCCTCCGCTCCCGGCGCTCCCGCCGCTCCCGCGGGAGCTGGTCGACCCCGAGCCCCCGCATGCGGCCGGCAGCGCGATCAGGAACGCGGTGAAGAGACCGAGGCCGAGGGGAGCGGGGAGTCTCATTGGATGCGAGCCTATCAAGTCCGGCGCAACTTCACACCCGCCCGCGGAGCGCGGCGCCTTGGCGCTTGACGGCCCCATCGCGCCGCCGTCTTCTCCCCGGCGGAGGCGCGTCCGTGACCGATTCCCCCTTCGCCCGCCTGGGTCCGCAGTTCCTCGCGGATCCTTACCCGTTCTACGAGGGCCTGCGCGGCGCCGATCCGGTGTTGTGGATGCCCGAGCTCTTCGGCATCGGCGGCTGGATCGTCACCGGCCACGCCGCCTGCTCGGCGGCGCTGCGGAGCAAGCACTTCGGCAAGGAGGGCCACAAGGTGGTCGCCGCCGAGAAGCTCGCCGCGATCCCCCAGGAGAGCGCGGAGGTCGCGGAGCGCCGCAAGAGCAACATGCTCTTCCGGGATCCGCCCGATCACACCCGCCTGCGCGGGCTGGTGACCCAGGCGTTCACGCCGCGCACCATCGAGCGCCTGCGCCCGCACATCGCCGAGATCGCGGAGGACCTGCTCTCCAGCATGGCAGCCAGCGGCGAGGCCGACCTGATCCACGACTATGCCTTCCCCCTGCCCATCATCGTCATCGCCGAGCTGCTCGGCGTCTCGCCGGCGGACCGCGACCAGTTCAAGCTCTGGTCCACCGACCTCACCGGGGGGATCAACCTCGGCGCCAGCATCGAGGATCTGACCCGGACCGGGCGCGCCATGGAGGCCCTCTCCGCCTACCTCACCGAGGTCATCGAAGAGCGCCGCCGGGCGCCGCGCGCCGACCTCATCAGCGATCTGGTACGGGTCCAGGACGCCGGCGACCAGCTCAGCATGGACGAGCTCCTCGCCACCTGCCGCCTTCTCCTCACCGCCGGCCACGAGACGACCGTCAACCTCATCGGCAACGGGACCCTCGCCCTCCTCCGCCACCCCGAGCAGCGCGCCGCGCTCGCCGCGGACCCGTCGCGGCTGGGGCACGCCATCGAGGAGCTCCTCCGTTACGACAGCCCCGTCCAGCTCACCGTGCGCTTCGCGATGGACGACGCCCCCCTCGGGGCTCACACCGCCAAGCGTGGCGACGTGGTCATCCTCTTGCTCGGCGCGGCCAACCGGGATCCGGCGCAGTTCGCCGCTCCGGCGCGGCTCGATCTCGGGCGCGAGAACGCGCAGAGTCACCTCTCCTTCGGCGGCGGCATCCACTACTGCCTGGGCGGGCCGCTGGCGCGGCTCGAGGGCGAGCTGGCGGTAGGCGCGCTCCTGCGCCGGATGCCCGATCTCGCGCTCGCCCCCGGCGAGGTGGAGTGGCGCCCGCACATGGTGCTCCGCGGGCCCAAGGCACTCCCCGTGACGTTCTGATCACCAGGGAGCGGTGAGCGGGAGATCTCCCTCCCCGACGCTTGCAACCCTGAGCGCCCCGCCCGAGCATGGCGCCGTGCCCATCGCAGATGTGAACGGGATCCGGCTGGCCTACGAGGAGCGCGGTAGCGGCGAGCCGCTGGTGCTGATCTCGGGCATCGGCATGCAGCTGGTCTCCTGGCCGGAGGCGTGGCTCTCGCAGCTCGCCGCGCGGGGGCACCGGGTGATCGTCTTCGACAACCGCGACGTCGGCCTCTCGACCAAGCTCGACCACGCCGGCGTACCCAGCCTGGGGCCGATGCTCGCGCGCGCGCTCGTCCGTCTCCCGGTCACCGCGCCCTATACGCTCTTCGAGATGGCCGCAGACGTGGCCGGGCTCCTCGACGTGCTCGGCCTCGAGCACGCCCACATCGCCGGAGTCTCGCTCGGAGGCATGGTCGCCCAGGCGATGGCCATCGAGCACGGTCACCGCATCAAGAGCCTGGTCTCGATGATGTCTCACCCCGGGGGGCGCCTCTTCGCCGGGCGTTTACGCGCCACCACCAAGCTCCTGCGCCCGCCGCCGCGCAGTCGGGCGGAGGCGATCGAGGGGCAGCTCGACTTCTTCCGCACCGCGGGGAGCACCGGATTCTTCCGCGACGACGCCGACCTCGCCAGGCGAGCGGGCCTCGCCTACGACCGCTCTTTCCACCCTCAGGGCTTCGCGCGGCAGTTCGCCGCCGTGCTCGCGACCGGCGACATGCGCCCCCGGCTGGGGCGCGTGCGAGTCCCCACCCTGGTGCTCCACGGCTCCGTCGACCCCATCTTCCGGCCTTCGTCCGGGCGCGAGACCGCGCGAGCCATCCGCGGCGCCACGTTTCGGCTGATCGACGGCTGGGGCCACGACCTCGCCGAGGGGGTGTTGCCCCTGCTCGTGGAGGCGATCACGGGGCACATCCGGTCCTCCCAATCCCAGTAGAGGCCACGGCCCACGCGCCAGCGGCTCATCGCGCGGCGCTGCATCCAGGCAGCCCAGGATCGGACTCGAACGGCGCGAGGATGACGTCGCACGCGGCGGTCGCCGCGTGTCGAGCCTCACGCGGGCATCAGGCGGGGAAATACTCCGTGGCCCGCTTGTGGCCTTCGGAGCGGATCTTCTTCGCGGCGAGGAGCTTCTTGATGGGGAGGCTGAGCTCCTTGGTGGGGGCGGCCAGGGCGGCGCCGATGGGCTCGATCCGGAGCCCCGGATTCGCCTTGATGTACTCGCCGAGGCGCTCGGTGAGCTTGGCGAGCTCGCTCGGGGGGCGCTTGGCGCCGAACGGGCGCTTGGCTGCGGCGGGCTTCTTGGACACCGGCGCAGCCTTGGCGGCGGGAGCGGCCTTGGCGGCGGGAGCGGCCTTGGTCACCGGAGCGGCCTTGGCGGCGGGCGCCGCGAGGGCAACCTTCTTCGGCCTACCGCGACCGCGCTTGGCGGCGATGGGAGCCGTCGCGGCGGCGACGCCGGCGGAGCCCAGAGCGGCAGACACCGACTCCAGGGCGGCTCGCCGGATCAGCACGGTGAGGTTGGAGACGAAGGCATCGGTCTTGGAGCGGATCTCGTCATCGATATTCGACATGTCAGACTGGATTGCACGCTGGATCATGCGTTGTCAATGGACCACGAGCGAATTCACCATTTTTTATTCCTGCGCCGGCGAGGTCCGCGCCGGTCGAACGGCAGCCCCGTGCTCTGGTGACCGGTCTCCAGAGCGTCGACCTGCGGCCCGGTCGGGGCGTCGCCCGGCGCGTCTCGTGGGCCCCTGCGGCCTTGATCGTCGCCCCGGGACCGAGAGATGGTGTCTTCAGGAACGAAGGCATGCGGCTGGAGCCTTTCATTCCTGCACGAATTGCCCTCCAGGTTGCTTCCAGCAATGCTGCCGCAGGCGTCGAGGAGCATACCGACCGAATCCAGGAGCATACCGAACGACTCGCGCGGGGGAGCGGCGTCGAATCGGGGACGGTGCGGCGGTGAGGCGGAGCCGGGCGACCCTCGGGGCGGGCGGGCCGCTCCGGCTCAGCGCGAGAATGGCATCCCGGTCATCCTGCGGAGCGCCGCGGAACTTTCCGCGACGGATTGAAACTTCCGGACCGCTCCGGCGTCCAAGCGCGCGACATGTCGACACCCCAGCCCTGGTCGGGGAAGAAGAGGAACACCTACATCATGCAGCGCACTTTTCTGGTTCGAGTGGTGCTCGCGGCGGCCTTTCTCGTCCCGGCGACGCTCGCGGTGGCCCCCGGTGCCGCCCGCGCCTGTGGTTCCATGCTGTACCTGGCCCACCGTAACGAGCTCAGGATCCCTGCGCGCCCCTCGTCCTCCGAGCTGATCGCCCAGGCCGAACAAGCCCTCTCCGAGGGCAAGCAGGTCCAGGCAGCGGCCACCGCTCTGCAGGCTTACCCGGCGCTGAAGATCGTCAAGGTGGGCACCCTGCCGCTCGCGGACCGCGCGCTGCGCATCGTGGCGCTCGCCGCGGTGCGCAGCGATGGTGGGCTCAGCACCGGCAGCTTCACGAGCAAGAGCGCCGCGGACCGCGCCGCCAACCTGGAGTGGTCGGTGGAGGTGCTCCGGGGGCTCGACGCCCGGCGCGCCAACAATCCCACCTACCAGACCGACCTCGGTGAGGCGCTGGCGCGGGTCCCGGCCCATCGCGAGGAGGCCGCCAAGCTCCTCGGCGACCTCGCCGACCGGGATCTCCTCACCAGCGCCGAGGGGTACGCCGCTCTCGCCCGCCTCCGCGCCGAGAGCGGTGACCAGGGGGCGCGCGATGCGCTGGTGAAGCGCTGCGAGGTGATGACGAAGACGCCTGCCGTCTGCCGGGTTCCCGCGGCGACGTCGGGCGCCGGCCAGACCTGAGGCAGGAATCGGGCACTGAAGCCGCCCTGGCCAACCGAGGATGGCCGTCCGCAACGCCGCGCCGTGCCCGATGAGTTTCTTCGTCGGTGATGCGGCTGACAATTCCTGGGCGACATCGAACGAGGGGCGAGGCCGGCGGCCCCGCGCGCCGCGCGGCGAGCGTGGATGCGCGAGGCGCGAGCCCTCGCTCTAACCGTCTGGAGATCAGGGACATGTCACTTCTCTGGAAGATCGCACCGCTCCCTCTTGGCCTCGCGCTGGCGTGCGCCGGCTGCCTCGCAGCGGATCCCACCGGTGAGGCCGCGCAGGCCGACAGCTGCGCGGCGCCGGTGCCGGCGCCGATCGGCCCCGGAGCACCGGTCGCGCCGCCGCCCGGACCGGTGGGTGCCCCGGGGCCGGGGGGCTACGCGAGCGGCCCCGGAGGCTACGATGGCCTCGATGGCTACCCCGGCGGCCCGGGGCAATATCCTCCCTACGGGGGAGATGGCCCCGGGGCGGGTGACGGTGATGGATATCCGGCGTCCTTCGGCGGCGACGGCTGGCAGCACGACTACCCGCCGTTCTGGCGCGGCTGGCAGGGATTCCCGCGCTTCCATGGCGGTCACGGCTCGATGCCGCCCGTCGGCGCGCCGCCGGGCGCAGGGGGTGGCGACGGCGTGGCGTCCGGCCTGCCGTCGCCGCCCCCTCCGGGCGGGGACGGCGACCCGAGCCACCGCCGCTGAAGCTCGCCCGCAGGAGGACGCCGACCTCCGCTATCCTCGGAGCCCATGTCCTCCCTCTCCGTGCGCGTGGTCGGGGTCGGTGACGCCTTCACCGCCCGCTACCACAACGCCTGCCTCCTCTTCGAGGCGGGCGCTACCCGTCTCCTGATCGACGCCCCACCGGCGCTGGCGCGGGCGCTTCGGGATCTCTCGCTGGCGCGCCCGGCCGAGTCGGCGGTGGGGCTCGACGACATCGACCACGTGCTGATCACCCACCTCCACGGCGACCACGTCGGGGGCCTGGAGCAGCTGCTCTTCTGGCGGCGCTTCGTCACCCAGCGCAAGGCCAGCCTCTACGCGGTCCCCGAGGTGCTCGCGGGGCTGTGGGAGACGCGGCTCCGCGGCGGCATGGAGACCCTCCTCACCGCGCCCGGCGGCCCGCGCACCACGCTCGGCCTCGACGACTATGCCGAGGTCCGCCCGCTCGGACCAGGCGACAACCGGATCGGCGACCTGGTCGTGGAGCACCGGCCCACCATCCACCACATCCCCACCTCGGCGATCCGGGTCCGCGCCGGCGGCCGCGTCATCGGTTACAGCGCCGACACGGCGTTCGACCCGACCCTGATCGCGTGGCTCTCGGCAAGCGACCTCTTCTTCCACGAGACCAACCTCGGCGTCCACACGCCGCTCGCCTCGCTGGCGGCGCTCCCCGCCGAGACCCGCGACCGCATGCACCTCATCCACTACCCGGACTTTCACGACGTCGACACCTCCCCCATCGCGTGCGCGAGAGAGGGCCAGCGGATCGATCCCTGATCCCGGGAGGGCGATCCGGTGCCGACGTCGAGGGCGGGAGGCCCCGTTTCCCCGGTATTCCCGGTCGTTTCCAGAGCGCCCCGCTCACTGCCCGGAACGTTGATGCGCCGCGTGAAACGTGGTTCCCTGACGGCTCCATGCCGCCCGGGCACTCTGATCGCGATGGCGAGGATGACGATACGCCGCCTACGCGGTCGTACGTCGACGCGCTGCTGCATGGAAACCTCTCGGTCGATCAGGTCGCCGACCTGCGCGCCGGGATCGCCGGCCGCGCGGAGGCTGAAGCGGCCAGGCCGGAGCCGCGACCCAGCGCGGCGCCGACCGCGCCGTTCAGCGGTCGCCCGCCCAGCCTCCCGCCGACGTCGCAGCGGCTGCTCACCTCGCGGCCGTCCACCTTGCCGCCGACCTCTCCGCGCTCGTACGGCGCCGCCCCGCCGACCCTCCCGCCGACCTCTCCGCGCTCGTACGGCGCCGCCCCGCCGACCCTCCCGCCGACCTCCCGGCCAGCGCCGGCGACGCTGAGGGGCACCTCCCGACCCCCGCCGCTGCCGGCCGACCCGTGGCCCATCACGCTCCCGCCCATCGAGGACTACGGGAGCTCCTACGGCCCAGGGCCCGTCGTGGACCCGCGCGTCGAGCCGGTCGACGACCCGGAAGACCTGCGCACCCTGGCGCGGAGCTACGCACCGGAGCCGGCGGACCCGGAAGATATGCGCACCCTGGCGCGGAGCTACGCGCCCTCACCGACGGACTCGGACGACGACGAGCCCAACCTCACCGCCGTCCACATCTACTCTGCGGTCGAGCTCGCCGACCTCGTCGAGCTCGGCGATCTGGACGGGCTCGGCGGCGACATCGGGCACACCCCCGCTCCACACGCCCGGCGGGTCGCGGCCGCGGAGTACGACGCGCTCCTCGACCAGACCTACCTCGCCGCGCTCGGTGGGCCCGCGACCGTGCCGTCCCTGGCGGTGGCGCCGCCGCGGGTCATCGAGCTCTCACTCGGCCCGCAGGTAGCGTTCGTGCTGTCGTGTGTGGATGGTGCCAGCTCCGTGGAGGACGTGCTCGACATCTCCGGGCTGGCACGCCTGGAGACACTGCGGATCCTCTACGACCTGCTGCAAGACGGAGTGATCCGCGTTCCAACCTGAACCCGGACGCGTCGAGGAACGCTCCCGGTCATTCCCCAGGATGCGTCAGGGAACGCACTAGAGCTGGTTCAGCAGCCGTCGCGAGCGCCCCGAGGCTAGGGAGGCCGAGGGAGCCGTACT
>Ga0302267_10003830_pt1 | contig 17019 bp, 14 predicted proteins | sample III_Bog_E1_3_FD_194555 | JGI IMG/M metagenome (GOLD analysis project Ga0302267, IMG submission 194555) | Peat permafrost microbial communities from Stordalen Mire near Abisko, Sweden - III_Bog_E1_3 | ecosystem: Environmental > Terrestrial > Soil > Wetlands > Peat | place: Sweden: Abisko... | reverse complement strand
CTGGGCCTTGTCGGCGGCCCCGGCCGTGAAGACCCCGTTCTCGGGCGGGCCGTCACCGCCGCGGGTGCTGGGGCCCTGCGTCGACTCGGCCGCCTTGACGGCCGCGGCCAGCTTGCCGTCGAGCACTGCCTTCTGCGGGCCCTGCTCGGCGCCCGCGTCGGCGTCGGCGGCCGGGGGCTTCTTCTCGTCCGCGCAGCCGGCGCCGGCGAGCGCGAGGGCGACGAGCAACGCAGGGGGGGAGGTCCAGGATCGGAGGAGCGCGTTCATCGGGCCACCCATGTAGCCCGAGCCGGCCCGCCGTTCCAGGGGGACGCGTCGGGGAGGCTCCGCGGGCGTCCGTGGGGGCTCGGGTAGGGGGCCTCGCGAGGTCAGAGCTGCTTGCTGAAGCGGTTCAGGTACTCCAGCAGCTCGAGCGGGCGGAAGGGCTTGCCGTAGAACTCGGTGGCGCCCAGCGTGCGCGCCCGCGCACGGGACTCCGGGTCGTCCATGGCGCTGATGATCACCACCGGCAGGGTGCGCGTCGCCTCGTCGCGGCGGATGTGCTCGAGGACGCCGAAGCCGTCGAGGCTGCCGGGGAGCATCAGGTCGAGGAGCAGGACGTCGAAGGGCTCCGCCCGCGCGATCTCCACCGCCTGGGCTCCGAGGGCGACGCCCACGACCGAGTGACCGCTGGCCTGGACCAGCGTCTGGATCATGTGCCGGATGGAGTCTTGGTCTTCACAGACGAGGATGCGCATGGAACGGACGGCCATTCTACGCGAACTCGCTCGCCGCACGGGAATTTCTTGGGGCGGGCGAATGAGGGGCGCGATTTGACCGGCCGCCCGGGAGCGCGTAAGCCCGTGGCCATGTCAGGGGCCATGTCAGGCGTTCGCCACCGCTGGCCGGCCGCGCTGGCGCTGGTCGCAGCGCTGCTCGGTCTCACCTTCGGCGCGCTCTCGTCGCTGGACTACATCCAGCACCTCGACCGCCAGGTCCACGACGTCCACTGCAGCTACGTGCCCGGGCTCGGGGCCGAGCCGAGCGCGGACAACGCCTGCCGCGTCGCCATGTACAGCCCCTACGCGGCGATCTTCCGCGACCGCTTCTGGGGCGGCGTCCCCATCTCGCTCTTCGCGGTCGGCGCCTTCGGCTTCTTCGCCGCGTTCGCGCTCTACCTGCTCCTCGGGGGGCGCTCGGCGCCCCGGCGGGCCCTGCTCTTCCTGGCGGTCTTCGCGACCACGCCGCTGCTGGCGTCGATCCTGATGGGCACCATCTCGGCGCTCAAGCTCGGGCACTTCTGCAAGACCTGCGTGGGCATCTACGTCTCGTCCGCGCTGCTCGCGGTCGGCGCGCTCGCCGCCTGGGTGCAGAGCCGCCGGGAGGCGGCGGCCCCGCCGCGGTACGGCGCTCCGCCCCCGGCCCCGCGCGCCGGCTCGGGCGCGGTGCCCCCCACCCTGATCGAGGACCCGGAGCGCACCGCCGTCGATCGCGAGCCCACCTTTCGCCCCGACGGCCCCTTCTGGCTGGTCCCCCTGTGGGCGCTGGCGCTGGGCGTCTTCGCCTCCGTGCCGGCGCTGCTCTACGTGAGCGCGCTGCCCAGCTACACCAACTACCTCGGCTCGTGCGGCAAGCTGGAGAAGCCCGCGGAGACGACCGGCGCGCTGATCCACGTCCCCCCCGCCCGCGGGGCCGTCCAGCCGGCGACCCTCTTCGTCGACCCCCTCTGCCCGACCTGCAAGGCCCTCCACCAGCGCCTCGCCACCGAGGGCGTCATGGACAAGCTCGACCTGACGGTGGTGCTCTTCCCCCTCGACAGCGACTGCAACTGGATGCTCGATCGCGCCGTCCACCCCGGCTCGTGCCTGGTCTCCAAGGCCATCCTGTGCAGCGATCACCGCGCCATGCAGGTGCTGGAGTGGGCGTACGATCGCCAGGACGACATCCTCACCGCGGCCCGCGCCGGGGCCGGGCTCGCCAACGTCCACGCGATGATCCGCGAGCGCTGGCCCGGGCTCGAGACCTGCATGGAGTCCAAGGAGACCAAGCTCCGGCTCGATCACATGCTCCGCTACATCATCAACAACCACCTCCAGGTCTCCACCCCGCAGATGTTCCTGGGCGAGACCCGGCTCTGCGACGAGGACACCGACATGGGGCTCAGCTACACCGTCCGCCGCCTCGCGCCGCTGACCAGGTCCAGCCAGTGAAGCACGCCGGCATCCTCGGCCTCGCGGCGGGCTGCGCGCTGCTCACGGCCACCGCGCTCGGGGTCCAGTCCCAGGTCGACCGGGCGGCCGTGCGCCTCAAGACCGGCGCCGTCGACGCCGACAAGCCCAAGGTCGCCATCGCCAACGACGCCGACGCCCCCTACTGCACGCCGGCGTTCAAGACGGTGCTCGAGCGCGTGCTCCACGCCTGCGGCCTGACCGGCACCGACGCGCGCCGCGGCTGCCAGCCGGCCGACGTGAAGTCCCTGGCCCAGATCAGCGACGACGACTTCAACGCGCTGTTCACCCCGCTCAAGAGCCGCGGCGCCGTCATCCTCTTCGACGACGGCTCGGAGAAGCTCGACGACGCCGGCCGCAAGGTCATCGAGGACCTGTGGACCGACCGGCGCGGCGCCCGCTACTTCTTCGTGGTGGCCCGCGCCTCCAAGACCGGGACGCCCGACTTCAACCGGGCGCTCTCGCACAAGCGCGCCAACTCCGTGCTCTTCCTGCTCTCGGACAAGTTCAAGGAGCCCGACCTCGACAAGCAGGTCGGCCTGCTCTGGCTCGGCAACGAGTTTGCCCAGCTCGGCAAGGATTACTGCGACTGGAACGTGTCGCGCGGCAAGCAGAAGTGCTCGGCCGAGGCCATCAACCGCAGCGCCTTCGTCTCCTGGGTCGACTGCCAGCTCTGACCGTCAGCGATCGAAGAGGTCGCTCACCGAGGCCACGGTCGCGGCGCGGGCGAGCCAGGCGTCGAGCTGGGCGTCGTCCTCGCAGGCGCGGAGGCGCTGGGCGGCCTTCTTGCCGACCTTGAGGCCTCGCGCGTTGAGGATGGCGATGAGCGCCTCGGTCTTCCCTCGCAGCGCGCCGCGCGCCTCACCGCGCGCCTCGCCGGCGCGGACGGCCTCGAAGATCACCGGATTGTTCCTGGCGATCAGCGCCGCGGCGACCGCGTCGTCGGTGCGCACCGCGTCGACGAGGGCGCGGATGGGCAGGGGCAGCGCCAGCGCGGGGTCCTCGATGGTGCTCTCGCTGGCGAGGATCTCCCAGGTGTTGGTCCCCTTCGACCAGGTGAGCGCGCGCCGGCGCTCCACGTCGATGGCGAACACGCGGCGCACCCCGCGGGCGACCAGCGCGCGCGCCTTCTTGGCGGCGTGCCCGAGGCGCTCGGTGGCGACCACCTCGAAGGCGAGCTCTTCGAGGCGCCGCCCGCCCGTCTGCGGGTCCCGGGCGCGGGGGAAGACGCTGGCGTCGGGGGCCATGTCCCCCTTCTCCGAGGTGCGCGTGAGCATGTCCGAGGCGACGTCGTAGCCGTCGGCGGCGTAGGCCTCGAGCAGCGCCGAGATCTTGGAGTGGCGGCTGCCGTGGGGCTCGTCTGCGGGGGCCACGTAGGAAACCTTCCCGTCGATGATCTCGTAGCGGGACTCGGAGGCCGCCAGGCGCTCGTCCACGTCCGGGGGCGGGCGGCGAGAGCCTCGCCCCTGACCTCCGGAACGACCGAGGTCCGAGCGGGCGCTTTCAGGCGCGGGAGGAGCCATCGCCCGCCCATGGTAGCACCTCGTCGGGCGCCCCGGTCCTTCGTGCTACCGTCCGCCCGTGGCGACCCGAGCTTGGATCCTGATGGCCTACGCCCTCGCGGCGGCGTCGCTCACCGCGTGCGACGACGACAAGACCGCCGTGCCCCCGCCCCCGCCGATGACCGGGCGCTCCAACGCGGTGGCCGCCAAGGAGACGGCGACGGGGCCGTCGGGCGCGCCGACGGCGAGCGCACGCGCGGCGAGCCCGTCCCGGCAGCTCTGCGCCGGCCAGTCGTCGCGCCCGCCGCCGAAGGGAGCGCTCAAGACGGCGGCCGCCGCCGACGCGACGGCGCCGCCCGCGAGCCTTCCCCTCGGCGTGGGCAAGTGGGTGTGGATCAACCTCTGGGCGGCGTGGTGCGGGCCCTGCAAGGAGGAGATGCCCCGCGTCCTCGCCTGGCAGGAGAAGCTGCGGGCCGCCGGTGTCCTCATCGATCTCGCCTTCGTGTCCATGGACGACGACGAGCGCGAGACCCGCCGTTTCCTGGAGGCGCAGCCCCCGGGCGGCGTGCGCGCGACCTACTTGCTGCCCGAGAGCGAGCGCCCGGGGTGGCTCGGCGCGCTCGGGCTCAAGGGCTCGACGCAGCTCCCCGTGCACACGCTGGTCGCGCCGAGCGGGCAGGTGGCGTGCGTCATCGAGGGGGCCGTCGAGGACCGGGACTACCCGGCGATCGCGTCGTTCCTCGGGGCGAAGCACTGAGGAGCGACAATCGGGCCGGTCGCCCCCCTACGCCGGCCCCACCTCCAGCAGCCCGTAGAGCAGCGCCTCCTTCACGGCCGCGAGGCCGCTCGCCCTCATCTCCTCGGGCGCGACCTCCATCGCCTCCGCCACGCGGGCCAGCCCCTCGGCCACCGTCGGCGCCTCGTGGACGGCGGTGACGATGAAGAGCAGCTCCATGGAGAGGTCGATCGGCGAGACCGCCGCCGCCGGTGAGAAGCGGGCCGACAGCGTCGAGGGCACCTCGGCCCCGGGCCCGATCTGCACCTGGGAGAGCACCGTGCCCTCGGGCGCGCGCAGGGTGGCGGCGAGGAGCGCCGCGTCGCTCGAGGCGAGCGCCCGCGCGGCCAGCATGGCGTCGATGCGGGGGCTGGTGATCGCCACGCGGGCGAGCGGCTCGATGGAGACGACCGAGGTCCTCCCGGGGGCGTCCCCGCGGCGCTGGAGGACCACGAGGGTGGGCGTGAGCTCGCGGATGCCGGCGCGCTCGAGGTGCTCGAGGCGGGCGATGGCGTCGGCCTCGAAGGCGGCGCCGAGCCGGGGGTGGAAGCCCGAGGCGTAGGCGACGGCGTGGGCGCCGAGGTCGGTGGGCGGGGCGCGCAGGATCAGGAGGTCGACGCCGGGGCCCACCGCCGCGCGGAGGCGCTGCTCGAGGGGGGCGTCGCCGTGCTCGGGCCACTCGACGATGAAGACGGCGCGCCCGCCCTCGGTGAGGTGCGCGGGGGCCGCGGCGAGCATCGAGAGCGCCAGCTCGTCGCCGACGGGGCCGCCGTAGAGGGCGCTGGCGCGGGCGGCGCCGTCCGGCCTGGGGACGTAGGGGGGCTGCGCGACGATGAGATCGAACGCCTCGCCGCGGACCGGGTCGAAGCGATCGCCCTCGCGAAATTCGACGTTGGCCACCCCGTTGATGGCCGCGTTGGCGCGGGCGAGCGTGACCGCGCGCGGGTTGAGGTCGGTGCCGACCACGGAGGCCGCGGCGCACGCCAGGAGCAGCGCGCACGTCCCGGCGCCGCACCCCAGGTCGAGCGCGCGCGCCACCCGCCCGCGGGGGAAGGCCGCCCGCGCGAGCGCGATGGTGGTCTCGCCGAGGCCCATGACCGCGTCGTCGCCGCGGTGGAGCGCGTCCGAGAGCAGGTAGAGGTCGTCGGCGATGCCGAGCACGAACGGCGAGACCACGCCGCCGTCGCGCGCCTCGAGCAGGCCCAGGGCGTGGAGGTCGGAGGTGAGGTCGCCGAGCGCGGCGCGGGCCTCGTCGGTGGTCACCGGATCCTCGAAGAGGAACATCCGCATCGCGTAGCCGAGGGGATTGCGGAGCTTGCGCAGGTGGAAGGCGCGCGCCGGCCCTCGCAGCGCGGGGTCGAGGTGCTTGACCGCGTCGACGATCGGCTGGACGGCGACGTTGGTGAGCCCGATCGCCGCCAGCGTCTGCGCGAAGGCGCGCAGCCGGGCGGGGGAGGCAGCGTTGATGGCGGAAAGGTCCGGGAGGCTCATCGGGAGCCGAGACTATCGCGGCGCCGCGGCGGCGCGCCCCTCGAAGAAGAGGAGCGCGCGACCGGCGGGAAGCTAGGGCGTGGGCTGGGCGGGCTGAGCCGGCTGCGCAGGCTGAGCCGGAGCGCCCGGCTGGGGCATCATCCCCGGCGGCGTGCGACCGCCGCCGCCGCTGGCGCGGGACACGGCGCGCTGGCGCGCCTCGATGAGGCCGGTGAAGTTGGTGACCAGGGTGAAGAAGGCCTCGGACTCGAAGGTCTTGTCGGGGGTGACCTTGGACTCCTTGACCGTCTTGACGAAGGCCTCGAGCGGACCGGAGAGGATCTTCGCCCACGAGGTGGGCTGGTCCGGCGCCTTCTTCAGCGCCTCGACCGAGGCGTCGAGCTTGGCGACGGCGGCCTTCCACGCCTCGCCGTCCGCCTTCTTGGTGGCCACCAGCAGGTAGACGTCGCGGGCGTCGTCGAGGGTGGCGCGGCCCTGCTTCTCGGTCTCGTCCATCTTCGACGTGTCGGCCGGGTGCTCTTTGCGCCAGCCGACCAGCGCGGCGCCGAGCTTGCCCGACAGGTCGTCGAACTTGGCGAAGCCCTCGCGGAGCTTCTTGTCGAGCTCCTTGCCCTTGGCGAAGGCGTCCTTGGTGTACTCCTCGTGCAGGTAATACTGCTGCGCGGTGGCGATGTCCTTGGCGAGCTCCACGGCGAAGGGCGCGTAGACCGCGATCTGGGTGTCCACGTCGCCCATGGCCGGCTCCTTGAGCGGGAGCGACGCCGAGCAGGCGCGGGCGCTGCGCTCGTGCGGCATGTTGCGCATGAGGTCGGCGCGGTGGTCGGGGACGGGCGGAGCCGCGGGCGCCCCGCTGGCGACGACGGCGGGCTTCGGGGGCGGGGGAGTGGCCGGGGCCTTGGGGGCGGCGACGCCGAAGCTGGGGATCTTCCTGGCGCTCGGCTCGTCCTTGCCGAGGCTGGCGAGGTAGGAGTCGCGCACCTGCCGGAACGAGAAGGTGCCGTAGTAACAGACGTCGAGGCGATAGTCCTTCATCGCCTGGGGATCGCCGCGGCCGAAGGCGCCCTCGCGGCGCGGGTTGCCGTGCGGCTGCTGCCGGTTCGGGATGGCCACCGAGGCCGGCGGCGTCACGGAGGGGTCGGGCTTGGGCGGCTCGTCCTTTTTGCAGCCTACGCCCATGCCCAGCACGACCGCGATGAGCCCGACCGGAACCAGTGACCCTTGCGACTTCATCCGAAATGCCTCCTCGACAGCGCCATGAAACGGGGGCGTCACCGCCGGCCCCGCCGGCCGGGCACCCCGAGCGGGGCGCATCATGCCAGCGCGCCCGACACTTGCAAGACCGCCGTTCCGGGGAGTCTCCGCGCGCGCTCCGGCCCACGTTGGGCACCGCGCCCCTCGGCCCCGGTGCTACGGTCCGCGCCGTGCGCCTCCGCAACCTGACCCTGGACGACCTCACCATCGAAGACGAGCGGTCGTTCCGCCACGTGAGCCTCTACGAGGAGCTCAAGCAGGCGCTCCGCCGCGACGGCTACCGCTTCCGCGTCCCTGTCCCCGAGGGCGCCGGCCGACCCGCACCGTGGGATCGCGTGCTCTTCCTCAACCTCACCTTCTGGGACGCCGCCGAGCAGGGGGACGTCCTCGCCGAGGCCTCGCTCCCCGCCGACGTGGTCGCGCACGTGGCCTGGCACCACCTGGCGGGCCGCGCCCTGGGGGCGTCCGGAGCCAGCGCCGACGCGCACCTCTTCGCCGAGGCCATCGCCAGCGCGTTCGACCTGTACCTGCTCGGACGGCTCCTCGGTCACGCCCCGGACGCCCAGTTTCTCGAGACCCAGGTCCCCGCCATGGCCGAGGTCGCCGAGGCGGCCGGCCTCGAAGAAGAGCGCTTCGAGGCCCTCCTCGAGTCGGTGTCCGCCGATCCCGACCGCGCCTTCGAGGACCTGCGGGAGCTGCTCTTCGACGCCGCCACCACGCTGCTGGCGTGCACCACCGTCGACGCCGCCGTCCGGGCGCTCGAGCGCTTCGACGCCCACCGCTTCGGCCCGCTGCTCCACCACTACGAGCTCTCCAACTGGATCCTCTCCGCCCGGGCCCGATCCGGCTCCGCGCTGGCGCCCGATCCCGCGGTGCGGGCCCTCGACGCCGCGCTCCGGGCGGCGCCCGTCGCCCTGGACCACCTGGAGCGGGCGTGGCTCGGGCCCCGATGACGCGCCGCGCGCGGCGGTTGCGCCCCCCGCGCCGATGAGTGAAAATATCCGCAGCCGATGATCGTCGCCTGCCCCTCCTGCCAGACGCCCTTCGAGGCCGACGACGCGCTGGCCGGCGGTCCCGGGGTGCCTCTCTGCGACGCCTGCAGCAACGCGGTCCGCGCGCCCAGCCTGCGCGCGTCCACCCCCGACGCGGACGTGGAGCTGCCGGCGCCCCCCACGCTCGAGCCGTCGGTCCCTCACGACGAGCACGACGAGCCCGCCCTTCGCCGGCGCCGGCCCAGGGCTCCTCAAGTGAGCTTCGCTCCGCGCCGGGCCGACGAGGAAGAGCCACGGGTCGCGGCGAGCACGAGCGGCGCGCCTCCGACCCAGGCTTTCGACACCGGACAGGAGCGGCTCTCTCTGGGCGAGATCGAGCTGGAATCGAGCGGTGGGCCGGACCTGCTCGACGGCGGCTTCGCGCGCTCGCCGTTGCCGACCTCCGTGTTCCCGCCCGGCCCGGGGCCGCAGATCCGCCGCAGCGACTACACCAGTGACACCGAGCCGGTGTCCCTCCACGACCTCGAGGTCGTGCTGGGACCCATCCCCGCGCCGCCGCCGTGGAGCCCTGCCACGAGCGAGGCTCACCCCGGCAGCGCGTCTCCGCCCGTCGAGGCGAAGCCCGCCCAGGCGAAGCCCGTCGAGCTCAGGACCACCGAGCTGAAGAAGGTGAAGCCCTCCTTCTTCCAGGTCGACTCGATCGCGCCGCCCTCCGTCGACGTGCCCATCGTGCTGAGCGAGCCGCCGCGCAGCTCCGGCCACGAGGATCTGCGCATGCTCCTGGCCTCGACCGAGGGCCGCCTGGCGCGCCGCCCCAGCGCCGATCTCTCCACGCTGCGCGGCGGTCTCTTCGGCGAAGCGCCGCAGCGGCCCGCCGCCCTTCCCCTCGACCTGTCGCAGCTGCTGGAAAGCGAGGCGGCTCCGTCCCGCGCCGCGATCTCCCCGTCGCTGCCCGCTCCCCCATCCCCCCGGGCCCCCGCGCCGCGCCCTCCGGCCAGGTCGACGGCTCCGGGCCCGGTGGTCTCGGAGCGGCGCCCCGTCGTCCATGCGGCGGTGCGGCGGAGCGGGATCGCGAGCTGGGCGGTGGCCGTGGCGTCGGTGAGCGCGGTCGCCATCGTGGTGCTGCTGCGCTTCGGCGCGACCACGCCTCCCGATCCCGTCGCGAAGGAGGGCGCCACCTCTCTCCCGGTCGCGACCCCTCCAGCCCTCCCCGCGGGGGCGCTGCCCCCCAGCGCTGCGGCTCCTCCCGCGGTCCCGTCGGAGGTACCTGCGACAACGCCCTCGGTGGGTGTGCGGGGTCCCGCCCCGAGAGCACCGGTCACGATGGGGGAGACCCCCAAACCCCCCGCCCAGCCGGTCGAGCCTGCTCGCGTACCAATCGAGCGGCCCCCCGCCGAAACGAAGCCTCCCGTGGAAGCCCGGCCCGCTCCCGCGGAGGGCGCCGAGTTCGATCGCGGCGCCGCGAGGGCGGCGCTCGCCACCGCGGCCAGCGCGGCGGCGGGGTGCAAGCAGGGCGCGGACGAGCCCGCGGGCGCGGGCAGGGTCACCGTCACCTTCGCGCCGTCGGGGCGGGTCATCGCCGCGCGGGTGGTCGGCTCACCGTTCCAGGGCACGCGCACCGGGGGGTGCATCGCGGCCACGTTCCGCAGCGCCTCCGTGCCTCCCTTCGCAGGCGATCCGGTGGTGGTCACCAAGGACGTGGTCGTCCGCTGATCCCCAGGAGCGTCCGGCGACCGGTCATCCTGCGGGACGCCCGAGAGCGTCCCGCGACCGGTTCGCTAGGCTGCTGGACGGACTTCCGGGCTATGCTGCGCGCCCTGTGCTGGTCGCGCTCCGGATCAAGAATTTCATCCTCATCGACGAGCTCGAGATCGAGCTCGGCCCCGGCTTCAACGTCCTGACGGGCGAGACGGGCGCCGGTAAATCCATCGTCGTCGGCGCGCTCTCGCTGGTGCTCGGCGGCCGCGCCAGCGCCGAGCAGGTGCGGCCCGGCGGCGACGAGGCCGAGGTCGAGGCCCTCTTCGACGTGCGCGGGTCGGACCGGCTGGTCGCCCAGCTCGACGCCGCCGGCCTGGCGCGCGGGGGCGAGCTGGTCATCCGCCGGGTGGTGCAGCCGAGCGGTCGATCGCGCGCCTACATCAACGGCCGGCTCTGCACCGCGGGCGAGCTTTCGGCCCTCGCGCCCGAGCTGGCGGACGTGGCGTCCCAGCACGAGAGCGTGGCGCTCACCGATCCGTCGACGCACATCGGCTACCTCGACCGCTTCGCCCGCGTGGTCGAGCAGCGCGACGAGCTCGCCGCCCACGTGATCCGGCTCGAGGACGTGGTCGCCCGGATCCGCACCGCCCGCGACGCCGAGCGGGGCCGCGGCGAGCGCGAGGCGTTCCTCGCCTACCAGCTCCAGAGCATCGAGGCCCTCTCGCCGCGCTCCGGCGAGATGGACGAGCTCGGCCTCGAGCGCAACCGCCTCCGCCATGCCGGCCGCTTGCTCGAGGTGACGCGCCACGTGGCCTCCCGCCTCGATCAGGGCGACGACGCCCTCTGCGACGAGCTGGCGCGCCTCGGCTCGGAGCTGCGCGCCGCCGCCGCGCTCGATCCCGCCCTGGAGGGCGCGGCCCAGGCGCTCGACGGGTGCTGGGGCGCCCTCTCGGACGTGGCGCGCGACATCGGCCGCTACGCCGAGCGGGCCGAGGCCGACCCGGGCCGCCTCGCCGACGTGGAGGATCGCCTCTTCCGCCTCGAGGGCCTGCTCCGCCAGCACGGCCCCACCCTCGACGACGTCCTCGCTGCCCGCGATCGCATCGCCGCCGAGCTCGCCGCCCTGGCCAGCGTCGACAGCCTCGTCGCCGAGCTGGAGCGCGAGCGCCAGACCCTCCTCGCCGAGGCCGGCGAGCGCGCCCGCGTCCTCTCGAGCAAGCGCCGCAAGGCGGCCGAGAAGCTGGGCGCCACCATCTCCCACGAGCTGGCCGAGCTGGGGATGGGCGGCGCGCGGGTGGTGGTCGACGTGGCGCCCCTCGGCGGCGACCGGTCCGAGCTCGCCGTCGACGGCGCCCGGCTCGGGCACGACGGCATCGATCGCGTCGAGTTCCTCATCTCGCCCAACAAGGGCATCGATCCGCGCCCCCTCCGCAAGATCGCCTCCGGCGGCGAGCTCTCCCGGGCGCTCCTCGCCCTCAAGCGATCCCTCGCCGAGTGCGGCCCGGCCGGCCTCTACGTCTTCGACGAGGTCGACACCGGCGTGGGCGGCGCCGTCGCCGACCGCCTCGGCCGCGCCATCGCGGACGTGGCGCGTCACCACCAGGTGCTCTGCATCACCCACCTCGCCCCCATCGCCGCCTTCGCCGACACCCACTTCGTGGTGGCCAAGAGCGACGAGGGCACCCTCGCCAAGAGCGACGTGACCCGCCTCAATCAGAAGGAGCGCGTCGCCGAGGTGGCCCGCATGCTCGCCGGCGCCAAGGTCACCGGGGCCGCCATGAAGGCCGCCACGGAGCTGATCCGCGCCGCCCACGAGCGGGCCTGAGCGGCCGGTCGGTCAGAAGCCCGGCGCGCGGGGCAGCGGCATCGTCGAGGCGGCGAGCTTGCGCGGGCCGGCCGGGCGGCGGGCGCGCGCCGACGGCGCGGTGGCCGCCGGTGCCGCGGGAGTCGCCGCGAGGGACGGGGCGACGGCGATGGCCGCGGTCGGCTCCGTCGCGAGCTGCGGCGCGGACACCGGGGCCGGGGCGAGCTCGGAGGGGCCCGGGCCCTGGGCGCTCGCCGTCGCCGTCCAGCCGCGCGCGCCGAGGCCTGCCAGGCCGAGCATGATCACGGCGACCGTGCCCAGGAGGCGCGTCCTCGCGGTGAGCCGGGCGACCGGGCGGCGCGGCGCCGCCGGGGTGGGGGCGGGCCCCACCGGTGCGAGCGTGGTGAGCGCCAGGGCCATCGTCGGGATCGGCGTGAGCTCGATCGCGCGGAACGTCTGCGCCAGCGCCAGCGCAGGGTCGCTGGCGCGGCCGCCCCCGTGGCGGAGCGAGGGGCTGAAGTCGCCCGAGGATCGCCCCAGCCAGTGGTGCTCGAGCGACGCGTTGGCGGCGTCCGTGGTCACTCCGCGCGCGATCGCCCACGTCGCGAGCGCCTCGCCCAGCGCCCGCATGGTGTGCCAGCGGGCGGCGCGCGACTTCTTGAGCCCGTGCGAGAGGATGGACCACAGCTCGGCGTCCCCGGCGGCGAGCTCGGTGGTGGGGGTGGGGAGCCTGGTGTGGAGGTCGATGAGCATCGCCGCGAGGGTCGCCCCCTGGAACGGGCGGCGGCCGGTGATGAGCTCGTAGAGGACCACGCAGAGCGACCAGATGTCGGCCTGCTCGTCGACGTAGCAGCCCTGGGCCTGCTCCGGAGGCATGTAGGGGAGGCTGCCGATGACGGCTCCCTCCTCGGTGAGCACCGGGCCGGTGCGCGCCGCCAGCTTGGCGATGCCGAAGTCGACGATCTTGAGGACCGCTCCGCCGTCGGCGCCCGGCGACACCAGGATGTTCTCGGGCTTGACGTCGCGGTGGATGACGCCCTGCGCGTGGGCGGCGGCGAGCCCGGCGGCGATCGGCAGGAGCATCTGCACCGCCTGCTCCGCGGGCACCCGGCCCCGGGCGGCCAGCCAGGACGCCAGCGACTCGCCGCGCACCAGCTCCATCACCAGGAACGGCTCGCCGAGGACGGTCTGACCGAAGTCGAAGACCCGGACGATCGCCGGGTGCTCCAGGCGCGCGGTGGCCTGCGCTTCGCGGCGGAGGCGCTCGACGGCGACCTGATCGTCGGGCTCGCGGTGGAGCACCTTGATGGCCACGTCGATGTCGAGCGCGAAGCTGCGGGCCTGCCACACCGTCCCCATGCCCCCCGCGCCGAGGAGGCCGACGAGCTCGTACTTCCCCGAAAGGACGTCGCTGACGACGAGGCTCGAAGGCGCGGGCGCCGTGCGCCGCTGCTGGACGGGACGTCCCAGCAACGTGGAGCCGGCCGCGACCGAACCCTGCGGAACTGCTGCGTCTGCGATCGGTCCGTTCATGGTGAGGCCTCGTGAAGCAAGACACGCGCCAGGGGTCGGCGCGGGGTCGGCGCCAGCGCTATTGGCACCCGCGGTTCACCCGGGGGTCGAGCGCGAGCGAGGCAACGCCGCCATGGTGTGGCATCCGCGCTCCTGCTCCCGGGCTGGGTGCCCCGGCGAGGACGTCGCTCCGCCGAAGAGGTGGCGGCGCAGGGGACCTTTCCTGCTGGGTCGTGGCGACGGCGCACAACTTGCTGAGTCGAGCGGAGTGAAGGCCGTCATGGAGGTACCGCGAGCACGAACCGAGGGCGAGGCGAAGAGCTTCGGGAAATATCGTTTCATCGCCGCGCTCGGATCCGGCGGGATGGCGGTGGTCCACCTCGCCGTCGTCCACGGCCCCTCCGGCTTCAACAAGCTCGTGGTGCTCAAGCAGATTCACCCCGAGTACTCCGAGGATCCCGAGATCCTCGGGATGTTCCTCGACGAGGCGAGGCTCGCGGCCCGGCTGAGCCACCCCAACGTGGTGCAGACCAACGAGGTGGGGCACGAGGGCGAGCGCCACTTCATGGCGATGGAGTACCTCGATGGACAGCCGCTCAGCCGCGTCCTCCGGCGGCTCCAGCGGCACGGTGGGCTGCCCCTGGTCATGCACCTGCAGGTGATCGCCGACACCCTGGGCGGGCTCCACCATGCCCACGAGCTCGCCGACTACGACGGCAGCCCGCTGGGTGTCGTCCACCGCGACGTCAACCCGCAGAACGTCTTCGTCACCTACGACGGGGCCGTGAAGGTGGTCGACTTCGGGATCGCCAAGGCGCGCAACGCGGTCACCCACACCCGGGATGGGATGGTCCGGGGCAAGGTCGCCTACATGGCGCCCGAGCAGGTCCTGAACGACCGCGTCGACCGCCGCGCCGACATCTTCGCCGCCGGCGTGATGCTGTGGGAGGCGGCGACCGGCGCGCGGCCGTGGAAGGGCGTCGCCGAGCCCACCATGATGAAGGCGCTGCTCGCCGGGGAGTTCCCGGCGGCGCGCGGGCTGGCGCCGGAGATCGCGGAGCCGCTCGAGGCGATGATCCGGAAGGCGCTCTCCCTCGACCGCCGCGACCGCTACGCCACCGCGGCGGAGCTCCAGGGCGCGATCGAGGCGTACCTCGAGACCCTCGGCGGGCGCCTCCCCCCGCGCGAGCTGGGCAAGCTCCTCTCCACCCACTTCGCGGAGGAGCGCGCCGAGATCCGGTCGCTCATCGAGGAGCAGCGCCGGGGCTGCAACGGCGCAGCGACGGAGGCGACGCTGCCGGTCCCCGTCCTCGGTCGAGGGATCGCCGGCGAGGAGGACTCCGGCGAACGCCGCGAGTCCATCACCGCGGCCGACAGTCAGCCGCACCTGGAGAGCGCTGGGGCCTCCCGGCCCACGGTGTTGAGCTGCGTCCCCGCGATGCCGGCGCCGCCGCCTCGCCGACGGGGACGCCTGCTGGCCTTTGCCGGCGCGATCCTGGCCTTCGCGGTGGTGGTGCCGCTGGCGCTCACGCTCGGGAAGGCGCCGCCCGCGAGCGCGTCGACCGCGGCACAACCCCGGGTCAGCGTGGCGGCCGCGGCGACGATCCCCTCGACGGTGGAGCTCCGGATCTCGGCTGCCCCGGCGTTCGCGCAGATCTTCCTCGACGACGCGCTCCTCGCGGGCAACCCCTTCAGGGGCGCCTTTCCTCGCGACGAGCGCGCGCACCGCATCCGCGTCGAGGCCCCCGGGTTCGTCCCGCGGGTCGAGATCGTCGCCCTCGACAGCGACCGGGTCCTCGACATCGAGATGGCCTCCGAGCTCGATCGGCCGGGGCCCCTCCCGGCGTCGACCTCGGTCGCCCGCCCGGGCCGCCCCCACGAGCCCAAGGGCGATTTCGAGCTCCTCACCAACCCCTACACCGCGCGCTGAGCCCGCGGCTGCGAGGGTGATCGAGGGGGCCCGCAGACCGTCCTCGCCGACGATTGCGCTCCGTGCCCGCGGGCTGGTATGCGTGGCCGAGTGCAGCACCCGAGAAGTCAGACGTGGGCGATCGCTTCGGTCATGGCCGCGGCAGCTCTGCCCTGGGCCTGCTTCCACGCCAGCACCCCCGGCTCGGTCGCCGGCACCGGAGGCACCGGGGCGACGACCAGCTCCTCGCAGAGCTCCAGCTCCACCGGGGCCCCGGGCAGCGGCGGCAGCACGCCCGCGTGCGCCAACGTCTTTCCCGGGACGCCCTGCAACACCTGCATCGCGGCGCACTGTTGCTCGCAGGTCGACGCCTGCAACGCCGACACGCAGTGCGTGGGGTGCTTCCTCGGCCAGGCCGCGGACCCGAGCCTGTGCAGCAAGGGCGCGACCGCCACCACGGTCGCCGCGCTCACCGCCTGCGCGGTGCAGGGCTGCGCGACCACCTGCACGAGCACCAGGCCGACGTGCAACCCCGTCACCAACGTGGGCTGCGAGGCGGGCTCCCTCTGCAGCGCCGACTCCGACAGCAACGGTAACCTCACCTACGATTGCTACGCCCCGCCGCCGGCCAACGACATCGCGCTCTGCGGGGTCTGCAACGCCGACGCCGGCTGCGTCCCCGGCACCACCTGCTTCCTGGTGGACAACGTCGGCCAGTGCGCCCGCTTCTGCTGCGGCGACGGCGACTGCGGCGACGGCGGCGCGTGCGATTCGACGCAGGGCCTCTTCGGTGTCGGCCTCTGCATCACGACGGACACGATCGATGCCGGCGACTCCGGGATCGAGCTCCCTGCCTGTGCCGCGCCCCCGATCGCCCCCTCGGGCGGATCGTGCCTGATGGGCTTCGACGGAGGCTGAACATTGCGCGTACCCTCGGTGAAAGTGATGACGACGATGAACTCTCTTCTCCTCCGGTCCCTCCCCCTCTGCCTGGCGCTCGGCCTCACCGCCTGCGGCCCGCCCGCCTTCATGATGCCCAACCCGGTCACCTCCGGTCACGTCGCGGAGAACACCGTGATGTACCGCGACCGCAGCAGCGAGGGGCAGGCCGGCGTGCCCCCCGGGACCTTCCTCGACGAGGCCTCGATGGTCTCGGCCAGCGACAAAGAGGTCTGTTTCAACGTCAAGATCCGCACCCCCCGCAAGGACCTCGCCTCCCCCAAGGGCTGGCGCGTCTTCCTCCGCGGCAAGCCGAGCTTCGAGGACATGTCCCCGGTCGTCAAATCGGTCGCCCGCGTCGAGGAGGAGGTCGTCGGCGGCTCCGTGCTGATCAGCTCCCACCAGAACCAGCAGGTCTGCGACAACACCGGCTACTGCTACAGCAAGGAGATCACCACCAGCACGCGCGTCCCCCAGGACGTCAAGGTGCTCACCGGCGGCGGCGTGGTGTGCTTCAACAACGGCGGCCACCTCGTGGGGACGACGGAGGAGGTGACGCTGCACTTCGACGATCCCTCGCCGCCGATGGCCGGCATGTGGACGGGGCTCCTCGGGCGCGTCGCCTTCCGCTGGAAGTTCAACTGATCGGCGCACCAGGACGACGGAGGCGGCCCCGTGAAGGGGGCCGCCTGCCGAGCGCGACGGGCGCCGGCGAAGTGAAGCTGGCCGCGCGCCGAAGACGACGGATCGCGTCGAAGTGAAGCTGGCCGCGCGCCGAAGACGATGGATCTCGCCGAAGTGAAGCTGGGCGCGCGCCGAAGACGACGGATCTCGCCGAAGTGAAGCTGGGCGCCCGCCGAAGACGACGGATCTCGCCGAAGTGAAGCTGGGCGCCCGCCGAAGACGACGGATCTCGCCGAAGTGAAGCTGGCCGCGCGC
>Ga0302267_10003828_pt1 | contig 17025 bp, 16 predicted proteins | sample III_Bog_E1_3_FD_194555 | JGI IMG/M metagenome (GOLD analysis project Ga0302267, IMG submission 194555) | Peat permafrost microbial communities from Stordalen Mire near Abisko, Sweden - III_Bog_E1_3 | ecosystem: Environmental > Terrestrial > Soil > Wetlands > Peat | place: Sweden: Abisko... | reverse complement strand
TTCGCGTCTGCGCGTGAGCAGGAGAACGCCGCTCGTGTCTCGATCCAGCCGCTGGTGCACGCCGAGATACGCGTCCTTCCCACGCGCTTCGTGAAGTCGTGCGATGAGATCGTCGGGCCGGGAGGGCTCCGCAGCCTGGGTCGGGATTCCATCCGGCTTGTCTACGATCAGGAGGTCATCGTCCTGGTGGACGACCCAGGCCTCGTTGAACGCCGGCCAGACGTGCGCGCGGTCCATGCCGCGGCTTATACGCTCGTTCGGAAGAGGTCACACCAAGTGCCTCTCCGGCTGCCCGACGCTGGCGTCGGCACGAGCCCGCGCGCTACAGCGGTTCTCCATGGCTCGTCACAGAAGGGCCTTTTTGTCGGCGTGTAGACGTGTTAATCGCGTCGTTCATGTTCCATCCGTACTCGTTGGACTTGCGTGAGCGCGCCGTTGCTCTGCTGGACGAGGGGGCGACGAGTCTGGAGGTCGCCGACCTTCTCGGCGTGAGCGACAGCTGGGTCCGCAAGATGCGCCTGCGCCGCGAAGCGCTCGGGCATCTGATTCCGGGGTCGCCTCCGGGCAAGGAGCGGCTTCTGAGCGAGGACCAAGAGCAGCAGCTCTGGTTCTTGGTGTTCGAGCAGCCTGACGCGACGTTGGAAGAGTTGGTCGTGCTGATGGCGAAACGGATGAAGGTCCGCGCGAGCATCTCGACGGTGTCGCGTCGGCTCATCGAGATGGGCATGTCGCGCAAAAAAAGAGTCTCCACGCGAGTGAAGGGGACAGCCCGGAGATCCAACGAGAGCGCGAGTGCTTCGTCCGTCGAAGGGTCATCCGCGGCGCCGCACGGCTGCTCTTCATCGACGAAACGGGCATCAATCTCTCGATGACTCGCGCCTATGCGCGCGCGCCGGTCGGCGAGCGTGCATGCGATGCCGTCCCGAAGAACTGGGGCGACAACATCACGGTGACCGCGGCGCTGACGCTCGACGGCATCGTCGCCCCGATGATGCTCCACGGAGCGATGAACGGGCGCGCCTTCGAAGCGTACGTCGAGCAATGCCTCGCTCCCGAGCTGCGACCCGGGGACGTCGTCGTTCTCGACAAACTCGGTGCTCACAAGGTCGCCCGCGTGCGCGACCTTGTCGAGGCCCGAGGCGCACGGCTCGTCTTCCTTCCGAGCTACTCGCCCGACTTCAATCCGATCGAGCACGCTTGGTCGAAGCTGAAGGCGCTGCTGCGAAAGGCGGGTGCGCGCACGCTGCGCAAGCTTGCGCGTGCGCTTCGTGCCGCCCTCCTCGCCATCACACCAGGCGATTCGCATGGTTGGTTCTCACACTGCGGCTTCCGCGTTCCATGTTCTTGAGAACCGCTTTAGACCCCGAGCACGCGCCGCAGACCGCCGTCCCCCAGCTCCTCCAGCGTTCGGAGGCGCATCGCGAACCGGCGCCAATCCTTGAGCACCCGCGCGCCGATCCCCTGCTTCATCGCGTAGTCGGTGATGCGCGTGATGGTGAAGCGCGTCGCCGCAAAGCACCCTTCTGGCAGGAGCGCTTCGCGGTCGCGCGCGTCGAGCTCGCGGACGGAGCGGTAGCCCGTCACGATCCCGCGGGCGATTCGCTCGTCGAGGGCGTCGCCGAACGACCACGAGAGCACCGTGACCATCAGGTCGAACGCGAAGGGGCCCAGCGACGCGCTCTCGAAATCGAGCAAGGCCGCGATTGTCCCGTCGGCCGACCAGAGGACGTTGTCGCGAAAGAGGTCGCCGTGCACCAGCCCCTGGGGGGCGCCCCCTCGCCGCCCGCCCCAGGTGTCGAGCTTGGTCGCCAGGACAGGCGCCTGCGCCGCCAGCTCCGGATCGGTCGCCTGGGCAATCGCGGCGATGCGCGTCCGTAGGTCCTCCACGCGGAACCGGCCGGCACCGATGGGAAACCCCTCCCCCGCCGCGTGAACGCGCGCGAGCTCGGCGCCCACCTTCCAACCGTCCTCGGGGGTCACGCCCGCCTGGCAGCGCATCGTCCCTTCGCGCCACGGAAACACCGCGACCGGCTTTCCGGCGACCCGGACCTCTTCCGTCTCTTCTCCGCGCGTCGCGAGCGGCGCTGGCGTGCGGACGCCGCGCGCCTCCAAGTGCGCGAGCATGCGTGCCTCGGCCGCAGCCCCCTCCGCATCCTGTTCCTCGTAAACCCGCAGAAAAAAGCGCCCCGCGTCGCATTCGAGCGCGTAGTTCGAGTTCACGCTCCCGGCCGGAATCCCCCGCAGCGCCTTGAGCTCGCCGAGCCCGTATGCGCGGGCGATCCGCGCGCCGTCAGCGTCGTCGAGTGAAGTGAAGACTCCCAAGCCAACGCATCTTCTCGCACTCCTTAGTGGACGTCGAGCGTGCGAGAGTGGTAATGGGCGAACAAGATCGCGCGATTGCGTGCGAGCGCGAAACCGTGAGATGAGCCCTAACGCGATGGCGACGACCAAAAAAGCCTCCAAGAAAGAAGCGACCAAGGGGAGCTCCCCGGCCGCGAACGCACAAGCAAAGGTCGACCCGAAGGACGCCGGCAAGCGAAAGCTCGGTCTGCGTGGAGCTGCCCCCTGGGCGGCACGCCACGCGGCCAAGCACGCTGCCGAAGCGCGTGCTCGTGCCGCCGAGCCGCCGCTCCCCGGGAGCGCGCGCGCCACGATCCGCACGCCGACGGGGGCGGACGACATCAAGGCAAAGATCGGCGACCTGCACAACGCGGTCGTGCAGATCAAAGGCTTCCGTAAGAACCTCAACAAGGGGTTCTTCGACATCGGCAACGTCCTGCGCGACATCCAGACGCGTCGCCTCTACGAGGCGAAAGGGTTCGGCACGTTCGAGGCCTTCCTCGAGCGCGAGATCGACCTCGGCAAGACGACCAGCCTGCGACTCGTGAAGGCTTCGCAGGTTTTCCAGAAGCAGGCGGCGCTCGAGTACGGGATGGATCGCGTGTTCAACGCGCTCATCGCGCTCGAGACGCCCCCCGAGGAGCTGCTCTCGGGCAAGCTCCCGCCGGCGCCGCTGTCGGCTCCGTCGCTGCCGCTCAAGCCGCCGGGCCGCTGAGCCACACTCCAGCCGATCGGGCGCTCAGCGCCCGGTCGGGATGGATACCGTCACGCGCGTCCCCACGCCGCGCGCGCTGTCGATGTGCACTTCGCCGCCGTGGGCGTCGACGATCTTTCGCACGATCGACAGGCCGAGGCCCGTCCCGGCTTCCTTCGTCGTGAAGAACGGATCGAACACGCTCGCCATCGCGTCGGCGGGGATGCCCACGCCGGTGTCCTCGATGGCGATCGTCACCTGCTCGCCCGCGAGCTCGACGCGCGCGGTGAGCACGCCGCCTTCTTTCATGGCCTCGATCGAGTTCACGACCAGGTTGATGATGACCTGCTTGAGCTTCTCGCGGTCCCCGATGGCGACGCACCCGTCGGCCGGAATCACACGCTCGATCTTGATTCGGCGTGCCGCGGCCGACTCGCGCTCGAGATCGAGCACGTCATCGACGAGCTGGGCCACGTGCACCGCTTCGCGCGCGATCCCGCGGGGGCGCGCCAGCTCGAGGAACTCCGTGAGCAGCCGGTTCAAGCGGCCGATCTCGTCACCGACGATCTGCGCTCGCTTGTGAAGCGATGAGCGCGTGGCCTCGTCGGCCTCGAGCTTGTCGATGTTCCGGCCGAGCAGGTGGAGCTGGAGCACCGCGGCGTTGAGCGGGTTGCGGATCTCGTGGGCGAGGTTGAGGGCGAGCGCGCCCATCGCGCTCATCGCTTCGCCGTCGGCCGCGCGCTTCTCGAGAGCGCGACGCTCGGTGACGTCGATTCCGATGGCGTACACCACGTCCGATGCGGAGGCCGCGGCCTGGCTCGCGCGCGCCGTTCCGCCGTCCTCGCGCGCCCGGGAGAGGTGCCAGCGAACGCGACGCTTGGTAGCGCCGCTCGAGTCCAGGAAGCCCGTCTCGACCTCGCGCGCCCGGTCGGCGTGCTGGGTCTGGGCGATCGCGTCGCGAACCTTCGAGCGGTCCTCCGGCGGGATCCACGACTCCGTGAACGAGCGGCCGAGCGCGTCGTCCGACGTCACGCCGGCGAACGCGCTCGCCTTGCGGTTCATGAGCACGACGCGCGCATCGACGTCGAGCCCCACGACGAGCACGTCGGTGAGCTCGACCAGCGCTCGATACCGCCGCTCGAGCTCCTCGCGCTCGCGCTTCAGTTGAACCTTCGTGAGCGCCTGCTCGACGGTCGAAATCAGCTCCTCCGGGCGGAACGACTTGAGCACGAAGGCGAACGCGCCGGAGCGCAAGGCACCGATCGCGGCATCGACGCTCGCGAACCCCGTGATCAGCACGACCTCACTCAGCGGCGAGGCGGCGCGCAGCGGGCGAATGAGATCGACGCCGCTCGCGTCGGGGAGCTTCACGTCGACGATGGCCACGTCGAACCCGTGTGTCTGGGCGATGGCGAGCGCCTCCTCGCCGCGTGACGCCGTCACCACCTCGAACCGAGCCCCCTGCCCGTCTCCCGAGGTGGGGCCGACGAGGACGGCGTGCAGCGTGGCCACCAGCTCGGTGTTGTCGTCGACGATGAGCACGCGGCCGAACGCGCGAGCGCGTTGCGGCGCGGCCGCACGGAGGGTCAGGCTCGATGGTCGAGGGGTCGCGGGCACGTGGCTGGTCCATTCACCTTAGGGCCATTCGCGGGCTCGGCCAGCACGCACGGCCGGGTCACGCCATCCCCAGCACCTTGCGGAGCGTCTCGTTCACCACCTGCGGATTCGCGCTCCCCTTCGTTTCCTTCATCACTTGCCCGACGAAGAAGCCCATCAGCCCCAGCTTCCCCCCGGCAAGGTCCGCCGCCTGTTTGGGGTGCGCGTCCACGATGCGGCGCACCACCTCCTCGATGGCCGAGGCGTCGCTGACCTGCGCCATTCCCAGCTCGGCGACGACATCGGCGGGCGAGCGGTCCGTCCTGGCGATGCGCGCGTAGACCTCTTTCGCCTGCTTGCCGCTGATCTTCTTGGCGTCGACGAGCTTCAGCAGCTCGGCCACCTGGCGCGCCGACACCGGGATCTCGGCCACGAGACCGTGCGTGGTCACGTCGCGGAGCACCTCGCTCTGGACGAAGTTCGCGACCTTCTCCGGGTCGCCGTGGAGGGTCGCCGCCTCCTCGAAGAACGCCGCCACCCGCGGGTGCATCGTGAGCACCCCCGCCGCGTAGGGCGTGAGGTTCATCTCGCGCACGAAGCGGGCTCGCTTCTCGCGCGGGAGCTCGGGCATCTCGCGACGCACGCCGTCGACGAACGCCTCGTCGAGGACGAGCGGCGGGAGATCGGGCTCGGGGAAGTACCGGTAGTCCTGCGCCGTCTCCTTGCTGCGCATCGAGTACGTCTTGCCGCTCTTCTCGTCCCAGCCGCGCGTCTCCTGCACGATTCGACCGCCGCTCTCGAGAACGCTCTCCTGCCGGGCGATCTCGTAGTCGATGGCCTTCTGGACGAACTTGAACGAGTTGATGTTCTTCAGCTCGCACCGCGTGCCGAGCTTCGTCTCCCCCCGGGGCCGGATCGACACGTTCGCGTCGCAGCGAAACGACCCCTCCTCGAGGTTGCCGTCGTTCACCCCCAGGAAGACGAGCACGTCCCGGAGCGTTCGGAGGTACTCGGCGGCCTGCGCCGAGCTGCGGAGGTCGGGCTCGCCGACGATTTCCACCAGCGGAACGCCCGAGCGGTTCAGATCGACGATCGAATCGTCGCCTTGGTGGACGTTCTTTCCAGCGTCCTCCTCCATGTGCACGCGCGTGATGCCGATGCGCGTCACCGTTCGCTCGTCCCCTTCGCCTTGTTCGACGTCGAGGTGACCCCCCTCGCTGAACGGCTCGTCGAACTGGCTGATCTGGTACCCCTTCGGGAGGTCCGGATAGAAGTAGTTCTTCCGTGCAAAGCGACTGAGCGGACGTATCCGGCAACCGAGCGCGAGCGCCGTTCGGACCGCCATGCGAACGGCGTCGCCATTGAGGACAGGGAGCGCGCCTGGCAGCCCCAGGCACGTCGGGCAGACCTGGGTGTTGGGCGCCGCGCCGAACTCCGTCGAACAGGCGCAGAACGCCTTGGTCCGCGTGAGGAGCTGCGCGTGGACCTCGAGGCCAATCACCGGCTCGTAGCGGCTCGTCATGACGCGCGCGGTGTACCACGGACGTTCGACACCTGGAATTGGTCCATCGGCCGGGCGACACGGCATGATGCCTAGACTCAGCGTGTCCCCCCCTTTGTCGTCCCTCCCCCCACTGCCGCCGTTCACGAAGCTGTACGCGTTCCTCGAGCGTTCGCTCCCCATCGCCATCCTCGCGCTCGCGCTCGTCGGCGTACCGATCCTCGTCCTTCAGCCGGAGGGGCTGCCGCGGATGCGCGCGCTCGAACAGGAGCTCTCGGGGGTCAACCGCGAGAACGACGAGCTGCGGCGCGAAGTGACCAAGCTTCGCATCGACGTGAAGGCCCTGCGCGACGACCCCCGCGCGGTCGAACGAATCGCGCGCGACCAGCTGGGCCTCGTGCGCAAGAGCGAGATCGTCGTCCAGTTCCCGCGCGAGAAGTGAGCCTGGCGCCCGCGTTTCAGCGGAAGTCGGTCGTGATCCAGACGCTGCCGTCGCTCGTCACGTAGGTACCGCAGCCGGCCTGCGTGTACTGGGTGCTCGACATGTTGTCGTAGTGACCGCCGCCGGGCCCTTCGGCCCACATCATCTGCATCCCCTGGTCGATGACGTCGGTGACGGAGCCGTACTGCGCGAGCGGCCATCCGGGCACCTCGTTCTCGGCGTAGGCGACGCCGTTGCCGCCGTTGGTGGAGATGAAATGCCCGTGTGGGCTCCCCGTCTGCGAGTCGCTTTGGGCCCCGACGGCCGCGAACTGCTCGAGCGAGGACGAGCGCGCGTAAGCCGGCACGTCGATGGTCGCCCGGTACGAGTTGATGACGTCGACGCAGCGCTGGAGCGGGTCGGTGCTCGCTCCGGCGTCGCTCGCCGACGTGGACGACCCCGACGACGACGAAGAGCCCGACGAGGAGCCCGAGGCTGCTCCACCGCTCGACGACCCGCCGCTCGAAGAGGAGCCGCTGCTCGACGATGCACTGCCGGAGCTCGACCCGGACCCGCTCCCCGGAGACTCGACCTGCCCGTTGGGGCCGAGCTGGACGCGAGGGCCGTTGGTGAGCGAGCCCGCGTCGGGCGAAGAGCACGAAAGGAGCACCGAGGTTCCGGCGACGAGGGCGGCGATCGGAAGAGACGAAAGAAGAGGAGCGGGCTGCGCAAGCATGGAGGTTCTACGTGCGACTAGCGAGGTTCGCGCCAAGCCCCCTTCTCACGTCGACGTCACCTCGACGCCCACCTCGGCTGGAATGCGACGCCGGAGCGGCACGGTCATTCGCGCAGGGTCGGAAAAGACACGCTGGGGCGCGATCGGCATGGTGCGATTGACGTGTTGCCGGTGGTGCATCGGCTCCTCAGGTTGCAGCCTTTGTGTATCGTTCGCGCGTGGGACACGAGCTGGGTCGAGCGCTTCTTCTCGCGGATGCCGTAACGCCGGACGCGCTGTCGCGTGCGCTCCTCGCGGCGGTGCGCGATCGGGTCTCTCTGGTACGCGCGCTCCTGGCGACCGAGGCGCTGGACCGGGGCCGGCTCGACGAAGAGCTGGCCCGCTTTGCGCCCGACGCCCCGTTCCAGAAGCACCCTGTCCCCGTGCTCGACCTGATGGATCGCTTGCCGGCGCGCCTCTGCGAGGCGCTCGTGGCCATGCCGGTGCGGCGCGATCCCCGAACGGGGACGGTGGACGTCGCCCTGGCCGACGCGCTCGACACGCACGCGGCCGACGAGATCGCGTTCTACCTCGGCGCGCCGGTGCGCGTCGTCCGGGCGCCGCTCGCCGCGCTCGAGGAAGGGCTCGCGCGCACCCGCCCTGCACGCGCGCCCTCCTCGCCCGGCCTGCCACCGCTCTCGCGCGCAGTGCGCGGCGCGCCGATCGTCTCGGTCGAGGCGCTCCCCCCCGAGCACCCCTCGACCGTATCCGAGCGCCCCTTGCCGCTCGTCCGCCGCGGCTCGGAGCCGCCGCTCGACATCCCCATCCCGCTGTCACGCCGGATGAACATCCCGCGCATCACCGCGCAGCCCGACGCGCCGTACGAGGAGCGGGCCGACGATGACGACGGGCCGGTGGTCGAGCTCCGCCGCTCGAAGACGCCCTCGACCCAGGCGATGCCCGCGGTGCGCCTCGAGTCCCCGCCACCGCGGCCCCTCGAGCCTCCCCTCCCCGAGCCCGCCCCCCCGGCCGCCGCCGAACCCGCGCCGCTCCATCAGCTGCTGCGCCAGATGACCCAGGCCACGGCGCGCGACCCGCTGATGGAGCTGGTCCTCATGGCGATTCACGGCGTGGCGCCGAAGGTCGCGCTCTTCGCGGCAAAGAAAGAGGCCTTCACCGGGTGGATGTGCACGCCCGAGTTCGGCAGCCGCACCACGCTCGCGGACGTCCGCATCGAGGTCCGCGTCCCGAGTGTGTTCGGGACGACGGCTGCGGCCGGCCAGTTCCGTGGGCCGCTGATCCGGAGCGGCACGCACGCGGGGCTGTTCAACTTCGTGAAGGCCACGCAGCCGGAGGTCCTCGCCGTCGCCATTCGCGCCGCGGGAAAGCCGGTCGTCATCGCGCTCGCCTACGAGATCGCCGACGTACCGCTCGCGATGAACGTGATGACCGAAGTTGCGCGAGTCGCCGGGGACACGCTGGAGAGGATCGTCCTCGGGGCGCGTGGCGGGCCCCCCTCGAAACGGTGACCCCCGCGGACGCGGACGACCCCCGCGATGCCGTGCTAGAGCGCTCAGTCATGGGTGACTACGCGAAAGAGCGCAAGGAGTGGGAAGCGAAGGCACTGGCCCCGCTCGAGTCGAAAGAGGCCCCGCGCCCGCGCATCGGCGTGCTCGCGGGCCAGCACGACGCGGCGCCGCTGTACGGGCCGGACGATCTCGAGGCCCTCGACTTCGACCCCTCGCGTGACCTCGGCTTCCCGGGCGCGCCTCCGTTCACGCGCGGCGTCCAGCCGAACATGTACCGCGGCCGCCTCTGGACGATGCGCCAGTACGCCGGCTTCGGTACCGCGCACGAGTCGAACGAGCGCTACCACTACCTCCTGGGCCAGGGGCAGACGGGGCTCAGCGTCGCGTTCGACCTGCCGACGCAGATGGGGCGCGACTCCGATGACGAGCGCGCGCAAGGCGAGGTCGGGCGCGTCGGCGTGGCGATCGATTCGATCGAGGACATGCGCACGCTGCTCCGCGGGTTGCCGCTCGACAAGATCTCGACGTCGATGACGATCAACTCGACCGCCGCTGTCCTCCTCTGCCTCTACATCGCCGTCGCCGAGGAGAACGGCGTTCCGCGGTCGAAGATCCGCGGCACGATCCAGAACGACATCCTGAAGGAGTACATGGCGCGCGGGACGTACATCTTCCCGCCGCGCCCGTCGCTCCGCCTCATCACCGACGTGTTCGCGTTCTGCGGCCGCGAGGTGCCGAAGTGGAACACGATCTCGATCAGCGGCTACCACATCCGCGAAGCCGGCTGCGACGCGGTGCAGGAGGTGGCCTTCACGCTCGCCGACGGTATCGCCTACGTGCAGGCGGCGAAGGACGCGGGGCTCGACGTCGATCACTTCGGCGCGCAGCTCTCGTTCTTCTTCAACGTGCACAACAACCTCATCGAGGAGGTCGCGAAGTTCCGCGCGGCGCGGCGCATGTGGAGCGCGATCATGCAAACGCGCTTCGGCGCGGAGACCGACCGGGCGCGCGCGCTCCGCTTCCACTGCCAGACGGCGGGGGTGACGCTGACGGCGCAGCAGCCGCTCAACAACATCGCGCGCGTCACGGTGCAGACGCTGGCCGCAGTGCTCGGCGGTTGCCAGTCGCTCCACACGAACAGCTTCGACGAAGCCCTCGGCCTGCCGACGACGGAAGCGGCGACGATCGCCCTCCGCACACAGCAAATCGTCGCGCAGGAGAGCGGCGTGGCCGACTTCGTCGACGCGCTCGGCGGCAGCTACGCCATCGAGTCGCTGACGGCGCGCATCGAAAAGGAAGCGGCGCGGTACATGGCTAGAATCGATGAGCTGGGGGGGATGGTGGCCGCCATCGAGCAGGGCTACCCGCAGCGCGAGATCCAGAACACGGCGTACGGGTACCAGCTGGAGATCGAGGCGAAGAAGCGCATCGTCGTGGGGCAGAACGCGTTCGTACAGGAAGGGGCTCCCGTGCCGGTTCAGGCCATCGATCCGAAGAACGAGCGCGACCAGGTCGCACGACTGCGCGCGATGCGCGGGAAGCGCGACGCGAAGGTGCACGCCGAGGCGCTGGCGAGGATCGAAGTGGCCTCGCGCGGAACCGACAACCTGGTGCCGCTCGTGCTCGACGCGGTCCGTGCGCAAGCGACCGTGGGCGAGATCTCCAACGTGCTGCGCGGCACGTGGGGAGAGCACGTCGAGACACTGGTGCTCTGAGGCGCACCATGAGCGAGACCAATACCGATCCCGTCCCCCGGAACGACGGCGAAGCGCGAGCGCAGTCCGAATCGCACTGCGAGATGAACGAGTACGTGCTCCCCCAGCACGCAAACGCGATGGGGAACGTCTTCGGCGGACAGATCATGGCCTGGGTCGACCTCTGCGCCGCGATCTGCGCGCAGCGGCACTCGGGCCGCATGGCCGTCACGGCGTTCGTCGACGACCTCAAGTTCGTGAAGCCCGTGCGTGTCGGCGAGGTCGTGCACCTGGAAGCGCGCGTGACGGCGACGTTCCATACGTCGATGGAGATCGAGATCAACGTGCAGGGGGAGAACGCGCGCACGCGCGAGCGCTGGCCGTGCGTCGACGCCTTCGTCGTCTTCGTGGCGATCGACGACGACGGACACCCCGCGGCCGTCCCCCCCCTGCTGCTCGACTCGGACCGGACGCGGGCGTCCCAGGCGGCTGGCGACCAGCGGCGGCAGGCCCGCCTATCGAAGCGCTGATCGGACGCGATCCGTGCTATTTCGCGCGGCATGAGCGCCGCCACGAGCCCCCCTCCCGTCGTTCCCATCGCCCAGCTCTCACGCCATGTCGGTGAGGACGTGACGCTGCACGGCTGGCTCTACAACAAGAGGTCGAGCGGCAAGCTCCACTTCCTCGAGCTGCGCGACGGCGGCGGCATCGTCCAGTGCGTCGTCTTCAAGGGAGACGTGAGCCCCGAGCTGTTCGCGCAGGCCGATCACCTGCAGCAGGAGACGAGCCTCGAAGTGACCGGGACCGTGAAAGAGCACGGGAAGATCAAGGGGACCTTCGAGGTCGCCGTGAAGGGGCTCCGCGTGGTCGGCGCCGTCGCGAGGGAGTACCCGATCTCGCCGAAGGAGCACGGCACCGACTTCCTCATGGACCACCGGCACCTGTGGCTCCGGTCGAAGCGGCAGCACGCCATTCTCCGGACCCGGCACGCCATCATCAAGGCGGTGCGCGACTTCTTCGATTCCAACGATTTCACCCTGGTCGACGCCCCCATCTTCACGCCGAACGCCTGCGAAGGGACGAGCACGCTCTTCCAGACCGACTACCACGGCGAACCGGCGTTCCTCACGCAGTCGGGGCAGCTCTACATGGAGGCGGCGGCCGCGGCGTTCGGCAAGGCGTACTGCTTCGGGCCGACGTTCCGCGCGGAGAAGTCCAAGACCCGCCGCCACCTCGCCGAGTTCTGGATGGTGGAGCCCGAAGTGGCGTTCATGCAGCTCGATGAGGACATGAAGCTCGCCGAGTCGATGCTCGCGTTCATCGTGGGGCGCGTGCTCGAGACGCGGAAGGAAGAGCTCAAGATCATCGAGCGCGACACGACCTTCCTCGAGCGCGTCCAGGCCCCGTTCCCGCGCATCACCTACGCCGAGGCAATCAAGATTCTCCAGGAGAACGGGCACCCGGAGGCGAAGATCGGCGACGACTTTGGCGGGGACGAAGAGACGGTCATTTCGGGCAAGTTCGATCGCCCCGTCATCGTCCATCGGTACCCGATGAACCTGAAGGCGTTCTATTTCAAACGTGACCCCGACGCGCCCGATCTTGCGCTGAACATGGACGTGCTGGCACCCGAGGGGTACGGCGAGATCGTCGGCGGTGGGCAGCGCGAGGAGGATCTCGACACGCTGCTGCGCGCCATCGACCACCACAAGCTGCCGCTCGCTGCGTTCGAGTGGTACCTCGACCTGCGCCGCTACGGCACGTTCCCGCACGCCGGGTTCGGCCTAGGCATCGAGCGGACGGTGTCGTGGATCTGCGGGCTGTCGCACGTGCGCGAGACGATCCCGTTCCCGCGCATGCTCAACCGCCTCGCTCCGTAGCGGTCACTTCGCCCGGAGGCCGAGGATGCGCGCACCGAAGAGGGCGCCGAGAGCGGCGAGCAGCGCGATCGGCGCGGCGTGGCCGAGCGTGAGGTGCAGGGGGCTCGTGAAGGCGCAGTGCACGTCGATGAGCATGCCGCCCCACGTTCCAGCGGCACCGCCGAGCGCTGCGCCGAGCGCGCGCGGGTGGACGGGGTCCGAGCCGCGTCGCACGTAGGCGAGGGCCGCGACGGGAGCTGCTGCAAAGAGGAGCGTGAAGACGAAGCACACGCCGTGCGAGACCCACGTTTCGCCGGCGGCAGGTGCGCTCGGGTCCATGCCCGAAGCCACCAGCGACCAGGCGAGCAACGCGATCGGCGCTGCGATGGAGACCGAAACCAGCGTCCCGCGCGAGCGTCCGAGCATCGAAGAACCGCGGCCGGCCGCGAGCCAGGTAGCAACGAGGGCGGCAAGACCGGCGCCCACGCCAGCGAGCGCGACCACCGCGGCGCGTCGCTTGGCCGTAGGACCACCGAGCGCCAAGGAGAGGCCGAGGCTGGCGCTCGCCGCCGCGAGCGAGGCGAGGAACGCGCTCCTGCTGCGAACGGCGCGCGTCGGCGACGGCTCTCGGCTCGCGGCTTCGAGAATGCGCGCGCGAAGATTCGGAGGGAGCGCGCTCATGCCGTGCCCCCTCTCTTCTCGGTGGACGACTCGGCGGGCGTGCCGTCGATCACGTCGCCGAGCACGGCGCGGAGCGCTTCGTACGCGCGATGGGCTCGCAACTTCACGGCGGACACGGTCGTCCCCAGCACCTCCGCCGCCTCTGCGAGGGAGAGCCCCTCCTCCTTCACGAGCTCGAACGCGACGCGCTGCGTCTCCGGGAGCCGCGCGAGCTCGCGCCGGATGCGCGTGGCGAGCTGCTGCGCCTGAACGAGATCGTCGGCCGCGGGATCGGTGGCGTGCGGCTCGTCGCGCTCGTCCGCGTCCTCGAGCACCTCGCGCTTACCGCGGCGGAAGCCGTCGATCATCAGGCGGCGCGCGATGGCAAATGCCCACGGAACCACGTCCGCGCCGGAGACGAACGATCCGCGTGCGCGGTGCATCTGGAGGAACGTCTGCTGCACGAGATCCTCGGCGCGGGCCGTGTCGCGCGTCTGTCGGGTAAGGTAGCCGTACAGCCGGGGCGCGAGCCCGTCATACACGATCGCGAACGCCGACTCGTCGCCCCCGGCGTAGCGCGACATGGCTGCACTGACGTCGGCGCTGGAGCGAGGCGCTTCCACGGCCGCGGTTCTAACACGCGCCCACGGCAGGAGGACAATGCCGGTCCCGCCCGCCGCGGCGGGCGCGTGCAGCGACGGAGACGCGAGCATCACGTAGGCGATACGCGCCAGAGCCGCCGGCGTTTCGCTCGTCGAGGCTGGCCGCGGGCGCGCGCGGCTCGGTTCGTCGGCTCGCGCAGCAAGGTGAGCGGGTGTTTGCTAGAAGTTGCTGATGCTTATTCCTCGCTTGGCGCGGGCGATGACCCTCGCGCCGTACTTGCTCGCCGCCCCCCTCGTCCTTCAGGCGTGCGGCGGGTCCAGCTCCACCACTCCGAGCGGGTCGAGCTCGCAGCTCCCGCAGGTCGACGACAACGGCGGCGGCATCCTCACGGCTCCCTCGATCGTGACGGTCACCTTCGACCCGAGCCTCTATGCGAACGCGAAGTCGCCTACGGCGACGACGATGATCTCCGACCTGCAGACCTTCGACGACACCATCACGCAGTCGGCGTGGTGGGACACCGTCCGCGCGGGATATTGCGAGCCGCTGAAGAGCGCGAACTGCGTGGAGCGCGGTACGCCGCTCGATCCGTCGGTCGGCCACGTCTCGATCACCGCGGCCCCCGCTGCGACGTACACGGACGGCGCGTCCGGGAGCAGCACGACGCTGCAGACGTACATCAGCGGCCTGTTCGCCGCGAACACCCTCCCCGCCCCCACCGCGAGCTCGCTCTACGTCTTCTACTTCCCCGAATCGACCGTCATCACCTTCGACGGATCGGAGACGTGTAGCCAGATCGGCGGGTACCACAACAGCGTCCCGGTCGGATCGCTCGACGTGCCGTACGTCATCGTTGCCATCTGCGATCCGGAGCAGACCGCGCAGGCAACGCCCGCCTTGACCGTGGAGCAGACGGCGACGTTCGCCGCCAGCCACGAGATCATCGAGGCGACGACCGATCCGCACGCCGGCAAGACCGCACCGACGAACGATCCGACCGCCTACCTCGGGTTCTACATGACCAACGTCGCGAACCAGGCGTGGCCGCTCGTCCTCGGCGGGGGCGAAGTGGCCGACCTGTGCGTGGACATCTTCGGCTTCGGCGAGGACCGCACGACGTCGGGGGGGTACACCGTGCAGCGCGTGTGGAACAACCTCAGCGCAGCCGCCGGCCACGACCCGTGCGTGCCAATTCCGAGCGGCGAGGTGTACTTCAACGTCGCGCCCCCCGCCGCCGACGATCAGCTCGAGATCGCGGTCGGCTCGATACGAGACTTCAGCTCCACGCCGTTCACGGACGGCACGATGGCCTCCTGGCAGGTGGAGGTCGTCGACCTGGGCCAGAACGCGAACGGGGCACAGTCCACCGTGCTCACGACGGCGCCATCGAAGGGCACGGCGAGCGACGGGAGCCCTGTCGCGTGCTCGATCACGCTCAACTCGGCGCCACCGGTCCAGCAGGGGGAGCAGCAGGGCGACCCGGGGTACGAACCCTACGCGATCATCTCGGTGAACTCGGCGGGCGTCTACCACATGTGGCCGGGGATCGTGGTCGCAGCGCAGTAGCCCGAGCGACCGCGACCGGCACCGAACGCGATCGACGACGGCGTCTGCGCCCCTGATGGACGAACGATCCATCGGGCGCGATGTGCGCTCGGAGAAACCCCCGATGTGCGACGACGCCGCTACGCGCCTCTGCTCGTGGTTGGATGCCACGCGCCCAAGAGCGGTGTCGCTTCCGTAAGGGGCACGCAGGTTGCTGAGGAACCTTCACCCCTTGCGACGCTGGCTCCTCACGCTCCTCCTGTCATTCGCGCTGACTGCATTTGCACACCACGCCGACGCCGCCGACGGGCAGACGCGGCTGCACGTCGACTGGTCCGCGTTCGCGGATGCCTACCGCACGCTCAGCATGGGAACTTCCGCGCGCGATGACGGGCACAGCCAGGCGCGCGTCGTGACCTCGGAGTCGTCGGCGTGGCTCGGCCACGGAGTGCTCGTCTCGATCGTCGCGCGTGACTGGCAAGGGGCGACGCACCTCGCCGGGGGGCCGCTCTCGGTGACCGACGCGATCCGCACCAGCCGCGCGAGCCGCATGCTCGTGACGCGCGTGGGGCTCGGTGGAGGGAGGATCGTCCCGTACATCCACCTCGGCGCGGGGCAGTGGCGCGATCCTGACCAGCGCGCTCGTGACGCACCGCTCGAGGTCGCCGGCGAAGCGGGCGGAGGGTTCGAGGCGTACCTCGTGCACGCGTGCGCAGTCGCGGTCGAGTACGAGACCACGGCGCTGTACCGCGACGACCACCGGAGCACCGGTCTGTCACAGCGGATGCAGGGGCTCTTCGCGGTCGCGCGGTGGGACTATTGACGCACCCATACGAGGCCCCTCCACGATGAAAGGCGCGAGCGAGGAACCCGCGAGCACCATGCTAGGCTCCCCGCGGAGCGAGATGTCGTCCCCCCTCGAGTCCAGCACGCTCGATCTGCCGGCGAGCGACACCAGCCGTGTCGACTGCGAGCACGCCGATCGTTGCGGCGGCTGCCCCATCATCGCGCTGCCCTATGGAGAGCAGCTCGCGCTGAAGAGGGGGCGAGTCGTGCAGTCGGTCTCGCGCTACCCGGCGCTGGAGCTCGTCTACACCGAGCCCGTCGCCCCGGCCGAGCCGCCCGTCTCCTACCGGACCCGCGCGAAGATGATCGTCGCCTCCGACGGCAAGATCGGTTTGTTCGCCAAGGGGGGCGGGCACCAGGTCGTCGACATCCCGAACTGCCGCGTGATCGCAACGCCGCTCACGCGGGTCGCCGCCGCGATGCGCGTACGTGTGCTCGCCGACGGCGCGAACGGCGGTCCGCTCGCTCCGTTCGACGCGAGCGCCGGGGGGACGCTTCGCGCGATCGATCTGCGCGAGGTGCGTGAGACTCGAGACGCCAAGGCGCGCGTTCTGGTCACGTGGGTCGTGCAGCGCACGCGCGTCATGTCGCTCGACGCGCTGCGCGCCGCAGCCGAGCGGTTCATGACCGAGGTGCCCGAAGTGCTCGGCGTCGCGGCGAACATGCACGAAGGGGAGGCCCCGCAGATCCTGGGGGCGGAGACCGTGCACCTCGCCGGCGCGACGTCTGCGCGCGACGCCCTCGGCGCGTCCGTTCACCTCGCGACCTACGGCTCGTTCGTCCAAGCGCACCGCGGGCAGGCGACGCGCGTGCACACGATCCTCGCCGAGTCGCTGGGCCTCGCGCGCCCCCCCTCGGGCGACAAGCCTCTCCGCGTGCTCGATCTGTACGGAGGGTCAGGCGCGATCGCGCTCGGCCTCGCGACCGCCGGAGCGCGCGTGCACCTCATCGAGTCGTTTGCGCCCGCCGTGGCGCACGCGAAGCAAGCGGCGGAGATGCAGGGGCTGTCGATGACGACCGAG
>Ga0302267_10003815_pt1 | contig 17058 bp, 14 predicted proteins | sample III_Bog_E1_3_FD_194555 | JGI IMG/M metagenome (GOLD analysis project Ga0302267, IMG submission 194555) | Peat permafrost microbial communities from Stordalen Mire near Abisko, Sweden - III_Bog_E1_3 | ecosystem: Environmental > Terrestrial > Soil > Wetlands > Peat | place: Sweden: Abisko... | reverse complement strand
ATGCTGGGCGAGCGCCGGACGGGCGGCGAAGAGGGAGAGCGCCGTGCCTATGAGCGGCAACCAGCGAAGTGGCCAGAGGAGGCGCGATTTCACGGGCCGACAGTAGCACTGTCCGCTCCCGATCGAGACCCACGGCTCGTCGGAAAAATCAGGCCGAGGGCCGCCCGCGCGGGCGAGGGGGACCGCCTAGTTCAGCGTCCGGCGCGCCGTGGCGAGCGCGCTCACCTTCGCGAGGTGCGCGCGGATGGCTTCCGCGTCCGAGGCCGACGGGTCGAGCGCCAGCACGCGCTCCAGGTCTTCGCGCGCCGCCTCGGCCGCTCCCAGCTTGGCGGCGACCAGGCCTCGCTCCTTCAGCGCCATCGGGCTCGGCGTGAGACTCACGATGCGGTCGAGCGCCAGGTGCGCCCGCGCGTGGTCGCCACGCTGGAGGTAGATGGCCTTCAAATTGGTGAGCACGCGCACGAGCACAGCGCGCGATGAAGCGGCGGCCAGGTGCGACGGCACGAGCTTGGCGTCCGGGCCGAGCGCGCGGGAAACCATGCGAACCAGCGAGGCTTCGTCGAGCACGCGGCCGCCGTAGAACGGGTCCACGATGAGCGCCTCGCCGCCGTCCCGCTTCTCGATGCGCACCAGGAAATGCCCCGGGAACCCCACGCCTGATGCCGGCACGCCGACCCGCCGCGCGATCTCGCAGTAGATGATGGCGAGCGTGATCGGGATCCCCATGCGCCGCTCGAGCACGTCGGCGAGCAGGCTGTTGCGCGGGTCGTAGTAGTCCTTCTCGTTCCCGCGGAACCCGAGCGTCCCGAAGATGTGCGCGGCAAGGCGCGCCGCCTGGTGCTCGGCGGACTCGTGGGCCAGGTCTTCGTGCACGAGCGGCGCGGCGAGCGCGTCGAGCTGGTCGAGCGCCCGCGACACGTCGAACCCCGCGTACACGTCGCGAGCCACGAGCGCGGCGCCGAGCGCGACGTCGATTGACTCGTCGGGGAGCGCGGCGAGGTCTTCGAAGCGCCGCGGGAGATCCGGCACCGTGTTCGCGGGAGGGCGGGCGACGGGCGCGGTCATGGCGGGGTAAGCGTGGGCATGGTTCGGGCTTTACGCAAGGCGGACGGGGGACATTCCCCTGGAAGGGGGCCGTGTCGGCTACTTCGGCAAGCGGAGGATGCGGCCGTCGCTGGTGCCGACGTAGATGGATGTGTCGTCGAGGGCGAGGGCGGTGAGGCCCGCGACGACGCCCATTTCAGTGGGAGGCGCCGTGTCGGTCAGCAGTAGGTCTTGCCGTCCGCCCGTGACGGGCGCGCGTCAGAGGGCGCTATAGGGCGTCCAGCTTGCGTCGGCGACGCCGGACGGCGGGGGGGCGTTTGCGACGATCCAGTAGGCGTATTGCGTGTGGGCCACCATCGCCCGCAGGGCTCCCCCGCCTGGCGTCCCGATCTTCGTGATGGCGCCCCCCGCGAGTGGCGCAGACACGAATCCCCCCAGCATGTCGTTGAGTCCGAACAGCAGTCCGCCCGCGAGGGCCTCGGGCGTGCAGGCCTGACAGGTCCAGGGGACCGGCGAGGCCGCACCGTTGGCCTTGGAGTAGCGGCTCGCCCCCCGTACACGAAGCCGTTCGGGTCCGTATCGGCCACGGCGGGCTCGAAGGTCGGAGTGCCGAGCGTAGTGCTCAGAACCTTCAGCGTCCCGTCGCTCTTGGAGAGGCTGACGAGCCTGCCGTCCCAGGTGAACACGTAGCTTGCGTTGGCATCGTCGGCGGCAACGGTGAAACGATCAGAAGGCCCGCTCGCGCCTGCATCAGGGACCGGGTAGGTTCCGAGAACGGTGACTTCGGTCCCCGCTGCGCTGCATGCATAGAGGGTTGCCGCGTCGTCGCTGACCACGACCCACTCGATGCCGCCGGGGGCCGCGAACGGGCCCAGCATCGTCGCGACATCGCTGCCGTCGACTGTTGCGATCACGTCGACCGGACCGCCATCGATCGGCACGCTGCCAATCACGTCGGTGACTGGTGCTGCGCCATCACCGAAATCCGTGCTCAGGAAGAAGACGCGCCCGTCCTGGGCGACCAGGCTATCGATCTGGTTCCCCGGATCCTGCGCGAGCGACGTCGGCACCGGCGGAACGAAGTTCGCGTCATCCCCCGCGTCCTCTTCCTCGACCGGTGCCATCGCCTCCGCCCCTCCCGACGCTGCATGCTCGCGGCTCCCCAGCCGTCCGCACCCCGCCACCAGTCCAAGCGCGACCAAAAGGAAGAACGCTCGCTTCATCCCCCAAGCCTTAGGCCCCGTTCCCCCTCCGTCACGCTCCTCTCACCCCCCGCGTGCGCTGCATCTAGGCCCTCCTTGCGCCAGCACACCCGTCCCGCTTGACCCCCCCGGCCGAGCCTGCGAAACAGCGCTCCTCCCCATGCCCACGTCCGACTCCGGCACCAAGTCCGCGGCCACCACCTCCAAGCGCGCGGTTCGCAGGGACTTCGAGCGCTCGCGCACCGTTCACCCCGTGGGAATCACGGGCAAGGAGCGCCCCGCCGACATCCTCGCGAACATGTTCCCGGCCTACGTCGGCCGGCAGGAGCGCACGGCGTTCGAGCTGATGCAGCGGAGCTCGCGCGAGGACACCTGCACCTTCCTCACGTTCAGCGGCGCCATGACGCCGGCCGGCCTGCACCAGTCGTGCATCATCCCGCTGCTCGAGCGCGGTCTCATCGATTGCATCACGACGACGGGCGCGAACCTGTACCACGACGCTCACCGCATCATCGGCCACGCCATCCGCGAGATCGACCCGAACGCCGGCGACCTGCAGTACCGCCTCGCGCGCGTCATCCGCATCTACGACCTCGGCTTCTGGGAAGAGACGCTGCTCGAGACCGATCGGCTCTTCAGCGCCATCCTCCGCAAGCCCGAGTTCCAGAAGAAGATGACGACGCCCGAGCTGCACTACCTGCTCGGGAAGAACGTGGCCGAGATCGAGGAAGCGCTCGGCGTCCAGAGCCCTTCGCTCCTGTCGACCGCGTACCGCTACGGCGTGCCGATCTTCGTCGGCGCCGTTCAGGACGGCTCGATCTTCCTCAACATCGTGAAGATGAAGCGGCTGCTCGGCCCCGAGTTCAAGCTCGAGATCGACGTGAACGACGACGTCTTCGAGATGGGCGCCATGCAGCACCACTGCTTCGGCACGCTGAAGAAGAAGATGGCGGTGTGGATCCTCGGCGGCGGCGTGCCGAAGAACTACACGCTGCAGGGGGAGCCACTCCTCGACCAGATCCTCGGCGTGCCGACCAGCGGCTTCGACTTCGACGTGCAGTTCTGCGTCGACCCGGTCGACAACGGCGCCCTGTCGTCGTGCCCGGCAGGGGAGGGGCACACGTGGGGGAAGGTCTCGGCCGAGAGCGTGCAGTACGGCTCGATGTACGTGCACTGCGACGTCACCGCCGTGTTCCCGTGGCTCACGTACGCCCTGCTCAGCGACGCGACCGTTCACCGCAAGCCGCGCCGCCTCTACGACGCCCGCCACCACGCCGTCGCCACGCTCGAGCGCGAGGTGAAGAAGCGCGCCAAGGTGCTCGCGCCCACGATGGAGTACCCGCTGCCGAAGGCGAAGAAGAAGAGCGGCAAGGTCGCGAGGAAGCGCTAAGAGATCGGGCGATGACGCTCAGCGACTACCGCCTCGAGGACTGTCGCCGCGCGATCCACGCCAGGAACGGCGAGGTTCGCGCCCTGATCCGCGTGCTCGACGAGCCGCAGCGCGACCCGAGCGTGTCGTCGAGCGCACCGCTCTTCGGCGTCCCTTACGTCTTGAAGGACACGTGGGACACGGCCGGCATCATCACGACCGGCGGCTCGTGGCGGCACCGCGAGCGCGTGCCGCGCGAGAGCGGGTCGATCCATCGCGCGCTGATGAACGCCGGCGCGGTGATGCTCGGCAAGTCGAACATGCCCGACCTCGCGCTCTCCAACGAGAGCGACAACCACCTCATCGGCGCCACGACCAACCCGTTCGACCCCACGCGCACCGCAGGGGGGAGCACGGGCGGCGGCGCGGCGGCCATCGCCACGGGGATGGCGGCGTTCGATTGGGGAGGGGACTTCGGCGGGTCGATCCGCACACCGGCCGCGTGCTGCGGCATCGTCGGGATCCGGCTGTCGAGTCAGGCCTGGCCGGCGTCGAGGGAGCAGTTCCCCCGGCTGGCGGAGTTCTTCCAGCCGATGCTCGGGATGGGGCCGCTGGCGAGGACCGTGGACGGGGTGCGCGCCGTGATGCGCGCGGCGCGGTCGCTGCGTGCGGACATCGGTGAGCCGAGCATCCGACCGAACGAGGTCGTCCTCTACGCGCCCGACGCGGCGACGCAGGGAGAGTGGCCGACGTTCACCAGCGACGTCGCTCTCCGCCTGATGCAGGTGGGCGTGCGCTTCGATACGGACCGCACGCTGCCGCCGCCCGCGTACGTGAACAACCTCTTCAACGGCTACCTCTCGTCCCACATGGATGAGCTGAAGACGACCAACGAGATCCCCGTCCTCGACGGCGCCACCGCCGTGCTCGTGGGGCTCGCCTCGCGCGGAAAGCTCGACCGGCGCATTCACGCGAACACCGGCGCCATCCTGCTGCTCGTCCAGACGGGGAACCTCACCATCTACCGGAAGCCCGCCCGCTTCGCGTCCTCCGTCGGGAAACTCCGGCATGCGATGGACGCCATCTGGTCCAAAGGGCAACTCGTCATCGCGCCCACGGCGACGATCTCGCCACCGAAGCACGGGCGCGCCCTGCTCGCCTGGAACTGGCAAGCGTTCACCAAGCTTGGGAATCTCACGGACGCCACGGCCGCAGCCATCCCGTTCGGCAAGTTCGCGAACGGGATGCCGCGCTCCTTGCAGATCATGGGGCCACCCGGGTCGGAGGAGGCGGTGCTGGACCTGGCGGCGCGGCTCGAGGCAGTCGCTCCGTAACTAGAGACTCGTCATTCCGAGCCCGAGGGATTCGTCATTCCGAGCGGAGCGAGGAATCCGTGCGTCGCGGGGATTCCTCGTCGCTTCGCTCCTCGGAATGACGAGACGTCACTCGTACGTCAACGTCCCCATCAACTCGAACAGCGCGAACAGCGCCGACGGATCGCGCGCGTCGAACGCGAACCCGAAGCGAGACGGCTCCACCATCGTCGGCGGCCCCACCCACGCCACGCGCCCCTGGATCGGCACCGGGTCCCAGAGGGTCGGCGCCACGAACGAGATGGTCACCCGTTCCCCCACGGTGAGCGGATCCTGAATCATCACGCAAGCTCCGCCGAGGCCGAGGTCCCGCACTTGAGCCTCGCGCTGCCAGCCGGCGCGCGGGTGCCAGACGACGACCGGGAGCCTTACTTTGCGGCGTGCGTGCGCTCGGAAGCGGGCCTGCTCGGTCACCGCGCAAGAAACTAGCAGCTCGCGCAGTGGGGTGCCGCTGAAGCTGCGTTGGCCATCTGCCGGGCGTGCCTGATACCATCGCCTTGTGAAGCCCCAAGGCGGACAACCGAGATGACCACCGAGGACACGCGCAAAGACAAGCGCGCCAAGATCGTCAGCCTGAACGTTCGCTACAAGAGCGCGACGGTCGACGAGTTCATCGAGAACCACTCGCACGACGTCAGCAAGGGGGGCCTGTTCATCAAGACCCCGACGCCGTTCCCACCGGGCACCCTCATCAAGTTCGAGATCCGCATCGCCGGCGACAAGCCCGTGATCATGGGCGTAGGTCGCGTCGTGTGGAAGCGCGAGCCGAGCCAGGCCGGAGCCGAGCGGCCGAGCGGGATGGGCGTCAAGTTCATCAAGATCGACGACTCGTCGCGCGTCGTCATCGAGCGCGTCGTCGCCGAGAAGGAAGGGGCGGGCTCCGCGTACTCGACGGAAGCCGAAGAGGCCCCGGCGCACCACGCCGACCCGAGCGCGGTCCTCACGCCGAAGCCGGGCGAGGTTCGGCCGGGCGAGATCCGCAAAGAAACGATCATGGGCATCGGCGTCTCGTCGCCGCCGCCGAAGCCGGACGTGCCAGCCACCAGCCCCGGAACGTTCCCGAAGGCCGACGTCGCCATGTTCGCGCCGGCAGACGCCGGGATGTTCCCGAAGAGCGAACCGGAGGCTCCGAAGAGGGAGCAGACGGTCATGAAGCAGGCCGCCGAGCTCCTCGAAGAGGCGCTTCGTGAGGCCGGCGGCTCGATGGACGAGATCGGGACGAACCCGCTCTTCGCCGAGGGGAACCGCCTCGAGCCCCGCGTGGGCACGCTCGCGACGCCGAAGCCGGCCGCCGGGACGCCCGCGGATGCGCCGCTCGACAAGATCGACAAGAAGCGCACTCTCCTCGGTGTCGCTCCCCCGACGCAGGAGCAGGTCAAGGCGGCGCCGAGCAGTGCGCCGAAGTTGGCGGCCAAGGGCGAGGCGAGCTCGGAGCCGAAGGCCGAGGCGGCGAAGACCACGTCCGTCGCGCCGTCGACCTCGCGCGAGACGCCGAGCGCGAAGGTGCTTGCCGACAAGGCGCCGGCCGCCCGAAAGACCGATCCTCCGAAGCGAACGAGCGTACGAGCGGCCGCCGCGGCGCTCGACGACGACGAGCCGATCATCGGCAAGAAGAAGGCGAGCGGTGGCGGGGCGATGTTCTGGGTCGCCGTTGCCGTCATCGTGCTGGGGGGCGCGGGCTTCCTCTTCAAGGACAACCTGTTTGGTGGCGCCGGCCCGGTGCCACCGCAGACCCCTGTCGCGACGACGCCTCCTGCGCCGGCGCCAACCCCCGCGCCGACCCCCACGCCCGCCATGACGACACCGGCGCCGAGCGCTGCAGCCAGCGCATCTGCGGCCGCTTCCGCCGCCGCCTCGGCGAGCGCTGCCGCGGCGTCGACGCCAACCTCACGTCCGCACGCGCCAACGCCCACGACGGCGACCGCCGCCCCCGCGTCGGCCCCGACCCCGCCGCCCGCGCCGGCCCCCAAGCCCACGCCCGCCGCCGTCCCGACCCCGTCGCCCGCGCCAGCACCCACGCCCACCCCCGCCACGACCCCGGCTCCGCCCCCTGTCGCGACCGCGGCACCGAAGCCGGCTCCTGCTCCGGCGCCCACGCCGGCGGCAACCCCGGCCGTCGCCGCAGCCACCGCTACTGCCCCGGCACCGAAGCCGAAGCCGAAGGCCACGTCCGACGACAGCGACAACCCGTACTGATCGAGCAGCGCCCGCGTTCAGAGCTCGCGCGTGATCGCCACGAGCCCTTTGACGATCGCCGCCGTCGCCCCCCACACCAGCTCGCCGTCGACGCGCCACCCGACGCGCGGGAAGATCCCTTCCGGCTCCGCCAGGAACGCGCGCAGCGGCGCCGCGAACACGCGCGCGACCTCGTTCGGATCCGGCTCGGGCGGCGGCGCGTCGCTCTTCACCCATGCGACGTACGGCGTGATCGCGAAGCCCGTGATCGTGAAGCAGTCGTCGAGCGCCCCGAGCACGTCGACCGACTCGCGTCGAAGCGCGATCTCTTCCTCCGCTTCGCGGAGGGCCGTCACGAGTAGGGAGGCGTCCCCTGCATCGCGCTTGCCGCCCGGGAACGCCACCTGTCCCGAATGATCGCGCAGCCCACTCGCGCGCCGCACCAGCCAGACGTGAGCCTCGCCGTCGCGCTCGAACAGCGGGATGAGGACCGCGCTCGCCTTGCCGAGCCCCGGCGGCGACGACGAGCGTCTCCGATCCGCGAGCCGCGCGCGCAACGGCTCGCGCAGCGTCGCTTCCGTGAAGAGCGGGCTGCTCATCGCCCGCGCGCCAGGAACGGGTTCATGCGCCGCTCCTCGCCGATGGTGGTGCTCGGTCCGTGACCGGTGACGACGAGCGCGTCGTCGGGCAACGCGAGGAGCTTCCCTTCGAGCGACCGCATGATCTGCGACGAGTCACCCCCCCAAAGATCGGTCCGCCCGATGCCACGACGGAACAGCGTGTCGCCGGCGAACACGTGCGTCGCCGCCCCGTCCTTCACCACGAACGTGACGCTCCCCGGTGTGTGACCGGGCGTGTGCAGGACGCCCATCTCGCGCGCGCCGAAGATGATGGCGCTTCCGTCTTTGAGCGACCCCTCCATCTCGGTCTTCTCCGGCATCTCGCAGCCGACGAGCGCCGCCTGCACCGGGAGCATGTCGTAGAGAAAGCGGTCCGACTCGTGGATGCACGCGCGCGCGCCGGTGAGCCGTTGAAGCGGCGCGGTCGCGCCGACGTGATCGATGTGCGTGTGCGTGTGGACGATCGCCACCACCGACAGGCCGCGCTCTTCCAGCTTCTCGCGGATCTCGTCGAAGTCCCCGCCCGGGTCGACCACGATGGCGCGCTTGGCCTCTTCGTCGGCGACGATCGAACAGTTGCATCCCAGGGGCCCGACGGCGAACGACTCGACGATCATTGCCCCCTGGCGATAGCACGGCTCGCGCGGGGTGCGGAGCTACGCGATGCCGCCCGGGAACGACGACGCCGAGCGCCCGCTGACGCGCACCACGGCCGCGCCAATCTGCCGGAAGCAGAGCGACATCTTCTGCGCGATGTCCGGCTCCGAGGCGAACGCTTCCGCGTGCACGAGCAGCTCGAGGTCCGGGTGCACGCGCTCCATCGTGCGGAGGATGGCGGTCAGCGCATCGTCGGACGAATCGACGAACCCAGGCTTGTTGCGCGTGACGCGCAGGCGCGAAGCCGCATCGAGCACGTCGTCGAGCCACCCATAGAGCGCCTTCACGCCATTCTGGAGCACGAGGCTCTGCCGCAGCATCGCGCGCACCCGCTCGTCGTTCGTTACCAAATCGTGAACCTCCAGGAGGATCCCCTGCACCACGTCGAGGTCCGCGAGCACCAGCTGCCGCTCGGTGTCCCCTTCGCTCACGCGGGCGACGTCGTGCATCTTCACCGAGATGGTGAAGTGACGGAGGGCCCAGTCGTCGAGGAAGTCGTCGATCTGCGCCCGCAACGCAGCTTCCGCCTCGCTCAGCTTCGCGTGGGGAGGGACGTCGATGTCCTCGGTCTCGTGGGGGCGGATGTGGGAGGTTGCGGTCGGATCAGCGGTCCCCTGCTCGCGCGGGGAGTGCTTCGGGTCGGGCATGGCGAATCGCTAGAGCACCGCGCGTGCCGATGAGCCGTGCGCCCGTGCGAGACGTTTTCGACCTCAGCGGCGCCAGCGATCCCGGCCGGACTTCCCACTTCCACACGTGCGCACGGAGGCTCGCCCCCCCAATCCGTGTGGGGCCGACCCCCATGGTCCTCGCGAAGTCCAATGGAGACCTGCGTTTCCCGCCGCATTGCGCCGAACTCCATCAGCCCGCTTGACGCAGAGCACGCCACTCGTGACGATTCCTATCGAGTGAGACCCCTGTCGGAATTTCGCGAGCTCGCGGTCGCGGGCGCGACGTCGCTTGATCAGCAGGCGGTTCTCTTGGTCGAGTTCCGCCAGGGAGCGGGCCCGGCGCGCGAGTTCCGTACCGGAACTGTCGGCTCGCCTGCGGTCGTTCCTCCGCTCTCGAGCGTCATGATCGATCCGAGCACGCAGGTCGTGCCGCTCGAGAAGTCCCCGCGCAACCCGTACGACGGCTTCCTGTTCCTCGGTCGCGCCTCGACGTGCGACGTCATCATCCGCGACTCCAGCATCTCCAAGACGCACGCGGTGATCGAGCCGTCGCGTGCCGGATGGCACTTGCGCGACAACCGCTCGCGCAACGGTACGTGGCGGAACATGGATCGCCTCAAGGAAGGAGAGCGCGTCGCGCTCGTGAACGGCGACCTCGTCGTACTCGGCTCGTACCCGCTCTACTTCCTGTTCTCCGAGGACCTGATGCGCGTTCTGGTCCGTGCGAGCCTACGGCCCCCTCGTGGCTGAATCGTCGTGGCCCGTCGCGGGTGAGCACACGTTGCACGATGGCAACGTCCCCACCCACGAGCCCGGAGACGACGAGCCCCGCTTCACCGCCGGCGACCGCGTGGGCCGCTACGTCCTCCTGTCGTCGCTCGGCAAGGGGGGAATGAGCGTCGTCTACCTCGCGTACGACCCCGAGCTCGATCGCAAAGTCGCGCTGAAGCTGATGCGCATGACGATGCTCGGCGAGAAAGGAAAGCTCCGCCTGCAGCGCGAGGCGCAGGCGCTCGCCAAGCTCTCGCACCCGAACGTCGTTCCCGTCTACGACGCGGGGACCGTCGGCGACCAGGCGTTCGTGGCGATGGAGTTCGTCGAGGGCAAGACGCTCCGCCAGTGGCTCCGCGACGACCACACGTGGCGTCAGCGGCTCGCGACGATGCTGGACGCGGGGCGCGGTCTGTCGGCCGCGCACGCCGTGGGGCTGGTGCACCGCGACTTCAAGCCGGACAACGTGCTCATCGGCGCCGACGAGCGCGTGCGCGTGGCCGACTTCGGGCTCGCGCGGTTGGTCAGCCTGCTGGATGGCAGCGCGCCGACGTCGACGCCGTCGCTCGACAACCCACCCAGCGAGGCGGGGGTCCCGCTCGTCCCTTCCTCGACGGCGTCGCTCGCCGAAGTCACGCGCGCCGACCAGCTGATCGGCACTCCCGCGTACATGGCGCCGGAGCAAATGCGACGCGCCCCCACCGACGAGCGCGCCGACCAGTTCGCGTTCTGCGTCGCGCTGTACGAGGCGTTGTACGGCGTACGTCCGTTCGAGGTGTCGCCGGAGGCCATCGCATCGGCGGCCTCGACCGCAGACCTCTCGACCATCGCGACCACGCGCGTGCCTCGCGGGCAGCCGCGCGGGACGAAGGTGCCGAAGTGGATCCACCGCGTGCTGATGCGCGGGATGCGCGACGATCCGGCAGCGCGCTGGCCGAGGATGGACGACCTGCTCGCCGCGCTCACGCGTGACCCGATGCAGAAGTGGCGACGCGCGGGAGCGGGCGTGGCCGTCGCGATCGCGTTCGGGGCAGGCCTGCTCGCGGTGGGGCGCGTGCAGAGTCGTGCGCGCGCGATGTGCAACGGCGGCGAGGCGCGCGTCGATCGCGTCTGGGGGCCGACGACACGCGAAGAGGTGGCACGCGCCTTCACCAAGACGGGGCTCTCCTACGCCGACACCGCGGTGCACGCGCTCACGCAATCGCTCGACGCGTACGCGCACGATTGGGCCGCGATGAACGACGACGCCTGCGCTGCGAACCGCATCCGCGGCGAGCAGTCGAGCGACGTGCTCGACCTGCGAACGGCGTGCCTGTCGGACCGGTTGAAGGAGCTGCAAGCGCTCGTCGACGTCGTGCGCCACCCCGATGCGGAGACCGTGCAAGAAGCGTCGCGCGCGTCGCAGTCGCTCGAGCCGCTCGCCGATTGCGCCGACATCGCAGCGCTCCGTGCCCCGACCCCACGCCCGCGCGATCCAGCGGTCGCGGCGAAGATCGAGGACCTCCAGGGGCGTGTCGCGATGGTGCAGGCGAACTACGCGGTCGGTCGCGCAACGGACGCCGCCAAGCTGGGCGACGCGCTCCTCGTGGAGGCGAAGAGCATCGACTTCGCGCCACTCGTCGCCCAGGTCGACCTATGGCGGGGGCGCGCGTTTGCGGACCTCGGTGACTCGGAGCACTCGATCCCCGCCTTCCGCGAGGCCTTCACCGAGGCGCTCGCGTCGAAGAGCGACCGCGTGCTTCGTGTCTCGGCCTCGCGTATCGCCCAGGAATACATCTACGCGAACGATCTCCCGTCCTTCGAGACCTGGGCGCAGCTCGCCGACGCGTCGATCGAGCGCACGGGTCCCGATCTCGACACCGCGGACTTTCTCGCCCACGTGCGCTGCGTTGCGATGTGGCAGGCGGGCGCGATGACCGCGCGCCTCGCGTGCCTCGAGAAGTACACGCAGCGCGTCGAGCGGAGGCGCAAGCCCAACGATTGGGAGCTGGTGACGATGGGGCTCGCCGCGAGCGACGCCGGCGACCTCGCCAAGGGGGTCGAGTACGTGCGACGCGCCCAACAGTTCTCGCTCGAGGTGAACGGCGCCTCTCACCCGCGCACGCTCGAGATGCGCGCGTATCTCTGCAAGGCGCTCGTCGACTACGGGGACTTCGACGTGGCGCTCCGCGAGTGCGAGGACGCTCGCAAGAACGTCGAGGCCGTGGCGGCCGACAACACGGATCTCCTGGCGACGATCCGCCTCTACTCCGGCGAGGCCCTGAGCTGGGAGGGGCACTACGCGGAGGCGAAGGTGCAGCTCGAGCTCGCAAAGAAGGCGGCCCCCCCGAGCAAGCGCGACGAGGTGCTGGGCGAGCTCGCTCACGTCGCCGATGCGATTGGTCACGATCAGGACTCGCTGGCGTTCTTCAAGTCCGCGCTCGACGAGGCCGTGAAGCAGCTGCCCCCCACGCACCCCGACCTCCTGCAGGCGCAGCTCGACCTCGCGGACGCCTACCTCGCGCGCGGTGACGTGAACGATGCGCGAGCGCTGCTCGACGGCGCGATGCTCGCGCTGGAGAAGGCCGACATGAGCCCGCTGACGAAGGCCGACATTCAGTTCGCCGCCGCACGCGCCCTCTGGCGCACGGTTCCCGTCGACGATGCTGCGCGAGTCAGCGCCGCCGCACTCGCCGAAGCCGCGCGCGCGGGCTACGCGAGCCACGCCCCGGCGACGAAGCTGTACCAGGATGCACGCCGCCGCATCGAAGCCTGGATCGCGTCGCCCGCTCGGCGCGCGCTCCCCTGCCTGCCGGATGGCCCCGCGTGTGAGCCATGGGGGGCGAGGTGAGTGCGTCGGCGCGCACACGATGGGGCGGGATGACTCGTGCTCCCCGAGCGGTTAGCCTCTGAGGCGATGAGCGACGCGCCGGTCAAGGAGGGAGACGTCCTCGCGGGCAAGTACCGGATCGAGCGCGTGCTCGGCGTCGGCGGGATGGGCGTGGTCGTAGCGGCGACGCACCTGCAGCTCGACCAGAAGGTGGCGCTGAAGTTCCTCCTCCCCGACGCGATGGCGAACCCCGACGTCGTCGCTCGCTTTGCGCGCGAGGCGCGGGCCGCGGCCAAGATCCAGAGCGAGCACGTCGCGCGCGTCATCGACGTGGGCACGCTGGAGACGGGCTCGCCCTACATGGTCATGGAGTACCTGCAGGGGCGCGACCTCGCCGACGTGCTCCAGGAGCGGAAGGTGCTCTCGGCGGAAGAGGCCGTCGGCTTCGTGCTGCAGGCGTGCGAGGCCATCGCCGAGGCGCATGCCGCCAACATCGTGCACCGCGACCTGAAGCCGGCGAACCTCTTTCTCGCCGAGCGTGCGGACAAGCGGTCGATCGTGAAGGTGCTCGATTTCGGAATCTCGAAGTCGACCGGGAAGGCCGAGGAAGCGGCGCTCACCAAGACGTCCTCCATCATGGGGTCGCCGCTCTACATGTCCCCCGAGCAGATGGTCTCCTCCAAGAGCGTGGACGCTCGCTGCGACCTCTGGGCGCTCGGAATCATCCTGTACGAGCTCGTGACCGGCTCCCCGCCGTTCGTGGCCGAGACCGTGACCGAGATCATCGCGCAGATCCTCCAGCTCGCGCCCAAGCCGCCGCACGAAGTGAACGCCGTGAACCCCGAGCTTTCGAAGATCATCCTCCGCTGCCTCGAGAAGGATCCGGCGAAGCGCTACCAGAACGTCGGCGAGCTCGCCGACGCCCTCTCTCCCTTCGCGCCGAAAGCTCAGCGAAACACGGCCGAGCGGATCTCGCGCGTTCTGGGGACGCCCATGACCGCCTTCCCGACGATGCTCGCGTCGAATCCCCCCGCGCGCCCGGTCGTGGCTGCCGCAGCCACGAACGCTTCGTGGGGTGCTGGCGGAACGACGGGGAGCGAGACCGAGGTTGCCGAGAAGCCGAAGGGCAACATCACGAAGATCCTCGTGGCGGTGGGCGTCGTCGCGACGCTGGCGAGCGCCGGTCTCCTGGTCTTGCGCAGACCCGTGGCCCCTCCCCCGGTGGGGCTCGTTGCGCCCGCCGATCCGGCGGTCACGGGGGGCGCGCTCGCCGTCTCGCCTGGCGCCATCGCGCCGCCGCCCGCCGCGCCGAGCGAGACTCCCCCTGCGCCCAGCGCAGCCCCCTCCGCGAGCTCGCTCGCCGCCGCGAAGAGCACCACGGACACGGGCACCACCACGAAGAAGAGCAGCCACGGGGCGCCCGCGCCTCCATCCGCCGCTCCGAAGCCCGCGCCCCCCACGGCCCCCTCGGCGGCGCCCGCCGCGCCGCCTCCGACCCCTACGCCGGCGCCCACGGAAAAGAAGAACCCGCTGCAAATCGACCTGAAGTGATATCCATTCCTGTGCGGCTTCGTGGCTACCGGAGACGCGCCGCAGGCCGCGCGCCGTGTCGTGCGAGAGGGGATGAATGAGGGGTCTCAGGACGGCTTTTCTTCTGGCAATGCCGCTCGCAGTCGCCGTCGCGTGCAGCAGCACGACGAAGGCCAGGGGGCAGCTCATGGTCTCCGTGCAGACGGACCTGTCGATCCCCAAGGACATCGACAGCATCGGTCTGTTCGTCTACTCGGGCGGGACCGGCCTGAACCTGCAGGAGTACCAGGTCGGCGAGGCCTCGCAGCAGCTCCCGGCGACGTTCGGAATCATCCAGGGGAGCTCGCCCGACGAGCCGGTCCGCATTCGCCTCACGGGCCGCAAGAACGGCGCTCTGCTGCTTCTCAGCGAAGTCATCACGACGGTGCCGTCGGGACGCCTGGCGCTCCTCCGCATGCCGCTCCAGTGGCTATGTCTCGGCCAGGCGAACGACGGGACCGACACGTCGAGCCCTCCCGAATCGCTCGATGGCAGCGCGACCTCCAAGTGCACCGTCTCCGAGGAGATGTGCGTGGCGGGTCGGTGTGCCGACGAGAACATCGACTCGAGCACGCTGCCTGACTACGACCCCACGCAGGTCTTCGGTGGCGCGTCCGGGCCCGGTGAGAACGGGACCTGCCTCGACACGCTCGGCTGCTTCTCCACGGGATCGATCGCGACGGTCGACACGAGTGGCTGCACCATCGCAGCTCCGAGCGGCGGAGCGGGAGTCAACGTCGCGCTCGTGCTCCCTCCGGGCGGTCCCGGCATCTGCGACCCCGCCGCCTGCCTCGTCCCGCTCGACCAGGCGAGCGGATACGGTTGGAGCACGACCGGCGGAGCGATTCAGCTTCCGAAGGGCGTCTGCGACGAGCTCGCGGCGAAGGACTTCCTCGGTGTCGCGGTGACGACGTCGTGCGCGACGAAGACGGCCGCCATGCCGGCGTGCGGATCGTGGGACTCGGCCTCGGGCAACGTGGGAACGGCGGACGCCGCGGCCCCCGAAGGAACCCCCTCCTCGGTCCCTGGCCAGGATGGCGGCAACGAGTCGCTGGATGGGAGCGCCGACGCGAGCGACGGAGGCTCGAGCCCCAACGATGCGGGCCAGGACAGCGGCCCGTTGTGCGCGGCCTTCAGCGTGAACGAGTCGGTCTGCAATCCGGTCAAGCAGACCGGGTGCTCCGGCACCGAGTCGGCATGTGCGGCGAGCGCGACCAGCGATGCGACGTCGTGCGTGACCCCCGGGTCGACGGGAGCGGGTGGAGCTTGTGCGACGTCCGTCACGTGCGGGCCCGGGCTCTACTGCCTTCAGAACCAGTGCATGCAGTACTGCTGCACCAGCGCGGACTGCACGCTCGTCGACGGCGGCTTTCCGCAGTGCTCGCAGCAGGCGGGCGCGAACAACACCTTCTTCGGCGTGTGCGAGAGTTTCTAGCGTTTCCGGCCACGAGAGTGAGGAGCCGAGTCATGAATCGACACGTCATCGGGATCGTCGCATCGCTGCTGGTGCCGAGCCTCGCCTTCGCGCAGACGCCCGCGCCCGCGGCCTCCGCTCACCCGATTCCTCCTCCCCCTGCCGCGCCCGTTGGCCCGGCGATGGCCCCCGGTGCGACTCCGGCTCCGCCGCCCGCGCCTGCTCCCGCGCCGGCCGCGCCCACCAAGCTCGCCGACCGCCTCCAGGGGCCGGCGAGGGCGAACTACGACGCGGGCAGGCTCCTCTTCGGTGACGGCGACTTCAACGGCGCGCTCCTGAAGTTCAGCTCTGCCTACGACATCTCGAAGGACGCCGGTCTCCTCTGGAACATGGTCGCGTGCGAAGAGAAGCTTCGCCACTATGCCAAGGCGGTAGCCAACATCGATCGATACCTGGTCGAAGGGGGCGCGACCCTCACTGACCAGGATCGCGCCGACGCCAAGTCCCTCCGCGATACCCTCACGGCGTTCACCGCGCCCATCACGGTCACCGTCAACGAGCCCGACGCCGACGTCCTGCTCGACGACGAGCTGGTCGGGCACTCGCCGCTCAAGGCCCCGGTCGTGGCCGACATCGGCGAGCGCCACGTCACGGTGCGCAAACCGGGGTTCAAGGATTTCGTCGCGACGCTCAAGGTGAGCGCGGCGGCGACGGTCGACGCGCAGCTCGTGAAAGAGGTGCACGAAGGTCGCCTCGACGTGCGCGCACCCGACGGCTCGTCGATCAAGATCGACGGCAACCCGGTGGGCGTCGGCTCTTGGACGGGAGCGCTCTCGAGCGGTGGTCACACGCTGAGCGTCTCCGCGGCGCACATGCGCGCGTACCAGACCGAGGTCACGCTCCAGGACGGACAGACGCGCACCGTCGAGGTCTCGCTCGAACCGGAAGCGAAGACCGGAGTGCCGATCTGGGTGTGGCTCGGCACGGGCGCGGTGGTCGTCGCCGGCGCCGCGGTCGGTGGCTACTTCCTGCTGCACAAGAGCGACACCTATGCGCCGTCGACGCCGGGAACGATTCAACCCGGCACGGTCTCGCTCCCACTTCGCCGCTAGTGTCCTGAGTCGTGAGTTCGCGGACGAACTTACGCCGCTGCTTCACCGCGCCTTCGGCTCGGGCCACCAGCCCGTATCTTAGGGGCTCTCGCCCCTCTCGCCTCGCTTCGCTCGTCGATTCACCCTCAAATCCGCTCCCGCGGATTTGCCTAGTTCACGCCGCCTGAGATTGGACCGGGGCTGCGGTGGTTCCATGTCGTTTGTCGCCCACTGTGTCCGCCCAATCTTCGGGGTCTCGCGCTCGAAAGCTTTCCATCGGCGCGTGACGCTGGCAT
>Ga0302267_10003808_pt1 | contig 17070 bp, 14 predicted proteins | sample III_Bog_E1_3_FD_194555 | JGI IMG/M metagenome (GOLD analysis project Ga0302267, IMG submission 194555) | Peat permafrost microbial communities from Stordalen Mire near Abisko, Sweden - III_Bog_E1_3 | ecosystem: Environmental > Terrestrial > Soil > Wetlands > Peat | place: Sweden: Abisko... | reverse complement strand
GCCTTCCAGCGTCCGGCATGCGCCGTCCGGTCGTGCCTGACTCGAGGATCGAGCCGCTCAGAACCCCGGGACCGTGTACGCGCGGATCGACTTGATCAGCATGTTCGACGGGTTCGGCGTCTCCGTCGTCACCCACCCGGACCCGATGCCCAGGTCGGCGAGCAGGTAATACTTGGTGTCGATCATCACCGAGGGCGTCGCCGTCGAGTAGAGGAGCGCGCCATCGAAGTAGAGCGCCATGTACGTCTTGTTCCAGAGCAGGCCGTAGCGGTGATAGGCGACGGTCAGATCCGGCAGGCTCTGCGCCGTGTACGCCGCCGGGGTAGTCCCACCCTTCCAGTCGTGGAGGGTGAAGTGGAAGATGCTCTCCACCGCGGGGTTGAGCGGCGGGCTGCAGCCCAGCTGCTCGAACACGTCGATCTCGCCGCCCGCGGCTCCCATCGGCAAGGACAGCATCCAGAACGAGGGCCAGGTGCCCGTCCCCGGGGGGAGCTGGGCGTTCATCTCGAAGTACCCGTAGGCCTGCGCGAAGCCGTCGCCGTTCTTGTCGACGCTGGTCATCACCCCCGAGAACCACTCGTCGTTGCTCTCCTGGAGACTGATCTGCAGTCCGCCGCCCGGCAGGAGCGAGTAGGGGTTGACTGGCATGTTGCTGGCCTGCGACGGAGTCGGGTACATCACCCCCGGCCAGCCGTTGGAGGGGGACATGCAGCACTGGTCGGTCCCGTTGAACCAGCGCTCGCCCGGGTGCAGGCCGTCGTCCACGGGGCCCGACGAGATGTCGTACGCGGTGAACTCGTCGTCGAAGGTGGAGACGAAGCAGGTGATGTCGACGGTGGCCGGCGCCGTGGTCGGGCTGGGAGCGCCCGACACGCACCCGCTGCCGCCGTGACCGCCGGTGCCGGTCGATTGCCCGCTGCTGGAGGAGCTGGAGCTGGTCTGACCGGTGCCGCCGCCCTGGCCGCCGGTGCCCGTCGGGGAGGTGCCCCCGCCGCTCGAGCCGCTGGTGCTCGACCCGCTGGCGGCCGAGCTGCTGCTGGAGGAAGAGGGCGAGGAGCCGGAGCTGCACGCCGCCGCGATCGCGGCCGCCAGCACCACGGTGGCCAGGACGAAGGGCGCAGATTTCATCGCCGCATTCTCGTCGGCCGCCCCACGATCGCCAAGCGAAAAGGCGCTTCGGGCCCAGCGGCGACGACCGCGCGCGCGCTCACCCTCCGGGGAAGATGGTGTTCAGATCCAGCTCGTACGTGGGCCCGTCCGCGCCCGTGGCGCCGTCGGTGCTGGTGAGCCCGGTGATGAACGCGGTCCCGTCGTCGAGCGCCACCGGATAGCGATAGGTCACCAGCAGCGTGTCCGAGATGGGAGCCAGCAGGATGGGCGTGATGGTGTCGTGGGCCATGTCGTAGGCGAAGAGGCCGCCGTCGCTGACGTAGAGCACGTGCTGGTTCCACCGGGCGAAGTCGGTCTGGCCGATCTGCGCCGCGGTGGCGTAGGTGGCGTTGACCTGGAACGGATTGGCGTTGATCTTGGTGGAGATGTCCACCAGCGCGCTGGTCGCGTAGTCGAAGTACATCACGTCGGTGTCGGTGGCGAACATCACCCCGTCGCTGCGGAAGTCGACGCTGCCGCTCACCTGGACGGTGTTCATCAGCGACGTCGCCTTGTTGGTGGCGAGATCCAGCGTCCAGAGGCTCCCGCTCTCGATGAAGACCATGGTGTTGCCGCTGACGTCGAAGTCCTCGAACTCGCCGACGGTCGCGCCGGCGGACTCCAGAGTCGTCACCATGGTGGGGGTCTGCCCCGGGATCCAGGAGAGCAGCGCCGTCGTGCCCGGCGTCGAGGTGTCCACCAGGTACACCGTGCCTCCCGACACCGCGTAGGCGTCCCACTGGGCCCCCGGCGGCGCGGGCATGGTGGTGCTCCCGACCTCGGTGCCCACCGCGCTGGAATCGTAGGCGTGGTAGACCACGGGGTCGGCCGAGGGATCGGCGGTGACCACGAGCGTGGACGACGCGCGGTAGTTGTCGGTGTCGCCGGCGCCGATCGAGAACGTGTAGGCGAGCTTGCCCTTCGAGGTGTCGTCGTAGCGCGCCAGGGTGAAGTCGAAATTGGTGGTGTCGTACCAGAAGAGCTGGTTCTGCACCGCGGTCAGCTCCTGCACGTCGGTGCCGAGGAACATCGAGCGCCGCGCGTCGAGCTGCGCGGACTCCTGGTTCCACTGGGCGAGATCCGCCGCGGGGTTGCCGCTGCCCGTGCTGACGCCGCCGCCCTCGCCGCCGACACCGCCGCTCCCCGTCCCGGGAGCGGGGGCGCAGGCAGCGAGGAGCGAGAAGGCGAGACCGAGGACGAGCCCGTGGGGTGCGAGGGTGTTCATATCCAGCTCTCCGTGAAGGATCCGTGTTCGCAAGGAAGCCGCAGCGATGCGACGCCAGGGCCTGAGCACGGAGCGTGCCGGTGACTTTCGCGAGCGATCCGGGGGGATTGCCTCCCGGGGGAGCCATCGCCGCGCCGGGGGTGGCTCCACCGGGAGACAGAGCCGGAGCCCTTCAACGACTTCCCGCGGCGTGCGCCGGCGCCTCGCGGAACTGCCGCTGGTGGAGCTCGGCATAGGCGCCGCCGGCGGCGATCAGCTCCTCGTGGGTCCCCCGCTCGACGATGCGGCCGGCGTCGACGACCAGGATCAGGTGCGCGTTGCGGATGGTGCTGAGCCGGTGGGCGATGACCACGCTGGTGCGGCCGGCGAGCAGCGTCGCCAGGGCCCTCTGGATGATGGCCTCGGTGCGGGTGTCGATGTTGGCCGTGGCCTCGTCGAGGATGAGCACCCGCGGGTCGGCAATCACCGCCCGGGCGAAGGCGAGGAGCTGGCGCTGGCCCTGGCTGAGCGTGGCGCCGCCCTCGCCGAGGAGGGCGGCGTAGCCCTGGGGGAGGGCGGCGATGAAGTCGTGCGCGTTCACGGCGCGGGCCGCGGCCTCGATCTCGGCGGGCGTGGCGTCGGGGCGGCCGTAGGCGATGTTGGCGGCGAGGGTGCCGGAGAAGAGGAACGGCTCCTGGAGCACCATGGCCATGGAGCGACGCAGGCTCCCGCGGGTCACCCGGCGCACGTCGTGCCCGTCCACGCGCACCGTGCCGGCGGTGACGTCGTAGAACCGGGGGATCAGGTTGGCGATGGTGGTCTTGCCCGCGCCGGTCTTGCCGACGATGGCCACGGACTGGCCCGGCGCGACGGCGAAGCTCACGTCCCTGAGCACGGGCTGCGCGGGGTCGTAGCCGAACGAGACCTGGTCGAAGACGATGCGCCCCTCGAGCCGGCCGAGCTCCACCGCGTCCGGCGCGTCCGGCGGCTCGCGCGTCTGGTCGAGGATGCCGTAGACGCGCTCGGCGCCGGCGAGCGCGGACTGCATCAGCGCGTACACCGAGGCCGCGAGCTGCACCGGGCGGAAGAACTGCTGCACGTAGATGAGGAACGCCGCCAGGAGGCCCACCGTCATGCGCCCGTGCAGGACCAGGAAGCCGCCGTACCCGATGACCAGCGCGGTCGCGAGCGTGGAGAGCACGTCGATGGCCGGCGAGAAGGCCGAGGTCACCCCCACCGCCGCCACGTTGGCGTCGCGGTTCCGGGCGTTGCGGTCGCGGAAGCGCTCGATGTTGACGCCGGTGCGGTTGAACGCCTGGGCCTGGCGCACGCCGACGATCTCCTCCTGGAGCTCGGCGGTGACGTCGCCCACGGTCTGCCGGGTCTTGCGGTAGGCGCGGCGGGCGCGGGCGGCGAAGAGCCAGGTGGTCAGCACCATCACCGGGATGATGGTGAAGCACGCCAGCGCCAGCGGCGCGTCGAGCAGGAGCATCGCCACCAGGACGCCGGCGAGGCCGAGGATGGAGCCGAGGAGCTGGGTCAGCCCCTGGGAGAAGAACTGGTTGAGGGTGTCGACGTCGGAGAGCAGGCGGCTCATCAGATCGCCGACCGGCTGCTTGTCGAAGTACGCGAGCGGCAGCGCCTGGAGCTGATCGAAGAGGCGCGCCCGCAGCGCCGCCAGCACGTGCTGCCCGGTCCCCCCCACCCGCACCGTCTGGGCCCGCTGCGCGAGCGCGCCGGCGCCGTAGACGCAGAGCAGCTCCGCGAGGGTGCGCGCGAGGCCGAGCCCGTCGTGCCCGGTGAGGTCGCGATCGATGGCGCGCCCCACCAGGTACGGCCCGGTCCCCTGCGCGATCCCGCCGAGGAGGATGAAGCCGAACGCCGCCCCCAGCGTGGCGCGGAACGGGTAGAGCTCGCCGAGCAGCCGGCGGGCCACGGCGCTGCGGTCGCCGGCGCGCTGGACCTCGATCTCGGCCATCGCCTCGACGCTGCCGGGGCGGCGCATCATGAGGCGCCCTCCTCCTTCTGGAGCTGCGAGCCGAGGATGTCGCGGTAGAGCGCGCTCGTGGCGAGGAGCTCGGCGTGGCGGCCCTGCGCGGCGATCTTGCCCTCGTCGAGGACCAGGATCAGATCGGCGTCGCGCACGGTGCTGACGCGCTGGGCGATGACGATGGCGGTGCGGCGCGCGTCGCGCATGAGCCGGTCGAGCGCCGCCTGGATGGCCGCCTCGGTCTCGGCGTCGACCGCGGAGGTGCTGTCGTCGAGGATGAGGAGCCTCGGGTCGGTGAGGAGCGCCCGCGCGATGGCGACGCGCTGCCGCTGGCCGCCGGAGAGGCCGACGCCCCGCTCGCCCACCAGGGTGTCGTACCCCTGCGGCAGGGCGTCGATGAAGCCCGCCGCCTGGGCGGCCTCGGCGGCGGCGCGCACCTCGTCCAGGGTGGCGTCGGGGCGGCCGTAGGCGATGTTGGCGCGCAGGGTGCCGGAGAAGAGGAGCGCGTCCTGCAGGACCACCCCGATCTGCGCGCGCAGGGTGGCGAGCTGCACGGTGCGCACGTCGTGGCCGTCGACGAGCACCGCTCCCGAGGTCGCGTCGTAGAACCGCGGCACCAGGTTGATGATGGTGCTCTTGCCCGAGCCGGTGGTCCCGAGGATGGCGACGAGCTGGCCGGGCTCGGCGACGAAGCTCACCCCGCGGAGGATCTCGCGCTCGCTGCCGGCGTAGCGGAAGCGCACGTCGCGGAGCTCCACCCGCCCCTCGAGGGGCGGCAGCGCGACGGCGCCGGGCGCGTCCGCCACCTCGACCTCGGTGTCGAGCAGCTCGAAGACGCGCGCCGCCGAGATCCCCGCGCGGGACATCTGCGCGGCGAGGAAGCCCATGGTCATGATGGGCATGAGCAGCGCCGCCAGGTAGCTGTTGAACGCGACCAGCTCGCCCAGGGTGAGGTGACCGCCGAGGACCTGGACGCCGCCGAACCCGACCACCGCCAGCGTCCCCAGGTTGGCGAAGAAGTTCACGAAGGGGAAGTTGCCGGCGATGGCCTCGATGAGCCGGAGGTTGTGATCGCGCAGCTCGCCGTTGATGCCGCGGTAGCGCGCCGCCTCCCGCGCCTCGCCCGAGAAGGCGCGCACGACGCGGATCCCCCGCAGGTCCTCCTGGAGCACGCCGTTGAGGCGGCCGAGCACCGCCTGGATCTGCCCGAACAGCGGCCCCATCCGCGCGACGAAGCGCCGCAGCACCACCAGGATGGGGGCGATGGCGGCGAGCGCGACGACGGCCAGCGCGGCGTTGCGGTAGAGGAGCAGCGCCGCGCAGCCGATCACCATCGCCAGCGACGCGGCCATCTGCACCACGCCGCTGCCGACGAACATCCGCACCTGCTCGACGTCGTTGGTGAGCCGGGTGAGGAGCTGCCCGGTCTGGGCCTGGTCGTAGTAGCTGAAGCTGAGCCGCTGGATGCGGGCGAAGAGCCCGTCGCGCAGATCGAACGCGACCCCCTGCGAGGCCCGCTCGGCCAGGTACCCCTGGAGGAAGTTGAGCACGCCGCGGGCCACGGCGATGCCCACCAGCCCGAGCACCGCGGTGGTGAGGCGGGCCTGGTCGCCGCGGGCGAGGCCGCCGTCGATGGCGATGCGGATCATCTGCGGAGCGGCCAGGTTGGCGCCCGAGACGGCGAGCAGGGACAGCAGCGCCCCGAGCGATTCGGCGCGGTAGCGGCGCAGGTACCCGAGGGCGCGCCCGATCGCCCGTGCTCCTCCGGCTCTGTCGTTCAACCCGATCCTCGGCCTTTGCCTAGGCGGACGGGAGGCCCTGCGTCCAGTGGAATGTCAGCCCGGAGGACGACCGGTCGGCCGACCACTCGCGTGCAGCGCGTCCCCCGGGGTCGTCAAGGCGAGCGGCGTGGACCGGGTCAGGGCGACGAACTGAGCCTGGGCTGGGTCGTACTGGAAGACCTCGCCGGTCTCCAGCTTGTAGACCCACCCGTGGAGGGCGAGCGTGCCGCGGGCCACCCGCGCGCGCACGGCGGGGTGGGTGCGGAGGTGCTCGATCTGGGTGAGCACGTTCTCCTCGACGGCGACCGTGGTGCGCGCCGCGCCCGTCACGTGCGGATAGTTCTCCTCGACCACGCGGCGCGTGGCCTCGGCGTGGACCAGCCACGCGCGCATCGCCGGCGCGTCGCGGACGAGCTCCGGCTCGAGGAGGGCCTCCATCGCCCCGCAGTTGGTGTGCCCGCAGACGACGATGTGGCTCACGTCGAGCGAGAGCACGGCAAACTCGACGGTGGCCGCCGCGCCGCCGATCCCGGCGCCGTAGGGGGGCACCATGTTGCCGGCGTTGCGGAGGATGAAGAGCTCGCCGGGGTTGGTCTGGGTGATCAGGTTCGGCGAGATGCGGCTGTCCGAGCAGGTGACGAAGAGCACCTCCGGCCGCTGCCCTTCGGCGAGCGGGCGGAAGATCGCCTGGTTGGGGTTGAAGACTTCGGCCTTGAACTTGTGGAGGCCATCGATGAGCTTCTGCACGGGGGTCTCCTCAGCGGGTCAGGATGGTGGGGTAGCGCCGACGACGACCCGGACCGAGCAGGGGCCTTCGACCGACCATGAGCGGCGGAAACTACCCGGGAACGCCGGCGGGGGCTAGCGGGCCAGGCGCCCGCTTGACAGCTCGTCCGCTATAACGGATGCTCCCCTCCGATGCCCCGCACCCCTCCCCCCTCCTCACGCTCCCCGCAGAGCTGTCGTCGCCCCGGCGACGGGGAGAGAGAGGGAGCACCATGGCTTCGTATCTGCTGTATCTGCTGATCACCTCGCGCGATCCCCTCGAGTCCGCGCGGCTCCGCGAGCTGGACCAGCTGTGGACATGCTGAGCGCCGCCGCGCCCCTTCACGCGATCGATCACGGCGGCGCCGGGGAGGCCACCGGCCCTGCGCCGAGGCACGTGCTCGAGCTCCCCGGGCCCCGGTCCAGGTCCGAGCTCCGCGGCTCCGGCCGCGCCGAGGCGCTGGTCTTCGAGGACCCGAGCTCGCGCGCCCTGCTGAGCCGGATCGAGAGGCTCGCGCCCACCGGAGCGACGGTGCTCATCACCGGCGAGACGGGCACGGGCAAGGAGATCGTCGCCCGCCACGTGCACCAGCGGAGCGCGCGGGCGGGCGCGCCGTTCGTCGCCGTCAACTGCGGCGCGCTGTCGCCGGCGCTCCTCGACAGCGAGCTCTTCGGCCACGAGAAGGGCGCCTTCACCGGCGCGCTCGGCCGCAGCCAGGGGTGGTTCGAGGCCGCGCACCGGGGCACCCTCTTCCTCGACGAGATCGGCGACCTGCCGCTCGCGGCGCAGGTCAAGCTGCTGCGGGTGCTCCAGGAGCGCGAGGTCGTCCGCGTCGGCGCGCGCCGGCCGATGGCCGTGGACGTCCGCCTCATCGCCGCGACCAACACCGACCTCGAGCGCGCCGTCGCCGAGGGGCGCTTCCGCGCCGATCTCTTCTACCGGCTCCACGTCGCGCCCCTCGCGCTGGCGCCGCTCCGCGAGCGCCCCGGCGATCTCCTCCCGCTGGCGCGCCACTTCCTCGCGCGCTACGCCGAGCGGCTCGCGGTGCCGGGCGCCGAGCTCGCGCCCGACGCGATCGCGCGCCTCCACGCGCACCCCTGGCCGGGCAACATCCGCGAGCTGGAGAACGCCATCCACCACGCCTTGCTGGTCAGCCCCGACGGCGTCGTGCGGGCCCACGCCCTCCAGCTCGCCGACGGCTTCACGCGCCTCCGCGGCGTCGAGGCTCCGCGGCTCGAGCCCCCGCCCTCCTCCACGCTCGCGGCCGCGGTGCTCTCCCTGCTGGAGGAGGATCGACCCGACCTCCACGATCACATCGAGGCCACCGTGCTGCGCACGATCTACGAGTTCAGCGAGAGGAACCAGCTGCGGACGGCGCGGCTGCTGGGCATGAGCCGCAACGTGGTGCGCGCCCGGCTCGTCCAGTACGGCTTGCTCGCGCCCGGCGCGCGCGCGCCCGACAGCGGCGTGAGGCGTGGGCCCTGAGGGCTACATCGCGCCCGTCACCTTCGGGCCCGCGCGCGGCGGCGACCGCTGCGCCAGCATCTCGCCGAACGGTCCGGTGACGTTGTGCGGCGTCGCCCGCGCCGCCACCGCGACCGGCAGGAGCGGGAAGAGCAGCTCGGCGGTGCGATACGCCTCCTCGAGGTGGGGATAGCCGGAGAGGATGAAGGTGTCGATCCCGAGCGCCTCGTACTCGCGCATGCGCAGCGCGACCGTCTCCGGGTCCCCGACCAGCGCGGTGCCGGCGCCGCCCCGCACCAGGCCCACCCCCGCCCAGAGGTTGGGGCTCACCTCGAGCGCGTCGCGCCGCCCGCCGTGGAGCGCCGACATGCGCCGCTGCCCCTCCGACTCGAACTGCGAGAAGGCGCGCTGAGCGTCCGCGATCACCGCGTCGTCGAGGTGCGCGATCAGCGCGTCCGCGGCCGCCCACGCCTCCCGCTCGGTCTCGCGGACGATGACGTGCAGCCGGATCCCGAAGCGGAGGGTGCGCCCGTGCCGCGCGGCGCGCCGCCGCACCTCCGCGATCTTGGCCGCGACCGCCGCGGGGGGCTCCCCCCAGGTCAGGTACACGTCGACGTCGCGGGCGGCGACCTCCATACCGGCCTCCGACGATCCGCCGAGGTAGAGCGGCGGGTGGGGGCGCTGCACCGGTGGGTAGAGGACCCGGGCGCCCTTCACCCGCAGGTGCTCGCCGGTGAGGTCGACCGTCTCACCCGCGAGCACGCGCCGCCACACCGCGAGGAACTCGCCGGTCGCCGCGTAGCGCGCGTCGTGCGCGAGGAAGACCCCATCGCCCTCCGACTCCAGGGGATCGCCGCCGGTCACCACGTTGATGAGCACCCGGCCGCCGGAGAGCCGATCGAGCGTCGCCGTCATGCGCGCCGCCACCGTGGGGGAGATGATCCCGGGCCGCAGGGCCACCAGGAAGCGCAGCCGCTCGGTGAGCGGCACCATCGCCGCCGCCACCACCCACGCGTCCTCGCAGGAGCGCCCGGTGGGGAGCAGCACGCCCGCGAAGCCGAGCGAATCGGCCGCCTGCGCGATCTGGCGCAGGTACGCGAGGTCCACCGCGCGCGCGCCCTGGGTGGTGCCCAGGTACCGGCCGTCGCCGTGGGTGGGGAGGAACCAGAGGATATCCATGGGACGACGAGCGTCATCGCAAGGAGCGGGCCCAGCGGATCGCCGCCGGGATCCGGGGCCAGCTCGCGCCGCTGCTGCTCCAGCAACACCCCGCGCGCAGCGGGTGCTCGTCGGCGAGCAGCGCGGTGCCCCCCACGCGTGGCTCGGCGCCGAGGAGCCGCGGCACCGAGCCTGGCGCGCCGGCTGCAAGGAGCGCGAGCGAGCCCGCTTCTCGGAGGAACGTCCATGACCACCCAGATTGTCCCGCACGACTTCTCGTACGAATCAGCCCTGCACGACTCGCTCAAGGTGAGCTGGCGGGTCGAGGATCTCATCGGCGGCGGCAAGACGCTGGACTTCACCCGGGCCTTCTTGCCGGACTCGCTGGCCGGGGTGCGCGGCATCCGCGCCCTCTCCGACGTGGAGAAGCTCGCCCTCAACCACATCCGCGGCAACAGCTACCTCCACATCTTCGGCCTCGTCGAGCAGTTCATCCTGCCCTTCGTGCTGGAGCAGACGCAGGGCGCCGTCCACGGGGACAGCGGCAAGGTGCGGGCGCTCGCCACCTTCGCCGACGAGGAGGCCAAGCACATCCAGCTCTTCGAGCGCTTCGCCGCGGAGTTCGCCCGGGGCTTCGGCACGCCCGCCGGCGTGATCGGCCCAGCCAGCGAGGTGGCGGCCGCCGTCCTCAAGCACAGCCGCCTCGGGGTGGCGCTGGTGGTCCTCCACCTGGAGTGGCTGACGCTCCGCCACTACCTGGACAGCGTCCGCAGCGACGAGTCGCTCGACCCGCAGTTCAGCAGCCTGCTCCGCCACCACTGGCAGGAGGAGGCCCAGCACGCCAAGGTCGACACCCTCCTCGTCGACGAGCTCGCGCGCGGTCTCACCGCCGAGCAGATCAAGCAGGGCATCGACGACTTCCTCGCCATCGGCGGGATCCTGGAGGCCGGCCTGCGCGCCCAGCAGCAGCTCGATCTCGAGGCGCTCCAGGCCCACATCGGCCGCACCTTCTCGCCCGCCGAGCGCGAGGAGATCACGGTCGCCCAGGTCAAGTCGTACCGCTACGCGCTCCTCGTCCAGGGGCTCGAGCACCCGAACTTCATCAACGCCGTGGCCGCCCTGAGCGCCGAGGGGGCCAAGCGCGTCACCGACCTCGCGCACGCGCTCTCGCAGTAGCGGACCAGCCCCCAGCCCTCGGCCGGGGGCCGCCGTCCCTCTACGGCGCGGCGCGATCGTTGTCGTCGGTGGAGAGCAGCACCTCGTGCACGACGAGCTGACTGGGTCCGGAGAACATCTCCTTCGGGGCGCGATCGGCGTGGGCCTCGGCGAACGCGGGGCTCCGGGTCCAGGCGGCGAAGTCCTCGATGGTCCGCCACCAGGTCTTCACCTCGTAGAAGCCGGGCACCGACGGGTCGTCGACGAAGCCGCCGCTGGTGTGGTCGAACCTCATCGGACGCGGGCGGTGCACCTCGTTGCGGACGAACCCGGGGGCGCGGTCGACGAGGTGGGCGCGCCGCTTGAAGCGGTCCTCGAAGTCGATCTCGTGCCCCTGGGCGACGGGGATGCGGTTGGTGACGACGAACATCGGGGGGTCCTTGGCTGGAAGCAGGGGGTGGGAGCGCGGGCACCCTAGCACGCGGGCCGGCGCCACCGGGCAAGGGGCCGGGTGGCGTTCTACACGGAGGCGTTCTGGCGGGACCTGCTCGCGATCAACCTCCGAGCGTTCGAAAGAGCGAAGCGCGGCAGTGCTCAAACGGCTGGGGTTCGTCGTGGAGGGCCATGCGAGCGAGTACCGGTACGTCGGGGGCGCGTGGCAGGATCACGTGCTGACGGCGCTGACGAACAGGGGCGCGCCGGTGCCGGAGTGAGGTGGGACGGAGAGCGCGCGCTCAGGAGAACACGTCCGCGGCAGTCTTCGCACCGAGGACGTTCTCGACCCATTGGTCGAGGGTCGCGGTCTCGGCGCAGGCCTGGATGCGCGCGCGATCGTCCTCGCTGAGCGTGATGCCGGCGCGCGCGAGGAGGCGGAGCAGGGCATCGCGGAGACCGTCGAGCTTGCCCTCGCGGAGACCGTCGAGCTTGCCCTCGCGGAGACCGTCGAGCTTGCCCTCGCGGAGGCCGCGTTCGAAGATCTGCTGGGCAAACGGGGGGAAGGTTGCCTTTGCTTCGGTCTGCCGTTCCATGATCAACGCCTCCAGGGCCCTCCGCGCGGGCTCGCGCAATGCATTGTAGACGATCTGAAAGTAGGCCGCCGCATGGCTCTGGTCGAGCCGTCCGAGCGCGCCCAGCGCGGCCAGGACCACGCCGAGCCCGTTCGGCTCGTTGCCATGGGCCACCGCGGACAGGATCGCGAGCTCCGTCTCGCGCTCCGCCTCGGCCTGGTCCGTGACCACGGGCACGACCGAAGGGCCCAGCACCAGCGGCCTGAGGTTCCCGAGCCCCAGCCCCAGGTCGATGCTGGAACCCGCCCAGGTAGCCACCGCTGCGTCCAGCGCGACCACGAGGACGATGGCATCGCATCTCTTCCTGGCCCGCACGACCGTGACGTACACCGGCCAGGAGTACTTCTTGTCAGGGTCGTCGTCGCGCTGGACCTCGAGGACGATCGCCAGCACGAGGACGCCGTCCGCGCTCCGGAGCTCGATCACCAGGTCGGCGCGGAACTCCACCGGGAGGAGCTGATCGAGCGCGGACTCGACCACCGCCACCGAGGCATGCGGCGCCACCTCGACGTGGAAGAGGATCGCGAGGAAATGGGGTGCGAGCTCCGGGTTCTCGCGGAACATCTCGACGATGGCGCTGTGCTCGAGCGTCGGCATGACGCTCCGCCTTCAGCACCCCATGTGCCCGCGCGAAGCCGCGGGGAAACGCGTCAAGAACCGACGCTGGAGAGTGACGGCGCCACCGGGAGGGTGGCGGCCGCCACCCCGTCGCCCGGGTTGCTGGGCAGAGGCTCGCGAGGTGCGGTCCCGGCTTCGATGGTGACCCCGTGATACCGGAGCACCTCGATCACCTCATCGAGGAGACAGCGGCGCTGCGCCCGACCCGCTCGAGCCGCCTCGGCGAGCCACGCCTTCCCTTCGTCGTCCAGGAAGTCACCGGCAGCGATCCGCTCGGACGCCCATTCGGCCAGCGCGAGCCCGTCGAGACGGGCCCGACAAGCATCCATGTTCTCGATCCTGAGGACGAACGGAAGCGTCACCCCGAAGGACCCGAACAGGCAGTCCTGGAGCGACAGCGATTTCATCCCTCCGAAGTAGCCTCCAGGGCCGTTGACCGTCTCGCCCAGCGCACACAGAAAGGTAGAATAGTCCGCGACCGCGGCGCCATCGACGACGAAGATCGTCCCCGGGGCGGCATCCTGCCAGCCCCCGCGACGCCTCAGCCACTTGAAGTGCCGGTTGCAGGCGGCGATGAGCCACTGTTCGCGCTGGGCGCGCGAGAGGGCACGCCACCTCCCGGGCGCCTCGGGGGGGAATGGAAAATCCGTCGCGGCCCGTCTTCGTGCCGCCGGGCGGCTCACCCCGGCGCCCCCTTCGAGCCCTTCCGCGGCACCGGCGACAGCTCGGCCCCTGCGCAGCAGCGGAACCCGATCGAGTAGTCGTGATACCGCGGCTCGTGCGCGATGGTGGTGAACGTGCACCCCGGCCCGTGCTGATCCGCGGTGCTGAAGAACCCGCCCATGAACACCCCGTTCCCCTCTTTCCAGGGCTGCGGGTGCCGGTCCAGCTCCTCGGCGTCCATCTTCTCCACCAGCTCGGCGTCGACGCTGTCGCTCACCCATTCGTGGAGGTTGCCCACCAGATCGTGCACGTCCTCCGCGGTGGTGCAGCCCGCATACTCCCCCGTCTTGGCCAGGAAGCCGGGCTCCACGTCGAGGGCGGGATCGTTGAACTGCTCCTCGTACTTCCACCGGCGCGGGTCCGAGCCGTAGCGGATCGAGAGCAGATGAGCCTTGGTGTGGTTGCACTTCCCCGCCACGGCCTTGGCGCCATAGGGCCAGTGCTGGCCGCGCCGCCCCTCGCAGGCGCGCCGCCACTCGTGCATCGAGCACAGCCGCTTGCCGGCGTTCTTGCAGGCGGCAGCCGCCTCGACGCGGTTGATGTAGCCCTGGGGCATCACGTCCGGCAGCGATCGCGCCTCGAAGCGCAGGTCCGCCGGGGGGCGCCGGTTGTGGGGGAGCGTGAGGAAGCCGCCGTCGGGGTCCGGAGCGACGAGCTCGGCCTCGTAACGGTCGATGCAGAAGCGCTGGACCAGCGCCATCCCGTCGGGGCACGGGCTGGGGCCGGCGTCGGGTGGGGGAGCGGTCGTGGCGCTCGCCGTCGCGCTTGGCACGGCGGTTGCGCTCTCGATGGCGGTGGGCACCTCGGCCGGGAGGGTCACGCTCGGGGTCGCCGTGGAGGCGCTGGGGGCGTGCTGGGAGCAGCCGAGGAGCGCGGCCCAGGCGAAGAGCAGGGTGCCGGGGAGGAAGAGGGCGCGCATCTTCGAGGCCATTCTTGTTTGGAACGCGCCGGCGATGGAAGGGCCTTCCTTGGCGGCGACGTCCGATGCGCCCTGGGTCGCTGGTCATCCGCCGTGGGCCGCTGGCGAGCCGCCATGCCTCGCGGGCCATCCGCCCTACGCGGCTGGCCTTCTACCGTGCCCGGCTGGCCATCCGCCCTACGCGGCTGGCCTTCCACCGTGCCCGGCTGGCCATCCGCCCTACGCGGCTGGCCTTCTACCGTGCCCGGCTGGCCATCCACGATGCCCGGCTGGCCATCCACGATGCCCGGCTGGCCATCCACGATGCCCGGCTGGCCTTCCACGATGCTCGGCTGGCCTTCCACCCTGCCAGGCTGGCCTTCGCCGATGCTCGGCTGGCCTTCCACGATGCTCGGCTGGCCTTCCGCCTTGCCCGGCTGGCCTTCCACCCTACGCGGCTGGCCTTCCACCCTACGCGGCTGGCCTTCCGCCCTACCCGGCTGGCCATCCACCCTACCCGGCTCGTGATCAGCCGTGGCCCCTCACCCCCCCATCGCCTCCACCTGCCGCCACGCCGCCTCGGCCATCGGCCTCGCCTTCTTCCCCGCCTCCAGCGCCTTGCTGCTCGACGCGTTCCCCTGCAACGCCCTCGCCATCACCCCCTGGAGGATGCCGGCGAGGCGGAACATGTTGAAGGCCAGGTAGAAGCTCAGGTGCTTCGGGTCGATCGCGCCGATCCCGGTGCGCTGGCAGTACGCCGCCACGTACTCGGCCTCCCCGGGGATGCCCAGGCTCGCCAGGTCGGCGCCGAGGAGCCCGCGGAACTCGCCGGGGGTCACGTGCCAGGTCATCAGGTGGTAGGAGAAATCGGCGAGGGGGTGGCCCAGGGTGGAGAGCTCCCAGTCGAGGACAGCGAGGAGGCGGGGCTCGGTGGGGCTCCAGATCAGGTTGTCGAGCCGGTAGTCGCCGTGGACGATGCTGGTCGCCTCGCCCGGGGGGATGTTCGAGGGTAGCCAGGCGATGAGCTGGTCCATGGCCTCGATCCGCTCCGTCTCGGAGGCCCGGTACTGCTTGCTCCAGCGGTCGATCTGGCGGGCGAAGTAGTTGCCCGGCTTGCCGTAGTCGGCGAGGCCCACGGCGGCGTAGTCGACGCGGTGCAGCGCCGCGAGCACCCGGTTCATCTCGGCGAAGACGGCGGCGCGCTCGGTGGGGGCGAGGCCCGGGAGCGCCGGGTCCCAGAGGACGCGGCCGGGCACGAAGTCCATGATGTAGAAGGCGGTGCCGAGGACGGTCTCGTCGAGGCACAGGCACCGGGTGCGGGGGACGGGGACGTCGGTCCCGGCGAGGGCGGTCATCACCCGGTACTCGCGATCGACGGCGTGGGCGGAGGGCAGCAGCTTGCCGGCGGGCTTGCGGCGCAGCACGTACTGCCCGGAGGCGGCGGTGAGCCGGAACGTGGGGTTGGATTGCCCGCCCTTGAACTGCTCGACGGTGAGGGGCCCGGCGAAGTCGGCGACGTTGTGGCGGAGGTAGCGCTCGAGCGCGGCGACGTCGAAGCGCGCCGCGTCGGTGACCGGCATCGTGCCCTGGAACTCTTGGTAGTCGCTCATGCCGCTGGTCGTTCTATCATCCCCGGCGCCATGAGCGACAAGCCGAAGCCCGCCTTTCAGCTCCCCGACGCCCAGGTCGTGGCCCAGAGCCTCTCCCGCATCACCCGGAGCGGCCGCAACCTCGTCAACGAGCTCCTCGCCAAGCAGTTCGCCCTGGGGGCTACCCCCGGCTCCCCGGCCCGCGGGGACGCCGCGCCCCCGGCGGACGGCGGGGTGCTGGCGCGGTCGTTCGTCGAGCTGTCGCAGAAGCTGATCGCCAACCCGGGCAAGCTGCTGGAGATCCAGGCGGCGTTCTGGAAGGACTACCGGGTCCTCTGGGAGCGCACCTCGCAGCGCATCCTCGGCGCCGAGGTGGCGCCGGTGATCGAGCCGGCGCCGGGCGACCGGCGCTTCAAGGACGAGGCGTGGGCGAAGAGCGCGGTCTTCGACTTCATCAAGCAGTCGTACCTGCTCACGGCGCGGTCCATCCACGAGACGGTGGGCGGGGCCGAGGGGCTCGATCCCAAGACGGCGGCGCGGGTCGACTTCTACACGCGGCAGTTCCTCGACGCGCTGTCGCCCAGCAACAGCGTGGCGTTGAACCCCGCGGTGCTCAAGGCGACGCTGGAGAGCGGCGGGGAGAACCTGATCAAGGGGCTCGCCAACCTGCTCGAGGACGTCGAGCGCGGCCAGGGCGAGCTGCGCATCCGCATGACCGACCCCGACGGGTTCAGCGTGGGCGAGACCGTGGCGGTGACGCCGGGCAAGGTCATCTTCAAGAACGACCTGATGGAGCTCCTCCAGTACGCGCCCTCGACGCCGACGGTGCACCGGCGGCCGCTCCTGATCGTGCCGCCCTGGATCAACAAGTTCTACGTCCTCGACCTCTCGCCGAAGGGATCGTTCATCCGCTGGGCGGTGGCGCAGGGGCTCACGGTGTTCACCATCTCGTGGGTCAACCCGGACGCGACGCTCGCCGAGAAGGGCTTCGACGACTACCTGGCCGAGGGGCCGCTGGCCGCGCTCGACGCCATCGAGGCCGCCACCGGCGAGCGCGAGGTCGCCGCCGTGGGCTACTGCCTGGGCGGCACGCTGCTGGCGACGACGCTCGCCTACCTGGCGGCAAAGGGCGATCCGCGCATCACCGCGGCGACGCTGCTCACCACCATGACCGACTTCTCCGAGCCGGGGGAGCTGAGCGTGTTCATCGACGAGGAGCAGCTCCAGCTCATCGAGCAGAAGATGAGCGAGAAGGGCTACCTGGACGGCGCCCAGATGGCGAGCGCGTTCAGCATGATCCGGGCCAACGATCTGATCTGGTCGTTCGTGGTCAACAACTACCTGCTCGGCAAGGATCCGCTCCCCTTCGACGTCCTCTACTGGGGCTCCGACTCCACCAACATGCCGCGCAAGATGCACAGCTACTACCTGCGCAACATGTACCAGCACAACCGGCTGCGCGAGCCGGGCGCCCTCACCCTCGGGGGCCAGCCCATCGACCTGGGGGC
>Ga0302267_10003802_pt1 | contig 17086 bp, 18 predicted proteins | sample III_Bog_E1_3_FD_194555 | JGI IMG/M metagenome (GOLD analysis project Ga0302267, IMG submission 194555) | Peat permafrost microbial communities from Stordalen Mire near Abisko, Sweden - III_Bog_E1_3 | ecosystem: Environmental > Terrestrial > Soil > Wetlands > Peat | place: Sweden: Abisko... | reverse complement strand
CGCGGGATTCTGGCAAAATTGATTGAACAACAGCATCAAGTGAAGCCGCAGTTGCCGGAGTTGAACGAAGTGATCGAACTTTGAACCATCAAATTTTATGAGCAAAAAATCTACGATAAAATCCCTGACGCAGCGTTCGGCGTGGAAGGCGCTGGGCGCGCACCACAAGAAAATCGCGAGGCTGCATCTGCGCGAACTGTTCGCCGCCGATGCAAGACGCGGTGCAAAAATGACCACCGAAGCCGTGGGGCTATTTCTCGATTACTCGAAGAATCGCGTTACTGCCGAGACGCTCAAGCTGCTGCTGCAGTTGGCGAAGGAATCCAACTTGCGCGGGCGCATGGATGCGATGTTTACCGGCGAGAAGATCAACATCACGGAAAACCGCGCGGTGCTGCATACCGCGCTGCGTGCACCGCGCAGCGCAAAGATTTTCGTGGACGGCAAAAATGTCGTGCCCGAGGTTCACGCGGTTTTGGACAAGATGACGGCGTTTGCTGATTGCGTCCGCAGCGGCGCGTGGCAAGGCCAGACCGGCAAGCGCATCAGGAACATCGTCAATATCGGCATCGGCGGCTCGGATCTCGGGCCGGTGATGGCTTACGAGGCGCTGAAGCATTACGCCAAGCGCAATTTGAAATTTTTGTTCGTGTCGAATGTGGACGGTGCGGATTTTGTGGAAGCGGTTCATGACCTCGATCCGGCGGAAACGCTTTTTATTGTTTCGTCCAAAACGTTCACGACGCAGGAGACGATGACGAATGCGGAAAGCGCGCGGGACTGGCTGCTGCGCGGTCTGGGCGGAAACAAAAAAGCGGTGGCGAAACATTTCGTCGCCGTCTCGACGAGCGCGGAAAAAGTTTCCGCCTTCGGCATTGATACCGCGAACATGTTCGGCTTCTGGGACTGGGTCGGCGGGCGCTACTCGATGGATTCGGCCATCGGTCTTTCAACGATGCTGGCCGTCGGCCCGGAAAATTTCCGCGAGATGCTGACCGGCTTTCACGAAATGGACGAGCATTTCCGCACCGCGCCGTTCGAGAAAAACCTGCCAGTGTTGCTGGCGCTGCTGTCAGTCTGGAACACGGATTTTCTCGGCGCAGAAACGGTGGCGGTGCTGCCCTATGAAAATTATCTGAAGCGTTTCCCGGCTTATCTCCAGCAGTTGACGATGGAGAGCAACGGCAAGCACGTCACGCTCGACGGCCAGAAGGTGAATTACGAAACCAGCCCGATTTATTGGGGCGAGCCGGGCACGAACGGTCAGCACTCGTTCTACCAACTCATCCATCAGGGCACGCGGCTGATTCCGTGCGACTTCATCGCGTTCGCACGCGCGCTCACGCCGCTCGGCCGGCATCACGACATTTTGCTGGCGAATGTTTTCGCGCAAAGCGAGGCGCTGGCGTTCGGCAAGACGGCGGCGGAAGTGAAGGCGGAAAAAGTTCCGGACGCGCTGGTGCCGCACAAGGTTTTTGAAGGCAACCGGCCGTCGAACACGATTTTGGCCGAGCGGCTCACGCCAGCGGTGCTGGGCAAGCTTGTCGCGCTTTACGAGCACATCGTTTTCGTGCAGGGCGCGATTTGGAGCGTGAATCCGTTCGACCAATGGGGCGTGGAACTTGGCAAGGCGCTCGCGCAGCGTATCGTTCCTGAGCTGGAAAACAAAACTTTGTCGGCGCTCAAGCATGACAGCTCGACGAATAATTTGATCCGGCGCTACCGGAAAATGAAGGCGCGGTCGTAAGCCAGCTTTGATTCGCATGGAAATAAAAGTTTTTCCCGACGCGGAAACCGTGGCGCGCGAGGCGGCGAAAGCCATAGCCGCCGAGGCGCGGGCGGCGGTGGCGGCGCGCGGAAAATTTGTCCTGGCCGTCAGCGGCGGCAAAACGCCGTGGCAAATGCTGCGCGCGTTGGCCAATGAAAAATTGCCGTGGCCGAGCGTCCATATTTTTCAGGTGGATGAACGTGTTGCGCCCGCCGGCCACGCGGATCGGAACCTGGCGCATCTGCGCGAAAGTCTGGCCGCCGCGACGTTGCGTGATGAACAAATCCACGCGATGCCGGTCGAAGAAACAGATTTGGATGCCGCTGCCGCAAATTATGCACGCACACTGGCGCGGCTTGCCGGTGCGCCGCCGGTGCTGGACTTGGTGCATCTCGGTTTGGGCGCGGATGGACACACGGCGTCGCTGGTGCCGGGCGATCCGGTGCTGGAAGTTTCCGTCCGTGATGTGGCGCTGACGGGAATTTACCAAGGGCGGCGGCGGATGACGCTGACGTATCCATTGCTCAACCGGGCGCGGAAAATTTTGTGGGTCGTGACGGGCGCGGAAAAAGTTGAAATGCTCGCCCACCTGTGCGCGGGGGATGTTTTGATTCCGGCCGGAAGAATTGTTTCGGCGACGGCTCTGGTGCTGGCTGACCAGGCGGCGTGGGGCAACAATCCAATTATCCCATAATAGGACAGACAGTGTCTTAAAAGTGGGTCGTCAGGTTAATTTGAGATTCCTGTTTCCAAACTTAAGGTGATTACCAGGCAATTTTCGCTGCAATTTCAGGCTTTTTTGTGGGAGATGGATGTTTTTTTGTTTTTTCTCGACATTGGCATTGGCCGTGCTAATGTAAGTTCATGCGGTTGCGTCAGACAATCAAGGGAACAAAGTTGTAATCATATAACCCGTCTGACGCGACGTTCCGCCGCGTAACAAAGAAAGCAAAACAAATGAAACAGACCAAAAACATCCGCAAAGCGGGTTTCACCCTAGTGGAAATCATGATCGTCGTGGCCATCATCGGCCTCTTGGCGGCCATCGCGATTCCGAACTTCGTGAAAGCCCGTCAAACCTCGCAGTGCAATGCCTGCATCAACAACCTCCGCCAAATTGACGCGGCGGCCAACCAGTTCGCGTTGGAAAAAGGCAAAACGACCGGTGCGGCCATCAACTACCCCGGCGACCTGCTGCCCTACATCAAGCTGAACTCGAGCGGCAGCATTCCTCCGTGCCCGGCCGGCGGCACCTACACCGACCCCACGGTCGGCTCGAACCCGGCCTGCTCGTTGAGCACGCTCACGCCGTCCCACGCGCTCCAGTAACACTGGCCGTCTGATTCCAGCCCCGGGGCTTCGGCTCCGGGGTTTTTCTTTTCCAGATCGGAGTATTTTGAAATTTGAATAGTGGCATCGGTTGTGCTAATTATCAGGACAGCGTTTCCGGCGGGCAATCCGTGAACAACATTGCACTAATTAAATCCGCCTGCCGGAGGTTCACGACGCGAACAAAAAAATGAAAACGAAACGAACTAATGACGGTTCAGGCGGGTTCACGCTCGTGGAGGTCATGATTGTCGTGGCCATCATCGGCCTGCTGGCAGCCATCGCAATCCCGAACCTCATCGCCTCCCGCGCCAAGAGCCAGGCCAACGCCTGCATCAACAACCTGCGGCAGATTGAATCCGCCTGCCAGCAGTTTTCCATCGCCAACAACTTGGGGCCGGGAGCCATCATCAATTACCCGACAGATGTGGCGTCTTACATCAAGATGAACAAAGTCGGCTCGATTCCTCCGTGTCCCGCCGGCGGCACCTACAGCCTGCTGCCGGTTGGTGCCAATCCGCAGTCCCAATGTTCGTTGGGCACCACGGTCAACCCGATTCACGTTTTGCCATGACAGATGTTGGCATCATGCTTGCTCTGGTTGGCTTGTATGACGCGGTGGCCGGGGTTCGGGGTTGAAGTAACCGGATGGTTAAAACTTGTGACCCGCCTTGGTTTCGCGAAACATGGTTCCTGTTAGTTGCGGTCTAATAACATAAAAAATAAAACAAAAACATATGAAAAAACTCGCTCAAACCCGTAAGGCCGGCTTCACGCTGGTGGAAATCATGATCGTCGTGGCCATCATCGGCCTCCTAGCGGCCATCGCGATTCCGAACTTCGTGAAGGCGCGCACCACCTCGCAGTGCAACGCCTGCATCAACAACCTTCGCCAGATTGACTCGGCGGCCAACCAGTTCGCGCTGGAAAAAGGCCAGACCACCGGCGCGACTATCAACTATCCCACCGACCTGCTGCCCTACATCAAGCTGAACTCGAGCGCCAGCATTCCGCAATGCCCGGCCGGCGGCACCTATTCAGACGGCACTGTCGGCTCGAACCCGGCCTGCACACTGAGCACGCTCGTTCCACCCCATTCGCTCCAGTAACCAAATTGTTTTTACCACCGGCCCGGGGCGCAAGCCCCGGGTCTTTTTGCTTTATTGCGGACGAAAAATTGGTTAAAGACCGACGATGTCTCGTCCCCGCATCCTCGGCTTGCTGCTCGCGCTGGTCACGATGCTGGCCTTCCTGCCGGCGACCCGGAATGGTTTTGTCAACTACGACGACGACCTATACGTCACGCAAAATCCGATGGTGCAACGGGGTCTGACCTGGGACGGTGTCAAATGGGCGTTCGCGAAAATAAACGTCAGCAACTGGCATCCGCTGACCTGGCTGTCGCACATGGCCGACTGCGAACTGTTCCGCCTCAACGCGGGTGGCCATCATTTTGACAGTGTCCTGATCCATGCCGCCAACGCCGTTTTGCTATTCGTGCTGTTGCGGCGGCTGACGGATGAAATTTGGCCGTCCGTATTTGTCGCCGCGCTGTTCGCGTGGCATCCGCTGCACGTCGAATCGGTCGCGTGGGTTTCCGAACGCAAGGATGTCTTGAGCACTTTTTTTGCGCTGCTGACCATGCTGGCCTACGCCCGTTACGTTGAGGAGTCCCAAGGCCGAAGTCCAAACGCGAAAATTTATTTCACGTGGAGCCTGATGGCATTTGCGCTCGGCCTGATGGCCAAACCGATGCTCGTCACGCTGCCCTTTGTCCTGCTGCTACTGGACTTCTGGCCGCTGCGCAGAATTTCAAATTTCAAATTTCAAATTTCAAATCCTGAAGCCGCCACGCCGCCGGCATCCGTTTGCAACCTTCAATCTTCGACCTTCAACTTTCAGCTGCTTCTGGAGAAATGGCCGTTTTTCCTGCTGGCCGCCGCTGCCTGCGTCATCACCGTCATTGCCCAGCAGGATGCGGCCATGGCACCGTTGCAGCGGGTGCCGCTGGGATTGCGGCTGGAAAATATTGTTACGGCTTACGTCGGCTATTTGTGGAAGACAATCTGGCCGGCGCGCCTGGCGGTTTTTTATCCGCTGCCCAAACAGGTCCCATTCTTGGAAGTCGTCCTCGCGGCGGCGGTTTTGGCGGCGATTTCAATTCTGGTCTGGGCGCAGCGCGGTCGCCGGCCGTATTTGCTGGTGGGCTGGCTTTGGTATTTGGGGACGCTCGTGCCGGTCATCGGCTTGGTGCAGGTGGGCGACCAGGCGATGGCGGACCGCTATACTTATTTTCCGCTGATCGGAATTTTTCTGGCCGCGACCTTTTTCATAAAAGATTTTGCCGAACAACGGCGCGTCTCGCCGCGTTCGCTGGCGGTGCTGGCCGGCGTGGTGTTGGTTTTGTGTCTGCTCGCGACGGAAAAGCAACTGGGCTATTGGCGCGACAGCGAAACGCTTTTCACCCGCGCGCTCGCCATGACGAGGGACAATGCCCTCGCGCATCTGAATTTGGGCGAAGCTTTTCAAGAGCAAAACCGTCAAGCCGAAGCTTTGGCTGAATATCATGAAGTGCTGCGGCTGGCTCCGGCTCGCGAAGAAGCCTACAACAACATTGGCCGCATCTTGAGCGATCAAGGCAGGCCTGCCGCCGCGTTGGAATATTGCCAGGCGGCCCTGCAATTGAATCCCCAATCGCCGGCGCAGCACAACAGCGTGGGAATTATTTTGGCCGAGCTGGGGCGCGCGGACGAGGCGGTGCGCCACTTTGACGAGGCGCTGCAACTCAATCCCAGCTATGCGCCGGCCTATTTTCAGAAAGGCCGGCTGCTGCTCCGGCAAGACCGCGATTTCGAAGCGGTGAAAAATTTGAACGAGGCCCTGCAAATTGACCCCGACAATTTTCAATTTTTAATTTACGCCGCCCGCGTGCTGGCGGCGGATGAAAATCCGCAGGTCCGCGACGGCGCGCTGGCGCTGACCTATGCGGCCAGGGCCGCCGCGCTGGCCGGTGCCGCCCAGCCCGTCGTGCTGGACACGCTGGCCATGGCGCTGGCCGAGGCCGGGCGCTTTGACGAGGCCGCGCAAGCTGAACAGCAGGCCGTGGAGCTCGCCCGCGCCGGCGGCCAGAACGAAGACGCCGCCACCATGCGGCAGCGGCTGGAGCTTTACCAAAAGCACCGGCCGTGGCGTGAATCCTTCCGCCAGCCGTGAATTTTGTTGCGGTCAAACCGGGCGTTTTTTATCGTCAACGCGGTTGAATGTTAATTTTTTGCCGGAAGCAAAAGTGTTACGCGTGATTCATGAGTGTCATTCTTAAAACCCAGAAACTGCGCGTCGAATTTCGCAGCCGCGAAATGCGTCAGGCCACCAAGGTCGCATTGAACGGCCTCGACCTCGAAGTCCGCGCCGGCGAAGTCTTCGGCTTCCTCGGCCCCAACGGCGCCGGCAAGACCACCACGATGAACGTCCTGCTCGGCTTCGTGCCGCCCACCAGCGGTGAGGCCAGCCTGTTTGGCATTGATGTCCGCCAGCCGATCGCGCGCCAGCGCATCGGCTACCTGCCGGAAATGACCTACTACTACAAATTTTTAAGCGCCGAGGAGCTGCTCCGGTTTTACGCGAAAATTTTTGGGCTCGCGCGCGGCGAGGCGGACAAGCGGATTGACCGGTTGTTGAAGCTGGTCGAATTGGAACACGCGCGCAAACGCCCGATTAAATCCTATTCCAAAGGCATGCAGCAACGCGTCGGCCTCGCGCAGGCGCTCATCAACAATCCCGACCTGCTCATCCTCGACGAACCCACGAGCGGCCTGGATCCATTGGGCCGCATGAAGGTCCGCGAAATTATTCAGCGCCTGAAGGACGAGGGCAAAACCGTTTTCTTCTCCTCGCACGAGCTTGGCGAGGTCGAGACCATTTGCGACCGTGTCGCCATTATTCATCAGGGCGAACTCAAGGCCATCGGCGGCGTTCATGAAATCATCGGCCGGCATACGAGCCTGGAAAAAGCCTTCCTCGAAATCATCGGTTTCCAAACGCCACCCACGCCATGAAGAACATTTTTGCCGTTGCCGGCATCGTCATCAAGGAGCTGTATCGCCGCAAGGATTTTTACGTCCTCTTTATCGTGACCATTTTGATCTGCCTCGTCATGGCGTCGGTCAACATTTTCAACGACGCAAAAATCGTCCGTTACCTCAAGGAAATCTGCCTGCTGCTGATCTGGATTTGTTCGCTCGTCATCGCTGTCACCACCACCGCGCGGCAGATCCCGGCGGAACGCGAAAACCGCACCCTGCTGCCGCTGCTCGCCAAGCCGCTGACGCGGCCGCAACTCCTCTTCGGAAAATTCCTCGGCTGCTGGCTCGCCTGCGGGCTGGCGCTGCTCTGCTTCTATGTTTTCTTCGGCGCGCTCGCGGCCACCCGCGAGCATCAGTGGCCGCTGCTCGATTATTTCCAGGCCGCCACGCTGCACTGGTTCATGCTTGGCATCGTCGTGGCGATGGTGCTGCTGGGCTCGCTCGTGTTCGCCGCGCCCTCGTCCAACAACACCATCTGCTTCGTCATTATCGTCGGCATCTTGTTTGTCGGCCGGCATCTCGATCAGGTCGCGCTCACGCTGCGCGAACCGCTGCGCACCGTGGTTTATTCAATCTATTTCGTGATCCCGCATTTGGAACTTTTCGACGTGCGCGATCTCGTCATCCACAACTGGCCATTGATTCCGTGGCTTTATTTTTCGCTCGCCCTGCTTTACGCGCTCGGCTACATGGCGGTTTTTCTCGCCGGCGCGTGTTTGGTTTTCCGCCGCAAGGCCGTGAACTGAAAAATGAATTCGCCGCGCACAATTCTTTTGCTGTTGGTGGCGCTGCTGGTTTCCTGCTTCGGCCTGGCCGCCCATTTGCAGCCGCAGTTCGAGGCCTGGCGCGGCAGCCGCGCGTCCGGCGATATCTTCAACGTCGTCCTCGGCGACAGCCGCCGGATGTTTGCGCAGTCATTTTACGTCAAGGCCGACGCCTATTATCACAGCGGGTATTATCCGACCATGTTCGATGACAACGCCGCCTTCCAAACGGCGCACATGGCCGAGGACACCGGCGCGGTCAACAGCAAGAACCACGGCGATGAACACGGCTTCCTCGGCCCGACGCGCGACTGGATTGACGCCTTTGGCCGGCATTTTTTCCCCGACCACCACACGCATCTGGACGAAGGCGGCGCGGATGATGATCTGGGCGGCAGCGACAATGTCCGTGAAATCCTGCCGTGGCTGAAACTCTCCGCCGACCTCGATCCTGACAATGTCCAGACCTACACCGTCACCGCGTTCTGGCTGCGGATCCGGATGCATCGGGTTGCCGAGGCCGAGGCCGTTTTGCACGAGGGGCTCCGGAATTGTCCCGACAGCTACGACATCCTGTTCGAGCTGGGCCGGCTTTATGACGAAAGCTATCACGATACCGACCGGGCACGGAACGTCTGGAATCTCGCCATCCGCAAGTGGCTCAAGCTCGATCCCGATTCGCAAAAGGACAACCGGCTCATCTTCGAGCAGATCACCACGCACCTCGCCAAGCTGGAAGAGGACGCAGGCAACCTGCCGGACGCCCTGAACTGGTATCAGGCTGCGCAAAAAGTTTCGGCCGCGCCGGAAGCCCTGCAGGCGCACATTGACGCCGTCCAGAAAAAACTGCGCGCGCTCATCCCCGTTGCGCCGGCGAAACTTTACTGACCGCGCAATTCCGCTTGGTCTTTCCGCTGCCGCTCTGCTTTAATTTCCACGATGAAAGCGCGCACGGCCAAAATCAAACGCCACACGTTGGAAACGCAGATTTCCCTCCGCCTCAACCTTGACGGCAAAGGGAAGGCGAAAATCAAAACGGGCATTCCCTTTTTTGACCACATGCTCACGCTGTTCGCCAAACACGCGACGGTGGATTTGGAGCTGCGCTGCCACGGCGACCTGGAAGTGGACGCGCACCACACCGTCGAAGATTGCGGCATCGCGCTTGGCCAGGCCGTCGCCGCCGCGCTCGGCGACAAACGTGGCATCCGCCGCTACGGCCACGGCTTTCATCCCAAAAATCCCTTCACCGGCGAGGCCTATGTGCCGATGGATGAATGCCTCGCCCGCTGCGTAGTGGATTTCAGCGGCCGACCATTTCTCGTCTGGCGCGGACTGAACCAGTTCGGCCTGAAGAAAATTTCCGAAGCGGAGAAAAAACAAGATGCCTCCAGTGCGTTCCGTTTCGGCCTCGCTCGGGAATTTTTCCAGGGCTTCGCCAACGAGGCGCGGTGCAATTTGCATCTGGAACTGCTTTACGGCGACGAGCCGCACCACATCGTCGAAGCGCTGTTCAAGGCGTTTGCGCGGGCGGTGGACGCCGCGCGCCAGCACGATCCGCGCATCGCCGGCCAGTTGCCCAGCACCAAGGGAAAACTTTGAAATGTCCGGGCGCAACCGATGAATGATGCCGTCTTCATGCGCCTCGTCTTGCGCTTGGCGCAGCGCGGCTATGGCACAACTTCGCCGAACCCGATGGTCGGCGCGGTTTTGGTGAAAGGCGGAAAAATCATCGGGCGCGGCTGGCACCGGCGCGCGGGCGAACCGCACGCGGAAATCGAGGCGCTCCGCGACGCGCAGAAACGCGGCCATTCCCCGCGCGGCGCGACACTTTACGTCACGCTGGAACCATGCTGCACTCACGGCCGCACGCCGCCTTGCACCGACGCCATTATGACTGCGGGAATAAAAACCGTTGTCATCGGTGACACCGATCCAAATCCAAAACACGCGGGCAAAGGTTTTAAGATGTTGCGACGTGCGGGAATCAAAGTTGTTCACGGAGTTTTGGGGAAGGAATGCGCGAGGTTGAACGAGGTCTTCAACCATTGGATTGTCCACCGCACGCCTTTTGTCACCGTGAAGGCCGCAATGACGCTGGATGGTAAAATCGCCACCGCCAGCGGCGAATCCAAATGGATCACCGGCGAAAAATCCCGCGCCCACGGCATGAAGCTGCGCCTCGGCTCCGACGCCATTCTCGTCGGCATCAACACAATTTTGGCGGACGATCCGGGACTTACGGCTCGGCCCGTCCCAAATCAAAAGTCCAAAGTCCAAAGCCGAAGACAGCTTCGCCGGATCGTGCTGGATTCGCGGGCGCGGACGCCGCTGACGGCAAAAGTGGTGAACGACGAATTGGCAGCGCTGACAACCATTGTCGTGAGCAAAGCCGCACCAAAAAACCGCGTGGCGGCGCTGGCAAAAAAAACGAACGTCATCGTCGCGCCGTTGAAACAACCCGCCAGCCGCCAGCCGCAACCCGCAATTGACCTGCGCTGGCTGCTGAAAAAACTGGGTGCGGAAAACGTCACCAGTCTCTTGGTGGAAGGCGGCGGTGAGGTGAACGCTTCGTTCCTGCTCGGCGGCTTGGCACAACGCGTGGCGTTCTTTTATGCGCCAAAAATTTTGGGCGGACGCAATGCCCGCAAGGGCGTCGCCGGCGATGGTGCGGAAAAATTAAGCGAGGCTGTCCGGCTTCGCGAAGTCGAATGGCGCAGGCTGGGCGAAGATTTGCTACTGACGGCGCGCGCGGATTGATGACAATGCCGGTGTGTGGATTGGCAAAACACGGCTCGACGGAACGCCGCCCGCCCCATAGATTTCCATTATGTTCACCGGTATTGTTGAAGAGGCGGGCGTCATCGAAAAAATCACGCCGACCAAAAAGTCCATCGAGTTGACCGTGCGCGCCACTGTTTGCGGGCGTGGTGTAAAAGTCGGCGACAGCGTGGCCGTCAACGGCTGCTGCCTGACGGCGGTGAAAATTTATGCGCGTGGCAAAGCCAAATTGATCCAGTTCGACCTGTTGCAGGAAAGCTGGCAGCGCACCAATTTCCAGTTTTCAAAAGTCGGCTCGCTCGTGAACCTTGAACGCTCGCTGCGCGCGAACGGCGAGTTGGGCGGGCATTTCGTGACCGGCCATGTGGACGGCCTCGGCAAAATCATCAAGTGGGAACGCGCCGGCAAAGACCATGTTCTGGACATTGCCGCGCCGCCGGACGTGATGCGCTACCTGGTTTTCAAAGGCTCGGTGGCGGTGGACGGCATCAGCCTGACGGTTGCCGCCGTGCAGAAAAAAAGTTTCCGCATCTGGATCATCCCGCATACGTTTGAGGTGACAGTTTTGCGCGAAAGAAAAGTTGGTGATGCGGTAAATCTGGAGGCGGATTTGCTTGGCAAATATGTTGAAAAGTTTTTGTCCGCGCGCCGCAAAAGATAGCTTGAACGCCGCTCCGGACAATTTCCCGATTGACCCGGCGCCGTTTCGCGTTTGAAATCCACGCATGAACTTTCGCACGGCTGGACGACTTGGCTGGATTGCCATTGAAATCGCCGGTGCGATTTTCGACTACTTTTTCGACGTCGTCCTGAATGCGCCCGCCAAACTGCCCGCCGCCCGCGCCGCGTGGATGCAGCGCGCCGCGCGGCGGCAACTGAAACTATTAAGGTGCCGGCCGGATGTTTTGGGGCCGGTTCCGAAAAGCGGGCTGCTAATTTCCAATCATTTGGGCTATTTCGACATTCTGCTGATTTGCTCCGTCGCGCCGGCGGTCTTTGTTTCCCGGGCGGATGTGCGCGGGTGGCCGCTGTTCGGCTGGCTGGCGAAATTGGGCGGGACCATTTTCATCCAGCGCGAACGGCGCCTGCAAGTCGGCGCGGTCAACCGCGAAATCGAAACGGCGCTGGCTGCTGGCCTGCTGGTGGTGGTTTTCCCCGAAGGCACGAGTTCCAATGGCGAGACGGTTTTGCCTTTCCGCGCCTCCTTGCTGGCGCCGGCTTTACGCGGCGGCTACGAAATTTCCATCGCGTGCCTGTGCTACGAATTGGACGACGGCGATCCCAAAACGGAAGTTTGTTATTGGGGTGGCCTCACATTTTTTCCGCATCTGCTAAACCTGCTTGGCAAACGGCAGGTTCACGCCACGTTGCGGTTTGGAAAATTCAGCTCCACGACCGACGACCGCAAGGAACTGGCGGTGCAGTTGCGCGAAGCCGTTTTGAAATTAAAGGCGGAAAACTAAAACGCCGTCACCAGTTCACCGGCACCGTCAGCTTTTTGCCGAACCGGTTGTGGTAATGAAGCTGCCGGTGGTGCGCGCCGTATTCGTGGACGAGCTTCGTTATTTTCACGTCGTAGCAGCAATACTCCGCGATTTCCGCGAGCTTGCCCTGCTTGAACCATTCGATGGCTTGCAAACCTTCCGCCGTTTTTTCCACGCCGAACGTCGCTGTCGCGATGGAATCGAGCGAGAGCCGGTGGCCGAGCTTTTCGTTCAAGACCACGAGCATGTCGAGCGTCGGAAGCTGCGTCAGGTCGAGCGCCGAATAGGCGTGCAGCACTTCGTAATCAAAACGCAGATTATTGAAGCCGACGATGAGGTCGGCGCGTTGCAGCTCGGCGATCAAATCATTCACCTGCGGCTCGCCGTAGATTTTATATTCGCCGCGCGCTGTGCTGTAGGTCACGCCGATGCTCATGCCCATCTTGGAGATGTTGCCCCAGCCGCCCACCTCGTCGGCGGACTTCTGCGTTTCCAAATCGAAATAAACTATGTTCTTGGCCATCTGCCCTAATTTACGATTTACGATTTACGATTTACGAGCTTTTTCACATTCCACGCCGCCGCGCCCATTGCAAATCATCAATCGAAAATCTTTTGGCGTTGAACTTTTTGGCTTTGGGCTTAATAGTTTTGTCATGGCTCTGACACCCTCCACCATGCTGCCGCTCGGCACGACCGCGCCGCATTTCCAACTGCCGGACACCGATGGCAAAACCGTTTCGCTCGCCAACTTCAAGGACAAGGCCGCGCTCGCCGTGATTTTCATGTGCAACCATTGTCCTTACGTCATCCACATCCGCGCCGGGCTGGCGCAGCTTGCGCGTGACTACGCGCCGCGCGGTGTCGGCATTGTCGGCATCAACTCGAACGACGCGAAAAATTATCCCGCCGACAGCCCGGCCAGGATGAAGGATGAAGTAAAAGCCGCCGGCTACACTTTCCCGTTTCTTTACGACGAGACGCAGGCCGTGGCCAAAAGCTATCGTGCTTCCTGCACGCCGGACATTTTTCTTTTTGATCGCGGCCGCCGCCTCGTTTATCGCGGTCAGTTTGATGCGAGCCGTCCAGGCAACGGCATTCCGGTTACGGGAAAAGATTTGCGCGCCGCGCTCGACGCCGTGCTGGCGGGAAAATCAACTTCGGAATTTCAAGTCGCCAGCATCGGCTGCAACATCAAGTGGAAAGCGGGCAGCGAACCGGACTATTTCTGATTATTGTTTTGGCAGTTTTTCCTCGACCATTTCGCAGAGCGCGTGGAACAAAACTTTTTGCGCCTCCTGAATCCGCGCCGTCACGGTGCCGGGCACGATCAGGTCAATCGTCGCCACGCCTTTCGTGAAACCGCCGTCGCGGCCGAGGATGGCGATGCTCTCGACGCGCTTGCGCCTGGCTTCTTCCAGCGCGCGGAGGATGTTCTTCGATTTGCCGCTCGTCGTGATGCCGATCAGCACATCGCCCGGTTCCGCGAGACCCCAGACCTGCCGCGCGAAAATTTCGTCGGCGTGATAGTCGTTGCACACGGCGGTCATGAACTCGCCGTTGGCCGTGAGCGAGATGGCCGGGTAGGGGCGGCGGTCGCCCATGAAGCGGCAGAGAAATTCCGTGGCCAGATGCGTGGCGTCCGACGCGCTGCCGCCGTTGCCGCAGACCAAAAGTTTTTTGCCGGAAGTCAACGAGCGCAGGACGAGCTGCGCCGCGCGCTCCAGCGGCTCCTCCAACTCGGATAAGCCGCGCAGCGTGACGATGGAATCTTCGATGGCGCGTGACAAATGACTCATGCCGAAAGCCTAATTGCTGGCCGTCGAAAGAAAAGACGAAAGCGGACAGGGCCGCGCCGCGCCGGGCGACGGAATCAGGCGTCGGGCATCAGGCGAATTGTCGTTGCGGAAGCCCATCGCGCCAAAGCCAACTGCCGCCGCCCCCGCCGCAGCACGCGCCGGCCTTCCCGCAGGCGGCTCCCCGGCTTCCGCGATCTCGGCCGCCCCCTTCGCGGTCTCGACTTTGTCATTCGCGAGACCGTCGGAGCCGTCCGCGAAGTCATCGGGGGCGTCCGCGAAGCTGTCAGGGTTGTCCGCATGACCGTCGGGGCCATCCGCGAGAGCGTTGGAGCCGTCCGCGAGGTCGTCAGGGTCGTCCGCGAGTCAATCTCGCCCGTCCGCGTGTAGTTCCCGGTGCTCCGCGAACCGTGCCGGGTCGTCCGCGAGACGTTCCCGACTGTCCGCGAGGTGGTTCGGGTGCTCCGCGAGAGGGGAAAACCGGCCTAAAACCCCTGAAAAACGTCAAAATTGATAAAAACAGGCGTTTTTAGGCGGCAAACCAGCCCGGCGGCTGGAACGCGGTCAAAAAGAGACAGTGCGTTGCGTGCGAAACGGCGATGCAACCGCGTTGCGGTTGGAAAATATTTAGGACGGCTGACCCAGGGTAGCGCGGGCTGCGCAACCCTGGGCTGAGGGCTGGAACCCCGTTGGGATTCTTGGAAGCCGTGCTGCGGCGCTCACAATTTGTGAAACCCAACTAATTGAAACGGTGGTTTGGAAATTGGTTTTAGCGATTTTGGGAGACCCCAGCGAACAATTCGATCAGCCCCCAACAATCCTCCAGCTAGAAAAAGCAATCCACCGCAGAAGCCTAACGCCGCGTAAATAATCGAACCCTCCGTTGGCTGTGGAAGCAAAAATAAAAGCGTGAAGACTATCACCGAAGTAAAAATCACGGCTGATATGACGATGGAGGCGAGACAGAGTTGTTTTACGAGGGAGGCGAACATTCTTCGTCGTTTTATCTGTTCAAAGCAGTTGCCACAAAGACCATGCGTTGTCGAAAAACTAACTTGCTTGGACGACATCAAAAAATGAAATAGATGATGTGATATTGCCATTGCAACTGCGATTCCGAACGTGCTGATAACGGCTGTTCCCATAGTGTGGTAAATTCCGCGCCATTCAAAAATACTTTGTAGTTCTATCGAGTGCCGATGGCAACATTCGCATTCATTCGTATTTTGTTTTGGCGAGAAAAGTTCAGCCATGCGGTGCGCATGATAATTGAGAATTGCTTCTTGGTTTGGAAAAAATGGCTTCAATTCTTGCAGCGAACCTTCTCCAAGCAAAATCCGATTAATTTTTCCCTGATTGGTTTCTTCGGGAATCATAATTTCATCAAGTATTCATTCCTCAAACAACGCCTGCGCGAACTGTTTGGCGTCGAAGGGCTGCAAATCGTCCGGCTGCTCGCCGAGGCCGATGAATTTGATGGGCAGGCCGAGTTCCTTTTGGATCGCCACCACCATGCCGCCTTTGCTCGTGCCGTCGAGCTTGGTCACGATGAGGCCGGTCAGCGGGACGGCCTTGTGGAATTCGCGCGCCTGGTTCAGCGCGTTCATGCCGGTGCTGCCGTCGAGCACCAGCAGCACTTCGTGCGGCGCGCCCGCAAGCTGCTTGCCGATGACGCGATGCAGCTTCTGCAATTCCTGCATCAAATTGTGCTTCGTGTGCAGGCGGCCCGCCGTATCAATGAAAAGATAATCCGCCTTGCGCGCCTGCGCGGCGGTGACGGCGTCGTGCGCCACGGACGCCGCGTCCGCGCCGTAGCCGCTGGCAATGACCTCGACGTTGAGGCGCTTGCCCCACAGTTTGATCTGCTCAATGGCCGCCGCGCGAAACGTGTCGCACGCGGCGAGCAGCACGGATTTTTTCTGCGCCTGAAAATAATGTGCAAGCTTGGCGCTGGTGGTGGTCTTGCCCGTGCCGTTCACGCCGACGATGGAGACGACGCAGGTGTGGCCGGGCATTTCTTTTATTTTAGGATTGTTCGCGGAAAGACTTTTTTCAATCTCCGCGCGAGCGATGGCGAGGTAGTCGAGTCCCGCCGTGCCCTGGGTTTCGTAGCCCAGCTTTACCGCCGCGACAATCTGCGTAGTCATGGCCATGCCAAGGTCGGCGGCGATGAGGGCGTGCTCGATCTCCTCGAGCGACTCGGCGGTGAGCTTGGGCGAGCGCGTGACGATGCGCTTGAGTTCGTGCGTGAGCTTGGCGTGCGTCTTGGCGAGGCCAGCTTTGAATTTGGCGAAGAGTCCCATGGCTAAAGGCAGAATTAAGAATGCAGAATGAAGAAATTATTTTGCGGCGACCGCCCGGCGTTTGGCATCGGCGTTCTTTTTCGCGGCGAAAAGTTTTTCGATATGTTCGTAAGGCAGCTTCACGGTGCCGATGAGCGGAGCCTTTTTGCTGAATCCGTGGCAGTCGCTGCCGCCGGTGACGAGCAAATCGTATTTCTCCGCGATCTCCAGATACCGCTCGGCCATCACGGTGGAATGCTTGGTGTGAAAACATTCGATGCCGTCCAGCCCGGCTTTCACGAGGCCGGGAATGATGTCGTCGGTGCGATTTAAACCTGGATGCGCCATGACCGCCAGTCCGCCGGCCTGATGAATCAGCTCGACGCCCTCAAGCGCGGACATCTTGGTCTTGGGCACCCACGCGGGGCGGCCTTTTTTGAGATATTTTTCAAACGCCTCGTCGAGGTTGTCGATGAGCTTTTCCTTCACCAGCGCGCGCGCGACATGCGGGCGGCCGGGCGACTTGCAATTGGCCAGCGCAAACACGGATTCCGCCTTGAGCGGGATGCCGAGCCGGTTCAGCGCGGCGCACATCTCATTGATGCGGTTCTGCCGGACGGCTTGAAACTTTCCGATGCGGTCGAGCAGCACCGGGTTCTTCGTGTCGAGAAAATAGCCGAGGATGTGGACTTCCGTGTCCTCGTGTTCCGCCGTGAGTTCCGCACCGGAAATGAATTCCATCTTCACGTTCGCGCATGCCGCTGCTGCGCGGGCGCAACCTTCTACGGTGTCGTGGTCGG
>Ga0302267_10003798_pt1 | contig 17092 bp, 16 predicted proteins | sample III_Bog_E1_3_FD_194555 | JGI IMG/M metagenome (GOLD analysis project Ga0302267, IMG submission 194555) | Peat permafrost microbial communities from Stordalen Mire near Abisko, Sweden - III_Bog_E1_3 | ecosystem: Environmental > Terrestrial > Soil > Wetlands > Peat | place: Sweden: Abisko... | reverse complement strand
GTGCCGAGCGCCGTCGCCGAGCCGATGGCCACGCCGGCCCCGACGCGCGCCAGCACGCGGGCGCGGACCCGAGCGCGCGCCCCGTCCCGCGCCCCCTCCCGATCGCTCTCCCCGGCGCGGGCGGCCTCGATGAGATCGCGCGAATCCCGGCTCAGCTTGGTCATCGCTGTCTCCATGCGTCGCGCGCGGCATACCGCGCCACGGCCTCGTTGAACTCGCGGCGCGCGGCGCGCAGCCGGGTGTAGACCGTGTTGATGTTGGCGCCGACGGCCTCGGCGATCTCCGGGGCCGACATCTGCTCGAGCTCGGCGAGGATGAACACCGCCCGCTTCTCGTCGTCGAGCTCCCCCAGGATGGCCTCCAGCCGCAGGACCGCCTCGGCGCGGGCGGCCGACTCGAGCGGGCTCGGGGCGGCGGTGTCCGCCACGGAGGCGGTGTCGGCCTCGGCCTCGGGGATGAAGCCCTGGCCGCGCTTGCGGCGCGCCGCCCGGCGGTGATCGTGCGCCACGCGCAGGGCGATGCCGAAGAGCCAGGTCTTCAGCGACGAGCGGCCCTCGAACTCGGCCAGCCGCCGGTGGGCGATGACGAAGACGTCCTGCGCGGCGTCCTCGACGGCGGAGGGGTCGACGCCGAGCCGGCTCATGCTGCGCCACACGAAATCGAAGTGCGCCTCGTACGCGGCCTCGAAATCGAGCTCCGCCGGCGGGCGCGTCCGGGCTTCCGGTCGCGCCGGGGCGAGGGACGGTTGCGACGGCACGGCGCTCATCGTGGCGGTGTGGCCGGCCAGGGAGCCATCCGTTTCAGAAACGCACCTCGACCCCGACGGCGGCTCGACCGACGACCGCCCCCGCCGTGTAGACGGTGCCGGCGGCCGCGAGCACGAAGGGGGGTCGCTCCAGCGGCACGAGCACCCCGAGATCGAGCCGCGCGGCGAAGTGGGCCCCGATCGGGAGCGCCACCCCAGCCTCGGCCAGGGGCGCGATCCACAGGGCCGAGCCGCTCCCGTCGGAGCGCACGCCGAAGCCGGTCGCGGTCATGCTCCCGACCTCCAGGCCGGCGCAGGGCGAGATCTCCAGGGGGGCCCGCAGGACGGCGTAGCAGGCGCGGGCGTCGCCGGCGATCAGGCGAAAGTCGCCGCCGGCCGTGGGGCGGCTCGCCAGCGTGGTCGTCTGGGGGAGCCAGTACCAGGCGGAGACGTCGGCCCGGAAGCGACCCGCCAGCAGGCCCACCTGGGCGCCGAAGCCCGCGGCCACCCTGGGGAGGGCACCGGCGGAGGCTGCCCCGAGGAGGCCCGCTGCGAAGCCGGGGACCGCCGGAGGCGCGCGCTCGGGGACGGCGCGCGGAGGAGGCACGGGGCGGAGCGTCGCAGCTGCCGCCGGGAGCGTTGGCTGGGGTTGCGGCGGCGGCGGTCGCGGGGGGCCGGGCTCGGAGACCGGGGCCGACGGCGGGTCGCGGGGGGCGGGGGCGACCGTCGCCGCGGGGGGCGGCGCCGCGGCCTCGGCCCGGCGGGCCAGGGCGTCGGGATCGAAGGTGAGCGCGACGATGAGCGCGGCCGCGTTGGCGACGGCGACGCAGGTCGGCCCGTCCAGGTCCCGCTCTCCGATCACGCCGCCCAGATCCGTGACCAGGTGGACGTGGAAGCCCTCCCCGCCGGCGCGCGAGACGCGGGCCTCGGCGCGCAGGTAGCGGCGGCTGGCCGGATCGGGGGGGCCGCCGAGGACCCGCTCCATCTCGGCGCGAACGTCGCGCTCGCTCGGGCACCCCGGAGGGGCGACCCACTGCAGCACGATCGGCTCGCCGGCCTCCCCGCCCGCGCGCGCAGGCCGGGCCGCCGCGAGCGCAGCCAGCCCGATCACGCCCGCCGACGGCCACCTCATGCTGGCGCCGTCTTAGCCTACCCGGAACGCCCGCAGGAAGGCCCATGGCGAGACCGCGGCGCCCGCGGGCGTTGCCTTGTTGACCCTGGGGCGCTCCGAGAACACCCTCCGCCCGTGAAGACGTGGCCAGGGATCCTCCTCGCGAGCAGCCTGCTCACCGCGTGCGGCGCGCGCACGGGCCTCGACGCGCCGCCGCTCGACCTCGTCGAAGTCGGGCCGCTGCCCTCGTACTGCGGCGGCGTGGCCGACACGTCGATCTACGTGGTCACCGACCAGAACGAGCTCCTCCGCTTCGACCCGCCCAGCGCCGCCTTCTCGTCGATCGGTGCCCTCCAGTGCCCGGTCACGGCGGGGTCGGGCGCGACGCCGTTCTCGATGGCGGTGGACTACCAGGGGACGGCGTACAGCGTCTTCAGTGACGGCGAGCTGTTCGCGGTGAGCACCGCCTCCGCGTCGTGCGTGGGGACCAGCCCGTCGATCGACACGAGCGCCTTCACGCCGACGTTCGGGATGGGCTTCTCCGCCGACCCGGGAGGGCTGGGCGAGACGCTCTTCGTGGCCAGCACCGCGTCTCCCGGTCAGCTCGGCACCCTCGACACGAGCAGCTTCGTCGCCCAGCCGGTCGGCACGTTCTCCAGCGACATCGGCGAGGCCGAGCTGACCGGCACGGGAGACGGCCGCGTCTTCGCCTTCGGCGTGGTGCCGGGGATGGCCGGCGCTCACCTCTCCGAGCTCGACCGGGTGGACGCCCTGGTCCTCAGCGACACCATCGTGCCGACGCCGCAGGACCCGATGGCGTGGGCCTTCGCGTTCTGGGGCGGCGACTTCTACTTCTTCACCTCGGTCGACGGGGCCACCTCCACGGTCGGCCGGTACCACCCGGCCGACGGCTCGTTCGACCCGGCGTACGCCGCGCTGCCCAGCGGCGCGATCACCGGCGCCGGCGTCTCGACCTGCGCGCCGCGCTGATCGGTCATTCTGCGGGACGCCCGAGAGCGTCCCGCGACGATCGGTCATCCTGCGGGACGCCCGAGGGCGTCCCGCGGTGATCGGTCATCCTGCTGGACGCCCGAGAGCGTCCCGCGACGGGGCGTCACACTCCGGTCCCCCGGACCGAAGGGAGGGCATGCCCCGCTCCCTGCTCGCCGCCGCCCCTTGTACGTCAGGCGATCCGACGTACAGCCGCCGCGCCCTCGTCGGCGCCCTCGCCGCCCTGGCCATCTCCTGCGGTCGGCGAGCGGACCGCGAGCGGCCCGCGGCGACCAGCATCGTGCCGGAGCCCACGGCCATGACGGCGGCGGCGGCCGGCGCCTCGGTGATCCCCTCCGTCGCGCCTCCGGAGCCACCGGCGCCGCCGGGGATCACCCTGCGCACCCTCGCCTTCGGGCCGGCGCAGGGCGGCCCCCAGCAGGCGGTCGTCGTCACCCCTGCGGGCGGCGCCGCGAGCGCCCGGTACCCGCTGCTGGTCGCGCTCGGGGGGCTCGGCGAGACCCGCCGCGGCCTCGCCGCCGGAGCGGCGGGGTGGGTCGAGGACTACTGGCTCGATCGCACCCTGAAGCGGCTGGCCGCGCCGCCGCTCACCCGCGCCGACTTCCAGGACCTCGTCGACCCGGCGCGCCTCGCGGCGATCAACGCCTCGCTCGCCGCGCGGCCCTATCGCGGCCTGGTCGTGGCGTGCCCGTTCACCCCCGATCTGTGGACCCAGCGCAGCCTCGACACCGTGGGGCCCTTCGCGCGCTTCCTGGTCGAGCGGCTGCTGCCGCGGGTCCGGGCCGAGGCGCCCACCCTTCGTGCGGCCGCGTCGACGGGCATCGACGGCGTGAGCCTCGGCGGCCGGCTCTCGCTCCTCGCGGCGCTGGAGCAGCCCGGCGCGTTCGGCGCGGTCGGCGTGACCCAGGGGGCCTTCCACCCCGACGAGGTCCCCGAGGTCACCCGGCGCACCGCCGCGGCGCGGAGCCGAGGGGGCTTCCGCCTGCGGCTCCTCACCAGCGATCGCGACTTCTACCGGGAGGCGCTCGAGGAGCTCGACGTCGCCCTGGTCGAGGCGGAGGTGGCGCACGACCACCTCGACGTCCCCGGGCCTCACGGGTACCCGTTCAACCGCGGGCCGGGCGCGATCGAGATGCTGCTCTGGCACGATCGCGTGCTCCGCGGCGAGGCGCCCGATCTCTGACGAGGCTACCTTCCCCCGACCGGCTTCGGCCAGGGCTCCGGATCGAACTCCCCGGCGTTCCCCGCGCGCAGGTAGCGGGCCTCGAGCGCCTTGACGAAGGACGGGTCGCCGATCTCGTCCAGCTTCTTCTTCCAGGCGCCGTCGAGGAAGCTCGGCGTCGGCAGGTGGCGGGTGCCGACCACGTCGGCGGCGCACCCCTCGGCGTTCCCGCTGCCGGTCCGCTGGATGCAGAGCTCGACGAGCTGGTCCTTGTCGTAGAGCTCCACGCGCTGGTTGAGCAGACCCTCGGCCTGCTTCAGCAGCGGGTGGATGCGCGCGTAGTCCGTCTGGACGAGCTGCTGCGCCTCCGCGCTCGCGGGGCTGCCGGGGTGGAGCGTCGCGAGGGCCTTGCCTGCCTCGGCGCAGGAGACCTTGGCTCCGGCGGTGCAAGCGACCTTGACCCGGGCCAGGAGGATCCCGGGGCGGTTCTTCTCCAGCCACTCGCGGGCTCGCGCGGAGGCGGTGACACCGAGGTCGGCGAGGGCCTCGACCTTGGGCAGCGCCTCGCCCTTGTCGGGGAGCGCGCTGGCCTCTTGCCAGGCGAGGCCCTGCACGTAGTCGGGGGACAGGGACGCGGCTTCGGCAGCGGCTTTCACCGCGGGATCGGTCGCCGCCTTGCCGAGCTCGAGCGCGGTCCTGGCCCTCGCGTAATCGGCCGCGCCGAGGGCCACCCAGGCTTCCTTGACGGCGAGGCGCTCGCCCAGCTTGGTCGCGAGGGGGCAGTGCTTGGAGCCCTTGTCGCAGACCTCTTTGTAGCGCGCGCGCGCCTCGGTGAGGTTGCCGGCGGCCTCGGCCTCGGCGCCGCGGGCGAGGGGATCGGCGCCGGCGTCGCAGCCGGAGAGGAGGGCGGCGGCGAGGGCGGCGGCGGCGAGGGGCGGGAGGACGCGGCGGCTCACTGGGCACCTCGGGCGGCGGGCTTGGGGGCGTCGGGGGCGGCTCCGTCGCGGAGGGCGACGAGCTTGCGAGCCTCGAGGTCCCTGGCCACGGGAGCATCGGCGATCTGCTTGAGGAGCCGGCAGAACAGGGTCTCGTCGTTCCTGGTGGCGCGGTACTTCTTCTCGTCGGGGTCGGTGCCGAAGACCTCGTCGCGGCAGGCGTTGCCGACCGCGGCAGGGTCGGTCCCGTCGGCGGCTTTGTCAGCGATGCACTTATCGAAGGTTTTCTGCTTCTGCCCCTGCGTCGCGAACACGCGCACGAAGCGCTCGGCCTGCCCGCGGAGCGGCTGGACGCGGTGCTGCTCGGCCTCGGCGAGGCGGGTGGCCTCGTCGACCTGGGGGCCCCTGGCGCCGGAGGCCTGGAGGCGGGTGAAGGTCTCGGAGCAGGATCCCTCGTGCTCGGGCCCGCACGCGACCTTCACGGCCTGGGCGAGCAGCGCGGGGCTCTCCCGGGCGAGCCACTCCTTGGCCTTCGCGGCGGAGGCCGATCCCGAGGCGGCGATGGGCTCGAGCGCGGCGGCTGCCTTGGTCTTGTCCGCGATCGCCAGGGCGCGGTCGCAGCGGAGCCCGGTGGCGAGATCTTCCTGGGCGAGGCGGTCCTGGGCGCGCTTCCTGCCGGCTTCGTCGGCGGTCAGCTCGGCGAGGAGGACGAGCCGCTCGGCGGCGAGGTAGTGGCCCTGCCCGATCTCCGCCTCGGCCGCCTTCATCCGCGCCTCGAAGGCGCGCGCGTCGGCCTGTGCGCAGCCGGGGCTGGCGGGGGCGAGGGCGCAGACCTGGTCGAAGCGCGCCGCCGCCTCCTCGAGCTTGCCTGCTTTCTCGAGCGACTCCGCCTCCGGGAAGACGTCACGCCCGCCGCCGCAGCCGGCGAGGAGGGGAATGGCGAGGCACAGCACGGCGAGGTGCGGGGAGGTCATGGCTGCCCGCGGTGTTCGAGGTGCGCGCGCGCGGCGTCAAGCCCCGGCGGTGGCCCGCTTTGCCGGACCCGACAGAGGCAACCGCGCTACCCTCGCCGTCCCCACCGGACAGCACTTCCCCCATGTCGACCAGGATCAAAGCGCTCCGCGCCCCCGTGTTGCCGAGTCACCTGGAGCCGCGCGTGATCGCGACGCTCGCCGCCGACGACGCGCTCGAGCAGTGTCGGCTCGACGGCTGTGCGCTCGCGCAAATCGTCGCCGAGCGCGTGCGCTTCGACGGGGTCCGGCTGCTGGGCGGCACGCTCGGGGGCAGTGAGCTCAAGCACCTCCGCTGGCTCGACGTCGCGGCCGAGCGGGTGGATCTGTCGATGATCGCCTGGCCCGGCGCCAAGCTCACCCGCGTCGAGGTGCGGGGGAGCCGGATGACCGGCGCCAAGCTCTCGGAGGGCGAGCTCGAGAGCGTCCGCTTCGTCGAGTGCCACCTCGACTACGCGAGCTTCGCGGGGACCCGCTTTCGACAGGTGACCTTCGAGTCCTGTCGCCTCGAAGAGGCCGACTTCCGGGGGGCGAGCCTGGAAGGGACCTCGTTCGTCGACTGCGAGCTCCGCGGCGCCGACCTCGGTCGCGCCCGGCTCCAGGGCGCCGACGTGAGCACCTCCCGCTGCTCCGATCTCCGCGTCGGAGCCGGCGACGTCCGCGGGCTGGTGGTGAACCGCGAGCAGGCGGCGGTGCTGGCGACGCTCTTCGGGCTGGTGGTGCGGGACGGGTAGAGGAATGGCGTGCCGTGGGTCTCGACCCGCGCGACCTCCCCAGGCCGAGCGACGACCGGGGCGCTTCGCGCGGGTGGGGCATCCGCTCTCGTTTCAGCGGCACAATGCCGCGGAGACGACACGTGGATATCCTTGAAGTTACGAGGACATTGCACAAGCATGTCACCATGAAGTCATCGCCCCGGATCGCGCGTGCGCTCCTCGTTTCGCTCGGTGCTTGCTTCGCCGCCGCCTGTGCCACCAGCGGCGACTCGACCTCGCTGAGCGGCGGCTCGACCTCGGGCGGCGTGGGCGGGTCCACCGCCGTCGAGTGTACCGGGTGCGTGACGACGGCGGCCTGTGGGCCCGGGCGCAGCTGCGCTCAGTTCGCGGGGGACACCTACTGCGCCACCGACTGCTCAGGGGGCGGGGCCTGCCCCTCCGGCGACGCCTGCATGCCCGTCAACAGCGCGGAGGGGACCGCGACCAGCGTGTGCATCCCGGTGGCCACGCCGTGCGGCGTCACCATGTCGACCACCGGCGCCGGCGGCAACACCGGCACGAGCAGCGGCAGCACCAGCGCGAGCACCACCGCCAGCAGCTCCGGCAGCGGCACGTGCGCGCACTCCATCTGCACGTCGGGCGCCAAGCTGACGACCGGCTGCGACCCCTGCGCGACGCAGATCTGCGCCACCGACTCGTACTGCTGCGACACCAGCTGGAGCTCGCAGTGCGTCAACGAGGTCGCCTCGATCTGCGGGGAGTCGTGCACCGGCGGCACCAGCAGCAGCAGCAGCTCCTCGAGCAGCACCGGCAGCGTGTCGAGCAGCTCCGGCAGCTCGGGCACCACCATCGGGCCGCTCTCCACCCTCAGCTTCGCCATCGTCGGCGACACCCGCCCGCCCAACGAGGACGACACCTCCGGCTACCCGACGGCGATCATCACCAAGATCTGGCAGGACGTCGAGGCGGCCTCGCCGCGGCCCGCGTTCGCGGTCGCCACCGGCGACTACATGTTCGCGAGCCCCTCCCACACGCCGGGCACGCAGGCGGCCCAGATGAGCCTCTACCTGACGGCGCGCGCCGCCTTCAGCAATCCCCTCTACCCCGCGATGGGCAACCACGAGTGCGACGGCGCCACCGCGGACAACTGCTATGCCTGCGGGAGCGCGTGCAACACCGTGGGCGGGTCGTGCATCGGGGGCGTCTGCCAGACGCCGAACTACGTCCAGTTCCTCAGCAAGATGCTCGCCCCCGTCGCCCAGACGCTCCCCTACTACACGCTCAACGTCAACGGCACGGGCAACGCCTGGAGCGCCAAGTTCGTCTACATCGCCTGCAACGCGTGGAGCCCGACCCAGGCCACCTGGCTCGCCTCGCAACTCTCCAACCCGACGACCTACACCTTCGTGGTCCGGCACGAGGGCACCACCGCCACCACCGCCCCGTGCCTGAGCGGGACGGGCTCCAACAACGCGGACACCATCCTCTCGCAGCACCCGTACACGCTGCTGATCGCGGGCCACACCCACACCTACGCGTACTACTCCAGCGAGAAGCAGGTCATCGTCGGCAACGGCGGCGCGCCGCTCAGCGCCAGCGTCAACTACGGCTACGTGATCGCCCGCCAGTCGGGCAGCTCGATCGTCTTCAACGAGTACGACTACGCCACCAACGCCGTCAGCAACACCTTCACTGTCCAGTGACCGCATGCCCGGCCGGTCGTCCGGCGGCCTCCGGTAGGGCGCAGGTTGTTCGGAGGGCCCGGGCGCGGTAGCGTGCCCGGGCCATGTCTACCGAACTGGAGCGGGTGCTCGATCGCGCCCTCGGGCCTCTTGCGGACGACGACGCCCTGGCGCTCGCGGACCTGCCGGTGACCGAGCTGGGCGGTCTCCTGGCCGCGGCGGCCGCGCGGCGTGATCGGTGCTGGGGACGGCGGGTGACCTTCTCGCCCAAGGTCTTCCTCCCGCTCACCAACCTCTGCCGCAACCGCTGCGACTACTGCTCGTTCCGGCGCTCGCCCGGCCAGGCGGGCGAGTGGACGATGACCCCGGCCGAGGTGCTCGCGAGCCTGACGGGGGCGCGCGCGCAGGGGTGCGTGGAGGCGTTGTTCTGCCTCGGCGACAAGCCGGAGGGCGCCTTCTCGGCGTACCGGCGCACGCTGGCCGGCTTCGGTCACTCCTCGACCGTGGAGTACCTGCACCGGGCCGGCCTCGACGCGCTCGAGCTCGGGCTGCTGCCGCACACCAACGCGGGGGTGCTCGAGTCGGACGAGATGGCCCGGCTCAAGGAGGTCAACGTCAGCCTCGGCCTGATGCTGGAGAACGTGAGCCCCCGCCTGTGCGCGCCCGGCATGCCGCACCACCGGGCGCCCGACAAGCGGCCCGAGCGGCGCCTCGCCATGCTCGAGGAGGCGGGCGCGCTGCGGATCCCCTTCACCACCGGCATCCTCCTCGGCATCGGCGAGACCCGGCGCGAGCGGGTGGAGAGCCTCCTGGCGATCCGCGCCTCGCACCGCCGCCACGGCCACATCCAGGAGGTGATCGTGCAGAACTTCCGCGCCCGCCCCGACATCCCCATGGCCACCGCGCCCGAGCCGGAAGACCTCGAGGTCGCCCACTCCGTCGCCCTGGCGCGGCTCATCCTCGACGACGAGGTCGGCGTGCAGGCCCCCCCCAACCTCAACCCCGGCGCCACGGCGCTGCTGCTCTCGGCGGGCCTCAACGACTGGGGCGGGATCTCCCCGGTGACCCCCGACTACATCAACCCGCGCCACCCCTGGCCGCACCTCGACGCGCTCGCAGCCGAGTGCGCGCGGCTCGGTTACACGCTGCGGCCGCGGCTGCCGGTCTACGACCGCTACCTCGCCGCCGACGGCTTCCTGAACCCCGCGCTCCTCGCGCCCACGCTCGCGGCCCGCGCCCGGCTCGAAGCCACGGCGTTTCCGGTCACCCAGGCGAGCGGACCCCCGGCCGGGCCTGGGCGGCCCGCCCCCAGCGCAGAGGCCGGCGCGTGATCACCTTGCCCCTCACCGAGCGCACCACCCTCGACCGGGCCCTCGCAGCCGCGACCGCGCCGGTGCGCGCGATCCTCGAGGGCTGCCTCGCCGATCGCGAGCTCCCCTGGCCGGACGCGGTCACGCTGGCGGGCGCCGACGGCCCCGATCTGGAGGCCCTCCGCGCCACCGCCGACGAGATGCGAAGCCGCCAGGCGGGCGAGACCGTCACCTACGTCGTCAACCGCAACATCAACTTCACCAACGCCTGCGTGAAGACCTGCCACTTCTGCGCCTTCTCGCGGCTGCAGCGCTCCGAGGAGGCCTACTTCCTCGGCGAGGACGAGATCGTCCGCCGGGCGCTCGAGGCCCGCGCGCTCGGCGCCACCGAGGTGTGCATCCAGGCCGGCCTCCCGCCCGGCGCCGACGGGCGGATCTACGTCGCGCTGACCCGCGCCCTCAAGAGCGCGGCGCCCGATCTGCACCTCCACGCGTTCTCGCCCGAGGAGGTGAAGTACGGCGCCAAGCTCTCGGGCGTTTCCATCCGCGCCTACCTGGTCGAGCTCAAGGAGGCCGGGCTGGACACGCTGCCCGGCACCTCGGCAGAGATCCTCGACGACGCCGTGCGGGCGGTGATCGCTCCGGGCCGCATCACCACCGCCGAGTGGATCGAGGTGATGCGCGGCGCCCACGCCATCGGCCTGCGCACCACCTCGACCATCATGTTCGGCCACATCGAGGACGACACCGCGCGGATCCGCCACCTCGACACGCTCCGCACCCTCCAGCACGAGACCGGCGGCTTCACCGAGTTCGTGCCGCTCTCGTTCATCCACGACGAGGCGCCCATGCACGTCAAGCAGCTGGTGCCCGGCCTCCGCGCCGGCGCCACCCCGGTGGAAGTCGCGCGCCTCTTCGCCATCGCGCGGCTGATGCTCGGGCCCACGTTCCGGAACATCCAGGTCTCCTGGGTCAAGCAGGGGCTCGCGTTCTCGCGCGAGCTGCTCGGCTGGGGCGTCAACGATCTCGGCGGCACCCTCATGAACGAGAGCATCTCCACCGCGGCCGGCGCCGACCACGGTCAGTTCGTGTCCCCCGCGCGCCTGCGAGCGCTGGCCCGCGAGGCCGGTCGCCCCCCGGCGCAGCGCACCACGCTCTACCGGATCCTGGAGACCTTCCCCCTCGCACCGACGGAGGCGGAGGCGCTCTCCGCCCTCGATCGCATCGGCGACCCGGACGCCGCCTTCGGCAGCTACGCGCAGCTCACCCGCGATGGGCGCTTCCGCTTTCGCAAGGACGGGGAGTCCGCGACGCGAGGCCGCAGCTAGCGTGGGCCTGCGCCGAGGCTTGCTGCTGCTGGCCGCGGGCGCGGCAGCCTGCGGTGGCCGCACCGAGCTCTCGTCGAGCCCGTGCGCGGGTGCCCTCGCCGTCCAGTGCGTGGCGCCTGGGGACGATCCCTGCGGTCCCCTGCGGCTGGTCGCGTCCTCGTGCGACCCCGTGTCCGGCGCGTACGTCTGTCCCTCCGGCGCGTGGCCCCACGCGCGCGCGGTCGGGGCCCCGGCGGTGTGCCACCCCTTCGCCGATCCCGCCGGGCCCGTGCTGACGGTCGCCGGCTCGCTGGTGGGGGTGCCGACCGACGACGGGCGCTGCCTCTGGGTCTCCGACCAGGTCACCACGACCGACGGGCAGACCCATGCCAACGTCGCCTTCGAGCCCGACCGCACCGAGCCCTTCGGCACCTGCCCCGCGGCCGCGTCGTTCGCCGGCGGTGCGCCGGACTCCGTGGTGACCGTCACCGGAGGCGCCGACGCGAACCTCGTCGTCCAGATCGCGTCGGCGTTCCGCTTCGGGGGGCGCACCCGGGTGGCCTATCGCCTGTTCCAGCTCGACCCGAGCGCCGTGTTCGGCGTCACCTTGCTCGGTGGCGGACTCGGCACCTGGGACGCGGCCACCGCACAGATCGTCGTCCCCGGCGCCGGCGAGCTCCAGTTCTCCCCCCAGCTCGACCTCGGCGACGCCTCGCTGGTGATCGCGCCGTTCGCCTTCGTCTGGGGCTGTCCCACCCAGGACGGCCTCGCCCAGGACTGCGTCGTCGCGCGCTTCGACGCTCAGGGCACGATGGGGCTGTTCACCGGCGGCGGGACCTGGGCCACCGCCCAGACCGCGCAGGCCGGAGCGACGGTGTTCCAGGCGGGACCGTGGATCTCTTCGGTGGTGCCAGACACCACCTCCGGCGGTCTCCTCCATGTCTGGGCCGAGGGCTTCGGGTCGACCCTCCAGAGCCACCTGGCGCCCGCGCCGCAGGGCCCCTGGGCCGCTGGCCCGACGCTGGCGGCGTGTGATCTCCCCGCCTCCGACAGCCACTCTTTCTGCGCCGGTCCCGCCGCCCACCCCTCGCGCGCGGATCCGCTGCGGCCGGGCGAGCTCGTGGTAAGCTACGGTGTCGGCACGACGGCCGCTGCGGGCACGGGCAGCGCGCCGGCAGAGTACACCTCACGCTTGCAATGGGCGGAGGCTCCATGAGCGGATCTCAGCGCACCTCGCCCACGAGCTACCGTACCGACGCGACCCTCCGCTGCCCGGCCTGCGTCGTCCCGATGCAGTCCCAGTCGATCCAGGACGCCGTGATCGACGTCTGCGAGGAATGCGGCGGCGTCTGGGTCGATCCCGAGGACGGTGACGTCGGGACGGTCGCCACCCAGGCCCACGTCCCCGAGCCATCGAGCGACGCGGCCCTCCGGCCGGCGATCACCTGCCCGCGCTGCGCAGGGACGCTCGCCGCGTGGACCGTGGACGAGGTGACGCTGAGCCGGTGCGCCGCGTGCAGCGGGATCTTCATTCCGCACGCCGCCGTCGACGGCGCGATGTGGCTGACGCCGGAGGCAGGGCAGCCTCCGCTGACGGGGCTCGGCGGACTGGGGGGTTGGGTGCGGCGGCTGCTTGGCCGGGGCTGAGATCGCGGAGGGAGGCCCGCGGCGGGCTCCTACGGACCCGCGTCCGAGCCGCCACCGTCGGAACCCGGGTCCGGCATCGCCACGTCACCGACCGGGCCACCGTCGTAGCCGCCGTCCATCGCGCCGAAGCCGCTGTCGCCCCCCTGACCGCCGGTGCTCGAGCTGGCCGTAGCCACCCGTGCCCATGACGCAGAAGCCGCTGCACACGCTGCTGTTGCCGACGCTGTCGCCGCAGCTGGCGGCGAAGCTGGTGACGACGGCCGCGACGGGGATGGCCGCGCGGACGGTGACGCTGGAGACACGGGTGAGTGCGCGCACCACGCGGAGAAGGTGCGGAGGACGCGGCGTGGGGGCGTTCATCGAGCAAGTCCCTTCGCTGGAGCCAGGCGAGCGTAGCGCCCCCTGAGCACCGCCGTCGAGGTGGGCGCGGCGTTGCTGACCCCTTACTTCGCCGGCTGCACCCCCACCGTCGCATAGAGCGGCGCCGACGCGTAGACCACCCCGCCCTTCACCGTGCTCACCACCTTGCCGAGGTCCTCGATGCGCGCCAGCGGGTCCCCGTCGATCACCACCAGATCCGCGACCTTCCCCGCCTCGATGGAGCCCGACTCCTTGTCCTTCTTCATCGATCGCGCCGGGTCCAGCGTGGCCATCCGGATCGCGTCCGCCGGCTTCACGCCCCCGCGCACGAAGAGCGTGAGCTCGTGGTGCAGCATCAGCCCCGCCAGCGCGTCGGTGCCGGCGACGACGGTGATCTTGGCGTCGGCGAGCGCCTTCACCATGGTGAGCAGGCGGTCGTAGGACTGCTTGTAGACCTCGTCCTTTCCCTCGCGCGGCAGGCCGCCGGTGAGGTAGGTGCGCGCCACCTGGACGGGGAGGCGCGCGACCAGCGGCTCCAGGCCGGGGATGATCTGGCCCTGCTTGCCGACGAGGAGGTCCTCGAAGGCGCCGCAGGTGGGGTCGATGACGGTGTGATGGGCGCGGAGGAGCTTCAGGAAGTCGGTGACGGGCTTGCTCTTCAGGTCGAGGGAGGCGGCCTTCTCGCCCACGAGCGTGAAGCGGGTGGTGTCGCGGGTGTCGGTGTCGTGGGTGGCGAAGAAGTTGAGGAAGAGCATGTTGACGTGCTCGATCCCGTCGTACCCCGCCTCCACCGCCTCGTGCGCGAGCACGTGGACGGGGATGTGGCCGGTCACGCTCATCCCCCTGGCGTGGGCCTCCCTGGTGATGATGGGGATGAGCTCGGGCTTGATCGAGTTGTAGATCTTCATCCCGTCGTAGCCGCGGGCGGCATAGAAGGCGACGGCGGCGCGGGCCTCGTCCGGGGTCTCGGCGGTGATGCGGCTCGAGGCGGCCTTGGGGCCGCGCCCCTCGACGAAGCCCATGCGGTAGACGTGGGGGCCGACGGCGGCGCCGCTGTCGAAGCGCATCTTGTAGTCGTCGAGCTTGTCCGGCTCGTTGCCCACGTCGCGCGCGGTGGTCACGCCGCTGGCGATGTCGAGGACGCCGTCGGGCGTGCCGAGGTGCGCGTGCATGTCCCAGAGGCCGGGGAGCAGCGCGCGACCGGCGAGGTCCTGCACCTCGGCGCCGGGCGGCACCTTGGCGCCCTTCGAGGGGCCGACGGACACGATGCGATCGCCGGTGACGACCACCGTGCGGTCGGTGAGCCACTTGCCGTGGGCGACGTCGAGCACCCGGGCGTGGGTGAACGCGAGGCCGGCAGCAGGCGGCCTGCGCGCGAGCCTCTGCGCCACCTCCACGTCGCGGCGCTTGGTGGCGGCTTCCTGGAGGTCGACCAGGGGCTTGATCGCCTCCGTCCAGCCTTCGGGCACGTCGGAGGACCAGGGGTCGACCGAGCCGAACCAGGTGCCGTCGTCGTTCATCCAGGTGTACGTCGGGAGCAGGTCGAGGCCGTCGATGGCGTAGCCGATCACGTGGCGCTGCTCGGTCCCGTGGGTGAGGGTCTGCTCGCCGATCCTGGTGAGGCGTGCCTCGCCCCCGGGGAGCAGCGGCAGGGGCCCGCCGGCCTTGAGCAGCGCGGAGGCGAGGATCCCGACCGCGTCGGGGACGGGAGCCACCGGGAAGAAGAACGCGTGCGGCGGCGCGTCCGCGGAGGAGCCTGTCTCCTCGCGGCTCTGCCAGTGGGCGCGCGTCCCCTCGCGCGCAAAGGTCTCGGCGATCACGGCGCCGAAGGTGTGGTGCCCCTTCGCCTCGAACGCGTCGAGGGTGCCGTCGGCGGCGAGCTTGAGGGTCGCGTCCACGTGCGGGCCCCGCCCGTTCTCGACCAAGTCGAAGGTGATCGTCACGGTGCCGTCGGGCGCGGTCGTCGCCACGTCGGTGCCCGAGGGGCGGCTCTGGTCCGTCACCACGCGCTTGATGGTGACCGGTGCGGCGACGGGCGCCGCGGCGGTCACGGTTGGCTCGGGAGCCGGCGCCGTCGGGGCGGCGACCGGGGGCGGCGGCTCGGCGCCGCACGCGTTGAGGAGCGGGATTGCCGCCAGCAGCAGGCGCTTGCGCATCATGGGGCCAGCAATGGCAGAGGCCCCGCGCCTGTCAAGCGGGGTGGCTCGCAACCGCGGGACTACCCCAGCGTCAACCCCGCAGGAGCGGCCTCGTCAGGCAGGTGGGACCGCCGCCGCCGTTCACCCCGACCTCGCCGGCGGCGAAGGTGTGCACCTCACACCCGGCGTCGCGGAGCGCCCGCTCCGTGCGCGGGTTGCCCTCGGCGAGCACCACCACGCGCGGCCGGACCGCGAGCACGTTGCAGCCGAGCGTCGCCATCTCCTCGAGCGGCACCGGCACCACGGCGATCCCGAGCTCCCCCAGCAGCTCGAACAGCCCGGCGGGGAGCTGCGGGAGGTGGGCGACCACGAGGTCGTCGGCGACCGGCGAGATCAAGCTGAGCAGGTGCAGGCACTCGCCGGGGCCGTTGCCGTAGGGCACGTCGAAGACGCGCGCTTCCCCTCCGACGATCGAGGCGAGCTCCGCCGCGCCGGCCCGGTTGGTGCGCAGCGAGCGGCCGATGCAGAGCAGGTCCGGCCGCAGCCAGAAGGTGTCGCCGCCTTCGACGGTGCTTGGCTCCACGACGCGACCGAGGATGGGGATGTCCTGCGCGGCGAAGAAGGCGGCCAGCGCGTCCTCCTCCCCGCGGCGGTTGGGCTTGCCCGAGCGGAGCAGGACGGCGCCGCGATCGGTGACCAGCGCGGGATCGAAGGTGTAGACGAGGTCCGGGCTCGGCGTCTCCACGCCCAGCTCGTGGACGCGCACGCCGAGCCCCTCGAGCAGCGCTCGCAGCGCGTCGTGCTCGCGCTGGGCCCGCGCCAGGTCGACGGGGCGGAGGAAGCCGTGCGCCGGATCCGTGTAGGCGCTCGCGAAGGCGGACCCGGGCCGCTTCATGAGGGCCTCGCGGAGGGGGGCCGTCATGCTCTGGGCGCCGAAGCGCCGGGGGCTCGTGGCAGGGGTCGACGGCATGGTCAGGGGCGTCAAGGGGCTCCGGTCATCCGGTCGGGGCGGGCAGTCTAGATGTCGGCGCCGTGCGGCGGCGCATCCGAGCGCCCGTCGGCGCAGGCGCACGGGTGCTCCGAGCGGGCGGAGGTGACGTACTCGTTCCCGAGGAGGCCGTACATGACGACGTCGAGCAGGCGGCCGTCGACCGGCATCGACCGGCGCATCACGCCCTCCTTGTGGAAGCCGAGCGCGGTGGGGACCGCGCGGCTCTTGGCGTTGTTGACCGCGACCAGGATCTCGACGCGCTGGGCCAGTGCGCGGCGGAAGGCGACGTCGAGGAGGGCGGCGACCGCCTCCCGGGCGTAGCCGTTCCCCGCGGCGTCCGGCCGGAGCCAGTAGTCGATGGTCACCCGTGCGGTCTGGGGGTTGGCGACGTGGAGCTGGGCGCCGCCCACCAATCGCCCCTGCGAGCGGCTCCACACCGCGAAGGCGAAGTCCTGCATCAGATCGAAGAGCCCGCGCGACAAGCGCGTGAACGCCAGCGCCTCGTCGACGGACTGGATCTTGGCCACCCACGGCGCGAAGGAGAACCAGGTCTGGTGGCCAGTCGTCGCCTCGGCGAGCGCGCCTGCGTCCGCCGGGTCCCAGCAGCGCAGTTGCAGCCGCTCGGTCTCGATCGAATAGGGCAATGCCTCGGGCCTCATGGGCGCAGCGCCTGCAAGCGATCCATGCGTCGATGATAAGGAGACGCCTAGCCTCTGGACAAGCACTCCTGGCGGGTTCAGTGCCCGGGGCGATAGCGTCCAGCACTCTTGGTGCATCAACGATCGGCGCGCGACGGCGTGCCCGGTGAGGCGATCGTGGCTGGCGGCCCGTCGCACGGCGTGCTCCGCGTGCGCTCCGCGGCGGAACGAGCCGCTCTGCGCGAACGCAGGTGCCCTCCGGCCCCTCGTGCCCCGGCCGGAGCGCCCAGCTCCGAGGCCCTGAGCCGGCGCCGGACAAGGCGGCGGAG
>Ga0302267_10003795_pt1 | contig 17097 bp, 17 predicted proteins | sample III_Bog_E1_3_FD_194555 | JGI IMG/M metagenome (GOLD analysis project Ga0302267, IMG submission 194555) | Peat permafrost microbial communities from Stordalen Mire near Abisko, Sweden - III_Bog_E1_3 | ecosystem: Environmental > Terrestrial > Soil > Wetlands > Peat | place: Sweden: Abisko... | reverse complement strand
GCGTGAGCCAGCGGTCCAGGAAGGAAAGGCGGGCGACGGGCATCAGCAGCAGCCCGACGGGCCGCAGCTGGGCGACGCCACGCGGATGGACAGGTCCTGGATCGATTTCGGCGCATCGAATCCGCTTGGTCGACCGTGGGCGGCCCTCCTGGCCGAGACGTCCGCCGACACGATGTAGTCGGACAGCTTGTGTCCGGGAGGAAGGAGTTCCAGGATCTGCCGGTAGAGGGGATCCTGGAGGTTCTCCATGACCGCGATGTACCCGTGCTTCAGCTCGATCACGACCTCGGCCAGTCCGGCGGCCTCGGCATCGGCGTGGATCTCGTCCACCAGGACCGCTCCGGCGACGCAACCGACCAGGGCCTCGGCCAGTTCGAAGACTCCGGCAGGCAGCGGCTGCTTCAGGGCCAGGTCCGAGATGGCCACGCGGCCACCGGACTTCAGCACCCGCGCGATTTCCCGCCAGACCTGCGCCTTGTCCGGAGACAGGTTCAGGACGCAGTTGGAGATCACCACGTCCACCGAACCGTCGGGCACCGGAAGATGCTCGATCTCGCCCAGCCGGAAATCGACATTGGACAAGCCGGTCCGCTCGGTGAACGCCACCGCGTTGCGACGGGCCTTGGTAAGCATCTGCGGGGTCATGTCCACCCCGACGACCATCCCGGTGGGGCCCACGGCCTGGGCCGCCAGGAAAACGTCGAAACCCGCGCCGGAGCCCAGGTCCAGGACGGTTTCCCCCGATTGAAGCGCGGCGATGGCCTGGGGATTGCCGCAGGAGAGTCCCAAATTCGTTCCCTCTGGAAGCGTTTTCAGGATCTTCGGGTCGTACCCCAGCTTCACGGCGAGCTCGCGGGCCACCTCCGGCGAGGATCCGCAGCACGACGCGCCCCCGCAGCACGAAGTTTCGGCTTCGGCGATGGCGGCGTAACCCTCGCGGACCTTTTCATGGATGCTTTCTTCGGACGGATTCATGCGTTCACCTCCAGCGCTTCGGGAAGGGTTTCCACCCAGGCCTTGATCTCGTCGCGCACCCTCCGGTACGGAGCGAGCTGTTCCTCCGCGGACGCGCCCTTGGCGGCAAGCTCCCGCGCGATGCCGGGCGGATCGTCGAAGCCCTGGTGGACGCGGCGGACCTTGCCGGGAAAGATGGGGCAGTTCGCCTCGGCGTGGGCGCAGACGCTGACGACGATCTCGATCCCCGTGTCGAAAAAGGAGGTCACCAGGTCCGAGGTCTGTCCGGTGACGTCGATCCCGACCTCCGCCATGACCTTCACCATGGAGGGGTTGAGGCCGTGGGCTTCGATGCCCGCGGAGAAGACCTCGTACAGGTCGCCCTTCAGGCGGCGGGTCCAGGCCTCGGCCATCTGGCTGCGACAGGAATTGCCGGTGCACAGGTACAGGAGCTTGGTCTTGTTCATGGGCAGCATTCTCCTTGGGGACTGCAGGGGACGACGGTCTTCCAGGATTCGGGAAGATGGGAGACGGCCCAGGAAAGGGCCTGGGCCTGGGGGCTTTCGGGATCGGAGGCCGAGAGGCGGAAATGCATCCAGCGACCGTCCTTGCGCGTCTCCACGAGCCCGGCGCGCTTGAGGATCGCCATGTGGTTGGACACCGTGGAGGGAGCGAGATCCAGCCCCGCGGTGAGATCGCAAAGGCACAGCTCGCCCGCCTGGAGCATCCCCAACAGCTTCAGCCGGTGGGGTTCGGAGAGGGCCGAGGCGATTTCGGCCAATACCTCGGGCGCCGTCCCTGGTATTGTCTGTTCATTTTCATATTTCGCCATATATCGAAATATACGGAAATTCCTCCCTTTTGGCACGGAAAATTCCGCGTCCCTACCTTTCCCCCCATGAAGGGTCTGAGTCGCGGCGACATCGACGGCTTCTTCGGATTGGCGCTGGACAACCTGGTCCAGCTCCTGTTGATCGACAACCTCTGCCGATTCGTCCTGGGATTCCCCACCGACTTCGTGCGCACCGTGGTGTTGCCCGGAGCGGCGGTCTCCATCCTGGCGGGGAACCTCTTCTACGCCTGGCAGGCCCGCGAACTCGGACGCCGGACCGGTCGCGACGACGTCTGCGCCCTTCCCTACGGCATCAACACCGTGTCCCTCTTCGGTCACGTGTTCCTGGTGATGCTGCCGGTGAAGCTCGCCGCCGGGTCCGCGCCGGACGCGTGGCGACTGGCCTGGTACGCCGGGATCGCCGCCACGGTGGGATCGGCCGTCATCGAACTGGCGGCGGCCTTCGTGGCCGAGAAGATCCGCCGCGCCACGCCCCGCGCGGCGCTCCTCTCCACGCTGGCCGGCATCGCCCTGGCCTTCATCTCGCTTGGATTCCTCCTGCGCACCTACGCGCGGCCGGTGGCCGGGATCGTGACGCTTTCCGTCATCCTGCTCACCTACTTCGGACGCCTGCGCTTTCGCGGCGGCATCCCCGGGGGACTGGTGGCGGTGGTCCTGGGCACGGTGCTCGCCTGGACCACGGGAATCGCTGGTTCGGGTGCCAGACCGCCATTCGAAGGCCTGTCGCCCGTGTTGCCCTACCCCCATCTTCTCGATTTCTTCCGGTCCCTCCGGGTGTCCTTCTGGCTGCCGTACGTGTCGGTCATCCTGCCCATGGGCCTCTTCAACGTGCTGGGTTCGCTGCAGAACATCGAGTCGGCGGAATCCGCCGGAGACGCCTACCGCACCCGCCCGTCGCTTCTGGCCAACGGCGCGGGAAGCCTGGTGGCCGCCCTGTTCGGGTCGCCGTTTCCCACCACCATCTACATCGGGCACCCCGGTTGGAAGGCGATGGGCGCGCGCACCGGCTACAGCGTGCTCAACGGAGTCTTCATCACCGCGCTGGCCCTGAGCGGGACCTTGGGTCTGGTGGTGTGGGCCGTGCCCATCGACGCGGGCATGGCCATCGTGCTCTGGATCGGGATCGTGATCACGGCCCAGTCGTTCCAGGCCGTGCCGCCCTCCCACGCCCCGGCCGCCGTAATCGGACTTCTCCCGGCCCTGGCCGCATGGGGCGCTCTCCTGGCCAAGAACAGCCTGCGAGCCGCCGGCATGGGAACACCCGCAGCGCCTTTCACGCCGTCCCTGATCGACGCCTTCCTGCAGAGCGACACCTGGATCCACGGCGCCTTCGCGCTGGAGCAGGGCTTCATCGCCACCTCCATGGGGCTCGCCGCCGCGACGGTCCACATCATCGAACGGAAGTTCCGGCTCGCCTCGCTGTGGTTCCTCGGCCTGGCCGTCCTGTCCCTGACAGGTCTCGTCCACTCCTACCGTTTCGCTCCCGGCGACACGGTGGCCAGCCTGACGCCGGCCTGGCCGTGGTTCTGGGGCTACCTGGGATCGGCCGCGCTGCTGGCCGTCGCCCCCTGGATCACCGAGGAGTCCGGGGGACACTGACGACCTGGTTCCACGGCATCCTCGCGAGCAGCAGACCCATTCCGCAGATGCCCGTGACGCCTGCGAAGACCAGGGATGCACCCACGAAGCCCGCGATCCAGATGAATCCGACGTGCACGAATTGTCCGAGCAGCACTCCCAGCAGGACCAGGCTTCCGGCCGCGATGCGCACCTGGCGCTCCAGGCCGATCACATGGCTGGTTCCGCGCACGACCGGCAGGCCGGCCGCGATCCAGGCCCGCATCCCCCCGGCGACCACGATGGGTTCGGAAAATCCCGCGGAACCGAGTCTTCGCGCCGCCTGGGCCGACCGTTCCCCGGACAGGCACAGGAGGTAGACGGGCTGGTCTCGTTTCGCCGAGCCCGCGTCGGACAACGCGTCGGGCTCGAGCTTCTCCAGCGGCACGTTCAACGCCCCCTGCATGTGGACCTCGGCGTATTCGACCGGAGTGCGCACATCCAGGACGACCGGCTTCCCGGTCTCGAGGAGTTTGGAAAGCTCGACCGGCTCGATGGTCGCCGCGCTCATTCCCGGAGCGGACGCGAAGAGGCGAGTCGGTCGGCGAGGTAGATGGAAACCCGTTGGCGGGTTGGGAAGGAATGCGAAGATCGGATCATGCGGTACTCCTTGGTTGCCCAGGGAAGCAACAAAGACGGAGACCGCGCGTTTCGTTCCACGATGGATCCCGGAGTTCGGGCGAACGCCCTCAGGCCCCGTGTTCGGTGAACCAGGCCAGCATCCTGGCCCATCCGTCGGCGGCGTCGGCGGGTCGGTAGCTCTGCCGGTAGTCGGCGTGGAAGGCGTGGGGGGCCTCGGGATAGACAACCACGCTGGAAGGCGAATCCGCAGCCACCAGCGATGCCCGGAGCTTTTCCACGTCGGCCAGGGGGATGGCCGCATCGGCTCCACCATAGAGGCCCAGGACGGGGGCGAGCAGGGAATCGGACACGTCCAGCGGATGGCGGGGATTCGTTGGCGTCGAAAATCCGGCCAGGCGTCCGTACCAGGCGACCGCGGCCTTGAGCTCGGGCTGATGGGCGGCGTAGAGCCAGGCGATTCGGCCACCCCAGCAGAATCCGACGATGCCGAGCCGCGAGTGGTCCCCCCCGTGGGACGCCGCCCAACCGACGGTGGCGTCCAGGTCGGACATCACGACCGAGTCGGGAATCTTGTTGACGAAATCCGTCCTCAACGCTTCGAAGTCGGGAGCCTTCGAGGGATCCCCGAATCGGAAGTAGAGTTCCGGGGCCAGCGCCAGGTACCCGAGTCGCGCCAGACGGCGGGCCACGTCCTTGACGTACTCGTGCACCCCGAAGATCTCCTGGACCACGAGGATGGTGGGAAGGGATCCCTGGGCTTCCAGCGGCGAGGCGACGAAGACGGGAAGCGCATTCCCCTGCTCGACCGGGACGTGGATCCAGCGTTCGTCCAGTCCGTCGGACGGGGTGAGCAACGCGGTCTCGGCGACCTCGGGTTGGACGGCGGTGGCGAACAGATGCTTCGGAACCATGGATCGGTCTCCTTCTCGGATGGAGGACTCAGACGTGCAGGACCACCTGGTCCAGGGGGAAGCGCACCTTGGGGACCTTGGCGTTGGAATCGTCCTCGGCGTGGTAGCCCACCGTGGCCAGCACCACGCTTCGGTAGGGTGTTCCGTCCAGGCCCAGGATCTCGTCGTAGGCAACCGCGTCGAATCCCCCGATGGGCGTGGAATCCAGGCCCAGGAGCGCCGCCGAGGTCAGGAGGTTCCCCAGGGCGATGTAGACCTGGAAGGCGGAATACCGGAAGGCGTCGAAATCCGGCGGCAGATGGGACATGAAGCCCAAGGCGCGCGCGTGCGCCTTCTGCGCCGCATCGCCCTCCAGGTGGCGGATGGAGATGAAGCTGGCCATGTATCTCTCCATGTCCTCGGTCCCCAGGTCGCGCCGCGCCGCGAACACCACCAGATGCGAGGCGTCGGCCACGATCTGGTTGTTGTAGCCGGAGGCCGCCAGGACCTTGTGCCGGCTTTCCTTGCCCACCACCAGGAAGCGCCACGGCTGGATCCCGGTGGACGAGGGCGAATAGAGCAGAGTCTCTTCCAGGGCGGCCCAGAGGTCCGGCGGGATGGTGCGGGAAGGGTCGTACTTCTTGGTCGCGTAGCGCCTGTGCTGGACGGCCACGAGCTGGTCTGGCGTGAGGACGGGTGCGACGGTTTCTGTCGGGATGGGGGCGGACATTGCTGTTTCTCCTGGAGTGGGACGCCTCGACGGGGCGAGGCGCTGGAAGATCCAAATCTAGGGAACCGCCGACACCTCCAAGCCACGTCGTGGAGGGTGCTCTCCGGGTCGAGCCGGGCGGCCGACTACCTTGCCAACGGATGCCCCCCGGAACGGAATGTCCCGTGGAGGCCGAACGAAACCGGGAGTACGGGAATGGAATCGCTGAACCTTCGCGTCGGAGGCATGGAATCGCGGGAGGACGTCCGGATCCTCCGCGAGATCCTGGAAATCCTACCGGGCATCGAGGCCTACGATGTCCTGCCGGGAAAGGTGCGCATCGGATACGTTCCCGCATCCGTCTCGCTCTCGAAGATCTTCGCCGCCTTGGCCGAAGCGGGTGAAGGGTACGACGTCGAGTTGGAGTGATCCCGATCCGCCGCGGTGCCGATGGTCCTCGAGCCAGCAGAAAACACGCGGCGTCGAACTTTGGATGTTGCCTGCAGCAGAGCCCCGGCGCTGGAACCGGAGACTGCCTGGATCGCGGGAATCCAGGAGCCGGTGCGCAGGGTCGTTTCCGGACTGAAGTCTTCAACGGAACTCCGGAGCACAAGAAATGAGCAGCACCACCATCGAGGCGGGCCTTTCCGAAAAGGCTCTCCTGGTACACCGCGCGCTCGCCAGCCTCCAGGAGGAACTGGAGGCCATCGACTACTACAACCAGCGGTCCGACGTTTCGGTCGACGGGACGCTGAAGGCGGTCCTGGACCACAACCGCGACGACGAAGTCGAGCACGCCGCGATGCTCTTGGAGTGGTTGCGCCGCGAGGTGCCGGCGTTCGATTTCCAGATGGGGAAGATCCTGTTCAAATCCGGATCCATCCCGGACATCGCGAAGGGGAAGACCTCCGCGGCGGACGACGGAAGAGGACTTGGTCTGGGAGACCTGAAATGAACGGAACGAAGAAGGTGCGGACATGACCGACATACTCAGGCGCGAAATGGCGCCCATCGCGGACGAAGCCTGGAAGGAGATCGAACTGCAGAGTTCGCGCCTCCTGAAGGGGAACCTGTGCGGACGGAAATTGGTGGATTTCCACGGACCACATGGCTGGCAGTTCGCCGCCGTGAACCTGGGGCGATTGGACGTCGACTCCTCCCGAGCCGTGGACGGAGTGGGCTGGGGAATGCACGAGGTCCTGCCGCTGGTGGAGATCCGCGTGCCCTTCTCGCTGCGCATCTGGGACCTCGACGACGTGGAGCGGGGGGCGAAGAACCCGGATCTGCGCGCGCTGACGGACGCCGCCCGGAAGGCGGCCATCTTCGAGGAGCGGGCCCTCTTCCACGGGTTTTCCGGCGCAGGCATCCGGGGAATGCTGGAATCCTCCAAGCACCTCCCCGTGCCCCTGGGCCCGGACAGGAGCAAACTCACGGAATCCGTCGAACTCGCCCTGCTGGCCATCCAGGAAGCCGAGATCGGCGGCCCCTACGCGCTGGTGCTGGGCACCGAGCCCTACAAGTGGCTGATGGCCGGAGAGCCCGCCGCCTATCCGCTGCGGAAGCGGATCGAGGCGCTGGTCACCGGCGGCATCCACTGGAGCCCGGTCCTGGAAGGCGGAGCCGTGCTCTCGCGCCGTGGCGGCGACTTCGAGATGACGGTCGGACAGGATCTGGCCATCGGATACAAGGTCCACGACGCCCGGGACGTGGAGCTCTACTTCGCGGAATCCTTCGCGTTCCGCGTCCTGGAGCCCGCGGCGGCCGTGGAACTGAAGCTGCAGGCGGCTTCCTGATGGACCGGGGACCGGTGCGGAAGGAAAAGGTGGAACGATGAACAGGTTCACCACGAAGGACGGAACCCACATCCACTACAAGGATTGGGGCACCGGGAAGCCGGTCGTGTTCTGCCACGGGTGGCCCCTCAGCGCGGACAGCTGGGATTCCCAGATGCTGCACCTCGCCACCAACGGTTTCCGGTGCGTCGCCCACGACAGGCGGGGCCACGGCAGCTCGAGCCAGACCTGGAACGGCAACGACATGGACACCTATGCCGACGACCTCTCCGAACTTTTCGAATTCCTCGACCTGAAGGAGGCGTTCCTGGTGGGGTTCTCGGCCGGAGGCGGCGAAGCGGCGAGGTACGTGGGCCGCCACGGAACCAAGCGCCTCTCCAAGGTCGCCCTGGTCTCCTCCGTTCCGCCGCTGATGCTGAGGACCGAAGCCAATCCCGGCGGCCTGCCCATGGAAGTTTTCGACAAGATCCGTCAGGGCTGCCTCGCCGACCGTTCGCAGTACTACCGGGACCTCGCCTCCGGCCCGTTCTTCGGCGCCAACCGGCCCGGTTCCAGGGTTTCGCAAGGCATGGTCGATTCCTTCTGGCACCAGGGAATGCTGGCCGGCCACAAGAACACGTACGATTGCATCAAGGCCTTCTCCGAGACGGATTTCACCGAAGACCTGATGCGGTTCGACGTGCCCACGCTCGTGATCCACGGCGACGACGACCAGATCGTTCCCATCGGGGCCTCGGGCCTCCGGTCCGCCAAATTGGTCCGCAACGCCACCCTGAAGATCTACGCGGGCGCACCCCATGGACTTGCGGACACCCACAAGGACGAATTGAACGCCGACCTGCTGGCCTTCCTGAAATCGTGATCGTGGATTCCCGGAGGAAGAGAATCCGGTGGATTCCCACCCATAAGAAGGTCTGGATCCCCGTCCTCGCCCTGGTCGCGGGCATCGGACTGCTCGTGGCCTTCGCCGACCAGATCCTGGACAAGCCCTTGCGCACCTGGGGCGAGCGGACCATGAACGACCACCTGAAGGGGTACACGGTCCGGTTGGCGCGATGGGACACCCACCTCTGGCGGCTGGCCATGGAACTCCACGGCCTGACCATCGTCCAGGACGCGCATCCCCAAACGCCCGTGGCCGACATCGGTTCCCTGGATTTCAAGGTGTCGTGGCGGGCGCTCCTGCACCTGCGGCTTTTGGGCGACCTGACCATCCAGCAACCGCACCTGCGGATCGATCTCGCCCAACTGCAGGAACAGGCCAAGAGCGATGTGAAGCTCGAGGATCGAGGCTGGCAGGGTGCCATCGAGGCCATCTACCCCTTGAAGTTGGAGGATGTGAAGATCCACGACGGCTCGGTTCTCTACGCCTCCGCGGAACCCGATGCGCTGCCGCTGCGCCTGACCAAACTGGAATTCGCGGCCCAAGACCTGCGCAACGTCCAGTCCACGAAGGGGACCTTCCCGTCTCCCGTCCACATGGAGGCGCTCCTGTTCGAGACGGGAACGGTTTGGTTCGACGGTGCAGCGGATTTCCTGGCGAGCCCGAATGCGGCGATCGAAGGACGGATCCGGATCGATCGCGTGCCACTGGATCGCTTGGGCTCGATCGCCAAGGTCGTCCAGTTGAAGATGAAGGGTGGGATTCTCTCCGCGCACGGATCCGTGGAATCCAACTCCCGGTCGGAGACGGTACTCCTCCAGGACGTGCTGCTGGAAAACTGGGATGCGGATTATGTCACCAGCCCGGCCACCAAGCTCGCGGAGAAGAAACACGCCGAGGTGGTCGCCAAGTCGGCGCAACTGGCCGACAACGCCCCGACGCTCCTCTTGCGCATCGATCGCTTCCGGATCGAGCACAGCGAAGTGGGATTCGTGAACCAGGCCACCGATCCGCACTACCGGTTGTTCATGACCGATTTCGACCTGGAGATGGACAACCTCAGCAACCAGTTCACCGAAGGCGTGGCGAAGTTCCATGCCACCGGTGCCTTCATGGGGAACGGCCAGACGGTGGTGCGGGGAGGATTCCGTCCCGACGGGAAGGGGGCCGATTTCGATGTCCACCTGGAGATGAAGGACGCCCAGCTCACCTCTCTCAACGACCTGCTCCAGGCCTACGCCGGGTTCGACGTGGCCCGCGGACGGTTCTCGCTGTTCACCGAGATCACCGTGAAAAACCAGGAGATCACGGGCTACATCAAGCCTTTGATCAGCGACCTGCACGTCTACGGCAACCACAAGGACCACCACAAGGGGTATCTGCAGCAGGGATGGGAGCACATCGTGGACGGCATCGCCTACCTCCTGAAGAACAGCGATCGACGGGAAGTGGCCACGGTGGCCCGGGTTTCGGGACGCGTCACCGACCCCAAGGCCAGCAACTTGCGCGTGGCGCTGGGCCTGATCCGCAACGGGTTCTTCCAGGCGATCCTGCCGGGATTCCTCGCGCAGTCGAAATCGGTTCGGCCCACCGACTCCGCGAGACCTCCCGCACCCCGACCAGCGGCTCGCGGGAACAACCCCGTCACCCCGAAATAGGCGCGCGCCGGGACTGCGGCGCGAACCATTCCCGAAGCCCTACTGGACCTGTCCCCGCCCCAAGCGTTGGGCCGACTCCGTAATCGCTTCCGGGTCGTGCAGGGCCGCGATCCACCGCGACCCCAGTCCCGACGTGCCCACCCGCCCGCCCAGGGCGGCACCGGCCACCGCGGCATTTGTTCCCGTGTCCCCGCCCTCCAGGATCAAGGACTCCAGGAGTTCCTCCACCTTGGGTTGGGGTTGGAGCAACGCCCACAGGCCCACCTGCATCGCCTTCAGGGTGTAGGCCTTGGCCTTCCCGTCCAGGAGGAACACGGATAGCGGTGCGCGGGAGGCGTTCACGGCGTCGCAGACGGAATCCGGCGCCCCGTGGGACCGGACCGTCTCGGCCAAGGTCTGCAGGTGGAGAGGCTCATCGCGCAGGATGGTGGTCAGTCCCAGGTTGAAGGCGGTCGCCGACCACACGCAGAGGGGATTCCAATGGGTGGCCCGCACGGCGACGCCCGTCTGCTCCACCAGCGTCGCGGTGTCGTCGAAATGGCGCAGGGCCACGGGAATGCTCCGAACCAGGGCGGCGTTGGTCGCGCTCCAGTTGCGCCCGAGCCGTTCGAATGCCTCCTGGCTGGCCTCCTCCACGGGGACGTCGCCCTCCACGTCGTCCAGGACCCGCGACACCAGGGTCTTGATCCCTCGTCCGTTTTCCAGCTTCCACCGCAACAGCCGTCGACCCACGCCCTCGACCGTCAACGGTCCTTCCGCGAGCATCCGGGCGATCAGCACCGCCTGGGCGGTGTCGTCGTCCCAGGCCAGATCCTTCTCCTTCGGATCCCAGCCGCGAACGCGCCCTTGGGTCCGTTCCACGATCGCTTCCGCCGGCCAGAGGTTTTCGTAGGGGAGGCCCAGGGCGTTTCCGCACGCCAAGCCCAGGAGGCATCCTTCCAGACGGAGGGGGTCGATCGATTCCATGTGTGGGGGGCAAAGGTAGCCGCTCAGACCGCCCGGTCCCGCCCCTCCTGCTTGGCCTGGTACAGTCGCCTGTCGGCACGGCCCACCCAGTCCTCGACCTCGTCGCCCTCGCCGGGCATCGCGACCCCTATGGAAATGGAAATACCGATCTCCTCCCCCTCCCAGGGGATCCGCATTCCCCGCACCAGGCCCAGAAGCCGCTCCGCCAACCTCTTGCCGACGTCCTCGCCGTCTTCGGAAAGCACCACGGCGAACTCCTCGCCTCCATAGCGCGCCACGAAATCCGACTTGCGGGGAAAGGCCCGGGAAAGCGCGTCGGACAGGCCGCGCAGGGCGGCGTCTCCGGCGGGGTGGCCCAGACGGTCGTTCAAATCCTTGAAACGGTCCACGTCCACCATCAGGAGGCAGGCAGGACGACCGGAGATGCGGTGCACCGCGAGCACCGATCCCATGTGCTCGTCCAGGCTCGCCCGGTTGGCCAGACGCGTCAGTCCATCCAGGGTCGCCTCCCTGCGGACCTTGTTCAGTTCCCCCTTGAGCTTCTGGAGCTGTCCCGAAACCACGAGCAGTTCCTTGTCCTGCCGCTCCTGTCTCTTCTGCAAGGTCTCCGACAGGACCTGGACGGTGGAAAGGACCCCGCGCCGGATCTCCTCGATGCTCTCGCCCCGGGCCACTTCCCTGAGCCCCTCGAGCCTCTCGGTCACGATCCGTCCGGTCGATCGGTCGTCCCCCGCCGAACGCCCCAGCCGCAGCAGCACCCCCACCACGCCATCGGCCAAGTCCCGGACGCTCTCCTCGATCCAGCGCCTCTCCACCTGCCTCTGGTCCAGAACGCGATCCGGCGCCTCCACGAGGGCGCGGGAGTCTCCCTGTTCCGTGTCCCTGGCCAACCGCCCCATCCGTTCCCGCACGCCGCCGCGGTCCTCCTCCATGGGAGTGGAGTCGGCCAGCACGCGCAGCACATTGGCCAGCGATGTGCACGCCGCGACCTCCCCGGATCCCGGAGGGGCGCCGGCGGTGGAATGGTCCTGCGGGTGGCGCGAATCCGGTTCGATGAGATGGGAGAGGAACATTTTCAGACCCAATGGCAGCCTCCGTCTGGGTCCTCGAGCATACCATCCCAACACCTCCGGATGCTAGTTTGGACAGGGACTCTCGGATCCCCCCATACTGGAGGAGTTCCCAATGATCTCGATCTTCGCCTGCGCACTTCTCGCATCCGTCGCCGGTCCCGCCGACAAGGGCGTGCGGCTCCTCGTCTGGAGCGATCTCGACGGGAATCCCTCCCCCCACCTGTTCGCCTGGGTGGACTCGCTTCGCCGGGAGGCGGACTCCTCGAAACACCCCTTGCTCGCCCTGGACGCCGGAGACGCGTTCTTCGGTTCGGACCTTTCCTTCCTCACCCGAGGGGCCGCCGAGGTGCGGGTGCTGAACCTCGTGAAGCCGGACGCGATGATCCTGGGCACCGACGACTTCACCTGGACCCGCGAGCGTCTGGACACGCTTCTCGGTGGTTTGAAGATCCCCGTCCTCACTTCCAACCTACGCGACGACCTCGAAGATTCCCCGTACGGGAAGAAGGATTTCTCGATCTGGGATTTCGCTGGATTCAAGGTCGGGGTGATCGGGGTGCTGGATTCCGATCTCGCCTCCTCGGACCGGCCGAGCCAAATCGAAGACCTGCGTTCCGAAGATCCCTCAGGCAGGGTGGATACCGCCCTGGAGGAACTGCGCCGCGAAGGCGCGAACATCGTGGTGGTCCTTTCCGACGCGGGCCCCGACGCCAACGAACAACTCGCGAGCGCCGTTCCCGGCCTGGACCTGGTGGTCGGGTCGGGGTACGCGGAGGAGGACACGTTGTACCAGGTCGGGAAGACCTGGATCGCGCGCCTGGCCAGCGACTCGGAGCACGTGCGGAGCATCGACCTGGAGCTTTCCGACAGCGGTGTCTCCGTGCAGGTCTCGGCACCGAGTCCCAGGCGGCCGGTGGCCGTCCCCGCCGCCTGGAAACCGGTGTTCGACAGCCTCGAGGCGACGCTCCGGTCCAGGACGGATTCCGTTGTGGGAACCCTCCGCGAATCCTGGCCCGCCACCCGGAAGGAAGGCTATCTGGGGAACTTCCTGGCCGACGCCATCCGCGAGGAGTCGGGATCCGACATCGGCCTCTGGCCCGCCAGCGGGATCTACGCCGGGCTGAAGAAGGGCAAGGTGACGGTGGGCGACCTCTGGAAGGTCACCGGTCCCTTCTCCCAGGTTTCCCAGTTCTCCTTGCCGGGATCCGACGTGCGGCGCCTGATCCTGCACCAGTTCCAGCGATCCTCCGGCTTCGTCTTCCTCTCTGGAGCCACCTGCACGGTGGACAGTTCCGCCTTCGGAGGGCCGGAGAGCCGCATCACCGTGGGAGGCAAACCCCTCCAGGGAGGCGACTACTACACGATCGCCATTCCCCAGAGCCTTCGCGACGACATCTACGACCTGACAGGGTTCTCGCTGGAGAGCGCCTCGCCGCGATATCTGGAGCGGTGGGACCGCGATCTGGTGCTGGCGCACGCCGCCAAGGCCGGGCTCGTCGCCACCACGGGTCGGGTTCCCGCCATGTACGGGGTCACCCGTTGAAACAGCGCTGAAATACCGGATCGGCAAATTTGGTCGTTCCATGACGAAGAAAATCCCGCTCCCGGAAGGGGCACTGATCCCGAAGGAGCTCTCCTGGCTCCTTTTCAACGAACGGGTCCTCGAAGAGGCCGGCGACCGCCGTCATCCGCTGCTGGACCGGTTGCGCTTCCTGGGCATCTATTCCAACAACCTGGACGAGTTCTACAGGGTGCGCGTGGCCGATTTGCGCCGCTTGGAGACCGAGGAAGGCTCTGCCCACCGCGTCGCCGGAATCGCCGTGCGCAAACTCCTGCAGACCATCGCCGAGCGCGTGAGATCGCTCGCGAACAGGTTCGAAACCGCCTACGAGGAGATCTCCGCGGAACTGGAAACCCAGCACATCCGGCTGGTCAAGGAGACTTCGCTTTCCGAGGCGCAGGAAGCCGCCGTCCGGACCTGGTTCCAGGAGGTGGTGCGGCCGCGACTGGTGCCCATCCTGGTCGCGCGCGGCGGAGATCTTCCGCTCCTCCACGACCACGTGGTCCACCTCGCGATCCAGATGGAGGGTGCGCGGCAGGGAACCCCCCGGCTGGCCCTGGTGGAGGTGCCGGAGAACCTCCCCCGGTTCCTGGAGCTTCCCTCGGATCAAGGCGACGGCTGCGTGATCCTCCTCGAGGACGTGGTGCGTTGGGGACTGCACGAAGTGTTCTGGATGTTCCACCCGCGCACGATCCGCGCCTGGGCGTTCAAGGTCAACCGCGACGCGGAACTGGACCTGGACGACCAGCTCGCCGACGGCTACCTGCGCCGGGTCCACCTGGGTCTCCGCAAGCGCGCCACCGGAGCTCCGGTGCGCGTGGTCCACGACCGCGAGATGCCCGACCCCATCCTGCGCGACATCCTCCGGAAGATCGGGCTGGAGCGCGCCGACGCCCGCATCCCCGGCATGCGCGAGCACAACTTCAAGGACTTCATGGGCTTCCCGCGGCTGGGAAGACGGGAACTGTCATCTCCGTCTCTGGTGCACGTCCTCCACCCCCAGCTCTCCGGAGCCCGTCGCATCCTCCAGTCGGTGGGTCGCGGCGACCGCCTCCTGCACTTCCCGTGGCACGACTTCGGGCTCTTCCTGGACTTCCTGCGCGAAGCGGCCATCGATCCGGACGTCACCCACATCCGCCTGACGGTGTACCGCGTCTCCAGCGAGTCCAGCGTGCTCAACGCGCTGGTGAACGCGGCGCGCAACGGCAAGAAGGTCACGGTGCTCATGGAGGTGATGGCGCGCTTCGACGAGGAGAACAACATCGCGTGGGCCGACCACCTGCGCGAGGAAGGGGTGGAGGTGATCCCCGGCGTGAGGGGACTGAAGGTCCATGCCAAGATCTGCCTGGTCACCCGCAGGGAGGGGCGCAAGGCCCGCCACTACGCGGCTATCGGGACCGGCAATTTCAACGAGGAGACCGCCCGGGTCTACACCGACCACATGCTCCTGACCGCCGATCCCGAGATCGCGGGCGAGATCCTGGAAGTCTTCGAGTTCTTCCGCAACAACTACAAGGTGCCGCGGTTCAAGCACCTGATCGTCTCTCCCTTCGGGTCGCGGAAGACGTTCCTGGAGCTCGTGCGCGCGGAGCGCTCGGCCGCCAAGGCGGGGCGAGAGGCGTGGATCCGACTGCGCCTGAACAATCTCGCCGACGAAGAGCTGATCCGCGCCCTGGTGGATGCCGCCCGCGAGGGCGTCCAGGTCCACCTGCTGGTGCGGGGCATGAACTGCCTGATGCCCGGCGGGGAGGGGATGCCCCCGAACCTGGAGGCGCGCGGACTGGTGGGCAAATTCCTGGAACACTCGCGGATGCTCGCCTTCGCGGGCGACGGGAAACCCAAGGTTTGGATCACCTCCGGCGACTGGATGACCCGCAACATGGACGGGCGCGTGGAGGTCTCGTGCCCGATCCGCGACAAGGTCCACCGGGCACGGCTCCTGGAGGAATTCGCCATGCAGTGGCGCGACACCGCCAACGCCCGGATCTGGAATCCGGTGGAGGCCAACGTCCGCGTGCCGGGACCGTTCTTCGATTCCCACCGGGCGATCCCCGCCTGGCTCGCGGAGGTCGCGGCCAAGTGAAGACGCGGCGCTTCGTCGCCTGCGACGTGGGCTCCAACGCGGTGCGATTGGCTGTGGCTGGCGTCCAAGGCCACCCGCCCTTCCTGGTGCGGGAGGCTTCCTTCCGCGTCCCCCTGAGACTCGGCCAGGACGTCTTCTCCGGCGGTGCGGTGAAGGACCGGACTTCCGACGACCTGGTGGAGGTCTTCCGGGCGTTCTCGCACCTGATCTCCTTCTTCCGGCCCGAAGCCGTGCGGGCCTGCGCGACCTCGGCCATGCGGGAGGCGAAAAACGGCGCGGATGTCGCGGCGCGCGTGCGCGGGGAAACCGGGATTCCGCTGGAGATCATCACCGGATCCGACGAGGCCGAGCTCATCCTCTCCCTGCGCGCGGACATCGAACCGGACGAGGGCGACGACCTCCTCTACATCGACGTGGGCGGAGGCAGCACGGAGCTCACCTGGCTGCGCGAGGGAAAGCCGCTGGACGCGGAGTCCTTCCGCATCGGCGGAGTGCGCATCCTTTCGGCGCGCGTCGACGCGTCGGAATGGGAGCGGATGCACGGGTGGATCGACCACCTTTCGCGCGGGATACGTCCGGTGTCCGCGGTGGGCACCGGCGGCAACATCGAGAAGCTCCACGAGCTCGCCCTCGGAGAGACCTCCGAGCCCTTGACGCGGCATCGACTGCACGAGATCCTGGACAGCCTGGAGCCCCTGGGCGTGGAGGAGCGCATGCGCAAATTCCGCCTCAAGCCCGATCGCGCCGACGTCATCGTGCCCGCGGGTCGCGTCTACCACCAGGTCCTGAAATGGGCGGGAATCCGCTCCATCTCCGTTCCCAAGGCGGGCCTCGTGGACGGGATCCTGCAGAGGCTGTTCCGGGCTTCGACCCCGTCCTAGTGTATCGTCCTGCAAGTAAGTCCATTGGCCGTTCGTCCTGAGGAGCCCATGAAATGGGCGCCTCGAACGGCGGATATGGTATCTGAACTTGCAGGACCCTGCACTAGGGGCGCGCCCCCGGGGATCTACTGCCGCTGGTAGACCTGGACGGACTGGGCGGCGTCGATCGTCAGGGTGTTGCCGCCCAGGGTGAAGTCGCTCGTGCTGGTCGCTCCGTCCAGGATCGTCGTCAGTTGGGTCGCGGTGGACCTCCAGGTTCCTGACGAATTCTGGCTGCTGTTGGTGACCTCTCCCGTGGTCGGATCGGTTTCGCTGGAACGGTCCGACCAGCTGGCGCTCCCTCCCGACGACAGCACCAGCGTGACGGTGTCCTGGTACGAGTAGTCGGAATAGGAATCGGACACGATCCGCTGCCATGTGCCCACCAGGGCTCCGGTGGTGACGGGGCCTCCGTCCTGGATGGTGTATAGGGCGGTTGAGACCGAGCTCGTCACTCCCTGGGAGACCGCGACCGCGCTCAAGGTGGTGGTGGTGCCCACCTGGACAGGTCCGATGTAGCGCCAGGACGTCGCGGTGGGAGTGCTCCCGTCCGTG
>Ga0302267_10003786_pt1 | contig 17125 bp, 7 predicted proteins | sample III_Bog_E1_3_FD_194555 | JGI IMG/M metagenome (GOLD analysis project Ga0302267, IMG submission 194555) | Peat permafrost microbial communities from Stordalen Mire near Abisko, Sweden - III_Bog_E1_3 | ecosystem: Environmental > Terrestrial > Soil > Wetlands > Peat | place: Sweden: Abisko... | reverse complement strand
CGGATTCCGACGTGTCATAGGCTGGCTCGAGGGTCTGCGCGTGCTGATCGCCCTCGGCATCGCGATCACACTGAATCAGCCCGAGTGGCGCGAGGTCTTCAAGCCGGACAGCAAGCCGACGCTGGCGGTTCTCGTCGATACCTCGCGCTCGATGCAAACGCAGGACGTCTTCGATCCGCACAATCCCTCCGCTCCGCCGACGATCCGCGCCGACACGGCCAAGCCGTTCCTCGATCCGCAAGCGTGGAGCTCCCTCACGCAAAAGCTCGACGTCGCGATCCAGCCCTTTTCCTCCGATTCGAATCCACCCGAGGACGGCACCGACATCGGCGGAGCCTTGGCCGCGGCGGCGAAGAAGTATCCGCACCTGCGCGCGGTTGCGCTCATCAGTGATGGCGACTGGAACGTGGGCGATCCGCCCAGCCAGGCCGCGACGAAGCTGCGCATGCGCGACGTGCCGGTTTTCACCGTGCCCACCGGCGCCGAATCGCACCTGCCCGACATCGAGCTCTCCAGCTTCGACGTGCCGACCTTCGCCGTCGCGGGCAAGCCGCTGCGCATTCCGTTCACCATCGAGAGTTCGCTGCCGCAGGACGCGGCGGCCACGCTTGAGATGAAATCGTCCACCGGCGAAGTCATCACCAAGGACGTGGTCATCCCCGCGATGAGCCGGTTGCAGGACGTGATGGTGTGGAAGCCGGAATCGCCCGGCGACATCAAGCTCACGCTGACCGTCCCGAAGACCGGCAACGAGACGAACCTCGAGAACAACACGCTCGAGGCACCGCTCTCGATCCGCAAGGAGACGCTGCACGTGCTCATCATCGAGTCGTTCCCGCGCTGGGAATATCGCTATCTGCGTAACGCGTGCGAGCGCGATCCCGGCGTCGAGGTCAACACGCTGCTTTTCCATCCCGATCTCGGCAAACTTGGCGCGGGCCGCGGTTATCTCGCGGCGTTTCCGAAGGACGAGCAACTCGCGAAGTACGACGTGATCTTCCTCGGCGATGTCGGCACCGACCCCGGCCAGCTCACGAACGAGGAGTGCGACTCGCTCATGAAAGTCGTGCGCGACCAGGCCACCGGGCTCGTCTTCATGCCGGGCTTCCACGGTTTCGAGGCCTCGCTGCTGCCGACGCCGCTGGGCGATCTCTTCCCGGTGGTGTGGGACGACGCGCAGCCGCACGGCTACGGCACGCCGACGCCGGGTGGCTTCACGCTCACGGAAGCGGGCGAGCACAGCCTGCTCACGAAGCTCGAGGACACCGACGAGGAGAGCGAGCAGGTGTGGAAGAACCTGCCCGGTTTCCAGTGGTACGCGCCCGCGTTGCGCGCGAAGGCCGGCACGGAAGTCCTCGTCATGCACAGCACGGAGAGCAACGACTTCGGCCGCATTCCGCTCATCGTCACGCGCACGTACGGCGCGGGCAAAATCCTTTTCATGGGCACCGACGGCGCGTGGCGCTGGCGCAAAGGCGTCGAGGACAAATACCACTACCGCTTCTGGGGCCAGGTCGTGCGCTGGATGGCCTACCAGCGCAACATGTCGTCGGGCGACAAGATGCGGCTCTTCTATTCACCGGATCGCCCGCGCGCCGGCGCGGTGCTGACGCTGAATGCGAACGCGATGAGCACGACCGGCGAGCCGCTGCAGGATGGCGCGGTCATCGCGCAGATCACGTCGCCGACGGGCAAGATCGATAGCGTGCGCCTGCTGCCGGCCAGCCAGGAATCGTGGGGCCTCTTCACCGGCATCTACACTCCCGACCAGCCGGGCGAATATCACGTGCGCCTGAGCAGCACCGATGCCGGCGCCGCGCTCGACACGACGATTTCCGTGCAGGGTTCCGCGCGCGAGAAGATCGGCAAACCGGCGAAGCCCGAGGTGCTGCGCGAAATCGCCCAGCTCACGCGCGGCCAGTTCATGGAGCATGCGACGCCGGCGCAGATCGTGTCGCTCGTCGCCGCGCTGCCCCAACCTGAATTACAAGAGCGAAGGGTTCAGCTCTGGGCGCATCCCCTTTGGAGTGGACTCCTGATGCTGCTTTTGGGAATCTTCTGGGCTGGCCGAAAACTTGTGGGGGCGTTCTAAAATGCGCGCCAAAGTTGCATCGGATGGCGTCGGTTCAATGCGAGGCGCGTCATGAAAACCACTCTCCCGCCGGATCTCGAGGCGAAGCTGGCCGATTTCCGCCAGCGCGTGTGGATTATCAAGCTGGCCGAGGGTATTCTCGCCGCGCTTTTCGGCCTCGCGCTCTCCTACCTCGCCGTCTTCATCCTCGACCGCTTTTGCGAGACGCCCGCCTGGCTGCGCTTCTGTATCCTGCTCGCGGGCGCGGCGACGCTCGGCCTCGGCCTGCCGCTGAAATGGCATCGCTGGGTCTGGCGCCAACGGCGGCTCGAGGATGTCGCGCGTCTGCTGCGCCACACGTTCCCGCGCCTCGGCGACCAGTTGCTCGGCATTGTCGAACTGGTCCGCCTCGACGAAGGCGCGTCGGGACGAAGCGAACGCCTCGTCCAGGCCGCCATCGCGCAAACCGCCGAGGCAGTGAAGGGCCGTGATTTTCGCAAGGCGGTGCCGAATGCGCATCATTGGCAATGGGGAATCGCGGCCGCCAGCGTGGTCGCGATTGTGGGGCTGGCCTTTGCCGCGGTGAATCCCGCGGCGTGGAACGCGCTCGTCCGCTGGATCGCACCGTGGAGCAACACGGAACGCTTCACCTTTGCCAGCATCCAGCGACTTCCGGACCATGTCGTGGTGCCGTATGATGAGTCATTTCCCTTCTCCGTGAAACTCGCTGCCGGAACGCAGTGGTCGCCGAGCTCAGGCCACGGCCACATCGGCGACCAGCCGGACGTGAAGGCGGACCTCGCGTCAGGCGCGTATCCGTTCATTTTCCCGCCGCAAAAGCAGGACGGTACGCTGGCCATCTCGCTCGGCGACGTGCGCAAGAGCGTGAAGGTCGAGCCGAAGACGCGGCCGGAGCTCGCCAACATCAAGGTCCATCTCAAGCTGCCCGATTATCTCGGCTACAAGTCGGAGCCGACGCTCGACGTGCGCGACGCCTCGGTTGAGATTTTGAAGGGCTCGCAGGCGGCGTTCGACATCAAGGCGATCCGGGACATTTCGGATGCCTACCGCGACAACCAGGCGTTGCCCGTGCAAAACGGCCAAATCGTCACCCAAACCGCCGCGGTTGATTCGGACACCGAGCTCACCTTCAACTGGCACGACCAGGACGGCCTCACGCCGCGCCAGCCGCTCGTGCTCAAGGTGAAAGCCGGCGACGACCAGGCGCCAACCATCGTCGCGCGGCGCGATGCGCTGGAGGAAGTTGTGCTCGATTCCGAAGTGGTCACGTTCAACCTCACCGCGACCGACGACTACGGCGTGAAGGAAGTCGGCCTCGCCTGGACGGGCGAGCAGATGCAGGCCGACGGCAAGACGCCGGTCGGCGGCGAGAAGATCGTCGCGGCGGGTGAAGCAGAGAAGAAGCAACTCGACGCCATCGGCACGTTTTGCGCGACGCGCGAGGGCATGGAGCCGCAAACGGTCGAGGTGCGCGCGTGGGTCATCGACTACCTGCCCGGCCGCCCGCACGTGCGCTCCGCCGCGTTCATCCTGCACGTGCTGAACAAGACCGACCACGCGCTGTGGCTCACCGAGCAGTTCGGCAAGTGGCTCGAAGCGGCGAAGGAAACGTACGAGCGCGAAGAGCAACTCAACGCCACCAACAAGGAGCTGCGCGCGATGAGTCCGCAAGACCTTGACCGCCCCGAAAATCGCCGCCGCGTTGCACAGCAGGCTGCGGCCGAGAACGCCAACGCTTCGCGCCTCGATTCTCTCAACCATGCAGGCCGCAATCTTGTCCAGCAGGCGATGAAGAACGACGAGTTCGATGCCAAGCGGCTCGAGTCCTGGGCAACGATGCTGAAGTCGCTGCAAGATATCGCTAATAATCGCATGCCGAACGTGAGCGACCTTCTTCGCCAGACCGCAAGCGCGCCCACTGGTTCGCAAAATCCGTCTACGCCGCCGCCACAGCCCTCACCGTCGCCAAGTTCCTCGCAGCCCACGCCGAGCCAACCTGCGAATAACAACAAGTCCGTCGCCAGCATCAACCACGGTGACCAACCGCCGGCCGGAAGCAAACCGCCTTCGCCGACCGACCCGAACGCGCAGCCGAAGCCGCCCGGACCGTCGCTCAGCGACAACGAGCCGGGCTTCAACAAGCCGCCGACGCCGCAGCCGCCAAATCCCAACGCTGCGCCGAAGCCACCCGGCAGCTCACACCTTGACCTGCCGACCACGCAGCTCGGCGCCGCTCCCGGCAACAGCAAGCCGGACGACCAGCAACCGCAATCGCCCGCGCAACAGACGATGGGCAACGCCGTGAAGCAGCAGGACGATTTGCTCGCGGAGTTTTCAAAAGTCTCCGACCAACTCAGCCAGATCATGGCCAGCCTCGAGGCGAGCACGTTTGTGAAGCGCTTCAAGGCGGCCTCACGCGCGCAGTTGAAGATCGCCGGCAACATCGACAAGCAGACGCTCGACGCCTTCGGCATCCAGGACACGCCGGTGCAGGCGGCCAGCTACATCGCCGACGACGCGAAGAAGCAGAGCGACGTTGTACGCATCATCCAGAGTGACCTCGACGCCTACTTCCAGCGCAAGAAGGACGCGCGCTTCAAGACCACGCTCGATGAAATGCGCAAGACCGATATCGTCCGCGCGCTCTCGGGCGACGGCGACAAGGTCTCGACGAACCTCACCGGCCAGGGCATGACCGGCTCGGAATACTGGGCCGACACGCTCGACCGCTGGGCCGAGGAGATGGTCGCGGCGAGCAATTGCAAGGCCTCCTCGAGCTGCAGCGCCGACAGCCTGCCGCCGGAAATCGTGCTCAAGGTCATGCAGGCGCTGCGCGACGAGATGAAGCTGCGCGACGAAACGCGCGAAGAGGAAAACGCCAAGCCTGCGCTCGCACCGGAGAAATATTCGGCGGACGCCAGCAAGCTCGGCGACAGCCAGGCCGACATCGCCACCCACACCACGAGCGCGATCACCGACATCCTCGCCCTGCCCGACGGAGAGCAGAAATTCGGCAAGGACCTCAACCTGCTCAAGCAGGTCGCGCAAGTCATGAACGAGTCGCAGGGCATCCTGCACACGCCCGAGACCGGCGCGCCGGCCATCGGCGCGGAATCGGAGGCGATCGAGCTTCTGCTTCAGTCGAAGCGCCAGAGCAACAAAGGCGGCGGCGGGGGTGGCTCCAGTCCCGGCGGCGGCAGCGGTCCCGCGCACGCGACACAAGCCGCACTGGCCGATCTCGGCCCCGGTGACGACGCGCAGACGGTGGTCAACACACGGCCGGTTGGCCAGGCCACGGGAGTCGCCGGGCAGCAATTTCCGGATGAATTCAAGTCGGGCCTCGATTCCTACTTCGGGCTTCTGGAAAAACAATCGTCCGGGAAATGAAATTTTCCGCGTCGTTTTCGCGTTCAGTGGGAATGGCCCTGGCGCTGGCGTTCCTCGGCGGCGCCGTGGTGCGTGGCCAGATGGTCACGATCCGGACGGTGGCGCTGGATAAAAGCACCGCGGCCTCGAAGGTCACGCTTTCGCCCGAAGTCGAGGCGAAGCTGAAGGAGCTGCTCGACAAAACCAAGGTCAAGAAGGGCGAGACCTGGGACGCGCAGATGAAGAAGGAGATCGACGAGATCGCGCAAGTCACCACCCTTTCAGACGCGGGGCAGCAAAAACTTGCCACCGCGGCCAAGCAGGCTGTCGCCGCGTCGCTCCAAAGCTGGGCGCCCGACCTGCCCGATGTCGTGCGCCGGCAGATCGCGCGACTTCCCAAGGAGGCGGCCGTTGCGATGATCACGCAGGCGCAAGATCAACTCGGCGCAGTGCTGAGCTGGTCCGACGTCAGCTCGCAAAGCACGGCTCCCGACCAGCAGGACGTCTGGACCAAGGCGCTGCACCAGACACTGTCGCCCGCGCAGATGGATGCGTGGACGCAGGCACAAACGAAGCACAAAGACGACATTGAGAAGCAAATCGCCGACATCCTCAAAAGCGGTGCCGATCGCACGCGGGACCAGCAGACGAACGCGATCATGGCCGAGTGCAAGAGCATTGAAGCGACGCTGAAATTGCCCGCTGATCGCGCCGCCCTGCTCGAGGACTTCGGCAAGGCCGCCGTCGGCCAGACCGTCGAGAAAGGCCGCGCCCAGGAGGAAAAATCGCTGCTCGCGATGGCCGAGGATCAACGCCGGCAGATGTTGACCAGTGGCTTCTACATGGAACCCGGACCGGACGACGGGCCGACGCAAATGCCCGCTTGGAAGGACGGCCTCGCGCATCTGCTCACCGCCGACGAGCAGACCCAATTGCAGGCGCTGAAGGACAATCGCAAGATGCGCCGCGAACAGGTGATGAGCCGGGTGATGGTCATGCTGCTCGACGAGAAACTCGCGCTCACTGCGGAGCAGCGGCAGAAGCTGGAGCCGATTGCCGAGCGCCTCGTGAAGGATATTCCGCAGCTTTATCCGCAGGGCAACGCCGGCGAATACTACAGCGTGTCGACCGATGTCTTCTACACCGCGACCACGAAGACGACTGACGCTGAGTTGAAGCCCATTCTCGACGCGGTCCAGTTGAAGCGCTGGCACGATCTCGCGAAGATGGAAACTCCGGTGGGCGCGCGTCTCGCCGCCAGCCATGACGGCGCCAACGATAACGAGCCCGAAGACGTGGATCGAGCGATCTCGAGTTTCTTCTATGAAAAGACGGAGGCCGAGCGCAAGCGGGAACTCGAGACAAGTACGCTCAAGGCCGAGGACGCCGCGCGTGTGGCCGGTTTGGGCGCGGAATCGGCCGAGCGCCTTGAAGCCGCGGCGGCCGGCGCGACCGAGCGATCGCTCATGACCTGGAAGTGGTTCACCGAGCAGCAAATCCGCTCGCAGTTGCAGGGGCTCACGCCGGACAACGTGCACCAGCGGCTCGATGGCCTGCAGGATTACTTCTTCCAGCGCCGCTTCTTCGGCATGTCGAACCAGACGGAAAACCTTTGGGACGAAACGGTGCAGTCGGAGCTGACCGCGCCGCAACTCGACGCTTGGAAGAAGGAGACCGACGCGCGCGACGACTATCGCGAGAAGGCCATCGCCGCGGTCGTCCTTTCCGAGTTTGATCGCCAGGCCCACCTGAGCGATGACCAGTGGAACAAACTGAATCCGCTCGTGGCGGGCATCCTGAGCGACTACGGCCCGGGCATCACGCAGGTCTTCTCCAACATGAACAACACACCTTGGTATCTCGGTGGCCCCTACATGCTCATTCCGCTCGTGGGCCTGGATGACAATGCCCTCAAGTCGGTGCTGACCAATGACCAGATCAATCTCTGGACCGGCAGCCAGGAATTCGCCAACGCGAACAATCTCTGGCAGGTCGTGAAGCAGATGCACACGCAGCAGCAGCGCATCCATCAAGTCCGGCGCACTGTGCGCGCAGTCATCCAGGATTAAGGCATCATGATTTTCCGGCTCATTCTCTTCACTGCGGCGCTCGTGTTACTCGCCACGAGTAGCGTAAGCGCGCAGGATTCGACGCTGCGTTACGGCGGGCAGATTCCGCCCGAGGTCGACACGATCTACGAGCACGGGCTGTCGTGGCTCGTGGCCAACCAGGCGCAGGACGGAAGCTGGTCCGGCAACAACCAGGGCCCCGGCGTCACCGGCATTTGCCTCATGGCTTTTCTCGCCAGCGGCGAGGATCCCAACTACGGCCGGTACGCATCCACCATTCGCCGCGCCATCCGTAATATCATCCAGCAGCAGGACGCCACGACCGGCTACCTGCCCAACAGCATGTACCATCACGGCTTTGGCATGCTGGCACTCTCGGAATCGTACGGTGCGGTGGATGAGTCGCTGGTGTGGCAGGGCGAGAAGCCGGTGCGCAGCATCGCGCAGGCGCTGAATCTCTGCATCGGCTGCGCCGTCAATGCGCAGAAAAAGAACCGCTTTGGCGGCTGGCGCTACTCGCCCGACTCGGTCGACGCGGACATGTCGGTCACCGGCGCGGTGTTGATGGGCCTGCTCGCCGCGCGCAACGCAGGCATGGATGTGCCGGATGATGTGATCAAGAACGCTATGGAATTTGTACGCCGCAGCACAGGCAGCGACGGCTCTGTCGCTTATACTGGTGGGATCGGCGGCATGGGTGGCTCGATGAATCTCACCGCCATCTCGACGCTCGTCGGCGCCGTCACCAAGACCAAGGACACCGACCAATACAAGGCCGCGCTAAAGCGGCTGCAGGACAATCTCGACTATCACGAGGCGGGAACGTACGCCGAATATTTCCGCTACTACATGGCGCAGGCGCTTTTCCAAGGCGACTACGGCGCGTGGCAAAAATGGAACGCGGAAAAAGTCCGCGAGCTGCAGGGAATCCAGCACGACGACGGCTCGTTCGGCGGGTCGTACGAGACAGGCATGTCGCTGCTGGGCCTCGCGCTGAATTACCGCTTCCTGCCCATCTACGAACGATGAAACGCGCGGCCCTTTTTCTTCTCCTGCTCGCCGCGACGGTCCACGGCGACAAGGTTGTCCAGTTTCAGCAAGGCGGCATCCGCATCATGGGTGGAGGCAACATCATTTTCGGCAACCAGCAGGTCACGACCCTCGCAGATGCCGCGCCGGCGGTGCCGACACTGCGCTGGAAGAACGGCGAAACGCTGCCGGGCGAACTCGTGGGCGCCTCGGAAAACAGCTTGAGCTGGAAGTCGGCGTTCTTCGATGACCCGCTTCAGTTGAAGTGGGACGTCATCGACCGCATCGACTGGCCCGCCAACCCGGAACAACCGAAGGATCCCTTCGCCATCGCGCTGCGCGACGGCAGCTTCATCTACGGCGACCTGGCCGCAATCAACGCCAACGCGATCACGATCCACAGCACGCGCCACGGCGATGCCGTGCTGAAGCAGTCCGAGGTGCTAATCATCCGCCGCCGCGAGAACGCGAAACTGGTTTACGCCGGGCCGACCGGCGACGTGGGTTGGGAGCCGATGGTCAACCAGCAGGACGGCAGCGTCGCGCGCAACTCCGGCCAGTTCGATACTACCTCGCCCGTGGTGACCGGCCCCGGCGGCGCGCTTCTGATCCGTAGTTGGAACCGCAGCGCATTTCTCAACGTCACGCTGCCGCAGGCGCTCGACGTCGAGTTCCGGCTTCATTCTTCCAAGCGGCCGGAGTTCCTGGTGGCGCTCGGCGGCAACGTGCGCGAGCCGCTGCGCGTGGAAACGTGGGACAACGTGCTCGTGCTCGCCGCCGGCGACCAGTTCAAGATCATCCGCCGCATCCAGGACGACGAGCGAAACATCGCCCTGCGCGTTTGCTGGGATCCGGCCACGCAGGAATGCTCGGTTTTTGCGCCGTCGGGCGAGCAGATCACGACGTGGAAGCTCTCGACGCCGCCTTCAACTTCGTCGCCGGGATTCGTCGTCCAAAATCGCGGGCTCGATTTGTCCCTCGACGAACTGCGGGTGCGTGCGTGGGACGGCAAAGCACCGGGCCGCGTCGATTCCAAGCAGATTCGCGTCGACCTGGACGATGGTCGCACGCTGGGCGGCACGTCGGTCAGCGGCTCGCAGGGAATGCTCAGCGTGCAGTCGCCGGGCTCGTCCAGCATGGCCTCGTTTCCGCTCAGTCAGGTCGACGCCATCGTTTTCTCCTCGGAGGCGCCGCAGGTGCCGGCCCACGCGACGTCGCTCGCGTTCAACGACGAGACGTTGCTCTTCGGGCGTCTCGCCGGCCTCGACAACGGACGCGCGGCGTTTGCCACGAGCTTCACCAGCCAGCCGTTGTCCGTGCAGATGGATTCTCCGCGGCAGTTGCTGGTGGCACCTACAGAATTGCCGGCGACCGCTTCTGCCGGCGACCTGAATGATGTGGCGCTGCGCACGTCGCCGACTGCGAATGATACCTCACCAACTACTCTCGACGACCAGGACCGAATTGCGCTCCAGGACACAGCGCTGCATGGCAAGCTGGGCACCACTGCGGATGGCGCCCTCGGCTGGATGCCCATCGGTGGCGTCACGGCCGCTCGTCCCACCGGCACGCTCCCGATCGAAATTACTCGCGCTGTGGCGAAGAACGCACCGCTTCCCAGTGACCCTGCGCTGTTCTACCTCACTTCGGGCGACATTCTTCCCGGCACCCTGCGTTCGCTCGACCGCACGGGAATCCAATTCGAATCGAGCCTGATGGATGCGCGGCAGATCCCCTCGGCTGAACTGGAGGCGATCGAGTTCAGCCCGGCCACGCATCTCGACGTGCAGGGCTTCAACGATCCCGCGTGGCAGGTCATCAAGGGTGACGACAAGAGCGTACGCCGCGACGGTAATTCGCTGGGGATGGACGCGGGCGCCGCCGTCGGCATGTCGTCGTTGATGGAGTGCGGTGACTTCAGCTTCAAGTACACGTCCAGCGGCTTCTCAGCGCTGCGCGTGCGGCTGTTCTGCGCGGGCAAGGACGAGGCGAACTCGACCAACATTCTCCTCTGCAACACCGGCGCCCAGTTCAGCTCGGGGCTGGAGACGACGCCGGGCCAACTCGACAACCAGTTCCAAATCCGGACGCAGCCGGGCGCTCCGGTGAAGGTGCGCTTCAAGATGGAGAACAACACGGTCGAGCTGTTCGTAAACGACATCTCCGCCGGACAGTTCCCGGTTGATCCCGCGAACTGCCCGGGCTCCGGAGTCATCTTCGAGCCCGCCAGCGTCTGGGGCAACGGCGTCTTCACCGTCTCGCTTTCCGACTTCAACGCGCACCCCGTGGTTGGCCGCACGTGGCTGCCGGAAGTGAACGCGGACATCCGCAAGCAAGTGCTGACGGTGCCCCGTTTCCAGAGGGACGATCCGCCGCGGCACGTGCTGCTCGCGGCCAACGGCGACGTGCTGCGCGGCGAGATTCAGGCGGCGACCGATACGCACTTCGGATTCCGCTGCGGGATGGAGAACCTCAACGTGCCGCGCGAGCGCGTCCGCGCCGTGGTCTGGCTACAGCCGCCGCCGAAGGTCACCGCTCCCGCCGCAGCGGGGACCGATCCCGCGCCGGACGATCCGCCCTCCGCGAATCCGCTGAATGACGCGATCAACGTGCGCACCATCCTCCGGCAGATCGATCTCAGCAGCGTGCTGAACTTCCTGCGCTCGCAGGATCACGCCCTCAAGATCGAGGCTCCGGACGAGGCGATCGGTCACCGGATCGAGGCGCTCCGGATCGGAGGCCAGACCGTCGCGGAGTCGCTCACCGAGATCTGCGCGCGCTTCAACCTGCACTACCGGCTCGACCCGGACAACACCGTCGTGCTGGAGATGCCCGACAGCGCGGGCGCAGCCGGGATGCTCGCGAAGACCTACTGGATCAAGCCCGACGCCCTGCCCGCCGGCGCCTCCGCGCAGGATATGCTTTCCGCCAAGGGCGTCACCTTTCCGAAGGGCGCGTCGGTCGACTGGCCCGCGCATTCCGGCGTGCTGACGATGATCAATACCGACGCGAACCAAGGCAAGCTGGCCGCGCTGGTCACTTCGGACTTCGGCGGCAGCCTCGGCGCACCCACGCACTGGATCGAGCTGACCAGCGGCGGGCGGCTCGCGCTGGCGGTGGACAAGTTCACTCCCGATTTCATCTTTGCGCACCAGCCCACCTACGGCGCGATCAAGATCCCGATGGCGCAGGTCGCAGCCATCCGCACCACCCCGCCGCCGCCAACCGCCGCGAGCCGCGCGCTCGAGGACTGGCACCTGGTCAACGCGCCGGAGCCGGTCATCCCCGCGGGCAACGGCGAGGCCTCGCCGCTGCTCGGCAAGGACGCGCCGACCTTCACTCTCCCGATGCTCACCGGCGGCGACTTCGATCTCTCCGCGGAGAAGGGCCACGTCGTCGTGCTCGACTTCTGGGCGACGTGGTGCGGTCCCTGCGTCCGGTCGCTGCCGGGACTCGTCAAGCTCGTCGACGCGTTCCCGGCGGAGAAGGTCCGGCTCTTCGGGATCAACCAGGGCGAGGCTCCGGAGCAGGTGAAGCACTTCCTCGAGGCGCACGGCCTCCGGCTCCGCGTGGCCATGGACGCCGACCAGGGCATAGGCCGCAAGTACGGCGTGGACGCCATCCCGCGGACCATCATCGTGGGCCCGGACGGCAAGGTGGCATGGGACCAGACCGGCTACGATCCCGATGGCGAGGCTGGCGCGACCGAGGTCATCCAGAAGCTCCTGGGCACGCCACCGGCCCCGGCGCCCTGACCGCCTATTTCGCCTTGGGAGCCTGCAAAAATAGGTGATTTAGAATCCACTGTTGATTTTGGCTAGCCCTTGAGGCCGGTGGTGGCGATGCCGCGGATGAACGTTTTCTGCGTGAGGAAAAAGAGCACGACGATCGGCAGGATCACGACGACGCTCGCCGCCATCAGGTAATTCCACTCCACGCCGTTGTGGCGGCTCTGGTAACTTTGCAGCGCGAGGGCGAGCGTGAACGTGTGCTTGCGTGTGAGATAAATCAGCGGGCCCATGAAATCGTTCCAACCGCCGAGGAAGGTGAAGAGCGCGACGACGGCCAGCACCGGCTTGCTCAGCGGCAGCACGATCCGCCAGAAAATCGCCCACTCCGAACAGCCGTCGATACGCGCCGCCTCGGTTAACTCCTCGGGAATGGTCAGGAAAAATTGGCGCATGAGGAAAATGTTGAACGCGCCGCCGAAAAACGCGGGCACCCAGAGCGGCAGCAGCGTGCCCACCCAGCCGAACGCGCGAAACTCGGTGTAGAGCGGCACCATCAGCACCGGGCCGGGGATCATCATCGTCGCGAGCGTCGCGGCGAAGAGCCAGTCGCGCCCCGGCCACTTCAAGCGCGCGAATCCGTAAGCGACCATCGCGTTGGAAAACACCGCGCCCACGACGCTAAGCAGGCAGACCGTCAGCGTGTTGCCCAGGAACGTCCAGAACGAGACGTTGCTGTCCTCGCCCGCGCCAAAAGGATGATTGGGCAGATACTTGGGATCAACGTCGATCGTCTCGCCGCCCATGATCGAGAGCGCGGCCGGGTAATTGCTCCAGCGCGGGCGAATCTTCGTCTCGATCTGCGACCCGGGCACGACGGCGGTCGCGGGCGTGTGCGTGTACCAGGTCGTCGGCGAGAACTCGGTGACGTGCCACATGCCGGGCGACACCTCGTTGTCGCGCGTGACCTCCATGCGCTGTCCGTTGACCGTCGCGTAGTAGGCGCGCGGAATCCACACCATCGGCAGCGACGTCGTTTCCTGCGTCGGCTTGAGCGAGGTGGAAACCATCCACGCGAGCGGCGCCATGAAAATCACCGAGAGACTGCAAAGCAGTCCGTAGATGATGAATGTGCTGGCGGGAGTGCGTTTCATCGGACTTGGTTTATTTTTTCCTTCATCGCCTTCGTGGCCAGCAGCGTGAGCAGTGCGATGATGCAGAACAGCACCCACGCGAGCGCGCTGGCGTAGCCCATGCGCAGATCGAAAAACGCGGTGGCAAAAAGATAGGGCGCGTACATCAGCGTCGACTGCGCCGGCGCGCCGTTGGTGCCGTCGGTCATGATGAAGACCTGCGTGAAAACCTGCAGCGCGCCGATGATGCCCATGACGAGATTGAAATAAACCACCGGCATGAGCATCGGCAGTGTGACATACCAGAACTGCTGCCACTTGCTCGCGCCGTCGATCTCGGCCGCCTCGTAGAGCGTCTCCGGCACGTCCTGCAGTCCGGCGAGATAAATGATCATCGAGTTGCCGACGCCCCAGGCGCTCATCAGGATCAGCGCCGGCTTGGCCCACGCCGGATCGCTCAGCCAGCCGGGCGGCTGGACGCCGAAGAGATGGCAGAACGGCGCGAGCGCCTGGTTGACCAGGCCAAAACTGGGATTGAGAATCCAGAGCCAGAGCATGGAGCTGGCGATGATTGGCACGATGGAGGGCAAATAAAAGATCGTGCGAAAAATCGCCGTGCCGCGGACGCGGCAATTGAGCAAGAGCGCGAGGCTGAGCGCCACGACCATGCCGATCGGGATGGAAAAACCGGCGTAAATGAGCGTGTTCTCGAGCGAGAGCCAGAACGCGCCGTCATGGACCAGGCGCGCGTAGTTTTCGCCGCCGATCCACACGGGCGACTCGAGCACGGAGTAGTCGCAAAAGCTGTAGTAGAGCGACGCGATGACCGGATAGAGCGTGAACGTGCAGAGACCGATGAGCCACGGGAGCACGAAGCAGATTCCGGTGAGAGAGCGGCGAAAGGAGGGTTTCATGGCGCGCTCAACTCCGCATGTGCAGCCCCAAAGGGGCGACCTGACATAGCCCAGGGTGAAACCCTGGGTTCAGCGTTTAACGGTAGGCTAGCCCTGAAGGGGCGTCCTAAAATCTCCGCGCACTTAGGGCGCCCCTTCAGGGCTTGGCTCGCTTTTGTTTTTATACCCAGGGTTTCACCCTGGGCTATCATAGGTGGCCCTTTCAGGGCCAAAAGATCGCGGACAATTCTGCGCGGCACGGTTTTCATGGCGTCGCGGCAGTCACGTCCTTCTTGTGCAGCTCGAGGCTTTCCTTGTGCCACTGCCAGCTTTGCTCGACGCGTTGCTGGCATTCGTCCAGCGCCTGCTGCGGCGTCTCGATGTCGAGCCGCACCTTGTCGAACGCGAGAATGAGGTTGCGCTGGTACTCGTCCCAGATGCCCATCTGCGGCGTGGCCACGGCGTGCGGGCTCTCGGCCAGTTTGCGGAAAATATCGGCGTAGGGATTGGGATTGTGATCGGTGAAGAACGGGCTCCATTGCGTGAGCGGGCTGGCCTTTTGTTGCAGGTAGCAGAGCCGCTCCACGCCGCTGATCTCGTCGATGCCTTGCGCGGCGAGGTTGGGTGAGCTGAGGTACTTGAGAAATTCCCACGCCTCGCGCGGATGTTTCGCGCCGCGCGGGATGACGAGCATGTCCGACTCGGCGATGGTGAAGTCCTTCACGCCCGGCACCGCCTCCGGCCACGGGGCGACGCCGAAATTGAGCCCGGGATGGAATTGCTGGACGTAGCTGTAGCGCCACACGCCGTCGAAGACAAACGCCACCTTGCCGCTCAAGAACGGGTCGTCCGGCGTCGAGAGGTTGCCGAAAGTGGAGCTGAGGCGGCGGATGTTTTCCAGGCCGTACAGCTTGGTGTAATCCTCCATCCAGGTGAAGGCCTGCACGTTGGCGGGATTCGTGCTGATGGTGACGTCTTTCCCGTCGAAGACCTGGCCGCCGAACCATTCCGCGAAGGCCCAGCCCCACCAGGAATTCAACTGCGGCAGGAAGCCGACCTGCGTGAGTTTGCCCGCCGCGTCGCGGACGATGAGCTTTTTCGACATCTCGGTGAGCTCGTCCTTGGTCCGCGGCGGACGCTCGGGATCGAGCCCGGCGGCGCGAAGGAGGTCCTTGTTATAATAGAGCGCGACGGTGCTGGGCGTGGTGGGGACGGCCCAGACTTCGCCCCGGTAGCTGCCCATGCCGCCGTAGACGCGGGCGTAACGGCTGTTGAATTGGTCGGGCGTGACGCCGTCCGCGTGCATGAAGGGCGAGAGCGGCGTGAGCGCATTGCGGTCGGCGAAGGCGCAGACGTCCACGAGGTAAATGCCCGCAAGGTCGGGCGGATCGCCGCCCGCCGTGGCGAGAAGGGTCTTCTGCTCAATCTGCCCGACGGAGAGGAAATCGATGGTGATGCGGTTCTGCGAGTGGTTGAACTCGTCGACGACTTCCTGCATGGCGAGCTGCTCCGCCCCGCTCCATTTTTCCCAGTAGGAGAGATGGATTTTGCCGTCGTCGGCGGCGGCAAACGCCGTGGCAGGCAGTAGGCAGACGGCGCAGGCCAGAAGGCCTGAGATGGCAGCCCCAAAGGGGCGACCTGATATAGCCCAGGGTGAAACCCTGGGGTTAGCGTTCCCACGGTACCAAGCCGTGAAGGGGCGTCCTAAGTGCGCGGATATTTTAGGACGCCCCTTCAGGGCTTGGCTCGCTTTTGATTTTATACCCAGGGTTTCACCCTGGGCTATCATAGGTGGCCCTTTCAGGGCCAAGCCGGACTCGGGACTTTTTTCTATAAGTCCCATCGGTCCCATCGGTCCCATCTGTCGCATCGGTCCCATAGGTTTCCCTAAACAATGCACCGGCATGCCGCCTGCCACTTCTCCACATCGGGCGCGCCGGTGTCTTTACGGAAGGTGGCCGGGTCGGCGGCCTCGAAGTAGTGGGCGCGGTCCATGTGGGCGACGAGTTCCACCTTGGTGCCGGGTTGCTCCAGGATCTGGCCGGAGAAACGCGCGATGCAACTGTGCGCGGCGGTCTTGAGATAGAGCAGCGTCTCCGCGCCCATGGCCTCGACGAGATCGACTGTGGCCGGGAAAATGTGCCCGGGCGGCGCGGCGCTCGCGACTTTGCGGTCGATGATGTCCTCCGGGCGCAGGCCGAGATAGACCGGCTGGTTGAGCCGGACCTCGAGCTTCGGCGCATGGCGGGCATCCACTTCCAGCGTGAAACCGCCCTCGCCTTTTTCCGTGAAGAGAAGTTTGCCGTTCTTCCCCGCGAGCGTGCCGGCGAAGAAATTCATCGGCGGGCTGCCGATGAACGCGGCGACGTACATGTTGGCGGGCTCGTTGTAGATTTGCAGCGGCTCGGCGACTTGCTGGATGCGGCCGTCCTTCATCAAACAGATGCGGTCGCCCATGGTCATGGCCTCGACCTGGTCGTGCGTGACGTAGATCATCGTCGTGGCGAGGCGCTGGGAGAGCTTCGAAATTTCCGTGCGCATCTGCACGCGCATCTTGGCGTCGAGGTTGGAGAGCGGCTCGTCGAAGAGAAAGACCTTCGGCTTGCGCACGATGGCGCGGCCAAGCGCGACGCGCTGGCGCTGGCCGCCGGAGAGCGCCTTGGGCCGGCGCTCGAGCATTTCCTTGGACAGCCCGAGGATTTGCGCGGCTTCCTGCACGCGCTCGTCGATTTCCTTTTTCGGATAACCGCGCAGTTGCAGGCCGAAGGCCATGTTCTTGTACACGGTCATGTGCGGGTAGAGCGCGTAGTTCTGG
>Ga0302267_10003784_pt1 | contig 17126 bp, 13 predicted proteins | sample III_Bog_E1_3_FD_194555 | JGI IMG/M metagenome (GOLD analysis project Ga0302267, IMG submission 194555) | Peat permafrost microbial communities from Stordalen Mire near Abisko, Sweden - III_Bog_E1_3 | ecosystem: Environmental > Terrestrial > Soil > Wetlands > Peat | place: Sweden: Abisko... | reverse complement strand
GACATAGTTACGGATAATCCGGCTCCGCGCACCAGCATGGTCACCTTGCAGGCGAATTTGGCGAAGTAAAGCGCCGCCTGGCCGGCCGAATTGGCCCCGCCCACCACGAATACTTCCTCATCCTTGCAGGCCGCGGCCTCCACCAGCGCCGCCCCGTAGTAAATGCCGCAGCCAGATAACCGGTCCGCCCCCGGAATTTCAAGCTTGCGGTAGTGCACGCCCGTCGAGAGCAGCACCACGTGGCTGGACACCTCTTTCCCGTCCGCCATTTGCACAAAACGGTATTGCCCGTCGATCCGCAGTCCCGTCACCCGCTGGGTTACAAACTCCGCGCCGAAACGGAAGGCTTGGGCATGCGCGCGCCGTCCCAGGTCCGCGCCCGTAATGCCAGATGGGAATCCAAGATAATTCTCAATCCGTGACGTAGATCCCGCCTGTCCCCCAGGCGCCTCCGGCTCAATCACCAGCGTGCGCAGCCCTTCACTGGCCCCGTAGACAGCCGCCGCCAGGCCCGCAGGACCCGCACCAACGACGACCATGTCATAGAATTCCTGGGCCGCCTGCGTCTTCAGCCCCACTCGCGCGGCCAGCACTTCCACTTCCGGATCAACCAGGAAACTCCCATCCGCAAACACCACCACCGGCAAATGCGCTGGGTCCAACTCGCGGTCGGAGAGCAGTTTGAGCGCCGCCTCGTCGGCAATATCCAGCCAGCGGTAAGGAACATGGTTGCGCGAGAGAAAGCTGCGCACCTTGTGGTCCGCCAGCGACCACCGATGCCCCACCACGCGCAATCCTTCAAACGGAGGCTGGTAGCCGGCCTTCCAGTCGTCCAAAAGGTCACTGAGAACCGGGTAAAGCTTCTCCTCCGGCGGGTCCCAGGGCTTGTTCAGGTAGTAGTTGATGCGCGCCGAGTTAATTGCCCGGATGGCCGCTTCCGTGTCTGCGTAAGCAGTCAGCAGCACCCGTCGGGCCAGAGGATAGATTTCGCGCGCCTGCTCAAGAAACTCAACCCCGGTCATTCCCGGCATGCGCTGGTCGCTCAGCAGCAGAGCCACCGGCTCCTGGCGAGCATTTAGCTGCGTCAGCGTGTCCAGCGCGGCTTTCCCGCTGGCAGCGCGCATTACCCGGTACTCTGCACCATAATGGCGGCGCAAATCCTGTACCACCGCTTCAAGTACGCTGATGTCGTCGTCTACGGCCAGTAGAATCGGTCTCGCCATACTCCGAGTGTAGAGCCTCCAGGGCGTCGTGGGGAGCGGGTCGCGTGGCTTTTCAAGAACCGAATTTTCGTGACCAAGGGTCCCGGCGGCCTGTAATCTAAGTGCAAGGAAAAACTCGCTTGTGCGGCATGTCACATCTCCAGGGCACGGCCAGGGAGTAATCCATTGTTAACCACAGTGTCGCAAATAAAAACAATGATACGATTCGGATGTTTTTGCCGATAGTAAGGGAAGGTGCAAGAACTCCCGCATTTGGCCTCGGTTTACCGGGTTTGCCGGGACAGCACTGAAAGGCTCAAAGGGGAGCGTTCGATTGAAGTTTTCAGGCAAGCGAGGCAAACATCATGAATAAAATAATCCTGGCCGATTCGCAGGCGATTTTCCGTGCAGGGACTGCCAAGGTATTGGCCATGGACGAGGATCTGCGCATCATTGCGCAATGCACTGATCTGGAGCGTTTGCAGCATGCTGTGACGACGTTTCCAGGCTCAATTGTTCTATTCTCCGCTTCACTCCGGCCCGACATGGGGCGGCTTGTGCTTTTGCTTGAGAGCGTGAACAGCCGAGGCATTGTGATTGCGGAAAATACCGACGTCCCCAGTGCATTTCTGCAGCAGGGTTTTCGAGGAGTCGTCTTTCGCAGCGTCACCGGCAATGCACTGGTCGAATGTGTGCGCCGCGTCGCCAACGGCGAAACCTGGGTCCCAGCGGAACTCATGCTCACCAATTCGCCGGAAGACGATATGGTTGGCACCCGCGTCCGCGACCGCCTTACACCTAAAGAGATGCGCATTGTCGCTCTCATCGTCCAGGGCTGCAAAAACCGCGAGATAGCCGTTCGCCTCAAAACCACCGAGCAGGTTATCAAAAACTACCTGCGGTCCATCTACGACAAAACCGGCGTAAGCGATCGCCTTGAACTAGCGCTCTTTACCATCCACCACCGCGTGCTGGCACAGGCCGCCGCCGAAGTGGGCAGCCGCCTCGAAGCTGAAGAAATGGCCACGCAGGTCTCGGTGGCGTAGAAACCGGCGAACCGGACCCTTTTGGCGAAGCGCTGGTGCCGGCAACGTACTGTCCTTCAAGTCGCTGGAAACTCCAGTTTGACGTTTGTGTTCGAAGAGCCAACGTTCCAGTGCGTGCGGCAGCTTGGAATTGAAAGCGCAACTTAGTCGTGCGAAGGGGCAACGTAGATGTGCCAAGGGGCAACGTCGATGTGTGAAGGGGCACGACTTCAGTCGTGCCATAACCCTCTTTAAATGAAATCAATGGGGCTTTAGCCCCATCCCCGCCCTACAACTTCTCCGCCACACTCTTAGCCTGCGTAAACAGGTAAAGATAATCCGGCCCGCCTGCCTTCGAGTCCGTCCCGCTCATGTTGAATCCGCCAAACGGATGAGCCCCCACCATCGCTCCCGTGCACTTCCGATTGAAATAGAGATTCCCCACGTGGTACTCGCGCGTTGCCAAGTCCAGGCTCTCGCGATCGGAAGTATAGAGTGCCCCCGTCAGCCCATATTCGGTGTTGTTGGCCACCGCCAGCCCTTCCTTGAAGTCGGCCACCTTGATGATCGCGAGTACCGGCCCGAAAATCTCTTCCTGCGCCAGCACCCCGTCCGGCGGAATGTCCGCAAACACCGTCGGCTCCAGAAAATAGCCGCCATCGGCCGTCTCCGGCGCATTGCCCCCGGCCACCAGGCGGCCTTCCCGCTTGCCGGACTCAACGTATTCCAGCATCGAGTCAAGTGCAGCCTTGTTCACCACCGGGCCCATGTTGGGATTGCCCACCGGATCGCCGATCGTCAGCTTCGCCACGCGCTCCCGCACCCGCTCCACAAAAACGTCGTAGATGGATGCTTCCACGATCGCGCGCGAGCAGGCGGAGCACTTTTGCCCGCTAAACCCAAACGCCGACGCCACAACGCCGTCCACCGCCGCGTCCAGGTCCGTATCCGCGCACACAAGAATCGAATCCTTGCCGCCCATCTCCAGAATCGTCCGCTTGATCCAGATTTGGCCCGGCTTCGTGCGCGCGGCCCGCTCGTGAATATCGAGGCCCACCGCTTTCGACCCGGTAAACGCAATGAACCGCGTCTTTGGGTGCTCCACAATGGCATTTCCAAACGTCGCACCAGACCCCGGGCAGAAGTTGACTACGCCCCCGGGAAGGCCCGCCTCCTCAAGAACCTCAACAAACTTCGCCGCAATCGTTGGCGAGTCGCTTGAGGGCTTCAGGATCACCGTGTTGCCGGTTACAATCGCCGCCGCCGTCATTCCCGCCATAATGGCGAAGGGAAAGTTCCACGGCGGAATTACTGCTCCCACGCCAAGCGGGATATAAAGCAATTGGTTTCGTTCGCCGGGGTACTGAATGGGCGTCGTCGCGCCTGCAAGCCGCAGCGCCTCGCGCGCGTAAAACTCCAGAAAATCGATGGTTTCCGCCACATCGGCATCGGCTTCCGCCCAGTTCTTGCCCACTTCATAAGTGAGCCACGCGCAAAACTCAAACTTCCGCTCACGAATAATTGCGGCTGCGGCAAGCACAAGGGAAACCCGCGTCTCCACCGGCACCCGGCTCCATGTTTCGAAAGCGCTCAGCGCCGCGGCCATGGCCTCTTCCGCGTGTTCCGCACCGGCCTTCTGGTGCACACCCACCACCTGAGCCGGCCGCGCCGGATTCAGAGAGCGAATCTTGCCCTCGGTCCGGCTGCGGTTTCCGCCGATAATCAGGTCGTATTCACGGCCAAGTTGTGCGCCCACGTGGTCGAGCGCGGCCTGCATGGCCCGTGCGTTGTCAGGAGTTTTGAAGTCGACGAAGGGCTCATTTTGAAACCCGCCCTGCGGCGAACGCGGCTGAATCTGGGTAGAAAGGGATGCGGTAGCCATAGCAAAGTAAGTTTACAGCGAAGGGCCGACCCCTTACACTGACTTGCCCCATGCATTTCAGATGCCGCAAGCCAATCGCCGGATGCTGGAATCGGCGACCTCATCCCCAATCCACCGTATAATCGTTTGGGACAATGGTTCGAGACGGTTACATCTACGGTTTAAGCCTGCTGGTGGTTGCAGCGTTGGTGGCGTGGGCAACAGGTACCTTGGCATGGGCAATGATCCCCATGCTGTTGGCAGCCTTTTTCCTTTGGTTTTTTCGCGATCCGGAACGCCTCGTTCCCGCTGGCCCCGGCCTGGTCGTATCTCCCGGCGACGGCCTCGTCACTGAGACGGTCACCATCACCACGCCCACCGGCCCCCGCCAGCGCATCAGCATTTTTCTCAGCGTCTTCGATGTGCACGTCAACCGCTCGCCCATCGGCGGCATCCTTAGCGATGTGCATTACCAGAAGGGCCAATACCTCAACGCCATGAACCCGGCCTCCGCGGACCGCAATGAGCAGAACGTGGTCACTGTGCGCGGCGCTGGCGGCGTCGAAGTTACCTTCAAGCAGATCGCAGGCCTGATCGCCCGCCGCATTGTCTTCAATTACAAACAAGGCGATTCGGTGGAGCGGGGCCAGCGCGTCGGGCTCATCAAGTTCGGCTCCCGCGTTGACGTTTTGCTGCCCCCGGAAGCCCGCATCCTGGTCAAGGTCGGTGAGCGTGTCAAGGGTGCGTCCAGCGTGCTCGCCGCGCTGCCTGAGGCAGTAATCGAACTCGCTGTGCCTGCAGTCGAAACAGTAGAGCCCGTCGGCATTCTGGCCGAACCTGTAGCCCTTGGAGAACTTAAGTGAACGGCCGCGACCCAGCCCTCGCCAGGGCCAACGCCAGGGCCCGCCTGCAACGCGGTATGTACCTGCTGCCTTCGCTGTTCACTGTGGGCAACATCGCGCTGGGCTATTTCTCTATTACCGAAACGCTGAACGCCATCAGCGGCAAAGGCGACGTCGCCACGCACCTTGACTGGGCGGCCATGGCCATCGTTTTCGCCATTCCCTTCGACTCGCTCGACGGCCGCATTGCCCGCATGACCAATACCACCAGCGAGTTTGGCAAAGAGCTGGATTCGCTGGCCGACGCAATTACCTTTGGCGTCGCGCCCAGCCTTCTCGCCCTCATCTGGGGCTTTCATTTCCTCGAACATTCGGTCAACCTGCAACTGCTCGATCATCTCCACCAGGCGGGAGCGTTCATCTGCTTCCTGTTCCTCATCGGTGGCGTATCGCGCCTCGCGCGCTTCAACATCTCCCACGACGCGCAGCCCCGCAATCCGGGTCGACCAGGGCGAAAATATTTCGTCGGCATGCCCATTCCGGCTGCAGCTGGATTTCTGGCTTCCACAGTGCACCTTTGCTACGGCTACCCCGTTCTCTACTGGTGGGTCGCGGTTCTCTGGCTCATGTTCGTAGGCCTTAGCGGCTTCCTCATGGTCAGCACCTGGCGCTTCTGGTCCGGTAAGGAGATCAACTTCTCCCGCAGCCATCCCTTTCCGATTCTGTTTTTCCTCTCCATTGTGATTTATGTGATCGTGCGGTATTCCAACGTGGCATTCTTCGCCATCGGGCTCACCTATATGTTTTCTGGAATCTGGGCGCGCGCGGCGTATTCGTGGTCGCGCCGCCGGCGGCATGGCTCCGACGCGCTTCCTGAAGAGGATCCCGCAGCCGTTGTGCATGACCCGCTGCATCACTCGTAGTATCGTGCTCATACGCCCCTAACTCACGCCAAAAGGAAACACGTGTACAAAATTGCCATTGCCGGAGCCTCCTCCCTGCTCGGCCGCGAACTGAAAGATGCGCTCTCGGAATCGACCCTCGCTGGCGCCAACTTCGTGCTGCTTGACGATGAACAGGCTAAGGGGCAGCTCGATCAGGTCGGAGACGAAGTCACCATCGTCCAGGGTATTGAACCCGATTCCTTCGAGCGCGTCGATTTCACATTTTTTGCCGGTTCTGAAGACCTTACCCGCAGATACTGGCGCGAGGCACTGCGTGCCGGATCGACAGTTCTCGACCTCACCGGCGCTTTGGATCGCGAGCCCGGCGTGCTCGTGCGCGCCCCCTGGCTTGGTTCTGACGGCCACGGCCAGGTCTCCGTTACGGCCGACCTGTTCACTCCCGCAGTGGTCCCTGCCCATCCCGCGGCGCTTGCCCTCGCCCTGCTGCTTGAACGCCTGCAACAGGCTGCCACCGTTCGCTTTGCCGCCGCAACGCTTCTGGAGCCGGCCAGCGATTTTGGCCGTGCCGCTATGGACGAACTCCACCAGCAGACCGTCAGTCTGCTCAGCTTTCAGAGCATGCCGCGTGCCATCTACGACGCACAGGTCGCCTACAACCTCCTTGGTGGCCTGGGCGAAAGCGCCAAGGCCAGCCTGACTGCACTTGAAGCCCGAGTTCGCCGCCACTATGACACCCTTTCCGGTGGACGCTGGCCCGCGCTCTCCCTCCAGGTCATCCATGCCCCGGTCTTCCACGGCAACACCTTCTCCATCGCGGCAGAGCTGGAGCGTCCGGTAGAAATCACCGCGCTTGAAGAGGCCTTGGGCGGCGACCACGTCGATCTGATCCTCGAAGACACGGACTCGCCCTCAAACCTCGCCGCAACAGGCCAAAACGACGTGCTAGTCCGCCTGCGTCCCGACACAGCCTCGTCGCGTAATCCGAACCTAGCATCGCGCCTGTGGCTCTGGGCCGCCTCCGACAACCTCCGCCTTCACGCCCAAAACGCCGTAGAGTGCGCGTTAGACCTCCGCCGCCTTCGCCCCGCGGGAACGGTGCAGTAGAGGGAAGAATTTGAGGAAGAGACTAGCGTCTTACTTTTCGAATGCGTCTTACCCGTCAAGAATGTCTTACCTGTGCTAGGATGTAAGTCATGCAGCGTCTATTCACGACCGTAAGCAGCAAAGGCCAGATGGTGATTCCGGCGGCTTTCCGCGAATCGCTGGGCATCGAGCCTGGAACACGCGTCGCTATCCGCCAGGATGGCCCACGGTTAATTCTGGAGCCCGACAATCTCGCGGCCAAACTGCGGCTGATTAAAGAGATGCGCGGCTGCACGGCCGGCTACCCTTCTGGTTCAGAAATGCTGCTTGAGGACAAACGGATTGAGCGCCAAAGAGAGCTCGAAGAAAATGGCTGGTAAGCTCGTACAATGACAGCTTACGTCCTGGACTCCTCCGCCTTAATTCGATATATCGACGATGAACCTGGGGCGGAGCGAGTCGAAGAACTCCTCAGCGCATGCGCAGCAGGAAAGGCCGAGCTTTGCATTTCAGCCATGCAATGGGGTGAGGTTGCCGGCAACCTGCGCAAGCGCCTTGGCAAAGTGCAGGAAGAACGCATCCTGAGCAGCGTTCTTCCCAGTGAGTCGGAAATCATTCCGCTCACCGGTGATCGCGCGGTCCTCGCTGCCGGAATCAAAGTCGACAGGAACCTCTCCTACGCGGATTCGATCGCGCTCGAACTTGCCATGAGTTTCAAAGATCATGTTCTGGTCACAGCGGATTTTGGGTTCAAGGCCGTGGAAGATCTGGCCCGCGTGGAATTCTTGCCGGCGAAGTAGTTCAGTTTCCGCACCGAGACCAAGCCGACTCAACATACAAATCCGTCATCCCCGCAATATAATCCGCCACCGTCCGCGCCAGTCCCTGCGAAGGAATCTGGGTCTGGTGATCCTCCGGCAGCATCGTGGGGTCGGCAATCAGCGCCCCAAACAAGCTCTCCACAATCTCCGTCGCGTGCGCCCGCGCCTCCTCCAGCGTGGGACTGTTATAAAGTCCCGCATACAGAAACTCCTTCGCCCCCGCCCGCTGTGCCTCCATCTCTGGACTAAGCGCAGCAATCCGCTCCTGCGCATTCCGCACATCCTCAAGCGTGGCAGCCCCGACAGCATCAACCCGCCTCCGCACCTCCTGCATCAAGTCCGTCACCAGCGCATTCAAAACCCGCCGCAGCGTCTCACTCACGCTGATCTTCACCGTCGCATTCGGGTATTCCCGAAGCACCGCATCGTGAAAACCGCAAAACAGCGGCACGCCCTCCCGCACCTGCCCCAGCGTCAAAATCCCCGACTCCAGCCCATCATCCAAATCCGCTGTCAGGTAAGCAATCTCGTCCGCCAGGTCAATCAGCTGAGCCTCCAGCGGCGGAAACTGCCCCAGGAAATATTCCCCCAACTCAGGATGCTCGCTCGCCGCGTAATCCCGCGAGTGCTTCACAATCCCTTCCCGCACCCCCAGCGTCAGATTCAGTCCCCGAAACGCCGCATACCGCTCCTCAAACCATGTCGCAATCCGCAGCGCGTGCAGATTATGGTCGAAGCTCAGCCCATATCCCCGCAGGCAATGATCCAGCGCCTTCTCGCCCGTATGCCCAAACGGAGGATGCCCAATGTCATGCGCCAGCGCCAGTGCCTCCGCCAACTCGGCATTCAGCCCCAGCGCCCCGGCCAGCGTCCGCGCAATCTGAGTTACTTCCAATGTGTGCGTCAGCCGGCTGCGAAAGTGATCAGAAGGCGAGTCGGCAGGCAGCCGCGCAAACACCTGCGTCTTCCCCGCCAGCCGCCGAAACGCGCGCGCATGCAAAATCCGCGCCACGTCCCGCGCAAACGGTGTCCGATAAGAATGCGGCGGTTCAGCGTGCGTCCGCCGTGTAAGCTCGCCATCGGCGTCGCCGCGGACGGCTATCTCCGCGGGCAGCCGGGAACGCGAACTGGCTTCCATGGTCATCATTGTCTTCGATGCAAGCAGCAACGGTTCTGCCCAGTTTATACCGCAGTCCCAGAAACGCCGCCCACCAACCAACAGCAACGTGCCCGCAATCACCATTCATCCAAAGCCGAGTGGTATAACGTTGCCCATACGGATTGGATTGGACAATGCTGTTTCCTTGGGAGTACCATCCAGCCGGATTTTTTGAGCGCCTTTCGCAGGCACGAATTTGCGCGCGCGAGGGCTGGAACAACTTCACTTCAGGAACCGGAGGCAGGAATGAAAACGATGAAATTCACTGCATTGGCCGTACTGGCGCTTGGCGCTCTATTCACGTTGGGCTGCGGCCAGAGGCACTCAAACAAAGAGGTCTTCTACCTCATTTCAGCCAACAACGCGTTGCCCTACTGGAAGACCGCCGCCGCCGGCTTTAACAAGGCAGCAGCGCAATACAAGGTCACCGCCAAAACCGATGGCCCCGACGGCTACGATCCCCAGGCCGAAAAGGATGCGCTCGCCAAGGCCATCTCCGCCAAACCGGCGGGCATTCTCATCTCCGTTGCTGACATATCCGTCCTCCAGCCGGAGATCGACGCGGCCGTCAGCGCCGGCATTCCCGTCATCACCATGGATTCCGACGCGGCCGGCAGCCGGCGCCTCTACTTCATCGGGACCAACAACCTTGAGGCGGGCCGTCTCGGCGGCAACCGCATCATCGCCAAGCTCGGCGGCCATGGCAATGTGGTCGTATACACCATCGCCGGCCAGCCCAATACCGATGAGCGGCTCAAGGGCATCAAAGACGTCCTCGCCGCCCGGCCTGGAATCAAGATCGTCGAAGTGGTCGACATCAAAAACGATCCCAAGATCGCCTTCGACAAGACCCAGGAGTACATGGCCCTCACCGGCGACAAGAAGATTGACGCCTTCGTCTGCCTCGATTCCGCCTCCGGCAAGCCAGTATCCGACGCCATCAAGCGCACCGGCGCCACCGACCGCACTCTCATTGCCTGGGATGTGAATCAGGACACGCTCGACGGCATCAAGGCCGGCACCATCGATGCCACCGTTGCCCAGAAGCCCTTCACCATGGGATACGTGGGCCTCAAGATGCTCGATGAAGTCTTCCACGCTCCGCCCCCGCAACTCACCAAGGACTACAGCGTCGACTCCTTCTCACCCTACCCGGTGTTTGTCGATACGGGCACATCGCTGGTCGACAAGAGCAACGTCGATCTCTACATCGCCTCACAAGCCGCCGGCACGCAATAGCGTAGCAGCCAGTCAGAGGTCAATGCGCCCCCAGCAACCACAAGTGTTGGGGGCGCATTCGTCTGCCGACCGCACGTCGAGGGTACCCCGTCATCCTGAGCGAGCGCAGCGAGCCGAAGGACCTGCTTTCTCTAGTTCTTTATTCATATCTGTCATCCTGCGCGGAGCCGAAGGACCTGCATTTCTCTAGTTCTTTATTCATATCTGTCATCCTGAGCGGAGCCGAAGGACCTGCTTTTTATAGCTCCTTACAATTTTCAAATACCAAGGCTCGTAGAGGGCCTGCCGGAGGGAGCAGGGGCCTTTAAGGCCCCTGAATCCGGCCTGATTATCAAAATGGCTTTAGCCGCGGGCCTCTCGCTGCCTTATCGGGCGACCAGGAAACGGGCCCTTCCTCAACAGCACATCAGAAGACCAGAACCGCCGCAAAGAGCCGAGTCATGTGCGTAAGTGGAACGGCTGACATCAGCCGATGGCCAGGCCTTGACCGATCAGCGGAAACTTGCCGACGTCTCGTTACTTATTTGCCGTTGACGAGTGATTTGGCGATTTAACGCCAATGCAGAATCACCAATTCTCGTCCTGAGAATTGACGTACTTTCAAATCTGCTGAGTGGGCAAGGCTGCTCGCTGCGCTATACAAAACGGAGTAGACGATCTACCTCCATTGGGAGTAGAGTGTCTACATCCATGAGCGAAAAAGACCAGTATAAGAACCGGATTGAGTTGCTGCAGGGAACACTTGACATGCTTATTCTTCAGACCCTGCAATGGGGACCGCAGCACGGATACGGAATTGTCCAGGCTTTACGTTTGCGATCCGGAGAGGTGCTTCAGGTGGAGACCGGATCACTGTATCCGGCTCTACACCGATTGGAGCGTCAGAGCTGGGTGCAGTCTGAGTGGAAGCAGTCAGAGAGCAATCAAAGAGCCCGATATTACCGAATCACGGCCAAGGGGAAAAAGCAGTTGACCTCTGATCTGGGCCGATGGGAGCGGATTGTCGAAGCGATTGGGTTGGTGATGTACGTCAAGCCGGAGGAGAGTGAGTCATGAAGTGGTTCCCGAGCTTCGGATTTCAGCGGCGCAAGCGCGAATTGCAGGAGGAGATCGATGCGCACCTGCAGATGGCGATTGCAGATCGAGTGGCGCGAGGCGAGACGGCAGAGACGGCGCGACAAGCGGCGGCGCGGGAATTTGGAAATATTCCTCTAGTGCAAGATGTGACGCGCGACATGTGGGGCCAGGCGTGGCTTGAACAACTAGGCCGGGATGTCCGTTACGCGTTACGGCAACTGCGCAAGAGCCCCGGCTTTTCGATCACCGCGACGGCGATGCTGGCAGTAGCTATCTGCGCCAACAGCACCGTATTCAGTTGGATCGACGGCACAATGTTGCGTCCGATTCCTGGCGCGCGGGACACGGCCGATCTTGTCAGCCTGCAGCGGGGGGAACGGAACTTCTCTCCGACTCCGCCCTTCTCGTATCTCGACTATCGCGATCTGCGCGAGCAGAACCACACCTTCACCGGAATACTTGCCTATCATCACGATTGGATCACGCTGACTGGCGGCGCACAGCCGGAGCGTGTCTATATTGCGAACGTGTCGGCGAACTATTTCGATGTGCTCGGCATCAAGCCGATGCTGGGGCGTTTCTTTCTGGCTGAAGAAGAGACGCGTCCGGATGCTGTTCCCAACGTGGTCCTGGGCTATTCACTTTGGAAGACGCGTTATGCCGAAGACCCGGCAATTGTGGGCAAGTCGATCGAGATCGCACGGCATCCTGTGACGGTGATTGGTGTGGCGCCGGAGGGGGTTGTCGGAGCAATGCCCGGGATCCATGAAGATCTGTGGGTAACGCTCGATCCCCTGGGGACGGATGTGTGGCGGATGACGCATCGCAGTGGTGGTGCGGTCTGGCTGAACGTAATTGGAAGATTGCGGCCCGGAGTGAGCCTTGGCACGGCAGCCCAGGATCTCGATACCCTGATGCATCATATAGTGGCGGCGTTCCCGGACGATCATCTGGGCGAGAACCGGATCACGCTGGATCCTATGTGGCGCTCGCCATTCGGCGCCAACGGATACATGGCGGCGACGCTGCCAATTCTGCTGGCCTTCGCCGCTGTGGTGCTGTTGCTGACCTGCGCGAACGTGGCTACGCTCACGCTGGTGCGGTTTGTATCCCGGCGGCGTGAACTTGCGATCCGGCAGTCACTCGGGGCGAATCGAATTCAACTGGTGCGGCAGATGGTGATGGAGGGCGTGGTGCTTTCCATCGTCGCAGGAGCCGTGGCCCTTGTGTTGACATCGTGGACTTCGAAGACATTCGCATGGTTCTTTCCGGCGAATTCGAACCCTCTCATACTCAACGGGAGCATGGACCATAAGGTGGTAATCGGGATTGCGGTGTCGTCCCTGTTGGCCGGCATGCTGTGCGGCGCGCTCCCCGCCTGGCGTTCGTCCCACGCGCCGGCAGTTGAAGTACTCAAGGCAGAGTCTGCAAGTATCTCCGGCGGCTCACGCAACCGGAAATTGCTCAGCGGGCTGGTGGTGGCGCAAATCGCGCTGTCACTTCCTCTGCTGTTGTGCTCCGGGCTACTTCTGCGAACACTGCGGAATCTCGCCGGTGCGAATCCCGGATTTGAGCAGGATCACATTCTCACTGCGACCGTGGGGCTGAATATTGCCGGCTACAGCCACGACGAGGAACAGGTGATCCGTCACAAGATTCTTGATCGCGTGTTGGCATTGCCTGGCGTGAAGGTTGCGTCTCTTACGGACTGGATTCCGATGACCCTGAGCCACAAGGGCGAGGATGCGTATCCGGAAGGGTATGTGCCGCACCCGCATGAATCTTTGAAGGTGGTGCATGCCGAGGTGTCCCAGCGGTATTTCGAATCCCTCCATATACCCATTCTGGAAGGACGCGAGTTTACACCGGATGACGATGAAAAGGCCCCGAGGGTACTCATCGTGGATCAGACCGCGGCGAGGCGCTACTGGCCAGGGCAGGATCCGCTGGGAAAGAAACTCCGCGTGTGGGGCCGCCTTTTCACGGTTGTCGGCGTTGTGAGGAATTCAACACACACATTCGTGAATGAGTCACCGGAGCCTATGGTGTATATGAGCTTTTTCCAGGAGGGGTACGAGACGATGGTGCAGGTGGAGACCGAGGGAAATCCGGTCGGCCTGGCGCCAGCGGTGCAAAACGCCATCCACGAAATCGATACACGGCTGCCGGTTTTCGATGTACGTTCCATGCGAGAGAGTACCCAGATGGCGAGCAGTTTCGCTGTCATCGAGAGCGCCCTGGCGGGAATGTTCGCGCTGATCGGGCTGGTTCTTGCAGTAACGGGGATCTACGGAGTTGTGGCCTATCGAACCCAGTTGCGGACCCACGAGATCGGAATACGAATGGCGTTAGGTGCTTCACGTGTGGACGTCCTGCGGCTCGTGCTTGTGCAGGGATTGTGGCTCACAGGCATCGGGCTGGCGCTAGGACTGGCGTTTGCGTTGGGAATGACACGCATTATCGTCCGGCTGTTGTACGGAATCGGAGCCAACGATCCCATCACCGTAGTTTCCGTCGTCCTGCTCCTGGGAGCAATGTCGTTGGTAGCATCCTACCTTCCGGCACATCGAGCGATGCGCCGGAACCCCGTGACCGCGATTCGCGAACTGTAAGCCGCAGTTCGGTCTCGACGCGAATTGCGCGAATTCGGCGTGTGCGCGGCCTTCAATTGATTGGCGAGAAGGGCAACCGGATTTCACAGGCAGAAACCAATCTCCGCCCGGTGGGTCTTCACTGTGCGTTGACGTGAACAGGCCAAAGCACTCATTGAGTATGGGCTGGACCCCGTTCAAAGGATCGGTCCTGAAAAACGCCCATATCGCCCACGAGGTTCGTTGTTCGCACCGAACCGCCGAGGCATTCACCGAGGGGTCACAACAGAGACCCGGCGAGCTAGTAGCCGGCGTCTACCCGTGCGCAATTGCACAGCAAACAATATCCGAATAAAGAACGCATTATCAAGAGGTTAAGCCACTATCTCATGCGGAGTCAGCACGTTTTTCAAAAAAACGGCCAAATCTCAACAACCCTCTGCCTCGTTTAATGAAACTCTCTACAACCGAAACATCTAGAAAAGGCTGCCCGCAAGGTACGTGTCTCAACGAATCGCAACCACAGGTTCAACCCTTTCGCATGTTTTGTAACCACTTGATCGACCATTTCAGCTATGTAGCGCAACCCCAATGTGCAGCCATTTCGTAGATGTACTTCGGGTTCTTTCAACTATGAACTAAGAACTATGAACTGCTCTGCTCTTCACTCCGGCTTCGGCTGTCCTGTGGCGCTATCCTGCCGCGCCATCCTCACGCGAGCGGTCTCCAGTTTGTGTTGCACCTTGGCCACATCCGCCGGCTCAATGTCGTCCACTGCCGACTTGGCGTACTGTGCCAGCGAAAGCTCCCACTGCGAAGCCGCAAGCCGTATACGTCCTGTCTTTTCATACAGATCGCCCAGGTGATCGTGAACTGTCGGGTCCGTTTGGTCGCGTTCTACGGCCTGGCGCAGGTTTTCCTCCGCCAGCTCGTATTCGCCCATTTTGAAGTAAACCCAACCCAGCGAATCCAGGTAAGCGCCGTTCATCGGATCAAGCTCAACCGCCTTGCGAATGTCCTTCAATGCTTCCGGCAAACGCATGCCCCGGTCCGCCAGCATATACCCTAAATAGTTCAGAGTCATGGTGTTAGCGGGATCCAATTCGAGCGCCTGCTTGAAAAACTGTTCCGCCGGATCGAAGTGCTTCTGCCGCTCCGCCAACGCTCCCTTGAGGAACAGAAGATACGTGCGGTCGGCTTTTTTGGTGGTTAGCCCATCGGCCTTGGCCAGCGCGTCTTCCGCGTCCTTCCAGCGGCGCAGTTGCGTGTCGAACTGGGCCAGCTTGAGCCACACCGCGCGGTCCTTGTCAGTGTTATCCAGCAGGCCTTTCGTCATGGCCACGCCTTCGTCGGCCTTCCCCTGCTCAATCAGCGCCCCGGAAAGCATCATCTTCAGGTCCGGATCCTTGGGGTTCGCGTCAACCGCTTTGCGCGAAATTTCAACTGCGCGGTCATACATCCGCGCCTCCCCATATGTCTCCACCTGTCCTTCGTAGCCGGCCAGCGCCTGATCGCCACCCAAATCAATCAATTTCTGGTAGGTGGCAATAGCCTGATCTACTTTGTTTTGTTCAGTATAGAGCTGGCCGAGCCGCTCAAGAAAGAAACCGCGGCTGCTCTTTTCTTCAGATGTATAGGCGCCGTTTGCGTGCGAAGTGGCGTCCACCATCTTCTCGTAAGTCTGCGTCGCTTCGTCGTACCGGCCCAGCACATCCAGCAGCAAACCTTCGTTATAGCCGGCTTCGAGAGACGTTGGGTCCATCTTGCGTGCCTTGCGAATCGTCACCAGGGCATCTTCATATTTCCCCTGACGTCGTTGAATTTCGCCAATGTGTATAAGCGGCTCAACGTTTTCCGGGTCCGCTTCAGTAACCAGTTTGAACTGCTTCAGCGCCTCATCCAGTTGATTATCGGCAAGCAGCGCCTGGGCCAGCGCATCCAGTGTCTGCGCGTCACCCGGATCCATGTCCGCAGCGCGCTGATAGGCCGCAATAGCATCTTTGGAATTCTTCAGCTGGTCAAAAGCTGCTCCAAGAGCAAACTCCATCTTGGGAGTGCGGTCAGCCTCGGGGACATCCTGAATCACCTTTGCGGCATGCTGAATGTCGCCGCTCTCCGCATACAGACGCGCAAGATTCAAAACGACTTCTTCCGATTCAGGCTCAATGTCCTGCGCAATATGGAACTGCTCTTCCGCCTTCTTGGCATCATGCTTCACGGTGTAAAGCTGGCCAAGAACCATGCGGTCTTCAACACTCTTCGGCTGCAGAGCAACGATTTTTTCGTATTCGGCAATAGCCTGGTTCAGAACATTGGATGACGAGGAAGCAGCAGAAGATGAGTTCTGGCCTTCACCCAGCTGACGGAGATAAATGCGCCCCAGCAACTTGTGAGCATCCACGTCGTCGGGCGAAGTCTTGAGTAGATTGCGCGCCGTCATTTCTGCATCCCGGGCGCGTCCCGAGCGGAAATAAAGATCGGCCAGTCCGTTATTCAACTGCGCAGAGCCGGGATCGGCATTCAGGGCGAGCTTGTACTCCTCAATGGCGCGCGTAATCAGCTCGGGGCGGCCTTCGGAGACAGCATCTTCCTCGTCAATATTTGCCAGCGCGAGATGGTAGTACGCAGACGCCCGGTCAGCACTTGTTGCAGTCGAATCTTTCGTGGAAGCATTGGCCGCAGACGTCGCGGCGCCTTCAACTGGAGCAGCAGGGGTGCCTGCAGGCTGTTGAATTGGCTTGTCTTGTGCACGAGCCGAGGGCGCTGGAAGAAGGACCAGGGATGCGGCGGCAATCGAAAGCCAGAAAGGCGAGGTATGAAAGTTTTTTCTCATCATCCAGAAGATTCCGCGCCTTGCGAGCCGGGTGACGGGAGGAGACCCGTGCCGGAGGCTAGAAAGGCAGCACAGGCAGCCTTTAGGAGGAACTCTGCCTACTGTAGAGACGATTTTACCCGTTAATAGTCGCGGCGGAATGACTGAATGCGGGATTTTTGGAAAAACGCGGCGGCGCTGATCTGTCGTTCAAGCGATTCCGCGGAGAAATTCAATGAGGGGAATACGATTATTTGCCGGATGAATGCCGGCAAGAATGTGGGGTGAATGGTTCAATCGGAGGGTTGCGTTCCATAGCTGAATTGGCTTCAGAAATGGTTCCAAAACATGTGACAGGTTTGAACCTGTGGTTACGATTCGTTGAGACACGTACCTTGCGGGCAGCCTTTTCGAGATGTTTCGGTTGTAGAGAGTTTCATCAAACGAGGGCACAGGGTTGTTGAGAGTTAGCCGTTTTTTTGGAATTTGCGTTGACCTCGCACGGTTTA
>Ga0302267_10003783_pt1 | contig 17135 bp, 16 predicted proteins | sample III_Bog_E1_3_FD_194555 | JGI IMG/M metagenome (GOLD analysis project Ga0302267, IMG submission 194555) | Peat permafrost microbial communities from Stordalen Mire near Abisko, Sweden - III_Bog_E1_3 | ecosystem: Environmental > Terrestrial > Soil > Wetlands > Peat | place: Sweden: Abisko... | reverse complement strand
AGAGGGCGGACCAGGACTTCGGATGCATGCTTCATGCGACCTCCTTGCGGGCCTTGAGGGCCTCCAGCGACGCACGGGTCAGCACCAGGGTGTCCGACCACAGCACGTCGTAGACGTTGAGGTCCTGCGCGCGCTGCAGATTGACGTTGGGCACGTTCCGCGCCGACAGCGTCAGGTTCTGGTTGGATCCGTCCACCAGGACGAGAGCCTTGGTTCCGGCGAGTTCCGCGGTCGCGAAGACCTTGACGAATTCCTTGGTCTTGGGAGCGTCGGGAACCAGGGTCTCGAAGACCACGACCTTGCCGGCGCCGGCGCGGAGGCTGAGCGCGGAGGTGAGGGCCACCAGCTTGGCCTTGCTGTTGAGCTTGCGGGTGTAGAGGTGGGGCACGGGCGCGAACGGCTTTCCGCCCCGCACATTGATGGGACTCGTGCTGGTGCCCTGGCGGGCGTGTCCCGTTCCCTTCTGCTTGAAGGGTTTTTTGCCGCCGCCGGAAACCAGCGCGCGGTTCTTGCCCATGGAAGTTCCCTGGCGCTGGTTGCCCTGGTGGATCACCACGGCTTCGTGGAGGAGGGCTTCGTTGACCGGTTGGGCGAAGAACGCATCGGGGAGATCGATCTCCCCGGCCTTCGCGCCGGTCTGGCTGAACAAGGGTGCCTTGGCCATCAGTACTTCTCCACGATCACATGCCCGTTGATGGGGCCGGGAACGGCACCGCGGACATAGAGAAGGTTGTTCTCGGCGTCGATCTTGACCAAGCGCAGGTTTCGAACGGTGACCGAAGCGTTGCCGTACTGGCCGGGCAGCTTCTTGCCGGGCAGGGTACGGGCTGGGTAGGTGTGGGCGCCCGCGGATCCCGGTGCGCGGTGGTTCACGTTGCCGTGGGTTTCGCGTCCGCGCTGGAAGTTGTGCCGCTTGATGGTGCCGGCGAAGCCTCTGCCCTTGCTGGTCCCGCGGACCAGGATGGCCTTGACGCCTTCGAAGGCGGAGACCGTGACGTCGGTTCCGAGCGCTGGAGCGTCGCCCGAGAGGGGCAGCTCCGCGACGAACTGCGGAGCCGACTCCAGCCCGGCCTTGGCGTAGTGTCCCACTTCCGCCTTGGTGCAATTCTTGGACTTCGAACGCCCGTACCCGAGTTGGACGGCCTCGTAGCCGTCGTTCTCCTTGGAACGGATCTGGGTGACCCTGCAGGGCCCCGCCTGGATGACCGTGACGCCTAGGGCGGTACCGTCGTCCAGGAAGACCTGGGTCATTCCGAGCTTGATGCCGAGGATGCCTGTCATTGGCTTAGACCTTGATCTCCACTTCGACGCCGGCCGGAAGATCCAACTTCATCAGCGAGTCGATGGTCTGTGGGGTGGTGTCCATGATGTCGATGAGCCGCTTGTGCACGCGGATCTCGAACTGCTCGCGCGACTTCTTGTCGACGTGCGGCGAACGCAGGACGGTGTAGACGGAACGAGCCGTTGGGAGGGGCACGGGGCCCGAAATGCGCGCGCCGGTGTTCTTGGCCGTGCGCACGATGTCGGCGGCGGACTTGTCGATCATGCGGTGATCGAAGCTCTTGAGACGGATGCGGATCTTCGTGGCGGCCATGGCGGTTTACTTGACGATTTCGGTGACGGTGCCGGCGCCGATGGTTCGTCCGCCTTCGCGGATCGCGAACTTCAGTCCCTTGTCCATGGCCACCGGAGTGATGAGTTCCCCCGTGATCGAGATCGTGTCGCCGGGCATCACCATCTCCACGCCCTCGGGCAGGGTGATGTTGCCGGTCACGTCGGTCGTGCGGAAGTAGAACTGGGGACGGTAGCCCTTGAAGAACGGAGTGTGGCGTCCACCCTCCTCCTTCGAAAGCACGTAGATCTCCGCCTTGAAGGTCGTGTGCGGATGGATGGTCCCGGGCTTGGCCAGCACCTGGCCCCGCTCGATGTCCTTCTTCTCGCAACCGCGAAGGAGGATCCCCACGTTGTCCCCGGCCTCGCCGCGGTCCAACAGCTTCCTGAACATCTCCACGCCGGTGACCACGAACTTCTTGGTCTCCTCGGAAAGGCCGACGCGCTCGACTTCTTCCTGGATCTTCACCACGCCCTGCTCGATGCGGCCCGTGCCCACCGTGCCGCGGCCGGTGATCGAGAACACGTCCTCGATGGACATCAAAAACGTCTTGTCGATGGCCCGCGCGGGCATCGGGATGAACGTGTCCACGGCTTCCAGGAGCTTCGCGATCGACTGCTCGCCCAGCTCTCCCTTGTCGCCTTCCAAGGCCTTCAGGGCCGAACCGCGGATGATCGGGGTGTCGTCGCCCGGGAACCCGTACTTGGAGAGAAGCTCGCGCACTTCCATCTCCACCAGGTCCAACAGCTCGGCATCGTCGACCATGTCGACCTTGTTCATGTACACCACGATGGCCGGAACACCCACCTGGCGGGCCAGAAGGATGTGCTCGCGGGTCTGGGGCATCGGGCCGTCCGTGGCGGCAACCACCAGAATGGCGCCGTCCATCTGCGCCGCGCCCGTGATCATGTTCTTCACGTAGTCGGCGTGTCCGGGACAGTCCACGTGCGCATAGTGGCGGGCCGCGGAGTTGTACTCCACGTGCGACGTGTTGATCGTGATCCCGCGGGCCTTCTCCTCGGGAGCGTTGTCGATCTGGTCGTAGCCCTTCGCCTGGCCGCCGTATAGACGAGCCGCGACCGTCGTGATCGCCGCGGTCAACGTCGTCTTCCCGTGGTCCACATGTCCGATCGTCCCGACGTTCATGTGGGGCTTCGTGCGCTCGAATTTTTCCTTGGCCATGGTACGCTCCTCTTACGGAGGTGGTTGGATGGATGGTGGCTGAAAGCCCAGATCGGGATTCGAACCCGAGACCTCTTCCTTACCAAGGAAGTGCTCTACCCCTGAGCTACCTGGGCGTGGAGCGGACAATGAGATTCGAACTCACAACAGCCACCTTGGAAGGGTGGAACTCTACCAATTGAGTTATGTCCGCACACGAACCCCAAAGCTTCGCGACCGGGATGGGCCGGGGTGGGTTCGAACCACCGTAGACTCGCGTCAGCGGATTTACAGTCCGCCCCCATTAACCACTCGGGCACCGACCCTTCCCGTTCCCCCCAGCGAAGCCAGCGACAGGAATCGAACCTGCGACCGACTGATTACAAATCAGTAGCTCTACCAACTGAGCTACGCTGGCACACTCGGAATTCGAGCCACGGAATGTAGGCGCTGGAACCGTTGCTGTCAAGGACTTAGGGGCATATTTTCGGCCCTCCTCCGCGTCTGCGCTCGGTCATTTTCCGATCCCGGAGCCGGTCATCCGACGCGTGGGGCCATGTCCCGACCGTCCCATGACCGGGTGGTGACATTCGGCCCCCTCCGACAGCCCACCTTTGGAAGGCAGAACCAACGGAAGCACCCGAACCGAGGAGAACCGATGTCGAGTCCGATGAAGGAAAATTGGGATGGAGCCGCTCTCTACAACATGTACATCAAGGACATCCAGCGCTACCCGCTCATGACCCGCGCCGAGGAGCGCGCGGTGCTGGACAAGCTCGCCAAGGGGGACGACCGGGCCAAGCAGAAGCTGATCCTGTCCAACCTCCGCTTCGTGGTGAACGTGGCGTTCCTGTACCGCAACCAGGGGTTGGCGCTGCCCGAGCTCATCAACGAGGGGAACATCGGCCTGGTGGAGGCGGCGAACCGCTTCGACACCAGCCGGGACCTCAAGTTCATCAGCTACGCCGTCTGGTGGATCCGCCAGTCCATCACGCGCGCCATCGCGGAGAAGGCCCGCACGGTCCGGATCTCGGCGGAGAAGGAGCTGGTCCTGCGCCGATTCTCCAAGATGAACCACCCGGTGGCCCAGGCCATCGGGGGAGCCTGGGTGACGGATTCCGTCGAACTCGGTCGTCGCATGGAGATGTCCTCCGAGGCCGTCGAGAAGGTCATCGAGATGGGACAGAGGAGCGCCAGCCTCGATTCCAAGCTGGACGACGACGGCGACACCAGCCTCCTGGACATGATCCGCGACGAGACGGCGAGCCTTCCCGACGCCGACGCCGAGGCTTCCGACGAACTCGAGGGGATCAAGAGCCTCGTCGGGTCCCTGCCGGAGACGGAGCGGAAGGTGCTCTGCATGTACTTCGGGATCGGATTCGGCGACCCCTTCAACCTGCAGGAGATCGGCAAGATCGTGGGGCTTTCCAAGGAGCGCGTCCGTCAGATCAAGGAGAAGGCCTTGGGGCGCCTCCGCGAACAGGCGGCGTTGCGCCTCGCGGCCTGAACGCATTCGCCCGGAACGGTTTCGGTCGGCGCCATCCCCCAAGCGGGGTGGCGCCTATTTTTTGGTCTTCCCGTGGGCTTTTTGCCGGATTCCCCCCGGAGCGGCGGCTTCCGGGAGAGGAAGGAAACGAACGCCCACGTCCAGCAGAGGATCGTCCCGGCCGTCGTTGTGGGCGAGCCGCAGGACGATGAGCCGTCCATGCGGAGCGGTGGTCTTCAGGAGTCCCACCGGCAGGAGGTGCAGGCCGGGGCTCGAGGTGTCCGGAATCCGGAAGACGAGTCGGCCCGCGGAATCGTCGAAGGAGAAGGGTGTGCTGACGTTGGCGACGGTGTCGGACGTCCATTCCACCGAGTAGGGGGGAAGGGCCAGAAGCGGCGTGGTTCCCACCGGCTTGACCTTGGCGCGCGAAAGCGCGCGCTGGATCCGCGAAGCGTGCGCCGTCCATGCGCAACGCAACAAATCCGTGGAATCGGGACACACCCCGGGGAAACTGTCGTCTTCGCGGAACATCCGCATCGAGTAGAGCTCGACAGGACTGGCGCCGGAGGGGTCGTGGAGCTCCAAGGCGAAGCGGAAGGCGCCCTCGGCCTCCACCCACCCCGAGGTGAGGACGACGGGGGATGCCTTGGGGCCCCAACCCACCAGCCGCGATTCGCAGCAGGTGTCGTTGGGCGCGGTCCCGTCGAACCCGTGCCGAACCAGGACGGTGGAGGGGAAGGGCGCGGCATGCACCCAAGTCGCGGCAAGGATCACCAGGAGGAGTCCGTGAAACAGATCTCTTGATCCGGATTTGTCCATGGGGCCCATTCTAGCATGGGCGAAGGCTTGGCGATCTCAATCCCGCCTCACCCCTCCCTCGCCGCAGGCGAGGGTATCCTTCTCTGCCGCTACCGGTGGAGAGGGGGAATGGGGGTGAGGTGCGCTGGATGGCCTAGCGGCCTCCGCGCATGAGCGACTTCACGGAGATGGCGAGCTTGGTGTTGTTCTGCTTCTTCTCGGCTTGGCCACCGAACTTCTCCAGCAGCCCTTCCAAGGTGGCCGGCTGACGCTGTCCGCGGTCCTGCGCCTGGGGACGGTCGATCCACTCCCGTGGACCGCGATCTTCGCGCGGTCCACGGTCCGGACGGCCTTCTCCGCGAGGACCGGCGTTCTGAGGCTGGCCCTGGCCCGGGCGGCCCTGCTCGCGGCGCGCGGGATCGAAGTTGGGTCGCCCGGCGTCGCGACGATCTCCACCCGGACCCTGGGGACGCGGACCGCGGTCGTTCTGGCCGGGCTGGGCTTGGGGCCTGGGCCCGCGATCCTGGCCTTCCGGCCTCGGTCCGCGGTCGGGTCTGCCTTCGGGTCGAGGTCCATCTTGGCGCGGGGGACGATCCCCACGCGGCGCGAACTCCCCGGCGGGACGGGCAGCCCGCGGACGGTCGCCTTCCCTCGGTTCGCGTCGCTCCGGTTTTTCCGTCGAGCTGCCGCGCGCCGCGCGGGCGGCTTCCATGTCCGACTTCATGGTGAGCGCGATGCGCTTCTGCTGAGCGTCCACCTCCAGGACCCGGACCTTCACGACCTGGCCAACGGACAGGACTTCCTTGGCGTCCTTCACGAACCGGTCGGAGATCTGGGAGATGTGCACGAGGCCGTCCTGGTGGACGCCGATGTCGATGAAGGCCCCGAAATTGGTCACGTTGGTGACCACGCCCTCCAGGGCCATGCCGGGCTGGAGATCGCCGAGCTTGGAGACCTTTTCGTCGAAGTTCGCGTAGGTGAACTCGGCGCGCGGATCCCGCGCGGGCTTTTCCAGTTCGGAGAGGATGTCCTTGAGGGTGGGCAGGCCCACCTCGTCGGAAACGTACTTGGCGGGGTCGATCTGGCGGATCTTCTCCTCGTTTCCGATCAGATCGGACACCGACACGCCCAAGTCGGCGGCGAGGGTCTCCACCAGCGCGTAGCGCTCCGGGTGGACCGCGGACCGATCCAACGGGTTTTCCGCTTCCGCCAGCCGCAGGAAGCCCGCCGCCTGTTCGAAGGACTTGGGGCCGAAGCCCTTGATCCTGCGCAGATCCTCGCGGCTCGCGAAGGCCCCTTCCTTGTCGCGGTGCTGGACGATCTCCTTGGCCGTGTTCCTGGTGATGCCGGACACGTACGAAAGCAGCGCCTCGGAGGCCTGGTTCAGGTTCACCCCGACGCTGTTGACGCAGGATTCGACGATCTCCTCCAGGTTCTTCTTCAGTTCGTTCTGGTTGACGTCGTGCTGGTACTGCCCCACTCCGATGGACTTGGGATCGATCTTGACCAGTTCCGCCAAGGGGTCCTGCAGGCGGCGCGCGATGGAGATCGCGCCGCGGATGGTCACGTCCAGCTCGGGGAACTCCTTGACGGCGAGCGGCGAGGCGGAATAGACCGACGCCCCGGCTTCGGAAACCATCACGATGTGGGGTCGTCCCGCTTCCTCGGGAATTTCCTTGATCACCTTGCGCAAGAAGGATTCCATCTCCCTGCCGCCGGTGCCGTGGCCCACCGCAACCAGGACCGGCTTGTGGCGGTGGCAAAGCGCCAGGAAGACGAGCATCGCCTCGTCGAACTGGTTGGCGGGTTCCAGGGCGTGGACCGTGGCGTGCTCCAGGAACTTGCCGGTCTCGTCGACCACCGCCAGTTTCTGGCCGGTGCGAAATCCGGGATCCACGCCGATGACCGTCTTCGCGCCCGCCGGTGGGTACATGAGCAGGTCGTGGAGGTTCTTGCCGAAGACCTTGTAGGCCTCCGCTTCCGCGTGGTCCTTGAGCAGTAGTCGGATGTCGGTCTCTATGGAGGGGGCGAGGAGCCGCTCGTAGGCGTCGCGGGCCGTCGCGGACAGGACCATCCCGACCATGGTGGCGGGATGGGTCACCAGCTTGGAGGCCACGAATCCGACCGCCGGTTCCACGTCCACCTCCACCTGGGAGCGGAGCACCTCCTCCTTCTCGCCGCGGCGGATCGCCAGGATGCGGTGGGAGGGCAGGGTGGAGACCTTCTCGCTGAAGTCGTAGTACATCTCGAACTTGGTGCGCTTGCCCACCCATTCCTTGCGGGCCTCGCAGCGGAGGATGCCTTCTCGCTGGGCCTGGTTGCGCAGACCCTGGCGGATCTCCAGGACCTCGGAGAGCTCCTCGGCGAGGATGTCGCAGGCCATGCGCACCGCGGTGGCGGCGTCCGGCACGCCCTTCTCCTCGGAGACGTATTCCGGAGCCAGTTCCTCCGGGGAGAGCGAGCCTTCGCCCTGGCGTTCCACGAGGAGCCTGGCCAGAGGTTCGAGCCCCGCCTCGCGGGCGATGGTGGCGCGGGTGCGGCGCTTGGGCTTGTAGGGGAGGTATACGTCCTCCAGCTCCGTCTTCTGGCCGCAGGCCTCGATGCGGGCCTTGAGCTCCGGGGTGAGCTTGCCCTGCTCCTCGATGGACTTGAGGATCGCGGCGCGGCGCTCGTCCAGTTCCTTCAGGTAGGTGAAGCGATGGTCCACCTCGCGCAGCACGGTCTCGTCCATTTCGCCGGTGCGTTCCTTGCGGTAGCGCGCGATGAAAGGAATTGTCGCCCCCTCCGCGAGAAGCGCGAGGGTGTTGGCGACCTGCCACACCTGCAGGTTCAATTCCTTGGCGATGAGGGCTGCGTAGTCCATGGAAGGCTCCGGGAAGTGGTTTCCGGTCCCCCGCGCCGAGTTGGGCGGCAACGGAAGGGCGAGAAAGATACCACCGGTTCGGGGAGCCCGATTCCATCGCGGAGAGACGGATCGCCGTGGCTATCATTTCCCGATGATCCTCTCGCCGACGGCCATCGGAAGATTCCCGATCCTCACCCTCTCGGATCCCGATTCCGGAGCCTTCGTTTCCGTTCTTCCCACCCGCGGCGCGACGGTCCATCGCCTGGGACTGCCGGGGCCCGACGGCGCGATCCACCAGGTGCTCCAACCCATGCGCACGGAAATCGAAGTGGAACGGCACCGCTGGGCCAAGGGCGCCCAACTCGCCCCCTGGCCCAACCGCATCCAAGACGCCCGCTACGGCTTCGAAGGACGCGAACACCGTCTCGTCAAGAACTTCAAGCCCCAGGGCGGGCACGCCATCCACGGCTTGGCGATGTTCGAGACCACCAGGATTTCCGCGAAGGACCCCGGTGCGGGTTGGTTCGAACTGTCGCTCCGCTCCCGGGGATGGCAAGGATACCCGTACCCCATCCGGATGTCGTTTCGGTTCGCCTTGGATCCTTCGCGAGGATTCCGGATGGAGACGACCCTCGAGAACATCGGAAAGACCGATCTCCCCGCAGGACACGGCTGGCATCCCTATTTCCGGTTGTCGGATTCCGTCCTGCCCTGCCTGCTGACGCTCCCCGCGGGGAGGCGGATGGAGATGTCCGCGCGTGCGGTTCCCACCGGCGCGAAGTCGGTCTGGACGAAATTCTCCCATCCCACCGCCATCGGACCCGACTTCCTGGACGCCTGCGTGGAGATCGCCGCGAAGAAGGGCATCGCCACCACCCGTCTGACGGATCCCGCCTCGGGACTTTCCCTGGATCTCTGGCAGGAGGTGGGGCCGGCCCGCTATGGTTACGTGCAGGTGTTCACCCATCCGCGCCGCAACTGCCTGGCCATCGAACCCATGACCTGCGCCCCGGACGCCTTCAACAACGGGATGGGTCTGGTGGTGCTGCGCCCTGGCGAGACGCTCCGAACCGCGTGCGGCGTGCGCCTGGGCTGAATTCCGGGGGCGGTACGGATCCGATCGGGAAAAGGGGGTTCCAAACAAAATCCGGGCCGACGCGACTGGGTGGCCCGCAGGAGATGTTCGGAGTTATCGTTGTGCCTCAGATGCCACAGACGCATGAAGACCCTCTGCCGCGCCACGCGGCGCTCGCTAAGCTGGCCGAGGCCTACCCCGACTGGATCCAGCGCATGCGCTGCCAGGACGGCGAGGTCGTGCTCCACGAGGGCGATCCCGACGACTCCGTCTACTTCCTGGAGGAGGGATCCCTGGTGGTGGAGCAGGAGGTCTCCGGAGGATCCCGTCACGTGCTGAAGGTGTTGTCCAACACCGAAGAGGCGGAGCAGATGGTCCCCTTCGGGGAAATGAGCCACCAACTGGACGGGAAACGGTCGGCTTCCATCCGATCGTCCGGAGCCAGCGTGATCGTTCGGCTGGAGGGCGGGGCCTTCGAGTCCATCTTCCGCGACTTCCCCGATCTCGCCCGGGTGCTCAACCTGAAACTGGTGGAGCGGTTGCGCGACGCCAACGCCCGGCTCAAGGAACTGGTCCAGCAGCTGGATCCTCCGGTGGTGCGCGAAATGGTCCTCCAATCCCGCATCCTCTTCCGCGAAGGCGAGAGCGCCACGGACCTCTGGCAATGCGCGGCGGGCATCCTGCACGAGGTGCGCCAGGGCGGGTCCCGGATCGAGATCGAGCCCGACCAGGACGGGTTCGTCGACCCCCTCTCCTTCTTCCGGCACGGCAAGTGGACCCGCACCGTGGAGGTCGCGACCGGTTCCTTCCTCCTGCGCTGGTCCCTGGACCATCCCGCCGACGTGTTCCGCTTCCATCCGGAGCTCGCGCTCCGTCTCCTTCGGGAAACGCAATGAACCTGGGTCTAGGCTTTTCGATGGACATGCGGATGGAGCAGAAGCTCTCTCCGCAGATGATCCAGTCCCTCAAGCTCCTGCAGGTCTCGGCCCTGGAGCTGGAGATGCTGGTGAAGCAGGAGATGGAGATCAATCCGGTCCTGGAGATCGACGACGGCCCGGAGCCGGAACTGGTGGAGGAGGAGCGCGAGCAGGAGCAGGAAGAGCGGACCTCCGATCCCCTCGAGGAAGACGAGCGTCCCGAGGAACCCGTGGTGGCCAGCTCCCAGGAGGAGCACGCCGAGATCGACTGGGAGGCGTACTTCGACGACGGCTTCGACCCGGGCGGTCGCATGACCGAGGAGCGATCCGACCCGGACGAACACTTCGAACGCGTTCCTGTCCACCTGCAGAGCATGGAGGAGAGCCTGCTGGGCCAGTTGGACGAAAAGCGGTTCGACCCCGCGCTGAAGCCCGTGGTGCAGTGGCTGATCGGGAACCTCAACGAAAACGGCTTCCTGGAGGGCGGCAAGGAGGAGGCGCAGTCCAAGCTCGGGATCGACGACTCCACCTGGGAGGAGGCCCTCTCGGTGCTGCAGCGGCTGGACCCCGCGGGAATCGGCGCCCGCGACCTGCGCGAATGCCTGCTGATCCAGCTCTCGCGACTGGGGTTGCGCGACACCCCGCCCTGGAAGGTCGTCCACGACTGCTTCGGGCTTCTGCAGAAGCTGAAGATCCCCACCATCGCGCGCCGGTTGGACTGCACCCCGGAAGAGGTCCAGGCCGCCATCAAGGAGATCGGGCAGCTCGAACCGCGACCGGGACGCCAGCTCAACGCGCCGCAGTCGCCCGCCGTCGTGCCCGACCTCGTGGTGGAGCGCGGCTTGGACGGAAATTGGCTGGTCGGATTCAACGACCGCACGGTTCCCTCGCTGCGCATCAGCCGCAGCTACCAGGAAATGGTCCGGCGGGGCTCGCGGGCCTCGGTGGACGAGAAGAAGTACGTCCGCGAGAAGCTCAATTCGGCGACATGGCTTTTGCGCTCCATCGAGCAGCGGAAGTCCACCATGCTGAAGGTGATGTACGCCATCCTGGAGGCGCAGATCGAGTTCTTCGAGGAGGGCCCCGGGCACCTGAAGCCCCTGGTGCTGCAGGACATCGCCGACAAGGTGAAGATGCACATCTCCACGGTGAGCCGCGTGACCAACGAGAAGTACGCCCAGACCCCCCACGGGGTCTTCGAACTCAAGTCGTTCTTCTCGGCGTCGGTGACCCAGGAGGACGGCACGGAGATCAGTTCGGTGGAAGCGCGGGAAGCCATCAAGAGGCTCATCGAAGCGGAGGACCCCGCGGATCCCCTCTCCGACCAGAGGATCGTGGACGTGCTGGAGGACCAGACGCTCCACGTGGCCCGCCGCACCGTGGCCAAGTACCGCGACCTGATGGGCATCCTCCCCGCAAGGATGCGCCGGAAGTTCTGATCCAGCCCGGGCCGGATCAGGTCCGGGTCAGGCCGCTGGAAACGTCCGTCCGGACACGTCCCGGTGGTACCCTTTCAACGCTTCCAGCGCGATGGCGCGCAGGTTCACCCGTGCCGGGGCGAACGGGGGCTGGCGAGCGGAGAGGCCCAGCAGGTCGTGGAGAACCAGAACCTGGCCTCCGCAATGGGGGCCGGCTCCGATTCCAACCGTGGGAATGGCGATGGATTCCGTCACGATCTTCCCGAGGTCGGAAGGGATGTGCTCCAGCACCAGGGCGGAGCAGCCCGCCTTCTCCATCGTCTCGGCCTCGCGCAGGATGCGTTCCCGGTCCTCCTCGGTGCGTCCGGTCTGCTTGAAGGACATGGCGGTCTGGGGCAGCAATCCCAGATGTCCCACCGCCACCATCCCCGCGGCGCGGATCGCCCGCACCTGGTCGGGCACGCAGCCTTCCAGCTTGACGCCGTCGGCACCGGCTTCGGCAAGCAACCGGGAATTGGCAAGGGCCTGTTCCGGGGTGGAGTCGGCGCCGAAGGGAAGGTCGACCAGGACGCAGGCGCCGGGGGCGCCGCGGCGCACGGCCACGAGGTGGTGGAGCATCTCCTTCATGCCCACCTGGGCGGTCTTTCCCATGCCCAGCATGGTGTTGGCCAGGGAATCTCCCACCAGGATCACGTCGACGCCCGCCTGGACGACGATCGCCGCGAAGGTGGAATCGTAGGCGGTCACCATGGACAAAGGCCGAGGTGCGGGACGGCGGAATCCATCGAAAAGTTCCTGGGCGTTCACGAAGGTGCTCCTGGGGTGAGGTCGGGACCAACCACGTCCCGGATTCCGGGCCCGGGAAGGCCCAAGGGAACAAGTTCGCCGGGGCGCAACGGAGACCCGTCCAGCCCTGCGTCCGGATACAGGATCGGCGCGAACCGTCCAACCAGCGAACGTGAATCGAGGCCGGCCTCGCGCATCGCCGAAAGGGAACTCGAATCCGCCCTCTTGGCCAACCGATTCCCCTCGGCGTCGCCCAGCAGGGGATGGTGCGCGAAGGTCGGAGGTGGATTTCCAAGCAGCCGGTGGAGATGCGCATGCAGATGGGAGAAGGGAAGCAGGTCGCGGCCGCGGACCACCAGGTCGATCCCCTGGTCGGCGTCGTCGGCGCAGGCGGCGAGGTGGTAGGCGAAGATCCCGTCCCCTCGGCGCAGCACGGGATCCCCGAGCGAATCGAGCGCCTCGACGCGTTGGGGTCCCCGGATCCTGTCGGAGAACTCCGAGGGGCCGGTGGGGAGGCGAAGCCTCCATGCGTCCCGTTCTCCGACCTCGCCGCGCGACCGACCGCGACAACGTCCGGAATAGGCCGGCCCGACGGGCAGTTCGTCATCGATTCGCGACACCTGCGGGGCGTCGGATCGCAGTTCGGCCCGCGAGCACCGGCAGGGATAGAGAAGGTCTCGATCCCTCCAATCTTCCCAGATGGTGCCGTACCGTTCCTGGCGGTCGCGCGAAGACTGGCGGTAAGGGCTTTCCGAATCGCCCGGGCCGGCGGGACCTTCGTCCCAATCCAATCCGAGCCACACCAGGTCGCGGAAGATGGCCTCCACGAGGTCGGGACGGGCGCGAGCGAGATCCACGTCCTCGATCCGCAGCAGCACGGAGCCCCCGGAGGTGCGGGCGAAGAGCCAGGCGAGCAGGAACGAACAGGCGTTTCCCGCGTGCAGCGAACCGGAGGGCGTGGGGGCGAGCCGCGTCCGTGCGCCCGCGGTCACGGCCGCACCTCGGACAGGAATTGCCTGGTCTCCAGGCGCGGTCGCGCTTGCGCGTGCCGGAGCAGGTGCTCGAACCAGAGGTCTTCCAGTCCGTCGCACTCGGCGCGCGTCCAGGGCTCCTGGTCGAAGGGCGCGCCGCTGGCCGCCGCGCGCATGGCGCCGCAGACGCGTTCGGGCAGGGGATGCTCGTGGGAACGCGCTCCGCAGGAACGGCAGAGGAAGCCGCCGTGCGGGAGGGACAGGACGGGAGTCGGGGGGATCTCCTCCGATCCGCACTGCGCGCAGTGGTCCACCGCCAGGGCCCAGCCCATCTCCTCGCTGAAGCGCCCCAGGAAGCGCCAGAGGGGTCCGGGAGCGTAGCCGGACCGGTCCAGACGGGAAAGGGCCTCCTCCAGGGCGGCGAACACTCCCCGGTGTTCGCCGGGTTCGCGCACCAGGCGCAAAACGATTTCCGCGCAGACCATCGCCGCGGCGGAGGCGGCGAGATCGGCGCGCAGGCCGTCGCGGGAATCCAGCGCGGACGCCTGCGACAGGGTCTGCAAGTCCCGGCCCGGCTTGGCCACCACCTCCAGTTCGGAAAGGCCCAGGGGTTCGAGGGCCCCCGCCAGCGGAGACTTGGGACGGCGCGCGCCGCGGGCCATCAGTCCCACGGAGCCCTCCTCGCGCGAGAAGACGTGGAGGATCCAGGAGGTGTCGCCGTACGGGATCCGCCGCAGGACCACAGCGCGCAGCCGGAGCGTGGCCATGTCCGAGCCTAGCCCGGAGGCCACCCCATGCGGCGTCCGCCCAGGATGTGGAAGTGCAGGTGCGGCACGGTCTGCCCGCCGTAACCGCCCGTGTTGGCCACGAGTCTCCATCCATTGTCCAGTCCGTGCTCCTTCGCGAGGCGACGGGCGGCCATCAGGATGGCGGTCAGGATGGGTCCGTCCTCGGGATCGGCGGCGGCAAGCGACGGTATGGGCTTGATGGGGATGATCAGCGCGTGGAACGGAGCCTTGGGGTCGATGTCCTCGATGGCGAAGACGAGCTCCTCGCGCAGGAGAAACCGGGCCGGGATCGTTCCCTGGTGGATCTTCTCGAAAAGCGTTGGTTCGGACATTCCGCAAAGATACCGAGATCTCGCCCGATGGGTTCCGGCCTAGACCTTCTCCAGCGCCGCCACCATGCGGTCGCCCCAAGCGAAGGGTGGCGTCTCCCACCAGCCGTCGAAGAGCTCCTCCTCGTCCTGTTCGTCCAGCAGGGAATCGGGTTCCTCGGCCGCGACGGAAACCACCGGCTCCTCGGCGGCCTCCAGAACCGCCTCGGGCTCCTCGGATTCGGAGGGAAACACGTTCAGTTCCTCCGCGCCGAAGTCGTTGTCCGGATGGCATTCCGCCAGCTCCACGAACTCTCCGCCCTGTTCCCGCACCAGACTCCAGGCGTATTCCTCCTCCTGCGTCTCCTTGTCGGTTTCACCCAGGAGCACGAGGTAGAACTCCCCCGAGCGGTGGCGCCAAGCCTGGGGTTGCTCGAATTCCACGGTGTCGCCGAACTTCTCCAGGGTCTCCGTCACGGAGATGCGGATCCAGTCGGAGTCCCCGGCGGCGAAGGTGTCCACCCACTCGGAGGGGAACAGCCCGTCCCAGGAGATCTCCACGATCTCGCCGTCGATTTCCTCCACCCCGTAGTTCCTCGCGAGTTCCACGCTCTCCCCGGATTCCGCCCTGCACAGGCTCCACCACAGGGATTCCTCCCCGCTCTCGTCCAGCTCCCCGCGCAGCACCAGATGGTGGCGCCCATCCGGCGCCCGGAAGGCCAGGGGCTTTTCGTGGACGGTGGTGGTTCCGAACAACCTGCGGATCTCGGCGGTGTCCAGCGGATTCCAAGGGACGAGGCTCATGGAGCCGAAGTGTAGAACCTCGAGGAGGGCGACGAGCGTCGCGATGGCTACTTTGAAGCGGCATGGCTGATCAACGCAACGACAACCGGGACCCCGACAGGGATCCCGACAAGGCTCCTTTCCGCTTCCCCCGAGGTACCGGAATCCTGCTCCTGGTGGTCCTCATGGGCTTCCTGGTGGCGCAGGTCCTGATGCCGCAGGGGGACCCCTCCTCGGAACTCTCCTACAACCAGTTCCTGTCCCTGATGGCGGATTCGACGCTCCACGTGCGCAGCCTTCTCATCGAGCAGAGCGCGGACGGCGTCGAGCTGCACGGCAAGCGCGACATGACCGCCAAGGAGAAGAACGCCCAGGTCGACCACGCCTTCCTGCGCAAGGCCGATTCGCGGGAGTTCGTGGTCCGGCTTCTGGGGGTTCAGGATTCCACGCTTCGCGACTGGGCCTCGCGCCGCGGCATCGAGGTCCGCGTCAAGGAACGCGGGAACGACTGGCTCGGGTACCTGGTCTACGTCTCTCCCGCCCTGGTGTTCGTGGTCCTCTGGATCTTCATGCTTCGCCAGGGGCAGAACGGACCCAAGGGTCTTTTCTCGTTCGGGAAGTCCAAGGCGAGAGTCACCGGGAAGGACGTGCCCCGGATCACCTTCGACGACGTGGCGGGGTGCGACGAGGCCAAGGCCGAACTCGTCGAGATCATCGAATTCCTCAAGGATCCGGGGCGTTTCGACCGGCTGGGGGGCAAGATCCCCCGCGGCGTCCTGCTCATGGGCCCGCCGGGCACCGGCAAGACGCTTCTGGCCAAGGCCGTCGCCGGAGAGGCCAAGGTCCCCTTCTTCAGCATGTCGGGAGCCTCCTTCGTTGAGATGTTCGTGGGCGTGGGCGCGAGCCGCGTGCGCGACCTGTTCGAGCAGGCCAAGAAGACGGCGCCCTGCCTGATCTTCATCGACGAGATCGATGCCGTGGGGCGCCAGCGCGGCGCGGGCCTGGGAGGCGGCCACGACGAGCGGGAGCAGACCCTCAACCAGCTCCTCATCGAGATGGACGGATTTTCCGGCAACGAAGGCGTGATCGTGGTGGCCGCGACCAACCGGCCCGACGTCCTCGATCCAGCCCTGTTGCGGCCCGGTCGCTTCGATCGCCGGGTGGTGGTGGATGCTCCCGACGTCAAGGGACGCCTGGAGATCCTTCGCGTCCACACCGGCACCAAGATCCCCCTGGACAAGGATGTGGACCTGGAGGTCATCGCCCGCGGCACGCCGGGCTTCTCCGGAGCCGACCTCGCGAACCTCTGCAACGAAGCGGCGCTCCTGGCCGCCCGGATCGGACGCGAATCGGTGGCCATGGACGATTTCGAGAAGTCCAAGGACAAGGTCCACATGGGGCCCGAACGGCGCTCCCGCGTGATCGCGGAATCCGACAAGAAGACCGTGGCCTGGCACGAGTCGGGGCATGCGGTCGTGGGCTGGTTCACGGAAGGAACGGACCCCGTCCACAAGGTGACCATCATCCCGCGCGGGCGGGCCCTGGGGCTCACCTGGCAGTTGCCGGAAAACGACCGGTTCCTGGTGGCGAAGACCTTCCTGGAGGGCGAGATCGCGATCCTCATGGGGGGTCGCCTGGCGGAGGAGGTCTACCTGGACCAGATGACCACCGGCGCCTCCAACGACATCCACCGGGCCACGGAACTCGCCCGCAAGATGGTCTGCGAATACGGCATGAGCCAGATGGGACCGCTGCACTTCGGGGAGAACCAGCAGCAGCCCTTCCTGGGACGCGACATCGCGACCCAGCGAGCCACCTCCGAAGACACCGCCCGGGTCATCGACGCCGAAGTGCGCCGCATCGTCGAGGACGGCTACCGCAAGGCCCGCGAGCTGCTCGTGGAGCACAAGCGCGAGGTGGAGCTTTTGGCCAACGCCCTGCTGGAATACGAAAGCCTGGAGAAGCCCGACATCAAGGAGCTGTTCGAGACCGGGAAGATCGGAAGACCGACCCCGAGCCAGATCCTGGCGTCGGCCGCCGACCCCGCACCGGCCGATGCACCTGCTCCGGCCCCCGAGGCCGCGGCCTGAGATGTTCCGGGGTTGGAGGGTGCGCGGTGGCGTGGTCGTCCCGCCCCTCGGCGAGGTCAGGCCCCTGGTGGTCGGCATCGTCAACGTCACGCCGGAC
>Ga0302267_10003779_pt1 | contig 17155 bp, 15 predicted proteins | sample III_Bog_E1_3_FD_194555 | JGI IMG/M metagenome (GOLD analysis project Ga0302267, IMG submission 194555) | Peat permafrost microbial communities from Stordalen Mire near Abisko, Sweden - III_Bog_E1_3 | ecosystem: Environmental > Terrestrial > Soil > Wetlands > Peat | place: Sweden: Abisko... | reverse complement strand
CGCTGTCGGGGGTCACATGAAGAATGTCTTCACGCTGGCTAGCGGCCGATTCGCCTACCAAAGCCAGCACCTGGGCGATCTCGAAAATCTCACCGGCATCGCGTTCTTCACGGAATCCCTTCATCACCTCATGCGCACCTTCGAGATTGAACCACAGGCCGTGGTTCATGATCTGCATCCCGGCTATCTCTCCACCGCATGGGCCAAGCAATGGGCCGCCGAGCGCGGCTTGCCGTTGATCGGCGTGCAGCATCATCACGCGCACATTGCCGGATGCATGGCAGAGCACGGCGTGGAGGAGGCCATCGGCCTGGCGCTGGATGGCACGGGTTACGGGACCGACGGATCCATCTGGGGCGGCGAAGTGCTCATCACGCGCCTCGGAGACACAAGTTCCGCCGGCTTCGAGCGGTTTGCGCATCTCGAAAATGTCCCGATGCCGGGAGGGGATGCGGCCGTGAAGGAACCTTGGCGGATGGCACTGGGAGCATTGCATGCAGCAGGCTTTGACGTGGAATCGGAACAGATGCTGGCGCTGCTCCGCGCAGAGCGAAGCGAAGTGCGCGTGCTGAAGCGAATGATCGAGCGCAAGATCAACTCGCCGGCGACTTCGAGCCTGGGGCGCCTGTTTGATGCTGTAGCGGCTGTAGTGCTCAACCGTCGAGTTGTCGACTACGAGGCGCAAGCGGCGATTGAGTTGGAAGGAATCGCGGTTGATGAGCCGGACCGCTTTGAGCAGGGAAACTACGTCCCCGAGTTGCACACGCCGGAGGAGGGCTCAGGCATTGTCAACTTGATTCGAACGGGAAAGATGTGGAAGGCGGTGCTCGAGGACCTTTGGCGCGGCGTGCCGTCAAGCCGCATTGCAGCAAGGTTTCACGCAGGCATCGCGGAGGGCTTTATCAATGCGGCGGGGAATGCGCGCATAGAGACCGGCATCAATGTGGTTGCCCTGAGCGGCGGATGCCTGCATAACCGCCGCCTGGCGCACTTGCTGCGCGCGGGACTGGAAGAAGAGGGCTTCACCGTGCTGCAGCATTGTCAGGTCAGTCCTGGCGATGGCGGCCTGAGTTATGGTCAGGCCGTCATCGCCGCTGCGATGCTGAGGCGGTCGTGAGTTAGCCCGAGAGCCGCACCAACTGCTGCGCCTCTTCGCGCGGGCCCAGGATCGACATGCGCGGAATTCGCCCGCGCACCATGGCCACTTCGTCGCAGCGGTGCAGCCGCGGGCAGTTCTGGCAATCCTTGAAGATCTTGTCCGGCAGCTCCGACTTGTCCTCAACGATGCGAAAGCCATACTTGAAAAAGAAGTCGGCAATGCGCGTAAACAGGCATACAGACTGGATGCCGTGCATCTCGGCCTCTTCAATCAGCGAGCCCAGAATCCGCCCGCCCGCGCCCTGGCCCTTGGCTTCCGGCTTCACCACGATGGAGCGCACCTCGCACAGGTGCGGCCCGTAAAAGTGCAGCGCGCCGCAGCCCAGAAACACCCCGCCATCGGACTCGGCAACCGTGAAGTCGCGAATGTTTTCGCATATCTCGGGGAAGGTGCGCTTGAGCAGAGTGCCGTCGCCGGAGAGCGAGTTCACCAGGTCGTACACGTTCGACGCATCTTGCAGCAGTGCCTTACGCACCAGCATGAACGGCCTCCTGTGTGAGTGCGGCCACGCGGTCTGTCGCCGCGGCCAGCGCTTCGTGAACCCGATGGCGCGCGGTGCCGCCGGGCACATCGTGGCAATCGAGAGTCGCGTTGAGCGTGATCGCTGCAAAGAAATCCTCGTCAAACTCGGGGCCGAACGCGCGCAGCTCATTGATGGTGAGATCGCGAAGCTCCACGCCTTCCTGGAGCGCAAAGCGGACCGCGTTGCCGATCTTTTCATGCGCGGTGCGGAAGGCAACGCCCTTGTGCACCAGGTAGGTGGCCGCGGCCATGGCGTTCAGATAGCCCGTCTGCGCAGCCTCAGCCATGCGGCTGCGGTTGAACTCGAGCGCCGCGGTGAAGCGCGCAACAAGCGCCAGCATTGGGGCGACGAATTCGACGGCGAAGGCCGGCTCCTGCGTCTCCTGCATGTCCTTGTTGTAGGCCATGGGCAGGCCTTTCAGTTGCAGCGTCACCGCTTCCGCCGCGCCGTGAATGCGGCCGACCTTGGCGCGGATCAGCTCGGTCAGGTCCGGATTTTTCTTCTGCGGCATGGCGCTCGAACCGGTGGAGAAAGCCTCGGGAAGATTGATGAAGCCGAATTCCGCGGTGGCAAAAAGAGTAATCTCTTCCGCAAAGCGGCTCAGGTGCAGGCCGACGATGGTCAGCGCCTGCAGGTAGTCGAGCACAAAGTCGCGGTCGCTGGTCGCGTCCATGGAGTTGGCAGTCGGCGCGGTGAAGCCCAGCTCCCGCGCAGCGATGGTGCGATCGAGGGCGAGCGTTGCGCCGGCCACCGCGCCCGATCCTAGCGGGCAATAGTTCATGCGGGCCGCGCAGGCGCGCAGCCGGTCGGCATCGCGCACGATCATTTCAACGTAAGCCAGCAGCCAGTGCGCGGTGAGTACAGGCTCGGCGCGCTGCAGGTGCGTATAGCTCGGCATCACCGAGTCGCTGGCCCCGCTGGCCTGCTCAACCAGAGCGCGGGCCCATGCGGCCAGGCCTTCGACCACCAGGCCGACCTGCTCGCGCACATAGAGCCGCAGATCGGTCGCGATCTGTTCGTTGCGGCTGCGCCCGGTGTGCAGCTTCAGGCCCAGCGAGCCGATCCGCTCCACCAGCGATAGCTCGACGAAGTGATGGATGTCCTCAGCCGACGGATGATTGCGCACCAGCGCCTGGCCGCTCTCCGAGGCATGATCGGCGGCGATGGCGTCGAGCGCGCTTCTGATCTGCTCGCCTTCGCCGCTCGTGAGAATGCCAGCGGCGATCAGGGCCGATGCGTGCGCCTTGCTGGCAGCCGCCTCGTGGGGAAGAAGCCGCCAGTCGAAGACAATCGACCGCTGCCACTTTTCAAAGTCTGCGTCGAGCGGCTCGCGAAAGCGGCCCGACCACATCTTTACGGGTTGTTGTTGGTTCGACATTGATCTATGCGTTCCTCACGCGATTGCTCTTCCTTGGTGCCTGGCTTTATTCCTTGTCGGGGGCGCTGTTCAATCTGGGCATCTCGCTCCCCTTGCTGAGCGTGAGCAGGCCGGCCGCGGCGTAGGTCAACAGCTTGTCGCGGGTGTCGGTGATGTCGAGATTGCGCATCGTCAATTGTCCGATGCGGTCACGCGGGGAGAAGGTTGACTCGGTCTTCTCCATGCTCAGCCGTTCGGGATGGAAGGTGAGATTCGGCGACTCCGTGTTCAGGATGGAATAGTCGTTGCCGCGCCGCAGCTCCAGCGTCACCTCGCCCGTGATCGGCCGTGCAACCCAGCGCTGGGCAGACTCGCGCAGCATGATGGCCTGCGAATCGAACCAGCGGCCCTGATAGAGCAGGCGGCCAAGCTTGCGTCCGTTATCGCGGTACTGCTCAATCGTGTCTTCGTTGTGGATGCCGGTAATGAGCCGCTCATACGCGATGAACAGAAGCGCGAGCCCCGGCGCCTCGTAGATGCCGCGCGATTTGGCTTCAATGATGCGATTTTCAATCTGGTCAGACATGCCAAGTCCGTGGCGGCCGCCGATGCGGTTGGCCTCAAGCAGAAGCTCCACGGGATCGCTGAATTGCCGGCCGTTGAGCGCAACAGGGAAGCCCTCTTCAAAACGCAGGGCGACCTGCTCGCGCTGGACAGCGACATCGTCGCGCCATGAGGCCACGCCCATGATGGGATCGACGATCTTGATCGACGTGGAAAGCTGTTCCAGGTCTTTCGCTTCGTGCGTCGCGCCCAGAATGTTGGAGTCGGTGGAGTAGGCCTTCTCCGCCGACATCTTGTAGGCAAAGCCGTGCTGCTGCATGAAGGCCGACATCTCCGCGCGGCCGCCGAGCTCATCGATAAAAGCATCGTCGAGCCATGGCTTGTAGACCTGGAGCGCAGGATTGGTCAGCAGACCATAGCGGTAGAAGCGCTCAATGTCATTGCCCTTGAACGTGGAGCCGTCGCCCCAGATGTTGACGTCGTCCTCCTTCATGGCGGCCACCAGCATGGTGCCGGTTACGGCGCGGCCCAGCGGCGTGGTGTTGAAGTAATAGACGCCGCCGGTGCTGATGTGGAAGGCGCAGGACTGAAGCGCGGCAATGCCTTCGCGCACAAGCGGCCCGCGGCAGTCGATGAGGCGCGCCTTCTCCGCTCCGTATTCGAGCGCCTTGCGGGGAATCTCGTCGTAGTCGGTTTCGTCGGGCTGGCCCAGGTTCGCCGTGTAGGCGTAGGGGATGGCGCCCTTCTGCCGCATCCAGTGCAGCGCGGCGGAGGTATCGAGCCCGCCGGAGAAGGCAATGCCAACCTTTTGGCCGACGGGCAGGGACTCGAGAATTACAGACATGCTTGCGGACCTCAATCGATCTTCGAGCTGACAGCTTCCAGCCGCCGGCCAATCCGGTTATGCGGTGAACTCCCGCGTTGCAAATATGATCGAGCCGCTAGCTGCTGAAAGCCCCGACGTTGGAGAGCCCGCCCAGCAGCAGCAGCAACAGAGCCTTCTGCGCATGCATGCGGTTTTCGGCCTGGTCGAAGACGATCGACTGCGGTCCGTCGAGCACCGCATCGGTCACTTCGGCATTGCGGCGCGCCGGCAGGCAGTGCATGAAGACCGCGCTGGGCGAGGCCTTTTGCATCAGCGCTTCATTCACCTGGAACGGCCGGAAGATCGGCGCGCGCTTGGTGGACTCGTGCTCGAAGCCCATGCTCACGCACACATCGGTGTACACCGCATCCGCGCCTTCGACCGCCAACTGCGGGTCCTGCAACAGGCGCACTTCGCAGCCGTTTGCCTGGGCAATGTCGCGCGCCAGGGTCACAATCTCAATGTCCGGCGAGTAGCCGCGCGGCGTGGCGATGGTCACGTTGACGCCGAGTTGCGCGCCGGTCAGCATCAGCGAGTGGCAGACGTTGTTGCCGTCGCCGAGGTAGGTAAAGTTGAGTCCAACGACTGAGCCGAAGTGCTCCTGCAGCGTCATGAAGTCCGCCAGCGCCTGGCAGGGATGCTCGAAGTCGGAGAGCGCGTTGACCACCGGCACGCGCGAGTTGGCGGCCATCTCGGTGATGGTGTCGTGCGCGTACGTCCGCAGCACAATCACGTCCACCCAGCGCTCCACGTTGCGCGCCACGTCTGCGATCGATTCACGCTCGCCGAGCGGGGAGTTGGTGTGGTCAAGAAAGATGGCGTTGCCGCCCAGGGTGTTGATGCCTGTCTCAAAGCTCAGTCGCGTGCGCAGGCTGGCCTTCTCAAACATCAGCACCATCTGCCTGGCGTCCAGTGCGTGGCGATACGCGCGCGGATTGCGCTTCACGTCGTGGCCGAGCTTGAGGATGGCCCGCACTTCGCCGCTGGTCAGGTCGGCGATCGAACACATATCCTCGCCGGCCAGGCGCGCCGCCGCGGCGAGAACGTCAACGTCTTTCGCGACCGGCACAACGGCCTCCGGGCTCTCGATGGTTGCTCTGTTAGACATGGTTGGTTCCTCCTGCAGCATGCGCTGCCGCGTGCGCGGCGCCTACCTGGCCCGCATGCTCGGTGAAGATCTCATCCAGCGCCTGAATGGCTGTGTCCACGTGGGCGCGCTCGAGAATGTACGGCGGCAGAAAGCGCAGCACGGTGTCGCTGGTGCAGTTGATCAGGATGTGCCGCTTCAGCATCTCGGCGACGGTGAGCTTGGCCAGATCGGCTGAGTCGAGCTCGGCCGCAACCATCAGCCCCTTGCCGCGCACATCCGTGATGGCCGCGTGCTTCTTTGCGAGAGAGCGAAGTTCCTGCTGGAAGTAATCGCCGACTTCGGTTGCGTGGGCGAGCAGGGTTTCCTTCTCGATGTGATCGATGACCGCGATGGCCACCGCGCAGGCCAGCGGCCCGCCGCCGAACGTCGTCCCATGCATGCCGGCATGGATGGCGCGCGCCGCTTCATCCGTGCACAACATGGCGCCAAGCGGAATGCCGCCGGCCAGCGGCTTGGCCAGCGTGGTCACGTCGGGCTGAATTCCGTAGTGCTGATAGGCACACCACTTGCCGGTGCGTCCCATGCCCGCCTGAATCTCATCCACGATCAGCAGCGCGCCGGTCGATTGCGTGAGCGCGCGGGCCTCGTCAAAAAACTCCTGCGTCAGCGGACGGATGCCACCCTCGCCCTGGATGGCTTCAACCAGGATTGCGCACACATCGGTCGAGAACTTCGCGCGCAGATCGGCAACGTCGTTGAAGCGGACAAACTCGACACCCGGTACAACGGGACCGAAGGGTTCGCGATACTTGGCCTTGTACGTGGTGGAAACGGACCCGAAGGTGCGTCCGTGAAAGCTCTGTTCAAGGGCCAGGAACCTGGTGCCAATCTGCTTGCCTTCACTGCGCAGCAGGCCGGCATGCGCGCGCGCCAGCTTCAGCGCGGCCTCCCACGCCTCGGTGCCGGTGTTGGCAAAAAACACGCGGTCCAGTCCGGTGCGCTCGGTCAGTCGCAGCGCCAGTTCCGCCTGGCCTTCGTGATAGAAGAGGTTCGATGTGTGGATGAGCGCGCGGCTCTGCCTGGCGATCGCCTGCTCAATCACGGGGTGGCCGTAACCAAGCGCGTTGACGCCGATGCCACTCAGCAGGTCCAGATATCTTGTGCCGTTCTCGTCGACGATGTGAACACCGTCGCCACCAACAAAGAGGATAGGGTTGCGCTCGTAGGTGGAGAGCAAAAGCTTCTCTTCCGCGGCGCGAATCTGATCGAGTTTCGTCATTCCATTTCTCCTGGTCCGCATGTCTTGCGGACGGTCAGGCCACCATCACTTCGGTGCCGTGGGCAACGCGCGAGCTGCACAGGTCGGGAAGGGAACCGGCAGCCTCGGCGGGCAGAATTCGTACGCGCTTTACGCCGTTCAGCAGAGCTTCACGGCAGGCGCTGAGCTTGGGCAACATGCCGCCGGAGATGACGGCGCTCTGGGCCATCTCGGCAATCTGATCGATGGACAGCCATCGGAGTACCTCGCCCGTTGCGCCCTTCACGCCCGGCACATCGGTCAGGAAGACCAGCGCGTCGGCGCGGCAGGCAATGGCGCAAGCCGCGGCCATCTCATCGGCATTGATATTGTAGTATTCGCCGTCGAAGCCAAGCGCCATCGACGACAGCACCGGAACGCCGTTGAGCTGCCAGATGGCCTCAATCCAGCGCGGATCGCTGGCGACGATCTCGCCCACGTAGCCCAGGTCCGGCGCGGTGCGCTTTTTGCGCGCGCGGAACAGCAGTCCATCGCCGCCGGAGAGGCCAACGGCAGGTTGGCCCAACGCCCCGAGCGCCGCAACCAGGCCTTTGTTCACCTTGCCGGCCAGTACCATCAGCGCCACGTCGCGGGTCTCCGCATCGGTCACGCGCAGCCCGTTGATAAACTCGCTCTGCTTGCCCAGCGCCTTCAGCGTGCGCGTCAGTTGCACGCCGCCGCCATGCACCACAGCCACCTGGTTGCCATCGCGCACCAGGTCCGTGATGGCGCGAACAGAGCCAGCGAGGAGCGACGGAGTTTCCAGCCCTGCGCCACCGAGTTTGACAACAAACTTCATGCTTTCCGACCCTCCGCGGCGAATTTCATTCCAGGCCTTCAGCCTCGTGCCAGCCCTCAATCACGTTCAAATTCTGCACGGCCTGCGACGACGCGCCCTTCAGCAAGTTATCAAGACAGCTCACAACCACCGCGCGGTGGCCATCTTCAGCCAGCTGGAAGCCAATATCCGCATAGTTGGTATGCGCCACGTACTGAATCTGCGGCAGCGTCTTGTCGTAGAGCCGCACCATCGGACTGCCGGCGAAGAATTTGCGATACACATCTGCGATGCGCTCCGCACTTTGCGCACTGCGGAAGCGAACATAAATCGTGGAAAGAATTCCCCGCGGAATCGGCAGCAGATGCGGCGTGAACACAATCTGGCTGTCCTTCACGCCAATCTGCTCCAGCAGTTCGCCGGTGTGGCGATGCGTGAAGACGCCGTAGGCGGAGAGATTGTCGGCCGCGTACATGAAATGCGTCTTGGCCGTGGGCGCCTTGCCCGCGCCGCTGACACCGCTTTTGGAATCGGCCACAATGCCGTGTTCGAGATCGATCAGGCCGGCAGCAACCAGCGGCTTGAGCGCAAGAATCACCGAGGTCGCGTAGCAGCCGGGGTTGGCGACCAGGCGTGCTGAGGCGATTGCCCCCCGATGCAGCTCCGGCATGCCGTAGACGGCCTGCGCCTGCACCGCCGCTGCCAGTTCGGTGCCGTCGTCGTCAAAGTTGTAAACGGCGCGGTTGGCCGCTTCCGTGAGCCGCCACGCGCCGCTCAGATCGATGACCCGCATGCCCCGCTCAAGCGCCTCCGGCACCCACTCGCGCGATTGCTCGTGCGGCGTGGCCAGAAACAGAACCTCGACCCCGCGCTGCGTGAGCAACTCCCAGGAAAACGGCTCGAGCCTGAGGGCGCCGTTGCCATTGCTTGCGGCCAGCTGCGGATGAATCTCCGCCAGCGGAACGCCGCCGCGCGCCTGGTCCCTTGCGTCCATGCGGCCGGCAAAGACCGGCGGCGCGCCTTTCAGGCGGGGATGGTGCAGCAGCAGCCGCGCCAGCTCCGCGCCGGCATAGCCTGTCACTCCAACCACTGCGGTTTGTACCGTGTTGTTCATGACTCCAGAATCGTCCTCAGCCGGGCCTGCACTTCACCGGCGCGCCGCGTATCGCCGCAGATCACCAGCACCGTGTCGTCGCCGGCAATCGTGCCCACCACTTCCGGCCATTCGGCGCGATCAAGAGCGGCGGCCACCGGTTGTGCTCCACCCATCGCCGTGCGCACCACCACCTGGTTCATCGCCTGGCTGGCGCGCAGGCCAAAGCTCTCCAGCATCTCCGCCACGGAAGGCGGGTCATCGTCCATCAGCGCGGCCGAAGAGCCGTTGCCGTTGGGCAGCGAATACCCGCTCGGGCCCTTGGAGAGACGCAGTTCGTGGATGTCGCGCGACAGCGTGGCCTGGGTCACTTCAAAGCCGCGGCGGCGCAACTTGCGGCGCAGCTCATCCTGGTTTGAAACCAGCGAGTGCGCCACCAGATCCCGAATCGCATTGTGCCGTTGAAACTTCATCTCCGCCGCTTTGCCTGCCCCGCGGGCTGCCGCCCACAAAGTGAAAGCGCGGCTCGCATCTCTGCGGCCACGCTTGTATAAATATACAACGAAAATGAATAATCATGCAAGCTGGGGGAGCGGGGAACCAGAGGGCGCAATGCGGCGGGGTGGTGGCCAGTCAATCAGGGCACGATCTTCTTGCGCCGCTTCTCCCTATACATCGCCTGATCGGCCTTTGCCAGCAAGGCATCCAGCTGTTCCGCCGCGCCTGGCTCCGCGGTTACGTGGCCCACGCTGAAGGTGAGGTTAAACGGCTGGCCAGGCTGCGCATTTCTGTGCGTCGACGCCTCCCGCAGGCGCTCGGAAGCGGCCACAATGGCGGCCCGGCTGAACTGGCCGGCCACGGCAAACTCGTCCCCGCCGATACGCGCCAGCACGTCGGTCTCGCGGAAGGTGGCGCGCAGCAGAATGCCCGCCTCTTTGAGCGTGGCCGAGCCGCAACTGTGCCCGTGCTCGTCATTGATCTGTTTCAGGTTGTCCACGTCGATGAAGAGCACGGAAAACGGTGTCCGTGCGCGGTGCGCCATCATCAGCGCCTGTTCGCCGAGCAGACGAAATCCTCTCAGGTTATAGAGGCCCGTCAACTCGTCCCGCACGGTAAGTTTGTGAATCTCGTTCTCCATGGTCTTGATGTAGAAGACCAGAGCCATCAAAAAGAGGAACGACAAGGTCGCGGCGGCCGAGGCGAGGATGGCCGTGGCGTAATTCTCCGGGAGCAGGTGGGCCCGGATCATGCGCTGCCGCCCGATCTCGCGCAGAAACGGCAAAACCAGAATGACGGGGCCCAGCACCCGGGCGATCCTGCTGCCGATGCCGCGGCCAAGAAAGATGGAAAAGATGCCCCTCTCGGCTCTGCGAAAAAAAGCCACAATCGTAAGCAGAACCAGGCAGACCATGGTCTGCGGTGAAGTGCGGGTAACCCCGGAGATCCCGAAAATGCGCATTGCGCCAAAGATCTGTCCCGATGCCAGCACCAGCACCAGAAGCCCAAGACAGACCGTGAGCCAGTCGGCGATGCGCACCGCAATGCGGCCGCGCACGCGGATCAGCGCGATGGTAACTCCCAGCATGACCAGTCCGCATGCGGTCTGCGGGGATGGCCTGTCCGGCCAGGGCGATGTGGAACGGGGGTCAATAGGGAAGAGTCGCTCGATACCGCCGGCGAAGTGAAACGCATACTCGGCGAGAATCGTCATCCCCAGCACGGCCGCAAAAATGGCAAGCAGCTGGCCTACCCGGTTGATCCGCGGCGAGTAGTGTTTCGCGGAGAGTTCCAGGCTGAACGCGCACAACAGCACTCCCGCCGCAGTCGCGGCGGTCATCAGGCGCCAGCCGCCGGGCAGGAATTTGTCCAGCACGGGCAGATACCAGCCGAGCAGGGTCAAAACACCGATCAGGGCACCGGCCAGCAAGCAGAAGCGCTCGGCCGGGGCCAGTTTGCGGAGGATTTCCGGATCGGATTCGCTGCTCGACGAAGGTAGTTTGAGCTTCGGCATCGTTGGGGAAGAAAGACAAGCAAATCGCCCATGGCAAAGCGAATCGGCGCTGAACCTGAAGTGTAAACCGTCAGGCGTGCGGCACGATACTCCCCAAACGGGGCAATCCGTCCTGCGACCGGGTCAACACGCATCCCCTCCGCGCTGTTACACTCTCGACGTGTCCGCGCTCATCAAACCCTAGCGGGCCGATACCGATCCCTATGACAGCGATTGCCCCGATCTCTACCATCAATGACCTGTTCTGCCGGCTGAGCGCGGCCGCCAATCCCCGCGCCATTCTCTGGCAGGACGAGTTTGCCCACTGGCAGCCCATCTCCTCTGACCAGTTTTACCAGCGCGTGCGGGCGCTGGCGCAGGCCTTTCTCGGCTGGGGCGCAAAAAAGGGCGACCGCATCGCCATCATCAGCGAGAATCGCTGGGAGTGGGCCGTCACCGACTTCGCATCGCTGGCCATCGGCGCAGCCAACGTGCCCATTTATCCCACCCTGACCGGCGAACAGGTCGCCGCGCTCATCAAGGACGCCGGCTGCCGCATCGCCGTCGTCTCCACCCGCCAGCAGTTCGACAAACTGAACGCGGTGCGGACTCAAACCGACCTGGAGCGGATCGTCATCATGGATGCGGCCGCTCCTGCCGAGGGAGCCATTGCCTTCAGCTCGCTCCTGGCCGGCGCCGACGCCCGCGGCAGCGAGCGCGATCCCGTTTTCGACGCGCTGGTGCGCTCCGTCGAGCCCAAAGACATCTGCACGCTCATCTACACGTCGGGGACGACCGGCGAACCCAAGGGCGTGGTGCTCACCCACGGCAACATCGCCTCCAACCAGAACTTTGCCGCTGCCGGGTTCAACTTCAATGCATCGGACTCCTGCATCTCGTTCCTGCCCCTGTCGCACATCACCGCGCGCGCGCTTGATTACGTGATGTACATGTCCGGCGCGCAGGTGGCTTACTGCTCGCAGTTCGACAAGCTGCCGGTCGCCATGAAGGAGATCAAGCCCACGGTGCTGGTGGGCGTGCCGCGCGTCTATGAGAAGATCCGCCAGGCCGTGGAGCAGAAGTCGGCGCAGTCGCCGGTCAAGAAGCGCATCCTGGCCTGGGCCATCGGTCTCGGCGCCGGGCATATCGATACCGTCTACAGCGGCAAAGCGCCGGGTTCGCCCTTGTGGAAGCTGGCCTCCAGGCTGGTCTACTCCAAGGTGCGCGAGGCCTTCGGCGGCCATGTCCGAGTCTTTGTCTCCGGCGGCGCGCCGTTGGGCATGGATACCGCGCGCTGGTTCGCCTCGGCTGGAATCGCGCTGTGGGAGGGCTACGGCCTCACGGAAACCTCGCCCGTCATCGCCCTCAACTCGCCCTTGCATCACCGCATGGGTTCGGTGGGCATGCCTCTGCCCAACGTCGAGCTCAAGCTGGCTGCGGACGGCGAGTTGCTCACCCGCGGCCCCGCGGTTTTCTCCGGCTACTGGCAAAAGCCCACGGCCACGGCCGAGTGCATCGATGCCGACGGATGGTTCTCGACCGGCGACATCGCGCACTTCGACAAGGACGGCTTTCTCTACATTACCGATCGCAAGAAGGAGCTGCTCAAGACCTCGGGAGGCAAGCTGGTTGCCCCGCAGCCCATCGAAAACAAGCTCAAGAACAACGTGCTTGTCGCCCAGGCCGCGCTCGTCGGCGACAAGCACAAGTTCATCTCCGCGCTCATCGCGCCCAACTTTGCCGCGCTCGAAGACTGGGCCCGGGAGCACGGCGTGGAAGCCGGCAGCCGCGCCGCTCTGGTGGGCGACAGCCGCGTGGTGGCGCTCTATGGCGCCATTGTGCGCGAAGTCAACGGCGGCCTGGCCAACTTCGAGTCGCTCAAGCGCTTCCGCGTCGTAGCCGACGAGTGGACCCAGGAGTCCGGCGAGCTCACCCCATCCATGAAGCTCAAGCGGCGCGTCATTACGACTCGTTACGCGGCCGAAATCGCCGCACTTTACGCGGACGAAGCAACCGCGCGCGGCGCATAGGCGCAACCAGCTTGCCGCGCAGCAGGGTTCTGTGCGTCCACAGGTTCTGGATGCCGCGAAAGAACGGCGCGCCCCACGCGCCCACGCCCAGCAGGCTGCCGAACAGGATCACCGCGTCGATGCTGAGCCGGCCTTCGTGGTTCCAGTAGGCCTCCGGCTCCAGGTTGAGCCACAGCGCAAACTCGTCCAGGGTGAGCGCCGCGCCCACGCCATAGCTCACCGACATCAGGCGGCTGAAGAAAATCGAGAGCGGCGAGTGCGAGCGGCCCAGATCGAGCAGCCAACCGTAACCCACCAGCAGCAGAATCAGAATGCCCCACACCAGGTGGTGAATATGGTGGCCGCGCACCGTCACCCATTGGAACGGTCCCTCGTTGTGGCGGATCAACTCGACCAGAATGCGCACCCCGGCGAAGGTAATCACAAACGCCACCGAGGCAATGAACATGCGCTGCCGCGGACGGTCGGGAATGGTGGCGCGAACTAGATAGCCCAGGCGCGTGAGCTGCAAAAGCACCAGCAGCACAACCACAACCAGGGCCGCGAATGCGAGCAGAAGAAGCGCTCCGGTTCCCAGCATGTCCTTATTGAAACATTGCAACCATCATTCCCGAAAACTAAATTGCGAACCGCCTTCTTCCGCGCGTGAGCCCGGTCACGACTTCTCTTTTGAGAGGCGCGTTACACTGGATAAGGCGTCCTACACGGCATGGCTGCACCACGGCCGCCGGGATTCGACAGCAGCACACACACGCGCTCCCGGCGCACCCTGCGCGGCGAGCCCAATTTGTGAAGAGGAGATTGTTCCATGCGAGTTGCTTTGTTGACCGGCGGAGGCGATTGCCCCGGATTGAATGCCGTCATTTACGCGGCCGTGAAAAAGGGCATCAACCACTACGGCGATGAGTTCATCGGCTTTTTGAACGGCTGGCGCGGGGTGCTGGACAACAACTTCATCCCGCTTACGCTGGAAAACATCGACGGCATCCAGTTGAAGGGTGGAACCATCCTTCACTCCTCGCGCACCAACGTGAAGAAGATCCCCGGCGGCATTGAGAAAGTGCAGGAAGTTCTGAAGCTGAACAAGATTGACGCGCTGATCGCGCTCGGCGGCGACGACACGCAATCGGTCACGCTGTTCCTGAGCGAGAACGGCGTGCCCTCGGTCGGCGTGCCCAAGACCATCGACAACGACATCAACGGCACTGACACCACCTTCGGCTTCGATACCGCCGTCTCCATTGCGACCGAGGCGATCGACCGCATCCACACCACCGCCGACTCGCACAACCGCGTGATCGTTGTTGAAGTGATGGGCCGCGACGCCGGCTGGATCGCCTATGCCTCCGGTGTTGCCGGCGGCGCGCACGTGATCCTGGTGCCGGAAAAAGAGATTGACATCGACCACGTCTGCGCCCTGCTCAAGTACAACTACGACCACGGCAAGCACTATGGCGTGGTGGTTGTAGCCGAGGGCTGCCATCTGCCGGAAGTCGGCCAGGTCATTGGCTCCAAAGAAGTGGACTCCTTCGGTCACGCGCGGCTGTCCGGCATCGGTGAGGCGCTGGCCAGCCTGATCGAAAAGAAGACCGGCTTCGAGACCCGCTCCGTCAACCTGGGCCACACCCAGCGCGGCGGCGTGCCCACGGCTTACGACCGCACTTTGGGCCAGCGCTACGGCCTGCATGCCATCGACATGGTGCATGAAGGCAAGTGGGGCCGCATCGCCGTGCTCAAGGGCCTGGACATCACCGACATCACCATCAAGGAAGCCATCGCCACCAACCGCCGGCTGGACCAGCGCTTCTTCGACGTCATCGCCGATCTGGAAGCGAAGGTCTAGTTTTCGACCGTGAGTCTGCGCCAATACGGGTGCCCCCGGTTTCGTCCGCCGCGCCGGATGAGAGCGGGGAAGCCCCGGCAGGGCGCAGTGTGAAATCACCCAGCCAGTGAGACGAGCGCTGCCGCATGCGATAGAGTGGGCCTGTGCTCTACCGCCTCTACCAGCCGGACGACTTTGCCGCGCTCTACGCGATTGAAGAGCTCTGCTTCCATCCCCCGCATCGCTTCAGCCGCGCGACCATGCGCCGCCTCATCCGCCAGCCCCACGCAGCCACCTGGATCGCTGAAGAGAACGCTGCGATGCGCGGCTTTGCCATCGTCGAGTGGGCCCTCGACACTGCGCCGCCCTCGGCCTACATCGAGACCATTGAAGTTGTGGCCCAGGCGCGCGGCCAGGGCGTCGGCGAGGAGCTGATGCGCCGCGTGGAAGCGTCCGCCTGTGCCGCCGGGGCCGCCGTGATCTGGCTTCACGTCGACGCGCTCAATGAGCAGGCCATCCGCTTGTATCAACGCAGCGGCTACCAGCCCCATGGCACCCGCGCAGAGTACTACGGCCCGGGCACGGAAGCGCTGATCTACGGCAAGATCCTTGCGCGGAGTGCCTAGCGGCGGTCCATTCGAGAGTTTTCAATGGCGGCGTCCCGTCGGGTTTGACTTTGATTCGCTTGCGGCGAATTCCAAGTTGAACCCGGTACCATGCCAGTTCCGCAATCGCGCCCCTCGGTCGCACGGACTGGCGCGGATCACATCGCCCAGGGTCCAATGCGCGTAGAATAGGCACCAATTCAATGTCGATAAGCAATCCGAACCTGCCCAAGTTGATCCTCGCGTTGCGGGCATATTCCGCGTCAGCATTCATGCACGATCTGCTGGCCGGCGTGACCGTCGGCGTGGTGGCTCTGCCGCTGGCCATGGCCTTTGGCATCGCCTCCGGCGTTACGCCACAGGCCGGGCTTTACACCGCCGTGGTTGCCGGCTTTCTGATCTCCGCGCTGGGCGGATCGCGCACCCAGATCGGCGGCCCCACCGGCGCGTTTGTCGTCATCGTTGCCGGCATCGTGGCCCGCTTCGGCATGAGCGGACTGGCCATGGTCACCGTCATGGCCGGCATTCTGCTCCTGCTGATGGGCCTCACCGGCCTCGGCGCGGCGGTGCGCTTCATTCCCCGCATGGTGGTCATCGGCTTCACCAACGGCATCGCCATCCTCATCGCCTCCACACAGATCAAGGACTTCTTCGGCCTGCGCACCGGCGCCGTGCCCGGCGAGTTTCTGCCCCGCCTGCGCCTGCTCGCCGCGCACTTTTCCAGCCTGAACCCGGCCGCGCTGGGCCTCGGCCTGGCCACGCTCGCCATCATCCTGTTCCTGCCGCGCATCACAAAGCGCATTCCGCCGTCGATTGTTGCCCTGATCGTATGCACCGGCGTCGCGTTCGTGTTTCACCTTCCGGTTGAGACCATCGGCACCAAATTCGGCGGCATTCCGCGCGGCTTTCCACCCTTTGCGTGGCCCGACTTTCACTCCGAGCACATTCTCCCCCTCATCCCCTCGGCCTTCACGGTCGCGCTGCTTGCTGCCCTTGAAAGCATGCTCTCCGCAGTCGTTGCCGACGGCATGACCGGCGACCGTCACAACCCCAACGTGGAGCTCGCCGCGCAGGGCATTGCCAACATCATCTCGCCGCTGTTCGGCGGCATTCCCGCCACCGGAGCCATCGCCCGCACGGCCACCAATATCCGCTCCGGCGCGCGCTCGCCCGTGGCCGGCATAGTCCACGCGGCAACGCTGCTGCTCATTCTGCTGGTGGCCGCGCCCCTGGCCAGCTACATCCCGCTGGCCACGCTGGCTGCCGTGCTTTTTGTGGTGGCGTACAACATGGGCGAGTGGCACGAGATCGGCGCTATCTTCCAACTCGACGTTCCCGCCATCTCCGTCTGGCTGGTCACCTTCGGCCTCACCGTCTTTGCCGACCTCACCGTCGCCGTGGCCGTCGGCATGTCGCTGGCCGCGCTCATCTACATCTACCGCATCGCCGAAACCACCACCGTGGTTCCCGTAACCGACGACTACATCCGCGACGGCCTGCCCCATGCGCTGCAAGGCCGCATCCTGCCGCCCTACGTTTCGCTGCTGCGTATCCATGGGCCGTTCCTCTTCGGCACCACGGAAAAACTCATCGAGGCCACGGCCAATCTTGAAGCCTTTGAGCCGGTCGTGATTCTGCGCCTGCGCAACATGACGGCCATTGATGCCACCGGTATTCACGCCATCGAGTCATTTGCCAGGCGCCTGCACGCCTCCGGCCGAGCCATGCTGCTCTGCGGCGCCATGCAGCAGCCCTCGCGCCTGCTGGAGGGCACGCGTTTTCAGGACCGCGTGGGCCGCGAGAACATCATGCCCAACATCCAGGCTGCCCTCGACCGCGCCCGCCAGATCCACGAAGCAACCCCTCCCGTAGTGATGAACTGAAGCCTGCCGATGCTGCACCGAGCGGCGCTGATGCTCTAGTCTTGAGTGGATGCAGCAGAGAAGCCGATGAGCGTGGACCGAACGAACGGCAACGGCAGA
>Ga0302267_10003758_pt1 | contig 17214 bp, 17 predicted proteins | sample III_Bog_E1_3_FD_194555 | JGI IMG/M metagenome (GOLD analysis project Ga0302267, IMG submission 194555) | Peat permafrost microbial communities from Stordalen Mire near Abisko, Sweden - III_Bog_E1_3 | ecosystem: Environmental > Terrestrial > Soil > Wetlands > Peat | place: Sweden: Abisko... | reverse complement strand
CGTCCTCCTCTTCCGCAGACCATGCCTTGCTTGCGCCAGGGCCACTGAACGGTACGAGGATTCCTGCGTTCCATCCCGTCCTTCCCTTGGGAAATTCAACGAGACTTGACCTTCGAAATCGCTCTGAATCAGAGACAACACATTGTGAGCAGATACTTAACCGGTATTTCACCGGCCATTGCCTTCTCTCCCTTATCCATATATCATCTGCAAATATTTTACGACAATACTTACACTTGGTGGTTGCTCTGGCATTTCGAAACATGCACGGTCTCCTTTCATTCGATTAAATATCGTAAAATTAATTTTAATGGGAATACTATTTGTCAGTGTCGAATATTCCAATATTCGAAATGACCATATCCACGAAGGCAAGCTAAAATTTAAGTCGTTTTAATTTTCCATCAATATTAATTAAAGACTATGACCAATATTTTTTAATATATTCCTCATGAGATATCGGCAAGAAACGCACAACCCGTCCCCTCCTCCAAGGACATCCAGCCCGTGTTGCCTCGGGTGGGAAGGCGACCGGAGAGATATGGCTAATTGCCACCCTTATCCATTGGTGGCAATGGGGCGATATAGACGGATGCTATGCCATCTCAGGCATTAAGTGAACAGATTGGCCCTAGGACCAGATCGACTTGGCAACCCATTTTAAAAAGGAGAGGTTGAACCTTCCCTTGCGTCTTGGCTGGATGCGCCGCTCTTCCAGACGGGGAAGGTCCTTTTGCCTGCGGTCCCCGGCGCGATGCTCCTCCTGGTGGATAGAATGCATGACGAGAAGGTAGAGGGCAACGATGACGATGATGCAGTAAGTGCTGGTTTGCATTAGCTTGCCACTTGTATGCTTCGAAGTAGGCGATGGCGGTCATACCGGCGCGGGCTTCCGGATCACTCATGCTCGCACATCTCTGTTTCGGAAACTCCGATTCCTGGCAATGGATTCAAAAAATCTTGGCCCAGCCCTATTCCGCAGTGCTTTGGCTACCGTGATCGACCGCCTCCCTTCCCACGCCAAGCATGAACGTAGGCCACTTGTCCTGCTAGGCATGGGGATAGCTGACGCTGACCAAAGCACGTGGACCGAACTTCTTCATGCCGTTCAGAATTGTCCACGGCCGCCGGAGAGCCCTGCCCTCGCCCCGGCGAAATAAAAACCGATACGAAAAATAATTCCCGGCAATATTTCTCGCCTTCCTCCGTCTTCATGATGCGGAAGGAAAAAACCATGAAGTCGACCCGCTGGCGAGCGCAAAGGTCACCCCTCACCGACCCCCATCCCCGGTCGAATCGACCCGGTCGTGCAGCCGGAAACCGATGTCCCGCCGCTTGGAGGATCGGACCACACGCCGCCAACCGTCACGCCGTGGTCGCTGCGGCGGCTGCCGATGGCTGGACGGGCATTGCCTGACCTGTCATGAGGTCGTGCTGCAAACAGTATTTTTTGGATGGCTCAATGATTATTCAGAAGGGCGAGAACCCCAGCTTCATCATGCGTACCGAGCTCTGTGACCCATTCGGTGCCGGAGACCTCCATCCCCTTTTCATCCGGGAGGTCCTTTCTTCAGGGAATACCGGGAGCATCCATTGGCGAGACCCCGGGATCTTCCCGGATCCCGAGCAGGACACGTCGCCCATCGTCCAGGAAATTGCGAACGTCCTCGACATGTGGTCATGCATTGAAGAAGGGTTCAAGGCCTTGGACCCATCAGATCAGAAGGCTTTCCGGGAGGACGAGAACCTCACGCCGCCAGTCTTCCAAGGGTTTGATGGAAGCCACGAAGGCGAGTACCAGGGCGTGGCCAGATTCATGATTGGCCACCTTCAGTGCTTCACGAAATTCGCGGGGCGGGACCTGGAATCCTATCATCCGGTCGTGGAACGCTACCGGCGGGTCATGCAGGCCTATCACCCCATTTCGGAGCAAATGGATGGCAACCGCACGCTCACGGTGAGCGAGTTGAGGACGATACTGTCTTGTGGCGAATGATGCCAACCATGCTGGAAACCGGTCCGTATACCCGGCTGGCCTAGGGGCGAGCCGGGGCCGTCAAGGCATTCCAGGCCGCGAGAGAATCCATGTAGTCCCTCCAGTGGGCAATTTTCCGGTTTTCAATCCTGATGATTGAGCAGAACCGATTATTGTATTTCGCGCCGGTCGCGAGGATGGTCCCGTGGACTTCATATTCGAGGACGACGACACGGTCGTTGTCCGCTTGGTGCGTTATCAAGTTATCGGCAGACTGGAGCTCGATGCTGTTGCCATAGCCCTTGAACTGGGCCATCAGCCTGGCGCGCCCCAGGACCCTGCGCGGCCAACCGGGGAAGTCGTAGAGCACCTCGTAGACAAGGTCGTCGGCGACGATGTCGAAGAAGTGCTCGCCATCAACGAGGTCTCCAAGGGCCCCTCGAACCAACTTGAAGTAAGGCCTGGCAGCCTCATAGGCGGTGTATTCCGAACTCGGCATCCTGGACCCTCCCTACGCTGAAATATATCTCCGAACCAGAACCTGCGATTCCATGGATTTCACAGCGGGTGCCATCTTTGAATACGATACGGGATAGCCTCCGGGCAGCCGATAGGAGCAGGGATGGGCGAAGTGCCAATCATCTTCCAAGGAAACAAGCTATGGCTGTGCCCCGGGGCGGTCCCGGAAGTCCAGCCGGAGGCCACCCTCCGCCTGCCGGAAGGCATCAAGGTCCAGCGCGTGGCCGCGGACCTGCCCCTGCCCCCTGGGGTTGAGGCCCTGGGCCTGCGCGATGCCTACTCCAGGATGGAACTCGGGGCGTGGCTCCAGGCCGGGCGGGCCTACCAGTGGCTGGAATGGGAAGCAGGACACCGCTTCTGCGGCGGGTGCACCACCAGGCTGGAGCCTGGCGAGGGCCAAGGCCGGCGCTGTCCGGCCTGCAACCGCCTGGTCTTCCCGGACCACGCCACCGCCATCATCGTGCTCATCCAGCGCGGGGAGGGACCCGGGATGGAATTGGCCCTGGCCCGCTCGCCCCATTTCCAGCCCGGCGTCTACAGCGCCATCGCCGGCTTCACCGAACCCGGCGAGTCCCTGGAACAGGCCGTGCACCGGGAGGTGAAGGAGGAGCTGGGCATCCGGATCCATCGGCTGAGCTATTTCGGCAGCCAGCCCTGGCCGTTCCCCAACGGCCTCATGGTGGGCTTCCGGGCCCACTACCTGGACGGGAATCTCAGCCCGGACCCCTCCGAACTGGAGGACGCCCGCTGGTTCCGCCTGGACGGCCTGCCCCTCCTGCCCAGCCCCCTGAGCATCGCCCGGAAACTCCTGGATACGGCCCTGGGGGAAGGCCACCCAGGCCAGGGCAAACCCGGTGGTCCGGGCCCTCAAGAATGTTCATAATCTCAACCTATTTCCTTGCCGACCCGCCGGGAGGGTCTTAAATTGATAATCGAATCCTGAGCCACACCAGTCATTCACGCTTGTCTTGGAAACATGGACATTCTGGAGGGGGCAAAGCCTATGGAACGGAGAAACATTTCCCTGGGTTTCACCAACGAGCCCATTCCTGAGGGGATGCACATTTGCTACCTCTACACCGACGAGGATGAGCGCGACCGGGTCATGGGGGAGTTCCTCGAGAGCGGACTCCTGGCCAACGAGAAAGTCATCTGCTCGGTGGAGGATGAAGCTTCCAACCCGATGGTCCAAAGGCTTCGCGCCATGAACATGCCTGAGGGGGCCCTCAACGTGGTCTCCTGCGAGGGGGCCTACTACCCCGCCGGCCGGTTCAAACCCCAGGAAACCCTCGACCTCATCCGGGACTTCTACCGCCATGCCGTGGATACCGAAGGGTTCGCCGGGGCCCGCGGCACCGGACCGATGACCTGGAGCCTGGATGGAGACAGGACGGACCTGAAGACGGTGATCGAGTACGAGGCCCGGGTGAATTGCCTCTGCGATGAGCATCCCTACACGGCCTGCTGCCAGTACGACGCCAGGAAATTGAGCGGCCATATGATCATGGACATCCTATCGGTGCACCCGGCCTTGATTGTCCACGGCCAACTGGTCAAGAACCCCTACTACATCGAGCCCGGTTCCTTCCTCCAGAAATTCCAGGAGCGCGGTGAATGACCCTTTCCGGCCGGAATCGGCTGAAGGGCCTTTTGAAACCTCTGCAACTCCGCTTGAAGGTCCCGGATCATGGTTTGGGACTGGGCTTCCCGCATCGCCCGTTCGATGGCGGGAACGAGCCGGTTCAACCTCTCCTTGACCAGGAAATCATTCGCTCCCGCCTGCGTCGCCGCCCAGATCAGTTCCTCCCCCGCCTGCTCTGAAAGCAGGAGGAAAGGCAACACCGGGTCAAATTCACGGACCCTGCGCAGAGCCTCCAGACCGTCCCACCCCTTGAGCCGGAAACCGGAGATGACAATGTCGATTCCTCGGTCGGCGAGGGCCTCGTCCAGCTCGCCGGGGGACTCGATAACGTTCAGGTTGTACGGGACACTGCCCTTTTTCAGCAGCCCTTCGATCAGGAGCCGGTCGATCGTATTGTCCTCGATGAGGAGAATATCGATGGCGCCTTCCCGTTTGGCGGATCTCGTCTCTCCCGGCCCGAGGGCGATCCCCTCCGGTTGTGGAGTGGACAGAAGCGGGGAGGTATGGACGGTCGCCACCGGAGCCTCCAGGCCGGTCTTGCCTGGGCTCGGTTGGGACTGAACGGCCGAGGCTTCCCGTATTCTCCGGATGAGGTTGAAATTTTCTTTGATTTCCTCGAAAGCAAAAGGCTTGTTGATGACCCGGGTATGCGGGTCCGCTGCCAATAGGCGCTCGGCGTCCGCTTCCAGGTACCCGGTGGAAATGAGCACAGGAAGGTCCGGGAAACGAATTCGGAGCAGTCCAAGGACCTCAAGGCCGGTCAGGTCGGGCATGTTCATATCGAGGATCACCAGGTCGGGTGGGGACTGCCTGGACAGGTATTCCAGAGCGGGCCGGCCGCCATCCACGGCCTCGACCCGATGGCCCATAACCCTGAGCATCAGAGGTACCGTGGCCCGGATCAATTCATCATCGTCGACCAGCAGGATCCTCAAGGTCGGGGCCAGCTGCGCCGCTTCTTTGCCGACAACGTTTTCCATGGTTCCATCCTCAAGGACGGGCAGCGTCAGCAGCACCTGGGTGCCCTTGCCCCCTTGGCTGTTGATCTGCAAGGAACCACCATGGTCCTTGGCGGTGTTGAACACCTGGGACAGCCCGAGACCGGTGCCTTTGCCCACCGGCTTGGTCGTGTAGAACGGCTCCATGGCCCGCTCCACGACTTCGGGGGGCATGCCATGGCCGGTGTCCTCCACGATGATCTGCACCGATGCGTTATCCACCCGGCGGGTGCGGATACCCAGGAAGCCGCCATCGGGCATGGCGTCCACGGCATTGACACAGAGGTTCATCAAGGCGCTGCCAAGGGTTCCGATCTCGCCCTGGATCAGGGGCAGGGGTTCCTCCAGAGCGACCACCAACTGGTATTTCTTCAGCAGGGTATGTTCAAGGAGGGCGGCCTCTTTCCGGATCATCTCGTTGAGGTCGACCGGAGCTTTGGCCATCCGCTCCTTCCGGGCGAATCCAACCAGCCCCTTGACGAGATCCTTGCCCCTCTGGGCGGCCCGCTCCAGGACGGCCAGGCATTCGGCGTCTTCCGGCTCCTTGCTGCAAACGGGTTTCAGGATCTGGGCGACCGCAAAGATGGATCCCAGGACGTTGTTCATGTCGTGGGCGATCCCTCCGGCCAGCCGGCCCAGGCTTTCCATTTTTTGGGACTGCCGGACCTGTTCCTGGAGGGCCCGTTCCTGCTCCTCCCTCAGCCGCTGGTTGGTCAGGTCGGTCAGAAAGGAGATGTTGACCACACCCTCGGCGACCCGCACGGGGGCGACGGTGAACTGAACGGGAAACCGGGAGCCGTCGTCACGCAGGCCCTCCGTTTCGAACTCCTCGGGAAGCAGGAGACCCTGGGTGCCAGGCCGGCTCCGGTCCGGACCCGCCTCCCGGGATTTCAGGGCGAGGTAGTGGGAGATCGGGTTGCCGAGCATGGACCGGTCGTCACCGAACAGCGCCAGCAGTTTGGAATTGGCATACTGGATGAGCCCATCCCGGCTCACCAGGACCGCGACCGGCGACTGGTCGATGAGCGTCCGGAATCGGGCTTCGCTGGCGCGCAGTTCTTCCTCCACCAGTTTCCGGTCGTGGATATCAAGAAAGGTGACCAGGACCCGGGACAGATCCTGCTCATAACCGGGCTGGACGGCCAGGTTCAGGTCGTACCATCGGGCTGTGCCCCTGGCGTCCACCCGCATCACCTCCTGGTGCCAAGCGACCTGGCCTTCAGCCAGGGCCGCGAGCTCAAGGGCGAACATGGCCCGGGACTGTTCATTGAAATAGGGCCCAAGGCCCTTCTGGCTTCCGGTCCCGCCCTTCTCCAACAGCATTCCGGAACTGGCGCGGTTCGTTTCCAGGATGGCAACCTGCCCGGCCATGGCCGCGACGGTCTCGGGATGGCGGTTGAAGTGGGCTGCCCAATCGGTCACCCCGGCCCGTCGAAGGTCGTCCAGGGCCGCCTTGACCTCGGAAAAGTCCTCCACCAGGATCGGCACCGGGGAATCGGCAAACAGGTCCTGGAACCGCGCCTCGCTTTCCAGCAATTCCTGGCGCAGGTTGGCCTCCCGTTCCTGGGCCAGTTTGGCCAACTGGACATTGGCGGCCTGGAGTTCGGCCTCGTAGCGCTCGTTCTCAATGTGCAGGGCAACGAGATGGGCCGTATTGGCCACAAAAGGTGCATAGGGATGGAAGTCATCAGGGTCGGCGAACCGGACCTCCAATTCGCCATAATGTGCCTTGGCCGTTCTCAAGGGGAAGGTCAAGATCTCCCCGGCATCCTGCCGGAAGCCCGGGGGCGCGACCGCGAGGGTCCGGGTTCCCAGATGGAATGCCAGCCCCCGGACGCCAGGCAGCGGCGCCAGTCCCTGAACGGTCATCTCAGCCAGGCGGTCAACATCCGGCGCCGCGCGCAAGCCGCTTTGCAGAAGCAGAATGCGGCCCAGAACGGAGGACTCGGGTTCCATGGCCCGCCCTTTCAAGCTTGTCCTCTGCGTTCCTTCAGCCAAGACGGGGGGGTCAGCGCGATGAGTGTCCGTGCTTTCTCCTTCCATTCCTCAAGACGCCTCCCGAAAAGGTAGCGCATGAATGCTTGTGATTTTCAAGATTCTATCCCAAACCTGTCGGGAGGCAATTCGTTTCGTGGCCAGGGTGTTCAGGCCGGTTGACCCAGGCCTTCCCCGGCTTGCCTGGAGCTCCCGGCCACCCCTTCCCCCTGGCCAGGTGCGGGAGCGGGCGGATTCCGGCCACGGCTGCAATGCCGTGGCGAACAGCCCATGATCCGCTTGAAGGCGGTGCTGAAGGCGCTATCGGATTCGTAGCCGAGCGCCAGGGCAATGCCGGAGACCGGATCGCTGGGCCATCCCGAACGATCGCAAAGATAACACGGACCATAGGCGCTATTCCGGAGCCTGAACCGGCTGCCTGCCTCCGGCACCTTCGCGCCGGAGACTCAAGTGAAGAAGACGAGGGAAGAGCAGCCGCCAGTTATTCCAGTTCACCTGGATCGGGCGTCTTCTCCGGAACTTCCGCTTCGGGCTGATCGCTGGGCATCGGGTCAAAGATGGTCGAGTAGTTGTCCTCGGCATAGACCACAAAGGCGTCCCGTTCTTCTTTCGTCACATGCCTAGTTAGCGGTTGAAGTTGCATGGTTGGGATCTCCGATCCCAATTTATGCCCGCTGCGGAAAATTGCCCGTCTCATCCACCTGCAGGAGGTCCTTTTCCCAAAATGCTGTTCAAGGATTCAGGACCTGTTGCCACCCCCGGGTGGGTCTTTGATTAAATTTTAATAGCACCCCCTGCCCGAGCGCTGCCCCCAACGAATTTTTTACCCAAAATGAACTTGATCCAAGGAGGTTCTTTGACCAGATTGAAAAGGTAGTAGTGTTATTTTCTCCACCCCCTGGAGGATGAAAATCCAATGACCCCCGCCAAACAGAGCAAGTCCGCATCCACGATCATTCCACCTCCCGGTCCTGACCCGGCGGAGAAGGGAAAGCACAAGACCTCCGGGGACAAGCACTCGGCCAAGAAGCTGGCCAAGAAGTCCGGCAAAAAGGCAGAGACCGAAACCAAGGCCGAGACCAAGAAAGCGGAGAAAGCGGAGAAAGCTGCCAAGAAGACAGAAGCCAAGGCTGACAAAAAATCCGCCAAGGCTGACAAGAAGCCCAAAGGGAAAAAGGTCGCGGCCGAAAAATCGGCCAAGGCCTCCGCTGGAAAGAAGCCCGGCAAGAAGCCCAGGATCGACGCCATCAGCCCCGAGCTCCGGCACCGCCTGATCAACGAAGAGGCTTACCGCCGGGCGGAACGGCGCGGATTCGCAGGCGGCAGTCCCGAGGGCGACTGGGCGGAAGCGGAAGTGGAAATCGACCGGCGCCTTTCCGGAGAATCAAACTAGCTCCGTTATTGCCCTGGTTGGATTGAACGACCGTGCGAGGCACCAGCTGCCGTAGCGGAGCGAGCTCCGCAACGGCAGCTGGAAAATGGAACTCGCCAGGAGCGGGAACGGGCCCGATCAGAGGTTTTTCACCACCTGCTCGCCGCCCAGTTGGCGCATCTGCCGGAGGATCCACTCCTGGCGGCCCCTCAGGTACCCGCTCGGAGCGTCGGCCCGGAACCGGCGGGGGCTGGGCAGCACCGCCGCCAGCATAGCCGCCTGCGGCGGGCTGATGGACTCGGCGGACCGGCCAAAGAACTTGCGCGAGGCCGCCTCCACGCCGTAGACACCGTCGCCGAACTCCACACTGTTCAGGTAGACCTCCAGGATCCGCCGCTTGGACCAGCAGACCTCCAGCAGCAGAGTGAAGTAGACCTCCAACCCCTTTCGCGCCCAGGATCGGGATTCCCACAGGAACAGGTTCTTGGCGGTCTGCTGGGAGACCGTGGAGGCACCGCGCTTCTTCCGGCTGTGCTCGTTGTGCGCCATGGCCTTCTCGATGGCCTGCCAATCGAACCCGTAGTGCTCCTCGAAGTTCTGGTCCTCGGCGGCGATGACCGCCACGCCCATGGAGGGCGAGATCTGCTCCAGGGGCGTCCAGCGATGCCGGGCGACATAGGGCCGGCGGGATATCCAGGCCTCCACCTGCCGCTCGGCCATGAAAGCGGTCATGGGCACCGGCAGGAACCGCAGCAGCAGCACCAGCCCGGCGCTGATCCCCAGGAAGGCGAGCACAAAGGCCCCCAGAGTGCGCACCACCCGCGACAAAAACGATCTCTTCCCCATGGACTCATTATGTCGGTCCGGCCGGGGGCGCCGCAATGAAAACCGGCCGCCGTCTCCCGTGGGAGGGCGCGCCGCAGCAATGCTAAAGTGAAGGCAACGTGACCTTCAACCCTTGCCGGTGCCCATGTTCCTGAAGCAGCTTGCTCCCCACTCCATGCCGGTCGCCCGACGATGACCGGTCAGCCCCCTGGCAAGCGAAAGGTCCATCCCTCCATGTTCCGCTCCGCGGGGCTGGTGGGCTTCCTGACCCTGCTCTCCCGCATCACCGGCATGCTCCAGTCCCGGCTGGTGGCCAACTACCTGGGCGCGGGCCTGGCGGCGGACGCCTTCATGGTGGCCTTCCGCATTCCCAACCTGCTCCGCCGCTTCACCGCGGAAGGGACCATGACCTCGGCCTTCCTGCCCACCCTCAGCGAAGTGGAGACCACCCAGGGTTTGGCGGCCGGCCAGGAGATGGTGGCCAAGTTCCTGGGCACCCTGGCGGTGTTCCTGACCCTCCTGTGCGTCCTGGCCATCCCGGCCATGGGCCTGCTCACCGGCCTGCAGATGCTGGGCCGCCTGGCCCCGGAAGTTCGATGGTGGCAGCAGTTCGGAATCCTTTGGCAGGTGCTTTCCGGGGCCCGGCCGGCGCCGGTGCAATGGCTGCTCACCACCACCCTGGCCCGGATCATGTTCCCGTACCTGATCCTGGTAAGCCTCACCGCCGGCCTTTCGGCGGTGTTGAACCTGCGGGGACGCTTCGGTCTGCCGGCCTCGGTCTCCACCTTCTGGAACCTGGCTTTCATCAGCTTCGCCTTCGCCTGTCTGCATTGGGGTCCGGCCCCCTGGCGGGAGCCTCAGCACGCCGCCGTCTGCCTGGCCGTGGCCACCCTGGTTGGGGGCGTGGTACAGCTGTTCGCGCTCTGGCCCGCCTTCCGCCAGTATGGCTTCGGTTTCGACTGGGGGCTCCACCTCCGCCACCCTGGGGTTCGCAGCGCCCTGAAGCGCATGGCCCCGGGCCTGGTGGGCACCGGAATCCACCCGATCAACGTGGTCATCTCCACCGTGCTGGCCTCCCAGCTGGCCGTGGGGGCCCAGACCATCCTCTTCAATTCCAACATGATGGGTGAGATGGTGCTGGGCATCTTCGCCGCCAGCCTGGCCACGGTGAGCCTGCCGGCCATGAGCCGGCTGGTGGCGGACGACGATATCCAAGGCTTGAGAGGCAGCCTCGCCAACGCCCTCCGGGGCACTGCGGTCCTGGTGATCCCGGGGGCGGTGGGCATGGCCGTGCTCGCCTGGCCGATCATCGCCGTCATCTTCGAGACCGGGCGCTACAGCAACGCGGCCGTGGGCTGGACCGCGCACACGGTCATGTACCAGGCGGTGGGCCTGCTGTTCATCGCCACTGGGCGGATCGTCGCCCAGTGCCTGTACGCGCTGAAGGACTATAAGCGCCCGGCCTTCGCGGCCCTGTTCGGAATGGGGATCAACGTCGTGCTCTCCATCGCGCTCATGGGCCCCCTGGGCACCGCCGGGATCGCCCTGGCCAACGGGTTGGCCAGCCTGGCCGGCCTGGCCTTTCTCACCACGTCCCTGCACCGGCGGATCGGCCAGCTGCCCTGGAAGGCGGTCCTGGGTGGCTGGGCTTCCATGGGCATCGCCGCCGGGGCCATGGGCGCCCTGGCCTGGGCCGGAATGAAGGCCCTCGACCTGGGCACCTTCCACGGCCTGGGGGGCTCCAGCCTGCGGCTGTTTCCCCTCATCGGCGCCTGCGCCCTGGTCTATGCCGCCCTGCTGTTCGCCTTCCGGGTTCCCGAAGCCAAGGCCGTCAAGGCCATGGTCCTGCGCAAACTGGGTTCCGGCTCCGGCCGCGGCTGATACAGTCTGCGGTTAAACGCCTTCTCCCACGGTCGCTCAATCTCCTTTGCCGAGCGGTGAGCCAGCATCCAGCCGTCCTCGACCTCCCTATCCGGGGGATTGCTGCAGATGCGGTTATCCGGGGTATCGAACGGAGTGAACCGAGACACCGGCCAGGCTCCTAGACCCGAGGCGGCTCGACCCCGTAGGCGGACCAGCCTTCCTTGACCGGGCCGTAGATGGAGGGGACCGGCAGGCCCGCCTGGCGCATGAGCACGGTCATCTGGCCCCGGTGGTGGGCCTGGTGGACGATGAGCACCTGGAGGCTGTGGCCCCGCCGCCAGATCTCCCCGTACATGTCGTCCTCCCGCTCCAGGTCCGCGTCGGACCAGGTCTCGAGCCCCTTCAGGAGGGCATCGGAGGCGGCCGTGTAGGCCTGGATCATGTCCTGCATTCCGGCCGGGGGCGGTCCGATGAATCCCCCCTTGACCATTTCCGCCCCGGGGATGGTCAACCCCATGTGGGTGGGCATTTCGATGGCGGATTCCACCAGATGCCAAGCCAGCCGCCGGAGATCCCGGTGGGTCTCGGCGATCACGGTGTCCATGGCGGAATCCGGGATGGTGTCCATCACGGCTACAGTGTGCTGGGCCTCTTCCGTCCAGGCTTTCCTGAAATCGTCCAATCGCCGGAACATGCGGCCTCCCTTGTGTGCAGTATAGATTGGCATAATTTCCCCGGCGGCACAGCAGGGCCGGGGGGGAGATGGACGCGCGCCGCGGTCAGACCGGAGCTCCGATGGCCTTGCCCACGGCGGCCAGAAGGGTTTCCGCCGTCACCGGCTTGTGCAGGATGGCCACCACCTGGAATTTCATCAGGGTGGCCGCCACGTCCTCGTCCCGGTTGGCGGTCAGGACGATGACCGGCAGCCCCGGCTTGGTTTTCATGACCATCCGCGCCACCGTTGCCCCGCTGCACCCGGGCATCTGGTAGTCGGTGAGCACCAGGTCGGGGGCGGACGCCAGGATGTATTCGCCGATCTCCATGGCCGAAGGCGGCATCCACTCCTCGACGGTGTAATGTCCCCTCAGCACCCTTTGAAGGTACAGACACATCACCCGACTGTCGTCGATCACCAACACCTTCGCCATATTTATTCATTTTCAGGCCCGGCCGGGGCCCCGTCAATGAAGGCTTTGCCGAGCCACTGGCCATTGGGTTGTAGGCTCCATCGGCTAGCCGGACCGAGCCACCGGAGTATCATGGGAGATCCACTGGAGCCTCCATGTCTGTTCCCATGCTTGAACTCGCACCCCAGAACGCCTCGGTGAAGGAACGCATCCTGCTAGAGCTCGACCGCATCATCGACCACTCGAGCTTCATCCTGGGCGAGAACGTGAAGGGCCTGGAGGCGGATCTGGCGGCCTATTCCGGAACCCGGTTCGCGGTGGGAATGTCCAGCGGCACCGATGCGCTCCTGGTGGCGCTCATGGCCCTGGGCATCCGGCAGGGAGATGAAGTAATCATCCCTAGCTTCACCTTCTTCGCCACCGCCGGCGTGGTCGCCCGCCTGGGCGCGACGCCGGTGTTCATCGATCTGGACCCCGCGACCTTCAACGCCACCGGCCAGCTGGTGGAAGCCGCCATCACCTCCCGGACCAAGGCCATCATGCCGGTGCACCTGTTCGGCCAGCTGGCCGAAATGCCGGCGATCATGGCCGTGGCCGGCAAGCACGGCATCCCGGTCATCGAGGACGCCTGCCAGTCCCTGGGCGCCAAGGGCTGGGGCCGATCCGCAGGCCAGTTCGGCGACATGACCGGCTGCAGCTTCTACCCCACCAAGAACCTGGGCGCCTTCGGCGACGCCGGCATGACCCTGGTGCGGGACGACGAAGCCCTGGCGGCAAGGGTCCGGCGGATGCGGGTGCACGGCATGGAACCGGTCTATGTGCACCACGAGGTCGGCATGAACGGCCGGATGGACGAGTTCCAGGCGCTGGTGCTCCGGGCCAAGCTGCCCATGCTCGAAGGCTGGCATGCGGGCCGTCGCCGCCACGCCCAGTGCTACATCGACCGGCTCAAGGGCATCTCCCCCGAGCAGATGGAACTGCCCCTGGAACGGGTGCCCGAAGGCCGCCACATCTACAACCAGTTCACCATACGGGTCAAGGGCGGCCGGCGCGACGCCCTCCAGGCGCACCTGAAGGCCCTGGGCATCGGCTGCGCCGTCTACTACCCGATCTGCCTCCACGAGCAGCCCTGCTTCAAGGATCTCGGCTACAAAAGGGGCAGCCTGCCCCAGTCCGAGCTGGCCGCCCAGGAAGTCCTGAGCCTCCCGGTCTATCCGGAAATGACCGAGGCCATGCGGGAGGAAGTGGCCCAGGGACTGCTCGGTTTCTTCGGCAAGTAGGAGCAAGCAGCCCATGGCGAACGGACGCCCGGAAGGGCCCCGTTCCCCATGTTTCTGCCGATCAGCTGTCCAGTTCTTCCTTCAGGCCCGCCTGGCCCATCTCCACCAGCCGGTCGCTGGCCCGGGCCGCCCAGGGGCTCGAAGGGTAGCTTTCCACCAGCTTCTGGTAGTAGCTCCTGGCTTCCGCCTGGTTCCGGGTGGCCTCGTCCTGGACGTATTGCCTGTATTCAGCCTGATAGCGGGCTGATTCGTCGAAGGTCAGCTTGGCCATCTCCTCCTTCTCCACCTTGGCCAGAAACGACTTCTGGAATGCCTTCTTCTGGTCCAACTGGACTTCCTTCTTGCGCAAAGCCTCCGCCAGAAAGAAATAGGCCCGTTCACGGTCGACATAATCCGGGTAGGTCTCCAGCAGGGTCTTGAACCGGGTCTCGGCAGGGCCGTAGAAGGACATGTTCACGTAGTAGATCCCGATCATCAGGTCGGACTCCGCCAACCGGCGCCAGCACTGGGTGATCTTGGCCTTGGAATCGACCGCGTAGACCGAGCCCGGGGCCTCCCTCAGCAGGGCCTGGAACGACTCCATGGCTTTCTTTGTCTCCGACTGGTCCCGCTCGGCGTTCTCGATGGAGGCGTAATGGCAGAGCCCGATCCGGAACAGCACGTAGTCCCGCCGGTCGGACCGGGGGAAATAGTTCAGGAAGCTCTTGTATTCCACCAGCGCTTCGGGATAGGAAGGCCTCTGGGCGTAAAAGAAGCTGTCGGCGATGAGGAGCTTGGCCACCGGGAATTCCGGGGACGAGGGCAGGCGCTCCTCGATGCTCCGGAACATCCTCCGCCCTTCCTCCCACTTTCCGTTCTGGAGATAGACCGTGCCCTTGGCCAGCAGGGCCGCGGCGCCCTCATTGCGGAAGGGGTCCACCTCGGCCCGGGGTGCCCGGTTGCAGGCCATGACGCCGCCCAGGAGCAGCAGGGCCGGCAGGACGATGGGGAGGGTGCTTCGATTCATCATGAATATTCCTTGGCTTGTTCAAAAGGTGCGGACGGATGGGCCGGAGTTGACGCCCCCAGGGGGAAAAGGCGGTCCAGCCACCCGGCGGCGAGGCGCTCGGCTTCGGACCGGCCCAGGTCATGGAAGATTTCATGGAAAAAGCCTTCCAGGCGGTGGCGTTCCAGCAGGCCGGGCCGGATGGCGGCCCACATCTGCTCGGCGCCATCAGGATCGGTGACGGTATCCCGGTCGCCCTCCAGGACCAGGATCGGCCGGTCCAGTTCCGCTCCGAGCCCCAGGATTTCCCGCCTGCCCTCGGCCATCGCCGCCACAAAGCCCGCGGAAATGAAGTGGTGGCAGAGGGGATCCTCCTGGTAGCGGCGGACCATGGCCGGATCGGAACAAACCTGGGACTTGTCTCCGGGCAGGTTCAGGGGATGGTGGCGGGCGGTCCAGTAGAACACCATCTGCAGCAGCTTCAACGGAGTGGGCAGTTCCCTCAGTTTGAGCGCCGGGCTGGAAAGGATCAGGGCATCGAGGGTGTCCGGGTGCCAAAGCAGGGTCAGGATCGCCACCAGGCCGCCAAAACTGTGTCCCAGCAGGATCTGGGGAAACGCCGGCCGGGCCTGGACGCCCGCTTCCGGCAGGAACGGCCCGCCGAGGCGGCCAGCATCGTACAGCTGCTCCTGGCGGAGGAAGAGGGCCAGATCCTCCACCGGCGCCTTGATTCTGTCGGCATCCCCCCGGATCCCGCCGCTGCGGCCGAAGCCGTGCTGGTCCAGGGCCGATACCGCCCACCCCTGCCGGTTCAACCACAGGGCGGTGTGCCGGTAGCGCTCCCCGTGCTCCCCGTAGCCATGGGCGATGACCACCCGGCCCCTCGGGCTGGGATGCTCCCAGCGGGCGAAACCCAGGGCGGTCGACCCGCTGCCGGTCATGAACCCGCGCAAGGTGGGCTCCAGATCCTCGATGGGTGCGCCTGACGGTTCGGCCATGTATCGAGGATACCTTGGGATGGCCGTTCTTTCCTGAACGTGTTTTCGGCAAGGCGCGGCAGCCGCGCTAAAGTGGAAGGTCGGCCCCAAGCGCAAGGCCGCTAATGATGGATGGGACATGGACTTTGAGAGCCTGGTACGGGCCAAGAATGAACTGGTGCCAAGGGTGGCGCAACTCTGCAGCCATCTGGATGCCGACCGCAAGCTACTTGAATTGGAACAGATAGAAGAGCAGACCGCCGCGTCCGGGTTCTGGGATTCGCCCGAGGCGGCCAAGCCGATCCTCAAGAAGCGTGGCGCCCTCACCGACGAGATCGCCTTGTCCAGGCGCCTGTCCGGAGAGCTGGACGACCTGGAGACCGCCCTGGAGCTGTCCCGGGACGACCCGGAGATGCTGCTGGAGGCTGTGGCTCTGGAAGCCCAGCTGGTCAAGGATATTGAAGATTCCGAATTGCGGATGATGCTATCCGGCGAACTGGACCCCAACAACGCCATCGTCGCCATCGCTCCGGGCGCCGGCGGCACCGAAAGCTGCGACTGGGCGGCCATGCTCCTGCGCATGTACCTGCGCTATTGCGAAACCAAGGGCTGGAAGACGGAGATGCTGGACTACCAGGACGGGGACGAGGCCGGAATCAAGGGCGCCACCTTCAAGGTCCTGGCACCCTACGCCTACGGCTACCTGCGGGCGGAGGCCGGAGTCCACCGCCTGGTGCGGATCTCGCCATTCGATTCGGCCAAGCGCCGGCACACCAGCTTCGCCGCGGTCTACGTCAGCCCGGAACTGGACGAGACGGTGATCATGGACATCCCGGACAAGGATCTCAGGATCGACGTGTTCCGGGCCAGCGGCGCCGGCGGCCAGCACGTGAACCGCACCGAGAGCGCCGTGCGCTTCACCCACCTCCCCACCGGCATCGTGGTCAGCTGCCAGAACGAGCGCAGCCAGATCCAGAACCGAGCCTCGGCCCTGAGCGTGCTCAAGGGCAGGCTGTTCGAACTGGACCGGCGCAAGCTGGAGGAGCGGGTGGCCCAGGCCTCCGGCGAAAAGTCCGACGTGGCCTGGGGCTCCCAGATCCGGAGCTATGTGCTGGCGCCCTATCAGCTGGTCAAGGACCACCGGACCAACGCCGAAACCAGCCAGACCCAGAAGGTGCTGGACGGGGACCTGGATGTTTTCATCCGCACCCAGCTTCTGGCCAAAAGCCTGAAACCCAAGAGCTGATCCGGAGCGATGCTCCTGGTTGCCGGACCTGATCCACGGGGTCTGAACGCCGGAAGCAGAGCACCCCACGCTCAACGTTCGGCCCCCGAGCGGAAGGGATAGGGCAACCCGCTCGCTGCAAGCTGCGAGCGGTACTAATCGGTCGGTGCCTCGGGCCGGGCCCCGAAAGGGGTCGGCGCGAGGGATTGGAGCGGGGCTTCGCAGCGGAAGCGGAGGGAGGGGCGGCAAGACAGGGCGTGAACAGTCCATTCAAGACCCGGCGGTCAATAGTCTCTTTCCGTTGAAAACAAAGGCATACCTATCCAGACCCAACACGCGATGAAATGATTTATTTTATTTAAATAAAATTCGTGCATTTCAAAATCAAAGGCTTAAAATTGATTTTGCTTTTAAAAAGCATGACTCAATAG
>Ga0302267_10003748_pt1 | contig 17242 bp, 12 predicted proteins | sample III_Bog_E1_3_FD_194555 | JGI IMG/M metagenome (GOLD analysis project Ga0302267, IMG submission 194555) | Peat permafrost microbial communities from Stordalen Mire near Abisko, Sweden - III_Bog_E1_3 | ecosystem: Environmental > Terrestrial > Soil > Wetlands > Peat | place: Sweden: Abisko... | reverse complement strand
CCGCGATCCTGCCAAGGTGTCAACGCTGGCCGCCGCTCCAGTGTCGGGCTGGCGCTCCATCCTTGACAGCCCAGCATCTCCCGATCGCGAAACCGGCCTGGCGGCGCTTGAAAAATCCTGCCCCACGCGCGGCGAAGACACCGATGAAGCGCTGTTTGTTTCCAGCCTCAGGGCAATCGCCGTCCAGGCCAGAGGTTCGCGGTTTGTGACCGTGGCTGGCGACCTCATGGCGCACAGCTTCGACTGCAAATTCCGGGCACTGTTCCCACATGCAAGCGGCGCCGATTACAGCAGCTTTTCCGTCAAAACCATGGACTACGTCCTCGCCCAGCTGCGTGCTGCATTACCCGGCGTTCCCGTCTACGCTGCTCTCGGCAACAACGACTCCGGCTGCGGCGACTATCAACTGGACCCGCGCAGCCAGTTCCTGGCCCAGGCCGCGAACTCCTTCACCGCCGACGTTCCAGCCCCTGAGCAAGAACAGGCCCGCGCTGACTTTGCCGCCTTGGGTGACTATTCCGCCGCCTTGCCCGCACCCTTCAAACACACGCGGATTCTGGCCCTTGACGACCTGTTTGAGTCCCGCCGCTACACCGGATGCTCTGGCAAGCCCAATCCAGCGCCAGCCGCTGAACAGATCGCCTGGCTGCGTCGACGCCTGGACGCGGCCCGCGCCGCTGGTGACAAGGTCTGGATCGTCGGCCACATCCCTCCGGGCATCGACCCGTTTTCAACCGCCACCCATAGGGTGAACGTGTGCGCCGGCCAGCAACCCCAGATATTCCTCTCCTCCAGCGCCCTGCCCGACGCCATTGCGCCTTACGGCGACGTGGTGCGGCTGGTACTCTTCGCCCACACCCACATGGACGAGATGCGCATGCTCGCTCCCTCCACGCCCGGCAACGCTCCGGTCGCCATCAAATTGACGCCTTCCATCTCGCCCATCGACGGCAATCTGCCTTCGTTCACCCTGGCCCATGTGGATGCAGCTACAGCCACACTAGCCGACTACAGCGTGGTGGCCAGCTCTGACATGGCAGGCTCCGCCTGGGCCACCGAGTACGATTTCGCCAAGGCTTACGGAAAATCCAGTTACACCGCGGCCACCGTTACCCAGCTCATTGCCGGCTTCCGCGCCGACCCCACGGCCAGGACTCCGGCCAGCCAGACCTACATCCGCAACTACTTCGTGCGTGACGCCTCCCTGGCCATTCAGGCTTACTGGCCGCAGTACAGCTGCGCGCTGGCTAACTACACCGCCGAAGGCTACCGCAGCTGCCTTTGCGCTCCACGGCAGTAGTGCAGGGTCGCAAGCGCGGCTTGGAGCTCTGCTTCACAGCCCGGCGAGCTCTGGCAGAGTCTTCCTCTTGCCAGAGCTCGCCAACGCACAAAGCTGCCGGAATAGATGCGGCAAACAGCACCTGCCCCGCCGAATTCCTCGCCCGGAGCAGCCAGTTATCGTCTAAAGTATTTATAAAGGTGGTTTTGCCGTCATTACAGGGGCTTGATTTCGGCGTCCAAGCTGTAATGTCTGTGTTTCTTCCCCCTGCCACCGTATTTTTCGCGTTTTTGATAGACGCAAATCAATAACGCGCGGTTTACCGTAAACACCGAATTCCTGCATAATGTTCTTGAGTCTGTACCGTGCAGATGTCGAGCAGCAGGATCGTCGCAAGACGCGGATGATGCAGTTCTAACTCTCACGAGGCCAATGGCTTATGTGTGGAATCCTAGGCTACACACACATCTCGCGGCAGTTTGCGGCATCGGTGCTGGACTCGGGTCTGGCAGCGCTCCGTCATCGCGGACCTGATCAGTACGGGCGATACGCTTCGCCCTCTGTCTCGCTCGGCGCCACCCGCCTTAGCATCATCGATCTTGAAAACGGCGACCAGCCGGTACGCAGCGCCGACGGTGGCACAGTCGTCGTCTTCAACGGCGAAATCTACAACCACGCCGAGTTGCGCCGCCAGCTTGAAGCGCTCGGCGCCTGCTTCCACACCCGCTGTGACACCGAAGTCATTCTCCATGCCTGGCAAATGTGGGGCCCTGGCTGCTTTACCCGCCTCCGAGGCATGTTCGCCATCGCCATCTGGATCGAGCGTGAGCAGCGCCTGCTGCTGGCCCGCGACCGCATGGGCATCAAGCCGCTCTACTACGCCCCCTTCGGTGATGACATCAGCTTCGGCTCCGAACTGAAGTGCATCTTCGCCGATCCCCAGGCTTCGCGCTCCATTGACCTGGCCGGCCTGAACTGCTACCTCAACCTCAACTACGTTCCCGGCCCCTACACCCTGGCTGGAGGCGTGGCCAAGGTGATGCCGGGCTGCATGCTTGACTGGCGCAAGGGACGCATCACACTCGGTTCCTACGTTCCGCCCACCGTCCACCACGATTCGCCTGCTTCGCTCGACGAGGCCTGCGAACAGCTTGACGAGCTGATGAAGAAATCGGTCGCCGAGCAGCTGGTCAGCGACGTTCCCCTTGGCGTCTGGCTCAGCGGTGGGCTCGACTCTTCCAGCGTGCTCCATTATGCCGCTCAGCAGTCCAGCCGCCCGCTCAAGACTTTCTCCGTCACCTTCCACGGCAAGTCGTTTGACGAGAGCCGCTACATCGACACCGTCACCCGGCAGTATGGCACCGACCACACCGAGTTTGACATGGCCCCGCAGGCCGATCTGGCCGATGTGATTGCCGGCATGGCCTACTACTCCGACGAGCCCAGCGCCGACGCCGGCGCCGTTCCCGTCTGGTATCTGGCTCAAATGACCCGCCGCAGCGTCACAACGGTGCTCAGCGGCGAGGGCGCCGACGAGCTGTTCGGCGGCTATTTGACCTACAAAGCAGACCGCTACCGCCATGCCCTGGAACCGATACCAAATCCGTTCAAGCGGGCCGCCCTCCGCTGTGCACAGGGTTTGCCCCCCTCCGACAAGAAGATCGGCTTCGAATACAAGCTGAAACGCTTCCTAGAGGGCTCCATGATGTCGCCCGAAGCGGCTCACGTCTTCTGGAACGGCGCTTTCACCGAAGAGCAGAAGCGTGGCATCTTTCGTTTTGCCAGTGCCGCCCCCATGCGCGCTCTGCTGGAGCGCATGAAGCCAGGCCAATCCATTGAGCGCTTCCTTGACTTCGACCTCCGCTACTCGCTACCCGATGGCATCCTCTACAAAGTTGACCGCATGAGCATGGCGCACGCCGTCGAGGTCCGCCCGCCCTTCCTTGACGACCGCATCGTTGACTTTGCCGCCCGCCTCCCGCAGCACTTCAAGATCGCCGGCCGCGATACCAAGCTGGTGCTGCGTCGGCTCATGCGCGGCAAGCTGCCTGAGTCCGTCCTCAACCGTCCCAAGGTCGGCTTCGACATTCCCATCCACGAGTGGTTCCGCGGCCCCTTGCGCCAATTGCTGCTCGACACATTGAACGAGGATGCTCTCAACTCCACACGCCTCTTCCACGCCCCGGCCATTCACAAGCTGATCGGCGAACATCTTGAGCGCCGCGCCAACTGGGGTTACCATCTCTGGGGCTTGATGACGCTCATGCTCTGGATGAAGCGCTGGAAGATCGAGGTTCCAGACGCAGCTCCGCGACAGTGTGCTGCCGAGAGCGAGGTCTTCGTAGCCGAACCCTCCCTGACCTGGCAGCCTGCCCAGTATTCGGCCAGCGTCTCTGAATCTCCATTCGCCTGAGCATCCGTTCTGGAATTAGTTACGCCTTTTGCCGATTCATTTGCAGGATGCGATAGGATCAATTTCCATGGCGACGATTGCAGAGAAACTAAACCTGAAGTCCCGGCAGGAGATGGTTGTTTTGAATGCGCCGGAGAGCTTTCGTCCGGAGTTGGCGCAGCTGCCGGCGCTCACGATTCACTCGCACCTGGAGAGCGTGGCCGAGACCGGCTTTGTGCTGGCCTTTGTGACGCGGAAGGCCGAGGTGGACGCGCTGGCTCCTTTGGTAGCCGTGCGCACGCCGGGCGATGCGATTGTCTGGTTTGCGTATCCCAAGGGAAGCTCGAAAAAGCTGAAGTGCGACTTCAACCGCGACACGGGCTGGGACAAGCTGGAAGCCGCGGGGTTTGAGACGGTGCGGGCCATCGCCATTGACGAAGATTGGACAGCACTCCGCTTCCGGAGGCGTGAGTTTGTGAAGGCGCGCAAGTAGAGACCGTTGCAATCCCACCCATTTCGCAAAGAACGCGAAATGGCTGGGCACCAGCACCCAAAGCATCCGGAGCTTACTGCGAGGAGTCTGTCGATAGATTCATTCGATAGTTCTTACGAAGTGCGAACAGTGGGGCGATTGACAAGGGGCTGACTCCATCGGAGTCAGCCCCTTCTTTTTTTGCCCGCAAACTGTTGTGTTGTCTATTCGCGGCTGCGCCACTTGGCTGCCAGCGCCGGATCGGCTAGAGCCTTGATGTAGACGCCTCCTACCACCGAACGAGCCTGGAAGCCCTGCTGCTTGCCGTCTTTGGTGTCGTACCAATCGGTGAGCGGTACGCGCGTGGGGCCTTCGTCGATCCAGCGATTCATCGGCTTCACAAGCTTTCTGAAGTCCTCAGGCTTGGCGGCCAGCGTTGCCGTCCAAATCTCCCAATCCAGCTTGGTGTAGCTCTTGCGCGAGTCGAGGGGAAGGCCAAACTGCTCCAGGTGGGTGAGGTAGAAGGCCATCTCTGTTTCGCGCACCTTGGCCGGGAAGATGTTGAAGCCGAGGATCTGATCCCACACCAGGTTGTACTTCTGGCTCCAACTGCCGGGCTTGTCGAAGGCCAGCTTGTAGTGGTCGCCGTCGATGGCCAGTGTTTGCCACTGCGCAGCCATCTTCGCGGCCTGCGCGCGGTAGTCCGCAGCCACATCGTGCTTGCCCACGCCGTCGGCCATCAGCGCATAGGCGGCCAGTGCATCGATAGCCTTAATGGAAAGGTTGGCGTTGTGCGCCAGATGGCCGGCAAAGTCGTCTGTGGAGAGCTGGTTGGCGGGGTCAAGGCCCTTGTCGCGCAGATAGTCGGCCCACTTGCTGAACTGCGGCCAGTACTGACGCGCGAAGTCCCAGTTACCCAGCTCCTGCTCCATGGCAGCCACGAGGATGAGCATGTTGCCGCTCTCCTCGACCGGCATCTGATTCTCTTCCGTCAGCTCACCGCCACCGTAGACCTGGCCGTTGGCCAGCGGATAGGTGCCAAGGTCGTGCGGCGCAAACGGGAAGCGCCAACGCGGCAGTGCCGCGTACTCCATGACCGGCTTGAGCTGAGCCTGAAGCAGCACAGGGTTGAAGAAAAGAAAGAACGGAGCCGCGGGGTAAATGACATCGACGGTGGAAATGCACCCATTCGAGAAGTTTTCCTTGGGGAACATCAGCGGCGTGCCGTCGAAATCTGCTGCAAACCCGTTCGCTGCCAGAGTCTGGCGATAGCTGAGGATGGCGATGCGTGCGTAGTCTGGTCCGCCGGTCTTCTCAAGGTCGGCAGCCAGTTCGTGGTCGAAGGCTGTGCCCCGCTGTTCGAGCAGGCCGTACTCGCTCTCAGCCTTGTCGAGCATCTCTGAGATGCTCATGCCGTTGCGCTGCCAGTAGGGACGCAGTTTGCGGCCCAGGTACTCGATGGCGTAGTCCTCGGTGTAAGCAAGGAGGACATGGCGGCTGACCGGCGCAGCGCCCACCTTGCCAAAAGGAATGGCCGTGGCCAAGTGCGCGGCCTCGTCGGCAGGGGTATGCCCGCGGGGCATACGCGGCATATCTAGCTGGTCAGCTGCGGGTAGAGCACCGGTTTCAGCAAATCTGCCGAGAGTATCATGCGCAAGCGAGATACTGGCGCCGGCAGCATCTGGAACAGCGAGGCGAAAGTAACCCCAATCGATGCGCAGATCGTCCCCAGGGCGGTTGAGCACTTGCTGGTCGCGTGAACCGGCGCTGAGCACGGTGAGCGAACCCGAGTGCGCCCGGCCCCAGGTAACGAGCTGGTCAGGGGTATTCACCGAGATCACCGGATCGACATCGATCAACACCGAGACCTGATGCTCGCCCTCGCCCGTGGCCGTGAGATTGAGATAGGTGACGGGACGCGAGAGAACGTCGAGATCCCTAGGCAGCGACGGGGTGAAAAAACTGGCCGTCAGCGTGATTCCGGCTGCCTTGAAGGTGTAGACGGTGTGGGTCGCGGTCAGTTCAAGCGAGGTCTGTTCCATGGCGGGGACGTTGCGCGGCTGCGCGCCCATGAAGCGGAACGTCTTGCCATCAATGCGTGCCAGTCCGGCGATAGGCTGGCGAGCACCGGTCCAGTGCTTGGTGTCTTGGTCGGTGAGCTTGTCGGCCATGGACCAGACGCTGAAGTAAGGATTGTGGGCAATGAGGGGCACAGCGGGCAGGCGCTGCTGCGCAAAGGCAGAAGCAAGGACCAAGGCAAAGGCGGAGAGAGCCAGCAGGGCTTTTGTAATCGCTTTCATTTTACCTCGATGAATATCGGCTTCAAGCGCTCCAGAGCGCATTTTCGCGGCAACCGCCGTGCAAGGCGCGAGAGCAAAACCATTTTAGACGAACAACAGTTGCTCTGTGACGGAGAATAGCCGAAAACAGCCTCGCCCCTCCGATATAACCGAAGGGGCGAGTGAAATCAGTACAGATGGACTATTTACGCGTGGGTCAGATAGCCCATGCCGGCCAGAACGCCGCGCATGTAGCCGAAGCTCTCGATCACGCCGGGCATCGGGTTGTCACCGTTGATCTCGTACTCGAGGTCGATGAAGCCGGGGTACTTGATGTCGATGAGCGCCTGGAAGAGGTCGCGGAAGGGCAGGACGCCCTCGCCCACGGCCACCTGGCTCTCCTTGGAGTGCAGGTTGGCAAGATCCTTCACATGGACGTCATAGAGGCGGGCGCCGGTGGCGTGGACAGCTTCGACGAGGTTGGCATTGGCGCGGATGGCATGGCCTATGTCAATGCAGAAGCCGATGCGCGGATCCATGTCCTTGATGGCCTTCAGCACATCGAACGGCGAGGGGAAGAACTTGTCTTCCGGGCCGTGATTGTGAATGGCGATCTTGATGTCGTACTCCTTGACGAAGCGCTCGATCCACTTGAGCGACTCGGGCGTCGGGTCGCCGGCCACAATCACCGGGATGCCGGCGCGCTTGGCGTACTCAAACTTGCTGCGGATGTCTGCTTCGTCGTTCTTCGGGAAATAAATGGCGCCCGCAGCATGGATGTTGATACCGGCAGCTTTGTAGTCGGCAATGGCCTTGTCCTGTTCGACCGGGTCCATCGGCATGTGGTCCTTGATGTCCTTCACGTTGAGCTCAGTCAAGTGGAGGTCTTTGAGGTAGCCGATCATCTGCGCGCGGGTAAAGTTGCGGAAGGTGTAGCTGCAAATGCCAAGGCGAATGGGCGAGGGCTTGCCGGCGACCGGAACGGCCTCGGCAACAGCCGGAAGCGCGCCGCCAGCGGCACAAGCCGCAACCAGCGCACCGGACTGAAGAAAATTACGGCGGGAGATGGTGGATTTCATCGAGTAGTCACTCCTCTTTTCTTTGCTGGCTCGGTTCAGTTCCGCACCCCAGAAGCGGGTGAACGCGGGCGAGAGCGATTAGGGCTCCCTCCGCAAGCGTCTGCCGATACCGCAGGAATTATATCGCCATGCGAACAATATCGGCTTTCCCGCACAAGAACAGGCAGTAAGACGGCCAGAGACTGCTGCCACAGAAAAGGCAAATGGGCGAACCAGCTGCCTCTTGTGAGAGGTGCCGATCCGCCCGTTGTAGAAGAGATTAGGAACCAGTTGCGGTTCCCTGAAGCTCGGAGCCTACTGCTTGCCGAAGCGGTAGACGATGCTGCCCGTAAAGCCGCGGCTCAGCTGAGTGGTAGAGCCAAAGCCGGTGGCGAAGTACTCCGGAGAGAGCCGGAAGGCAACCGCCGGCGTCAAGCTGTACTCGGCACTGACGCTGGCGCTGGCGGCAAAGGTGTTGGCATCGGGATAGAGCTTGAGCGTGGTACCGCCCAGCCCATTGGTGTCACCCGAAAAGTTGCCATGAGCAAATCCGCCCATGACACGAGCTGAAATGGAGTACTTGGGCTGCAGATAAAAGCGGTAGGTGGGTCCGACCAGCGCATCGTACTGGCTGATGGCTGGGCGCGTGATGCCGTAGGTGTTAAGGCCCACGAAGGCCGTGCCATAGTAGCCGCGTCCATCCACGGTGACGCCAAGACGATCGTTGTAGTAGCGGGTCAGGCCGGTATCCCATGCGTACAGAGTGGTCCGCTGGCGGTCAGGGCCGGGCGTGAAGCGCAGATAGCCGACGCCGGTATAGGCCTCGTAACGGTGCGAATAGGCTTCGTGGATGGCGTTGGAGCGGCGCTGCTCGCGGCGGGCGCGAATGCGGGCCTGTACGCTGAGCTGCTGCGTCGTAGCAGCTGGCTGAGCCTGGGTTGGGGGATTGCTGCTCGAGCTCTGGGCCTGCAGGGCAGGCACGGCCAACGTGACAAGCGCCAGCGAAAGGGCGATACGGCGAAAAGAGTACATCGGTCCTGGGTTTCCTCCACGGGAGTACGGAAGCTAACAGCCGCAGACCGCGGCGCTCCCCCCACTAGGTATTAAAACACCTGGAGGGAGGCTTGTGCGCGAGCTTCTGGTTGTTTGGACGCAGACAGACACGATTGGCCGCTTTCTTGTGGCTGCATGAGGCCAAAAAGCCTGAAATCAGCACCCTCGGAGCAGACAAATCTCAAAGACGCTCTATCTCTGGCTCCGGAACTGCCTCCGGCTCTTCCGGGGGCTCGACCAGCGGCAGCGTGAAGTGGAACGAAGCGCCGCGGCCCAGTTCGCTCTGCACCCAGACCCGGCCCCCATGCACCTCGACAATGTGCTTGACGATGGCCAGCCCTAGACCGGTACCGCCCGATTCGCGCGAACGCGCCTTGTCTACACGGTAAAAACGTTCGAAGATGCGGTCCAAATGCTCCAGGGCGATGCCGGGACCGAAGTCCTGCACGGTAAATTGCACCTCAGAGACCAACGTCCTTGCGCCCACACAAATGTGCTTGCCCTCGCCGGCATATTTGAGAGAGTTCTCAATCAGGTTGCCGAAGACCTGGTTGATAGCGTCGGGGTCGGCCATCACCTTCAGCCCTGGCGCGCCAGACGACTCGAGCCGGACGCCAGAGTCCATCACAATGCCGCCCAAGGCGGCTATGGCGTCGGTCACCAGCACATCGGCGCGCACCTGCTGCGCGTGCAGTTGGTAGTCCGGGCTCTCAACGCCGGCCAGAGCCAGCAGATCTTCTGTGAGCCGGTTCATGCGCGCGGCGTTCTTGAGGATAATGCCAAGAAACTCAAGTGTGGTTTCCGGCGAAGGATTGGGATCTTCGATCAATGTTTCGACGTAGCCCTGGATGGAAGTCAGCGGCGTACGCAGTTCGTGACTCACATTGGCCACAAATTCCCGACGCGACTTCTGCGCAGCCTCAATGCTGGTGACATCGTGCAACACCACCAGCGCGCCGCCTGCCGGCAAAGGCGCTGCGCTGACCTGGAAGACGCGGCCCGGCGCCAGAGAAGTGGCGCGGCCCACGGTCAGCTCCTTGCGCTCCAGCGCACCACGCACACAGGCCAGCAGTTCGGGGTCGCGCATGGAGTGAATCAGGGGACGGCCCACGCGAATCTGCAGCGCGCCCACACGCTGCATGATGACATTGGACCAGCGCACCGTACCTTCGGGCGTGATGGCGACCACCGCCTCCTGCAGGGCATCGAGCATGGTGGCCAGCTCATGGCGGCTGCTTTCCAGTTCCTTGAAGTCTGCCGTCACGCGCTCCGCGGTCAGGTTCAGAGCCTCTTCAATGTCGGAGAGCTCATCCTCGCTGTACATCTGCAGACGGGATGAGAGATCGCCTTCGGCAATGCGGCGCGCAAAACCCACCACGCGCTTTAAACGCCCGGTAATGCGATATGCGAGCCACACTGCCAGCGGCGAGGCCACGGCCACGGCCAGCAGCCCAGCGCCAATCGCCGCGCCCATTGGCACAGGCACCGCCAGCAGCCACAGCACCGCTTCCATGGCCACAAACTGCACGGCCAACAACAGCGCAAACAGGCCCAGCAGCTTCGCGAATGCTTTCACTTTCACCGGATTCACTCGCCCTTGGGCAGTTCAAAGCGATAACCGGCTCCGCGCACCGTCTTCAAATAACGCGGATTCTCGGCATCCACCTCTATCTTCTCGCGAATGCGCCGGACATACACATCAACCGAGCGGGGAGTGACAAAGCGCGCATCGCCCCACACGGCGTCGAGCAGATGGTCGCGGCTGAAGACGCGGCCCGGATGGCGCGCCAGATAATCGAGCAGACGGAACTCCGTGGCCGTGGTGGTGGTCAGCTCTCCGCGCACCTTCAACTGCATGGCGCTGGCGTCGATGACGACCTCGTCAAAGCTGACGATTGAAGGCGTCGTGGGACGCTCGAAACGGCGCAACACAGCCTTGACGCGCGCCACCAGTTCGCGGGTCGAGAACGGCTTGGTGATGTAGTCGTCGGCGCCCAGTTCGAGACCGAGAACACGATCATTCTCGCTGGCACGCGCCGTCATGAAGATGATGGGCGTGGTCGACAGTCCCTGATGGGTACGCAGACGGCGGCACACATCCAGTCCATCGCCCCCCGGCACCATGATGTCGAGCAGAAACAGCGCGGGCGCCTTGCGCTCGGCATCGGGAATCAGATTGGTGGGAGTGTGGAACAGACGCACATCGAAACCCGCCGCTTCCAGGTGATGCTGCACGAGCCTGGCGATATCAGCGTCGTCTTCCAATACAAAAATGGTTTGACTCAACCTGTCAGCCCTCTTCCGGCGGCGCGTTGATCGATGTATTGATCGGGAGCTTCTTCGGCCGCACGAACTATGAACAGAGTAATGCAGCCGGGCAAACAGATTGCAAACGTACGATGAATTTGTCCCGGAATGCTGTTGGACCAGACTGGCAGATGCCTGAAAACAAAGCAGGAAACCCCGCCTGGCAGTACGATGCTGTAGGCTGGAAAACGTACGGAGAAGGTTGTACGCAAGCCGTGCTCAAGGAGCTGCAATGACCTGGTTGGCTCTGTTATTGGGCGTCATCGTGGGCGCTTTGTCAGGCGTGGTGGGCATCGGCGGCGGCATTCTATTTGTTCCCGCACTGATGTGGTTGTTCGGCATGGACCAGCACAAGGCGCAGGGTACGTCGCTGGGCGCGCTGCTGGGCCCGGTGGGAATTCTGGCTTTTCTCGAGTATTACCGCGCAGGCAATGCCGACATCCGGGTAGCCTTGCTGTTGGCCGCGGGCTTTCTAGTTGGTGGCTACTTTGGCGGGGAATACGCGCAGCATCTGCCGGACCTGCTGCTACGCCGCGTCTTTGCCGTCACGCTGGTGGCCGTGGGTGGATGGATGTTCTTCCACCGTTAAGGAAGCTCTGCTCAAGTCTCCAATTTCAACAGGACAATCCTTCCAAAGCTCAAGCGGTAACCCATTCACGACGCGGGTCTATTCAGATACTCTCGAAGCCCCAGCCTCATGCGCGCGCAATGAAACGCAGCCGCACATAGTCGGCCACCCAGTTCCCTTCCTCGTCGCGCAAGGCCGGTGCGAGCAGCGCGGCAGTCTCTTCAACTACCTTCTCGCGCAGTTCTGCGGGCAAGCCCTCCAGCACACCGCGGCGAAAGGTTCTGAGCCAGCCGCTCATGCCGCTCTCCGGCAATGGGGTTGGCCTTGAAAGCAACTGCATTCGCTCCACGCGCAGGCCGTGGCGCTCAAGCCTCCGTGTATAGCTTTCCTGCGTAGGAAAATAGTTGACGCCGGCCTCCCGATCACTGCAGCCGTAACGAGCAAGCACGGCCAGCAACGCAACGCGAATGGCTGCGATGTTGCCCTGCCCACCCATCTCCGCAACAAAGCGCCCGCCGGGCTTGAGGATGCGGCGCACCTCGGCCAGCATGGCATCCTGATTGCGCACCCAGTGGAGTGCGGCATTGGAAAAGACGGCGTCGAAGCTGGCGTCAGCAAAGGGCAATGATTCAGCGCTGGCCTCTACGGCATCGATCTGGCGGGTCCGGGCCGCTGCGACCATCTCCCGTGAGGCGTCCACGGCGCGCACCTGCGCACCTACCGCTGCAATGCGCGCCGTCAGCTGCCCGTCGCCGCAGCCAAGGTCAAGAATGTCCTCCGCGGGTTGCGCAGCGAGCCACTCCACCACGCCACCTGCCATTTGATGTACAAATGCGCCATTGTTTCCGTATGCCTGCGGGTCCCAGCTCTGGGTCATCGATTGCCTCCACTCCCAGTGTGCTGGCGTGATCAATATAAAGCAAAGTTATTATCTTTTTCGATTCGATAAATATAATTTATGTAGATACATGAGTAAAGTCGAGAATCGCTCTAGAAAAACCAATGGCGGCACTCCTTGAAAAAGTGCCACCATTGGTTTGTTCCACGTTGTCGAGATGGGCGGCAATGGCCAGAACATCTGCCTGGAATTCCATCGCCGCGCCGCTCGCCGGATTAGTAGACCGTGTTGTTGGTGTCGCTGGTCGCATCCATGTAAGCCACGTCGTAGGCGGTGCCGGTTACGGTGACGTACTGGTTGTCGATCGAGGCGCCGTTCACGGTGGAGTAGATGTATACCTGCCCGCCCTGCGCAACATAAATCTTGTGTAGGCCTTCGACGTCGGCAATACCGGTCAGGTCGCCGAGGAAAGGCTCGAGCAGAGCTACCTTGCCAGTCGAAGTGTTGTACATCGTCAGGCAGCCGTATGGAAGGCTGTTATTGGCGCGTTCACCCTCGTCGCACTTGGTCATACCGATCCAGAGGGTATTGTCGTCGGCCAGCAACATGCGGCTGACGGCTCCAGCTTCGCCATCGCTGATCGAAACCGGGTTGGGCGCGGAACTGGTCGAGGCCACCAGGGAGTTGGTTGACAGGTTAATCACTGACAGATAGCCGCCGAAGTAGCCGTCTGGCATCACCTTCTGGCCCACCACGTACATAGTGCTGGAGCTGACCAGCGCATTGCTGGCGCCTCCGGCAACGGCGATGTTGGTCATCGGAGTGGTGGACGAGTTAGAGCAGGGCGACGAGTTGCAGGGCAGCAAGCCCGAGGACTGCCCAAGAGTGAAGATCAGGGGAGCGGTGGGCAGCAGAGATACCTTCGCCGTAGCGCCACCGCACTCCGGGCCGCAACTGAGCACATAGGCCGTGCCACCATCGTTGGAGAAGACAGCCTTTACCGGGTGATCGAAGGTCAGCGGAGCGCCGTAGTAGTTCCCAGTGGTATCTGTTGAGTCCGGGCTCTGAGCCTGGAACAGGCACCAGCCGGGCGCAGTCTGCGGCTCACAATCCACGGCAGCCCTGGGCCACTTGGCGGAGCCGCCTGCGTACGCCTGGGTCTGCGCCGTCGTTAGTGCGCGCGCGTAATAAATGTAGTTCGAGTTCTGCACGAAGGCCAGGGCCACCGAGCCGCCGGGATTCACACTGACGCGATAGATGCCGGGAAGGGTCAGTGAGTAGCTGCTGCCGGCGTTCTGGTTGACGACGCTCAGTACGTGCAAGGCCTGGCTGGCGGCAAACACATACCCGCCATTGCGCGTGATGAAGACGCTCGAGGACTGCCCATTCAGTCCGGAGACCGAACCAGTGGTTTTTTCCGACGCGTAGTTGGCCAGCGTCAGACTTCCATCGCCAGAGGAATAGATCGCGCCCATCTGCTCTTCCGGCATGTTCTGGATACTGACCGGCAGTGCTGCGCCGAAGCCGGCAAGCGAGAAACCTGCCGGCGAACCGGTATAGCCGCTGCGAATATCGTAGTAGGCGTCAACAATCTCCAGCGCACCCTTGGTCAGAATACTGGGGTTCTGGATAGCGATCAGGACGCGATTCGTCAATCCGCTGGGGGGGAGACTGCGGCCGGCAAAATAGGTGGTTTTTCCACAGCCCGCCAGTGCCGCGGCGGCCACCAGGGCGACGATGGCGCTCATCCAAAGACTTCTATTCTTCAAAATCCCTTACCTCGATCGACAACGCGGAAGCACCCGCGAATCATGACATTCTCAGAGGCTGTAACCTCTGCAGAGCTTTCGAACCGGGCCGGCAAGGATACAGAGACGACGTGCAACAGGCACCTCTCTGCGACCAGTTGCCGCACAGCGTATGACTCCCGAAGTATAACAAAGTGAGCCACGCATCCGGGCAGCCACGGGAGTAGGATGGCTGGGCATGAAGCAGAGGATGGCAGCGAGCCCTGCCGATTCTGGCTCGTGCAGGCACTACCGAATGAAACCGGCTGCCGAAAACCACCATAAATGACTGAAGCAAAGTGCGGTAGCATGACAAGAGAATGAGCAAACTAGCCGAAATCCTCGCCAGCCGTCCCATGCTTGCCGATGGCGCCATGGGAACCGTGCTCTATTCGCGCGGCGTATTCATCAACCGCTGCTATGACGAACTGAACCTCTCCGATCCAGGTCTGATCCTGTCGGTGCATGAGGAGTACCTGCAGGCGGGCGCGGAGATTCTGGAAACCAACACCTTCGGAGCCAACCGCATCCGGCTGGCTCGGCACGGGTTAGCCGGCAAGGTGAAGGAGATCAACGAGGCCGGGGTCCGGCTGGCTCGCCAAGCCGTCGAACACCTCAAGGAGAAGCAGGCAGGCGAGGCCTGGGTGGCTGGCTCCGTGGGTCCGCTCGGGGTACGGCTTGAACCGCTGGGCAAAACTGGCCTCAGTGAGGCGCGCGAGGCCTTTGCCGAGCAGATCCAGGTGCTGGCCGACGGAAGAGCCGATCTGCTGATTCTTGAGACCATGCCCGCGCTGAACGAAGCGCACGAGGCGCTGGAAGCGGCCCACGCCGTGGCGCCGCATCTGCCGGTCATCGTAATGGTCACCGTGGACGACGACTCGAACTGCCTTGACGGAGCCTCACCTCAGCAGGCAGCTGCACTGCTCACCGAGTGGGGCGCAAGCGCCATCGGCGTCAACTGCTCCACCGGCCCGACCACTGTGCTGACAGCAATCGAAGCCATGCGCCAGGCAACCACCCTACCGCTCGTGGCCATGCCCAACGCCGGTATGCCCCGTGCCGTGGAAGGCCGCAACATCTATCTCTGCTCGCCGGAGTACATGGCCAGCTTTGCGCGAAAGGCGATCAACGCCGGCGTGCAGATGGTGGGCGGCTGCTGCGGCACCACGCCGAACCACATCCGGGCCATGCGCTCGGCCATGCGTGCGCTGGACGCACAGGCCCGCGTGGAAGTGAGCGGCGCGGTGCCGGCCATATCGAGCGAAACTCCTCCGGCCCCGCTGGCCGAGCGCTCGAAGATCGGCTCGCTAATAGCTGCAGGCAAGTTCGTCACCATGGTCGAGATTGTGCCGCCCAAGGGCATTGACTGCTCGAAGGAGATCGAGGGCGCAGGATTGCTGGCTCGCCTCGGCGTGCACGCCATCAACGTGCCAGACTCGCCGCGCGCCTCGGCCCGCATGAGCGCGCAGAGCCTGTGCATCCAGATTCAGCAGCAGACTGGCATCGAAACCATCCTGCACTACACCTGCCGCGATCGCAATCTGCTCTCGATTCAATCGGACCTGTTGGGCGCATCATCGATTGGGCTCAGGAACATCCTCTGCCTCACTGGCGACCCGCCCAAACTCGGCAATTATCCTGACGCCACGGCGGTCTTCGACGTGGATTCGATCGGTCTGGTCAATATCGTCCATCGGCTCAATCACGGCCTCGACATCGGCTCGAACTCGATTGGCGCCAGCACCAACTTTACCATCGGCGTGGCGGCCAACCCCGGCGTGCCCGACATTGAGAACGAACTGCGCCGCTTCGTCTACAAAGTGGAGGCGGGAGCCGAATACGCCATCACCCAGCCGGTCTTTGACCTCAAACTGCTGGAGAGCTTCCTCGACCGCATTAAGGACCATCGCATTCCAGTGATCGCGGGCATCTGGCCGCTCACCAGCCTGCGCAACGCTGAGTTCATGAAGAACGATCTGCGCGTCTCCATGCCCGAAGAGATCATGCTGCGCATGGCCCAGACCGAAACGCCGGATGCTGCCCGCAAAGAGGGCATCAAGATTGCACAAGAGATGCTGGAAGCAGTGCGGCCCTATGTGCAGGGCGTGCAGGTCAGCGCGCCTTTCGGGCGCTATAACGCCGCCGCCGAAGTCATTGCCAGCGTTTTGCCCGGCGGCGAATTGCGCTGCGCCGACTAGGATTTCTCCACTTGGCATGGAGTTTAGGGTGCCCCACCTTAGCCGCGTTCTTGTTCTCGAGGCTAGGGTGGGGATGCAGAAACCATCTAAACCAACAGGAGAAGTGCTTCACAGCTAGCCCCGCGAGAAGATCGCCGGCCCCACCGCCTCCGCAGCTCACCTCCGCCGCTCATTCCATCTCAGCCCTTCTATTTTCAGCGCCCCAGTCCTACAATGAACAAGATATGCCGTCCTTTGAAGAATCACTCAAGAAGCTCGAAACTATCGTCGATCAGCTGGAAAAGGGCGATTTGGCGCTCGAAGAGTCCCTGAAGCTCTTCGAGGAGGGAGTAAGCCTGTCCGCAGGCTGTAAGCAGGAGTTGGACGCCGCCGAAGGCAAGGTGCAGATGCTGGTAAAGCAACGCGACGGCGCGCTAAAGCCGGAGCCATTCCTAACCGAGAAACCGATCTAAGGAACCTCTGCTGAAACCATTGTTTTGAAAGGGCACGACTTCAGCCGTGCCGCAAATGCTGCAAAATCAACGTAAGCTTTACCCCTTGAGGGGATGTCCGGTGGACATTTGACCTTGATCACATGCTCCCGAGGGTTACAGTGGCCGGTATCTGAGAGCCATCGGCCCGGCTCCACGCCGTGAGCGGTAACCGCAACCACAACCCTGGATAACTCTCAAAACATCCTCTCTTCCCTGCCCTCAGCCTTGTAAAGCGCGAATCACTTTTGCCGTCGTCACCACCTGGCCCACATGGCGCTGGGTGTGGTCGGCGATATGGACGACAATGCCGCCGAGCGTAGTGGGCAGATGCTTCCGGCCGATAGTGCGCGGGACTTCAAAGTCGGCATCTGCCAACGTTAGCAGGCGCGTTTCAGCGCGTGCGGCTGAGGCGCGGAGTTGTTCGAGCAACATGGCACGCGAGACGCCTTTGCCGGTCTTTTCCCCGGCCAGCCAGTCAAACTGCGCCTCCGAGAGATCCAAGCCTGCTGCGTAAGTGAGCGAGCGGTCCAGCGCGCCG
>Ga0302267_10003727_pt1 | contig 17298 bp, 15 predicted proteins | sample III_Bog_E1_3_FD_194555 | JGI IMG/M metagenome (GOLD analysis project Ga0302267, IMG submission 194555) | Peat permafrost microbial communities from Stordalen Mire near Abisko, Sweden - III_Bog_E1_3 | ecosystem: Environmental > Terrestrial > Soil > Wetlands > Peat | place: Sweden: Abisko... | reverse complement strand
CCGTCGCATTGCTACCCGTCGATGTCGAAATCTGCATCCCTACGCACCTGCCGATTCACCTGGATTTGGATCGCACCGATGATACCAGCCAAAACCATCGCCGCACACCCCGCTCCAACAACCATCCCGGGCAGAGTAGACTTGAAGCAGCACATCTTTTCGCCGCAAGGGAGTCCGTTCTTCATGCCGAATCCGTTTCGCCGATCTGTCCCCGCTGGCACCAGCCTGCTCGTCCCAGCTCTTCTGCTCTGCCTCCTCAGCCTCGCGGCAGTGCAGGCCATCGGCCAGGAAGCCACGCCGCTCACCCCCTTCCAGAAGCAGCTCAACCGCTTCGACCTCGCCGTCAGCGCCGCCGGCACCATCGGCACCAACGTCTCCGGCATTGAGCAGCGCGACGCCTCCACCACCCGCAACAATCTCCTCATCTCCCCCAGCAGCACGGTCGGCGAACTCATCACCCTGCGCTACGTCGCCAGGCCGCTCGCCGGCTTCGAGTTCAACTTCGGCAACTCCCGCTCCACCCAGAACTTCACTTTCACGCCCCCGCTCGTCCCGAACCTGCTGCAAAGCGCGCAAACCGGCGTCCGCGAGCTCACACTCGGTTACGTCGCCCACACGCCGAAGCTCTTCGGCGTCCAGCCCTACCTCGGCGCCGGCGGCGGAACCATCAGCTTCAAACCCACGCCCAACGGCGGTGAGGGCCTTCCCTTTCAGTACCGCGCCGCCTACTACTACAACATCGGCGTCGAAGACACCTTCACCGGCAGCGCCAGCCACCTCGGCATCCGTGTAGGCTTCCGCCAGCTCATCTATCTCGCGCCCGACTTCCAGCAGAACTACCTCACCATCACCCGTCGCACCGTCACCAGCGAACCCACCTTCGGCCTCTTCCTCCGCTTCTAAGGAGACGACTTCATGAACACCTTCACCACCAATGACGGCGCCCAGCTCTACTACAAGGACTGGGGCACCGGCCAGCCCATCGTCTTCAGCCACGGCTGGCCGCTCAGCTCCGACGCCTTCGAGGACCAGATGCTCTTCCTCGCCTCCCACGGCTACCGCTGCATCGCCCACGACCGACGCGGCCACGGCCGCTCCAGCCAGCCATGGCTCGGCAACGACATGGACACCTTCGCCGACGATCTCGCCCAGCTCGTCCACGCCCTCGACCTGCAGCACGCCGTCCACGTCGGCCACTCCATGGGCGGCGGCGAGGTGGCCCGTTACATCGGCCGCCACGGCACCGCCCGCGTCGCCAAGGCCGTCCTTATCGGCGCTGTGCCGCCGCTCATGCTCCAGACCGCAGCCAACCCCGGCGGCCTGCCCATCGAGGTCTTCGACCAGATCCGCGCCTCCATCCTCGCCGACCGCTCCCAGTTCTTCAAGGATGTCAGCGCGCCCTTCTACGGCGCCAACCAGCCCGGCAGTAAAGTCTCCCAGGGCCTGCGCGACAGCTTCTGGCGCCAGGGAATGACCGCCAGCCTCAAGGCCGTCTTCGACTGCGTCAAGGCCTTCTCCGAGACCGACTTCACCCAGGACCTGAAAAAATTCGACGTCCCCACCCTCATCCTGCACGGCGACGCCGACCAGATGGTCCCCATTGCAGCCTCCGCGCTCATCACCGCCAAACTCATCCCCGGCGCCACGCTCAAGATCTACCCCGGCGCATCCCACGGCCTCTGCTCGACGCACAAGAACCAGATCAACACCGACCTGCTGGAGTTCATCCAGCAATAGCAGCTTCTGAAATGCGGCTGCTCCATCCATTCCGCGTTCCTTGCGGAATGAATGGGGTGAGCAGCCCACAACAAAGGCCCATCCGTCAGAAGCTGCCTTTTGCTCACGACCCGCCGCCTCTACTGCTGCAGCGTTAGATCGTCCGCCAGCCTGAACCGCACAATCGACTCCGCCGGAATGACGATGTCACGGTTCCCGGTCAGCCCAGCTCCTGCCGTTCCTGCGCCCGCTCCGGCCAGTCCTCCGATCAGCAGTCCCGTGCCACCCGAGGCCACGCCGCCGATCAGCATTCCAAGCCCCGTGCCGCCGCCGATCATCGCTGCCGACCGTTTGCCCTTGCCCTTCTTCGTCCGCGTCAGGTCGCGCGTCTCCAGCGGATAGCGCGTCCCATTCAGCGTCAGCGAGGTCAGCCGAAGCTCCAGTACTGAAGCTCCCTTGAAGTGTCCCCGCTTGTGCGACACATCCACGACGCCGCCCACTGGCGTGCCCTTGGGCAGAATCACCCGCCCGTTCGCACCCACCCACGACTCCACAACCTCGCCATCGAAGCGAGACCCCGCCGGCGTATGTTTCACGCTAATGCTCTGATTGATGCGGATCGCAAGCTCCGTCCCCGCGGGAATGTTTACCTCCGTCGGCTGAACCGGAGGCGCACCTGCCTGCTGCGGCGCTCCCGCTCCTCCTTGCACCGTCCCAGCCGGTTGATAGTACGTCCCCGGAGCGGTCGGTAGCGGGCCGCCCGGCGTCTGTGGCGGCGCGGGGGCCGTTGTCGTCGAAATCGCCTCCGCCGTCTGACCCGGAGCTGGCGGCTGCACCGTCGTCGTCGTCGTGTTCCCAGCCTTGTCGACCGTGACCACCTGCTGCGCCTGTCCGGTGGCCGCCGCCTGCTTCTTCGCCGCGTCAATCGCCTTGTCCTGCTGCGACGCACAACCCGCCATCATCGCCACGCCCAGCAGCAAAACAGCTCCAGCTCGCAGCCAACTCGCCCGCACCAATAAATTCGCCTTCATCGTCTCGCCCTCAATTCTTCCATCTCATGCGCCGATCCGGAGCACCGCACCGCCCATTGCTGCGCGCGGAACAGGGCGCTGCGGAACCGAAAGACCCCGCCTTCGCAACCCATCCCTCCAGTAAGATGCACGTTCCGCCCACACAACCGCCTCAATCCGCAAAGGTTTCCGCCCCCTCTGTGAGTTCCCCACCTTCAACCGTCACTTCACCCAAGCCGGTTTGCCCTGCTCCTAACGCGCTGCGCGATACACAACCCGCCCCTCGCAGATTGTCACCCGCACCCGCCCCAGCATCGCCGCCCCATCGAACGGTGTGTTCCGCGACTTCGACCGCGACTCGCCCACCGCGAACTTCCACTCCGCCGCCGCGTCGAATACCACCACATCCGCCCAACTCCCCACGCGCAGGTTCCCCCGCTGCTTCAGCCCGATCACCTCCGCCGGTCGCGTGCTCATCAGCGCAATCACGCGCGTCAACTCCATCCCATGCTCGCGGTGCAGCACGCGCAACGCCAGCCCCAGCGCTGTCTCCAGGCCGGTAATCCCATTCGCCGCGCGCTCGAACTCCACCTCTTTCTCGTGCGAGGCGTGAGGCGCGTGGTCGGTCGCAATGCATTCCACCGTGCCATCCAGCAGCCCTTCGATCAGCGCGTGGCGGTCCGCCTCCGCCCTCAGCGGAGGGTTCATCTTCGCGTTCGTGTCGTAGTCGCCGATAGCCTCATCGGTCAGCGTGAAGTGGTGCGGCGCAGCCTCGCAGGTCACATGCAGCCCCGCCGCCTTCGCGCGCCGAATTTCGTGCAACGCGCGCGCCGTCGACACATGCTGCACATGCAGGTGCGGCCTCACCCGCTCCGCCTGTTCGATCTCCCGCAGCAGCCTCAGGTCGCGCTCCACGATGCACGCCTCTGCCTCCACCGGCATCCCGCGCAGCCCCAGCCGGAATGCCATCCGCCCAGCATTCATACAGCATCCGCCGGTCAGCCGCGTGTCTTCGGCGTGCTGCGACACCGGCACGCCAAGCCCTGCCGCAGCCACCAGCGCCGCCCGCATCACTTCGTCCTCCAGCACCGGTTTGCCGTCGTCGGTAAAGCCGACCGCCCCCGCACGCACCAGCTCATGGAAGTCCGTAATCTCCTGCCCCAGGCTGCCGAAGGTCGCCGCCGGCATGGCCAGAAGCTTCACCACCGGCCCTCGCGCCGCATCCAGCATCCACCGCAGGCTCTTCACCGAATCGTTCACCGGAGTCGTATTCGGCATCGCCACCACGGTGGTGAATCCGCCCGCCGCCGCCGCCGCCGTGCCCGTCGCAATCGTCTCCTTATACGTCTGCCCCGGCTCACGCAGATGCACATGAATGTCGATCAGCCCCGGCGCAACAACGCAGCCCGTCGCATCGATCTGGTTCTCTTTCGCGATCGAACCCGCAACGCCTGTCAGCCCACCCGGCAGCTCCACCGCCGCAATCCGCCCATCGCGCACCAGCACGTCGCGCGGAGCGTCGGTCTCGCTCGCTGGGTCCACCAGCCGCCCGCCAAGAATCAGAAGTTCACTCATTGTCCTGGCCTTTAATCCGGAAATAAAATCGGTGCTCGTCGGTGTAAATCGGTGTTAAAACTTTGCTCATGCCTTCACCCCAAGCGCCCGCACCAGCACCGCGCGCCGTATCGCAAGCCCCTGGCTCACCTGCTCCTCGATCGCCGACTGCACGCCATCCGCCACCTCGCCCGTTATCTCCAGCCCGCGAATGATCGGCCCCGGATGCATCACAATCGTCTTCGCCACCGTAGCTGCCAGCCGCACCGCATTCAATTGGTACCGCTCGATAAACTCCGCCAGATCCAGGTCGAAGCCCGCCAGCCGCTCCTTCTGGATGCGCAGCATCATCACCACGTCCGCCCGCGCCAGCGCTCGATCGAAGTCCCGTTCAATTTCGATCCCGGGGCCCAGCCCAAGAGCACTCTCCGGCAGCAACTCCGGTGGCCCGCACAGTACCACCCGCGCGCCCAGCCTTGGCAACAGCATCGCATCCGACCGCGCCACGCGGCTATGCAAGATGTCTCCCGTAATCGCCACCGTGATGCCGTCCAGCGTCTTGGCGTCGACCGTACTTGCGTCGCGCCCCAGCCGCAGCAGGATCGTCCGCAAGTCCAGCAGCGCCTGCGAGGGATGCTGATGCATCCCATCGCCAGCGTTCAGCACCGGCAGTCCGGTCACCCGAGCCAGAAGCGACGCAGCGCCCGACGACGGATGCCGCAGGATGATCGCCTCCGCGCCCAGTGCGCGCAGCGTCAGCCCAGTGTCCTTCAGGCTCTCGCCCTTCTCGATGGACGAGGACTTGTCGCTGACCAGCGTTGTGGTCGCGCCCAGCGACTTGGCCGCCAGCTCGAACGAGGTCCGCGTCCGTGTGCTCGACTCGTAGAAGAGAAGCGCAATCGTGCGTCCTGCCAGCACGCGCGCCCGCTCTGCCGCAGCCATCGCTTCCAGCCGCGCAGTCATCGCCAGAATCCCGGCCACGTCCGCCACCGACAGATGCTCCACCGAAAGCAGTGACCCCGCAGCATACGCCGAACAGTCCGCCGTCGTTCCAGAGAGCAGGCCCGCACCGGCCTCCCTCATCGCAGCTCTCTTCGCCCGCTCGGTCACGCGCCCCTGCCTCAGTCCACTAGTTCGACCAGCAGCACCTGCTCCTGCCCGTCGATCTCGTTCAGCTTCACTTCGATGATCTCGCGCCGCGAGGTCGGAACCGTGCGCCCCGTATAGGTCGCCTGGATCGGCAGTTCGCGGTGTCCGCGGTCGATCAGCACCAGCAGTTGCACGCTCTTCGGCCGCCCATGGGCGAAGAGCGCATCCAGGGCTGCCCTCACCGTGCGCCCGGTATACAGCACATCGTCCGTCAGAACGATGTCGCGCCCGTTCACATCGAACCCGATCTCGCCCGGCACCACCGTTGGCCGCGGCCCGGTCGTCGTCAGGTCGTCACGATAGAGGTTGATGTCCAGAACGCCCGTATTCACCGGCCGCTTCTCGATCCCGGCGATCAGCTTCGCCAGCCGCTCGGCCAGTGGCACACCGCGCCGCTTGATGCCGACCAGCCCCAGGTTCTCGCTGCCGTCGTTCTTCTCGACAATCTCATGCGCCAGCCGCACCAGCGTCCGTTCAATCTCCGACGCCGACATCAGCCGGCCCTTTTCGCGCAGCCTCAACTTCTCCGGCGCGGTCCCTGTAGTGGTTGCTTCCGTAGTTTCGCTCATAGTCTGTTTGCGGCGTTCGTTCCGCCGAAAATGATGATAGCAGCCATCCGCCCCGTTTGCGCCGCAATACTCCGCTTCGCCGGGAATCACTCCCAAACACAGTGGAAATCCCTGAACTCGCCGGTGACTGCAACCGCGGGATAGGAGGATTGAACGTCGGATGGAAGGGCCGTACTCAGGCAATCGGTAAGAGGATCGCGCTCAGGCAGCGCTCTGCTTCTGCGTCTTTCCCGCACTGAGGCAACCCCGCTCCGCAAGAAAGGCAGAGCTGAGATGATAAATGTCCTGTTCGACGGACCGAACCGTCTTCTTCAGGTGGGTTTCCTTCGGGAGGCGGGCCAGGTAAGCCGGGTCGCTGGAAGCGCCTTTACCTCGCATCTTCGGATCGAAAACTGACTGGTTTTCCATATCCCCCCCTCGTCGGTTTCAACCACGGGGAAATCGATCTTCGCAAGAAGAGCACCCCGCGCGCAATTCAGCTCGCCAGACCGCCTCGCATTCGGAAAGCCGCGGAAAACGGCTCGTCGATCGACATAAAGGTAGATGCTCGTTCGCCGGAGGGCATCGTGTTTGGCCGCGGCCTCATCATGCGAGAGATGAGACGCAGATTGGCGTCAGGATGCGGCGGTGGCACGCGATGGATGAGGCTCCCATCCCGCACCGAAACAGTGCCTATCGGGTCGAGATACAACTCGTACTCGCGGGCGCACGCGGAACAGAGCCAGAAGAACTCTGTGTTGGCGGATCGCCGTTCCAGCGCATACAGATCGCCCCCATTCAGCAGTTTGAACTCTTCGCAGCAGCTTGAGTTAACACACCGTTTAAGCATAATGGGCCATCCGATAGTTGGATTTAAAGGAACGACACCGTTCGATCTGTGACAGAAGCCACATCCCGCTGGGGGATCTGTAGAACTGGTTTCTTCCCACAAAGTCAGCCGAAAACGCAAGATGACACAAGGTGCGATTCCCGAATTGTTGCACGGGTTGCCTGGAGTTGCGTGAACCCTGTGCAAATTAATTTTCCTAGGACGGAAGCCCTTACACCGCCGGCCCGCGCCGCATCCGCAGTTGCCCCAGCAGCCCGGCAAACGCCCCGCCCAGCGTCGACATCACCACCAGCCCCGCCGCCAGGAACGCGAAGCCAGCCAGAATCATTCCGCCGCGAAACTCCGGCGACCCCAGAAGCCCCATCATCTCCGCCGGCACCGGCGTCGAGGACTGCTGAATCGCCTTCTGCACCTGCACCGCCATCTGTGCGTCGAAACCGCCCATTGCGTGCAGCCCAAAGCGCGCCACCAACCCCGCCCCGGCCATCGCAGTCCCCACCTCCAGCGCCAGACACACGCCCACCACCACCCCGATGCGCGCTCCCACCCGCACATCCATCCACGCCGCCGGCCGCCGCCTCTGGTAGAACCCCAGCGTTATCAGCGACGCGCTCATGATCCACAGAAAGCTCACCGGCGACAGCAGGTCCACCCGGATCGCCCCCACGCTCAGCAGTGCGCCCACTCCAGCCACCGCCGCCGCGCACCGGATCGCCGTCTTCCACTCCACCTGCCGCGGATTCGCATCAGGCAGCGCGCCGGTTGTGCCTGACGCGGCTGCCTCGCCAGCCGCCTCCCCGCCCGTCTCCATCGACTGGTTTTCCAGCGAAAGGCTCAGTTGCGGCGCACCGCACTGCGGACAGAACGGCGACTCCCCGCTTCTCTCCGGCAACTCTCCCCCGCAGCGATGGCAGAACTCTTGCATATCTACGAAGCTACCTCACCCCACACCCCTCCGCAAGCCAGAGAGAAGGGCAGGGGCTGGAAGCGTTCGTCAGTATCTATTTCGTGTACCCCCCCCGGGTGCAAATAGCGTAAAGTATTCAAAAAATGCAAGTTAAGCTCGTGCTAAGCGCGTGAGACGTGTTAAAAGCGAAGGCCCGGCGGTTGGCCGGGTCTCTTTGGTTATGCTTACTGATTTAATTATACGCGTTGGAGGAAAACTACTATGCCAACTATTTTTCGGAGGTGAGTGATTGATGGGGTGCCGGTTAGGGAACTTTTGGGGCGTAGAGGGCCTTGACATGCGAATTTGCTGGGGTTTTTGAGGGGTTCCAAACCAAATAATCTTCAAGGAGAGGATGGGGCTGCTGTCAACCGGAGGGGTTCGATGCGCCCCCTACTGCCGGTTCTGCTCGTCCCCGCTCTGCGATGTCGCGTTGCCCGGCAGATCCAGCGCCACCAGCCCAATCTTCGTCCCTCCGCCCTCTGCGTCGATCTCCACAATGTGCTGGTGCTGCTGCGACCCTGCCTTCAGCTCCAGCGCGCCCTTCTCCGGCTTGTCGTCCACCGAGTAGTGGTTCCCATTGTTGTTATCGCAGGTCAGCCCCTCCTGCGTTCTGGCCGGCGATCCCACAACGCGGTTGTCACGGCACGCGATCACGTCGCCAAACCGCTTCAACCCCGCACGATAGAACGTCTCCACCTTCTCCGGCGAATCACCGGTCCGGTAGCTGACCGCCTTCACCCGCAATTGGAAGCTGCCGAAGCTCATGTTCACGTCCGCCGAGCCGTCGTCCTTGTCCTTCTTCACCAATTGCGCCCCGGGATACGTCGGCAGCCCGATCCCCTCCACCACCACCGCATCGTTGGTCTTCACCTGCATCCCGCCAAAGGGCGTTGCAATCTTCACGTCGTCGCTGTCTCCGTGTTTGTCCGACTCCACGCGACAGCCCGCCAGCAGCGCCACCGCAAGTCCTGCCGCCGCCACTCCCGCAACCTGCATTCTCTGCTTCGTCCGCATCTTGCTGCCTCCGCCAGGTCCCCTTCCGCCTGCATTGTCTTCCGCCCAACATGATACGCAACCGCACCGCAAAATGTACCGCGCAACATTTCCTCTTTCCCCAAAACGAAACGGCCACGCGATTGTGCGCGTGGCCGTGAACGAAGGCAGGTAAGACGCCCGGAGTATTTACACCAGCACGCTTTGTCCCAGAGTCAGCGATTCGGGCTTTGCGGCCAGGTAGCGGTCGATGGCGGCGGCGGCCTTGCGTCCCTCCGCGATCGCCCACACCACCAGGGACTGACCGCGCCGCATGTCGCCCGCGGCGAAGACGCCGTCGACCGAGGTGGCGTAGTTCTCGTCCGTGGCCACGTTGCCGCGACCGTCCAGCTTCACGCCCAACTGCTCGATCATCCCATTGTGCACCGGGCTGAGAAAACCAAGAGCCAGCAGGACGAGATCGGCCTCGATGGTGAACTCCGATCCCGCAACCGCCGCAAAGCTGGGCGGCGGACCAACGCGCACCGCATGCAGATGCGTGACGCGACCCTCGGCGTTGCCGGTGAACTTGACGCTGTTGATGCCCCAGTCGCGGATTCCGCCCTCTTCGTGGCTGCTCTCGGTGCGCAACTGCAAGGGCCACATGGGCCACGGGGTGGACTCCGCGCGCGTCTCAGGCGGCTTGGGCATGATCTCAAACTGATGAACGCTCCTGGCGTGCTGGCGCAGGCTGGTTCCCAGGCAGTCCGCACCGGTGTCGCCGCCGCCCAGAATCACCACCCGCTTGCCCGTGGCGAGGATGTCCAGCGAAGCGTCCAGCGTGTCGCCCTCGCAGCGCCGGTTCTGCTGCGGCAGAAATTCCATCGCAAAATGAATCCCCGTCAACTCGCGGCCCGGAATCGCCAGATCGCGCGGTCGCTCGCTTCCGCCCGCCAGCAGGATACCGTCGTACTCATCGCGCAGCGTCTGCACATCGACATTTACCCCCACATGCGCGTTAGGCACAAACGTCACCCCCTCCGCGCGCATCTGCTCGATGCGGCGGTCGAGCAGGTGCTTCTCCAGCTTGAAGTTGGGAATCCCATAGCGCATCAGCCCGCCGATGCGGTCGCTCTTCTCATACACCGTCACCGAGTGGCCCGCCCTGCGCAACTGCTGCGCCGCGGCCAGTCCCGCCGGGCCGCTTCCCACCACCGCAACGCTGCGTCCGGTCTCCTGTTCGGGCGGCTCGGGTTGGATCCATCCCTCATCCCACGCGTGGTCCACAATGCCGCGCTCGATCTGCTTGATGGAGACGGCAGGTTCCGTGATCGCAAGCACGCACGCCGACTCGCAGGGCGCCGGACAGATGCGTCCGGTGAACTCCGGGAAGTTGTTGGTCGCGTGCAGCCGCCGGATCGCGCTCGCCCAGCGCCCGTTGTACACCAGGTCGTTCCAGTCCGGGATCAGGTTGTTCAGCGGACATCCGGTGTGGCAGAAGGGCACGCCGCAGTCCATGCAGCGCGCTCCCTGCTCACGCTGCTTCGCCTCGGCGAAGGGCTGGTAGATCTCAAACCAGTCCTGCAACCGCTCCTCGACCTCGCGCCGCTTTGGCTGCTCGCGTTCGATCTCAAGAAAACCCGTCACCTTACCCATGCTGCACCTGCCCTGCCGCCACCAGAGGCGACGAAGTTGTCGTGGAATTGCTGGAGCCCGGCGAGACTCCGCTGGAGCCGGGCGAGATATAGACCGCCTCGGCGCGCGGTATCCCCAGCACCCGCTTGTATTCATGCGGAAACACCTTGATGAACTGCGCCTGCGTCGTCTCCCAGTGCTCCAGAATCCACGCCGCCCGCGGGCTGCCCGTCAGGTCGATGTGGCGCTGGATCAGTTCGCGCACCAGCTTCACGTCCGCGTCCAGCACCAGCGGCTCCAGGTCCACGCCGGACTTGTTGCAGCGGCGCGTGGAGAAGTCGCCCACGTCGTCGTACACAAACGCCCGTCCACCGTTCATTCCGGCGGCGAAGTTGCGTCCCGTCGCACCCAGCACAACCACTGCGCCGTTGGTCATGTACTCGCATCCGTGGTCTCCCACGCCTTCGACCACCGCCGTTGCGCCGGAGTTGCGCACCGCGAAGCGCTCGCCCGCAATGCCGCTGAAGAAGGCCTCGCCCGCGGTCGCGCCGTACAGCACCACGTTGCCCACCAGAATGCTCTCCTCCGGCAGGAAGCTCGAAGTCTTCGGCGGATAGACGATAATGCGCCCGCCAGAGAGACCCTTGCCCACATAGTCGTTGGAGTCGCCCTCCAGCTCCAGCGTAACGCCCGCCGGAACGAACGCCCCAAAGCTCTGTCCGGCCGAACCCGTGAAGCGGAAGTGGATGGTCTCGTCCGGCAGTCCCTCTGCGCCGTAGCGCATCGCGATCTGGCCACCCAGCATCGCGCCCACCGTGCGATGCACGTTGCGAATGGCGAAGCTGCCCGTCACCCGCTTCTTCGCCTCCAGCGCCGGCTTGGCCTGCGCGATCAGCGCGTGATCCAGCGCCTGATCCAGCCCGTGGTCCTGTTCCTTCGTCTTCCGCCGCCCGACATGCGAGGGCAGCTCGGGAGAAAACAGAATCGACGCGAGGTCAATCCCCTTGGCCTTCCAGTGAGCGTCGGCAACCACGGCATCGATTCGGTCCACGCGGCCCACCATCTCATCGAAGCTGCGGAAGCCCAGCTTCGCCATGTACTGTCGCACCTGCTCGGCAAGGAAGAAAAAGAAGTGGATGACGTGCTCCGGCTGCCCATGGAAGCGCGCGCGCAACACCGGGTCCTGCGTGGCAATGCCCACCGAGCAGGTATTCAGATGGCACTTGCGCATCATGATGCATCCCATCGCGATCAGCGGCATGGTAGAGAAGCCGAACTCTTCCGCCCCCAGCAGCGCCGCAATCACAACATCGCGCCCGGTCTGTAGCTTGCCATCGGTCTGCACCTTGATCCTGCTGCGCAGATCGTTCAGCAGCAACACCTGCTGCGTCTCCGCCAACCCAAGCTCCCACGGCAACCCTGCGTGTTTGATCGAGCTCTGCGGCGATGCGCCCGTGCCGCCGTTGTCGCCGGAGATCAACACCACGTCGGCGTGCGCCTTGGAGACGCCAGCCGCAACCGTGCCCACGCCCGCCTCCGCCACCAGCTTCACCGCGATGCGCGCCTTCGGGTTCACGTTCTTCAGGTCGTAGATCAGTTGCGCCAGGTCCTCGATCGAGTAGATATCGTGGTGCGGCGGCGGGGAGACCAGCGTCACTCCGGCCACCGAACAGCGCAACTTCGCGACGATCTCGTCCACCTTGTGTCCGGGCAACTGTCCGCCCTCGCCGGGCTTCGCGCCCTGCGCCATCTTGATCTGGATCTCGTCCGCGTTCACCAGATAGTTCGTCGTAACTCCGAAGCGCCCGCTGGCCACCTGCTTCACCGCGCTCCGCCGCAGATCGCCGTTGGCGTCGCGCTGGAACCGCTCCGGGTCCTCGCCGCCCTCGCCCGTGTTGGACATGCCGCCGATGCGGTTCATCGCAATGGCCAGCGTCTCGTGCGCCTCCTTGCTGATGGAGCCGAAGCTCATCGCGCCGGTGGTGAAGCGCTTCACAATCTCCTTGGCCGGCTCCACCTCGTCGATCGGCAGCGCCTTGTCCGCATACTTGAACTGCATCAGCCCGCGCAGCGTACACAGGTGCTTGCTCTGCTCGTCGATCAGGTCGGTGTACTCCTGGAACTGCGTCGCGCCCGTCGCCGGATTGCTCTGCCGCACAGCCTGTTGCAGCTTGCTGATGGTCGCCGGATTCACCAGGTGATACTCGCCGCCCTCGCGGTACTGGTACTGCCCGCCCACCACCAGGTCCGTCTCCGAATCGGTCAGCGGCTGGAAGGCGTACTCATGCTTCATCTGCGCCTCGCGCGCCAGCACGTCCAGCCCCACGCCCTCCACCCGCGATGCCGTGCCGGAGAAGTACGCGTCGATCAGAGACTTGTTCAGCCCCACCGCCTCGAACACCTGCGCTCCGCGATAGCTCTGCAGCGTGCTGATTCCCATCTTGGAGAAGGTCTTCAGTAGGCCCTTGTTGATCGCCTTGATGTAGTTCTTCTCCGCGTACTCGGACGTAACGTCGTCCGCCAGCAGCCCGCGCAGCTTCATGTCGCGCAGCGTCTCGAACGCCAGGTACGGGTTGATCGCGCTTGCGCCGTATCCGATCAGCAGCGCAAAGTGCATCACCTCGCGCGGCTCTCCGCTCTCGATAATCAATGCCACCTGCGTCCGTGTCTTGTCGCGCACCAGCTGGTTGTGCACCGCGGCCATCGCCAGCAGGCTGGGAATCGGGGCCAGCGTCTCGTTCACCCCGCGGTCAGACAGGATCAGCAATGTATAGCCTGATTTCACAGCGTACGCGGCGCGCGCGCTCAGGTCGTCCAGTGCGTGCTTCAGTCCCTCCTCGCCATCGGCCGCGCGGAACAACGTCGGCAGCGTGGTCGCCAGCAGATCGCCCGAAGAGATCCGCCGCAGCTTCTCCAGATCGCGATTGGTCAGGATCGGGTGGGGGATCTTCAGCGTGTGGCAGTTCTCCGGCGCCTCGTTCAGAATGTTGCGCTCCGTCCCGATGTAGCTGATCAATGACATCACCAGCTCTTCGCGGATCGGGTCGATCGGCGGATTGGTCACCTGCGCGAAGAGTTGCTTGAAGTAGCTGAACAACTGCTGCGGCCGGTCCGAAAGGCACGCCAACGGAGTGTCTGCTCCCATGGAACCGGTCGGCTCCTCGCCCTTCGATCCCATCGGCCCCAACAACACCTTGAGGTCCTCTTCGCTGTACCCGTAGGCGCGCTGGCGACGCAGCAAAGTCTCCGGGTCCGACGTAATCACCTTCCACGGCTCCGGCAGATCGTCCAGCACCACCTGCTGATCCTTCAACCACTCCGCATAGGGTTGGCGACCGGCCAGCGACTGCTTGATCTCCTCATCCGAAATAATCCGGTGCTCCACCGTATCCACCAGGAACATCCGCCCCGGCTGCAACCGGCCCTTCTTGCGCACGTCCTCCGGCGGCACCTCGATGACGCCCGCCTCCGACGCCAGCACAACCAGATCGTCCTTGGTCACGATGTACCGCCCGGGCCGTAAACCGTTGCGGTCCAGCGTCGCACCAACCACGCGCCCATCGGTGAAACACACCGACGCCGGCCCGTCCCACGGCTCCATCAACGACGCATGGTACTCGTAGAACGCGCGCTTCTTCGGGTCCATCTCCGGATTGCCCGCCCACGCCTCGGGAATCAGCATGGCCATCACATGCGGCAGCGACCGCCCCGACTGGAACAAGAACTCCACCGCGTTGTCGATCGAAGCCGAGTCGCTCCCGCCCGGAACGATCACAGGATACAGCTTGTCGATCTTGCCGTCGTATAGCGGGCTCGCCAGCACAGACTGGCGAGCGTTCATCCAACTGACGTTGCCGCGAATGGTGTTGATCTCCCCGTTGTGCGCCATGTAGCGATACGGGTGCGCCAGCTTCCAGCTCGGAAATGTGTTGGTCGAGAACCGCTGATGCACCAGGCACAGCGCGCTCGCCACCAGCGGATTGGCCAGTTCGTAGTAGAACTTCTCAATCTGCGGTGCCAGCATCAGGCCCTTGTAGACGATCGTGCGGCAGGAGAGCGATGGGATGTAGAAGTCGTCCTTGTCCTCGATCTCCGACGCTGCAATCTCGTTCTCCGTCCGTCGGCGCACAATGTACAGCAGCCGCTCGAAGGTGTCCTCGTCCATCCCTTCCGGACATGCCACAAACATCTGCTCGATATACGGCTGCGATGCGCGGGCCTCGCGCCCGATCAGATCGCCATTCACCGGAGTATCGCGCCAGCCCAGCAGACTCAACCCCTCGGACTGCGCAATCCGCTCCAACACCCCTTCGCACTGCAGTCGGCTGTGCTTGTCCACCGGCAGAAACACCATGGCCACGCCATAGCTTCCGCGCTCGCCCAGTTGCATCCCCAGCTTGCCGCACTCCTGCTGGAAGAACGCGTGCGGAATCTGGATCAGGATCCCCGCGCCGTCGCCCGTCTCCGGATCGCATCCCGCCGCCCCGCGGTGCGTCAGGTTGATTAAAACCTCAAGCCCCTTGCGGATGATCTCGTGGCTCTGCTCTCCGCGAATGCTCGCCACCAGCCCCATGCCGCAGGCATCGTGTTCATTGCGCGGATGGTATAGCCCTTGCGGGTCAGGGATGCGTTGACAGCGATCAGATCGTTTCATGGCAACCTTCCGGGTGCTGGAATTCGTTCCCCAACCGAAACAGACACTGCGACCCCGCGATCTCTACGCCAGAAAATCAATTTGGGTTTCAATCGACACGTCCGCCGAAGCAGACCACACAGTGTCAGGAACAGGGATGAGCACGCTAGATCTCTTAATATACAGCGAAACCGCGCCCCAATGCACCTTTTGCAGACGGCACGCAAAATTAATCCGCCGCAAAACTCGCACCTTCATTCAGTTAGACGAAGAAAAAACCTCCGCGCTCGCATCTCTTCTACTCCGTCTCCCGCAGATAAATCGCAACGTAGTCGATATAGTCCTGCGCGTACTTCAGAATCAGCTTCCGGTCCTCGTCGCCCAGCGCGCGCCGCACCTTGCCCGGAACTCCCGCCACCAGCGAGTTCGGAGGAATCACCGTGTGCTCCGCAATCACCGCGCCCGCCGCAATGATCGACCCCTCCCCGATCCGCGCATCGTTCAGGATCGTCGCCCCCATCCCGATCAACACCTCGTCCTCCACCACGCATCCATGCACCGTCGCGTTGTGCCCGATCGTCACCCACTCGCCCACGATCACGGGATACTTCTCGCGCATCCCGTGCAGCACCGCGCAGTCCTGCACATTGCTGTTCGCGCCCACGCGGATCGCGTTCACGTCCCCGCGCAGCACGGCGTTCATCCACACGCTGGCGTTCTCGCCCAGCTCCACGTCGCCAATCACCTGCGCGGAGAGGTCTACATAACACGTCGCGGGCACCACCGGCAGCCGTCCCTGATACGCACGAATCATTGCAGGATTATTTCACGCGCCTGGGAATTATGTTCACCCGCCTGCGCCGGTCTTCTTCCTCTCGCCAGTGCCGGAACTTCTTCCATCTGCCAGAAATCCGCCGCTCGCCTCCGTTATGCGGTATTCTGAAAGCAGCCCACCTGGGACGATTTGGAGGTGTATTCCCCTTGGCAGAGATTCGTGTGCAGGAAGGCGAGCCGCTGGAAAACGCGCTCCGCCGCTTTAAGCGCAAGGTCCAGACCGAAGACATCATCAAGGAAGTGAAGCGTCACTCCTTCTATCTGAAGCCCGGCGAAAAAAAGCGCGTCAAAGAGGCGCTTGCCCGCAAGCGCAACCGAAAGAAGATCCGCAAGGAACAGGACTAGTCCTGCTCCACGCAACCCCGGTTTCTCAAACCATGAAAGGCCGCCCGCTCCCACCCGGAGCAGGCGGCCTTTCATCCTTAACCGCACCGGGCCGCTCTCCCTAACTACAAAATAATGCCTCCCCCTCCGCTCAATCCGCGAATCGCGGGGCCGCGCAGGATCATCTCTACTATCTGCACGAGATATGTACGACGGGAGACGCGGTATGGACTTTGTGGACCGGATATTAACCTGCACCGATTGCGGCTGCGAATTCATCTTCACCGCCGGCGAACAGCTCTTCTTCCAGGACAAGCAGTTCAAGAACGACCCCAAGCGTTGTAAGCCCTGCAAGTCCAGGCGCGGTGTGCAAACGGCCAATGCAACCGCGGATGGCCCGGCCGCGGCCGGCATCTCTCGCACCGAAACACGTACCGAGTGCTCCGAGTGCGGCATCGAGACCACGGTCCCCTTCAAGCCCACGCAAGGACGCCCCGTGCTCTGCCGCCAGTGCTACAAGAACAAGATGACCGCCGCACCTGCCGCAGCGCAGACAGCCAACGCACCGGAAACCGTCGCCGCCTCCGATATTGCTGCGGCCAATTCCAGCGCGCCAGCCGCCGTCGCTGCTGAAGCACGTCGTCAGCCGCCGCAACCGGAGTTCCCCACCACGGATGTTTCCATGGCCATCTGATCCCCGCACCGCGAGCCGCCTGAAAGCACCGCCGCATAAAACAGAAAAGCCCCAACTCATCGGGGCCTTCACTGACATTTGTTTGAATCGGCCTGCAAACCTGCGCAATTTCTACGCAGAGACGGAGGTGACTTCAGCCGGATCGACAATGACAAACCGACCGCGCTGTCCGCGGTCCTGGAAGCGCACCACGCCGGAAGCCTTGGCAAACAGTGTGTCGTCCTTGCCGCGCCCAACGTTCGCGCCCGCCTTCAGCGGTGTTCCCCGCTGGCGCACGATGATTCCGCCGCCCAGGATCGCCTGCCCGCCGAACACCTTCACGCCCAGCCGTTGCGCATTTGAATCGCGCCCGTTTTTGGATGAACCTAACCCTTTTTTATGTGCCATTCCGTCGCCTCTTTCGCGCGGCCCACGGGCCGCTGCGGTTTTG